>Ga0187885_10002146_pt1 | contig 19914 bp, 14 predicted proteins | sample June2016WEW_20_1_3_FD_132970 | JGI IMG/M metagenome (GOLD analysis project Ga0187885, IMG submission 132970) | Peatland microbial communities from SPRUCE experiment site at the Marcell Experimental Forest, Minnesota, USA - June2016WEW_20_100 | ecosystem: Environmental > Terrestrial > Soil >... | reverse complement strand
GGGACGATTTCCGGAGTATTATGGCCGAGCTGCCTGCTTGTGCTTTGGGGAGGATTTGCCGGCGGTCTATGTTGTCGCACCCCCTGACTTCCCGCTTATGAGGGAAAGCGAATGACCTGCCCCCCGATGACTGTACCAATGTAAATGAGAGTTCTCCCAGTTGAGTCAAAGTCGCCGCGAACCCTGCTTGGCCCCTCCCTCTACGGGAGGCTAGCCGAATCCGGTGCAATGCAAGTTGATTGAACCCGCGTCGACGTCGGGCCTTCCGGGAAGCGAACGCAAGGACTTTGGTTGGCAAAGTGCTGCCGAGCTATCTCGGACATAATGCCGCCAGATTGTGGGAGCAAGCCCCGTGACGCGTAAAGATCCACCGACCGTATGATCTGGGTCCAACGATGAGGCGGCCGTCCGCCTAGAGTCGGATCATATTCTGAACTGCTCCCCTCCTATCGGCGTTCCACCCCGACCCACGCATTGATGTTCAGTCGGTCTCGACCCTTTCTCCAGAAATCTGGGTCGCGGGAATACCATAAGTGTCAGAAACCTCCATCGAGCCTACGACCTCCCCGACAAGCTTCTGCCAAGTGCAGGACTCGCAAAACCATTGGCGCCGAAGAGAAAGACGGACTTCCCTTGGGTGGGATTTTGGGCTCCTGAATTCGTTTTCTGAAATTCTGCTTGACAAGCAAGAAAAGTAGAGTTATAAGCGTCGCGTGTACGTACACGGCATAGAGGCACTTCGAACATAAAAAGGCACGTAAATGCCTCTGAAGAAGGCCGAAGAAGATTAGCCGTACCTTGTTCCCTTTGCGTAGCGTCCTGGGTACACACTCCACTCTCTATTCCAGTGCGGGTTGGAAAGGAGCGAGACCATGATGAACTTATGCGGTCATCGCCGAACGCTCGGGGTGACTGGTGTGCTTTTATTCTGTGTATGTCTGGGCGGGCAACACGTATTCGCCCAAGTTGATACTGGAACACTGCTCGGCACCGTAAAAGACCAGACGGGCGCGGTTATCCCAGCCGCCCAGGTCACACTTACGAACGAGAGTACCTCCTTCACGCTGACCACCGTGACGGGTTCGGACGGCACTTACGTCTTTACGCCAATCAAAATTGGCAGGTACACGGCGGAGGCCGAGTACAAGGGCTTTCAGAAAGCCCGACAAACGGGCGTTGAGGTTAACATTCAATCGCAAGTCGTTGTGGACTTCGCTTTAGTTCCCGGCGCGGTCACGCAAACGGTGGAGGTCACAGGGCAGGCGCCTCTGCTCCAGACGCAGAGCGGTTCCGTCGGCCAAATCGTGAACGCTTCCGCCATTAATGAGCTGCCGCTCAATGGCAGGAACTTTAACTTCCTGGCGCGACTCACGGCGGGCGTTACGAGGGGACAGCCCGATACTCGGGGACTGGACGCCAGCGGCTGGTTCGCAGCCAATGGCACGCGACCAGCGCAGAACAACTTGCTCTTGGATGGCATCGACAATAACAGCAACAACGTTGACTTCCTGAACGGCGCCGCATATGTTCTCAAGCCACCTGTAGACGCCGTGGGCGAGTTCAAACTGCAAACCAACTCCTTCGGAGCGGAATTTGGCCGCGCGGGCGGAGCAGTCCTAAACGCCAGCCTAAAGTCAGGGAGCAACAAGATCCACGGTGACGCTTGGGAGTTTGTCCGGAATGACAAGTTTGACGCTGCTGATTTCTTCCAGAATGCTTTCAGCCAGCAGAAGGGCGAGTTCCGGCAGAACCAGTTTGGCGGCACCATCGGCGGACCCATTCGAAAAAACAAGACTTTCTGGTTCGCTGACTACGAGGGCACGCGTATCCGGCAGGCCACCCCCTGGGTCGCGACTGTTCCCACAGCTCAGGAAGTGTCCAGCGGGTACACTGATTTCACCGATTTGATCAGCGGCCAGACTGGCACAGCCGGCACCGACTTGCTTGGCCGCACATTCGCTCTGGGCACGATCGTGGACCCGGCCACCACACGCCCGGTGACAGCAGACCAAGTGGACGCCGTTACTGGGCTGACGGCGACCGGCACGGGCTATGTTCGCGATCAGATCCAGTGCAACGACGTACTCAACACGATCTGCGCGGACAGGCTGGACCCGAATTCGGTTGCGTTGCTTCAACTTCTCCCGCCTCCGACTTCCGCGGGGGTTTACAACAACTACAGCCGCGGTCCGGTCGGCACGGACAGGGCGGACCAGTTTGACGTCCGCATTGACCAGAACTTCAGTGAGAAGGATCAAGTTTTCGTTCGTTATAGCTTCTCAGATGAACCCTCGTTCAAGCCCGGGCCGTTTACTGGGTATGCGGACGGCGGTGGGTTCAACCAAGGGACCCAGAAGAACCGTAACCAGGGCGCTGGCTTGAGTTGGACCCATTCGTTCTCTCCCACGCTCATCAACGAAGCCAGAATCGGTTTCAACCGGGAGCATGTCTACCGGGTCCAGCCTTACGGCGATGATACAAGCGACATCCCTGCGAAGTTTGGGATTCAGGGAATTCCCCAGGAAAAAGGAAATGGCGGTCTCCCTTCTATTTTGATTGGCGGAACTGGTCTGGGGGCCAACCCCAACGTGCTCGGTGAACTGGGCTCCGCAGAGTGGCTGGTCAGCGAGAGATTCAGCAGTACCTATCAGATCACGGAGAACCTCACCAAGATTTACAGATCGCACACCTTCAAAGGTGGTATGGAAATTCAGCGCATATCTTTCCCCTGGATCGCGCCTCCTTACTCGCGGGGTGAGTTCGACTTTACTGGAACGTACACATCCATTCCCAACATCACGGATACGAGCACAGGCCGAGCGCAACTGCTCCTGTCACCAGCTCCTGCGACCTACGCCGGGGGAGTCAGCAATCTCGGGGGCGCAAACGCAGTTCAGGCGTCCAATTTCGGAAACTTGGCCCCTTACAAGAACTACTACGGTGTCTATTTCCAGGACGACTGGAAGGCCACCCGGAAGTTAACCTTGAACCTTGGACTTCGCTGGGATTTCTTTGCAATGGTCGGTGACAAGTACGGCGCCCAAGCCAATTTCGTACCGGGCCCGCCGGGCGCCGGAGCGGAGTTTCTTATCCCCACCCGTCGGAAGAGCGATCCCGTGTCACCGTCTTTTACCAGCCTCCTCGCGGCGGACGGCATCCAGCTCGTGTACACTGACGCCTACGGAGCGGGATTGGGTCATTCGCAAAAAACCAACTTCGCCCCACGCTTTGGCTTCGCCTATCAGGTCACGCCGAAGTTTGTCGTTCGCGGCGGGTATGGGATCTTCTACGGCGGATTTGAGAACCGGGGTGGGTACCCTGCGTTGGGTTACAACTACCCCTTCCAGTTTGCCTTCAGTTTTCCGAGCGCCAATTCCGTGACACCTGTGACGTATTCAGACGGCCAAATCGGAACGCTTGAGCGGGGCTTTCTGAGTATTCCGCTCAGTCCCGCTTTGGTGGCAGCCGAGGGTCTGGCCTTCCGGGGCATTCAGCTCAATTACATAACCCCTTATATGCAGATGTTCAATTTGACGATGCAGTACGAGCTGAGTACCAACGACTCGTTTGAGATCGGGTATGTCGGCTCGCTGGGGCGCCACATCGAATCTTTCCCGGGGACGAACAACACCCCAGAAATATTGCCACCCGGGACCAATCCCCAGTTGTACGTTGCCTACCCTGATTTCGGCCGCGGGGAACCCTACGCGGCCACAGAGGCCAATAGCTACTACCATTCCCTTCAGACCAAGTACACGCGGCGGATGGCCAGGGGATTGAATTTGCTTGCCGCCTTCACCTGGGCAAAAACTCTGACGGATGCAAGTGACCTATTGAGCAGTGGAGGTGTCGCGGGTTTCCGTGCGCCTGGTATTCCGGGTTTTGGTATCCATGGGGACTACGGGCTCGCAAGCTTCGACATCCGGAAGGCTTTTTCGGTGAGCGGAACCTACGACCTGCCCGTCGGCCGTGGCAAGCGTTTCCTAGGTAACAGCAGCGGGATCGCGAATGCCGTGCTGGGTGGATGGAGCATGAACTCGATCCTGACCCTGGAAGACGGCCCACCCCAAACCCTTAACTGTGTCACCAGCGGGGCCGCGGGGGTGGGTTGTTACGCCTTGCTTGTCTCAGGTCAGGACAAGTACGCAGGCAAGCACAATGTTGATCAATGGATGAACCCGGCAGCGTTTGCGGACCCCGCGCCTGCTACTACGATCGGACAAACCGACTTGACCCCATTGGGAGGCGGGAATACGCAAGTCATCGGTCCGGGGTTCCATCGGTTGGACTGGTCGTTCTTCAAGCAGTTCAAGACTTCGGAAAGAACGCACCTGGAGTTCCGTGCCGAATTCTTCAATCTCACGAACCATCCCAACTTTGCCTTACCGTCTTTTACCAACTACAAGAACACCTCGACTTTCGGACAGATCGCCGCGACGGTCGACAGCCCGAACGACCCGAGGCAAATCCAGTTCGCATTGAAGTTTTATTTCTAGCCCACGCAAGGCTGACGGGAAGATGTGCTAACCCTGAGGGGCGGCCGGCAAGTTGGCCGCCCCCCTTTTACCTAGCCCCGAGGCAGGCTCTTACAAAAAGGCGGCGGCCGGATCCCGGACGGGATGTTATGATCGTGCCCTCAAAGCCAGACACGCCCGCCGAAGTTTGATTGAGCCTTCGCGCCACGTTTGGTCCGCTGAGCGGCTGAACCTAGGGACAAGGATGCGGATTGCAGGAATCTTCAAGTGCGAGCCAGCTTGGAGGAGGACAGAGCCACCGAGGCAAGCATCTCTAACCGCTAAAGCCTCGACCTTAGCTCTGTTGCTTTCAATCGGCTTCACATTCGAAGGCGGACTTTGCGCCAATCAAGGCTCTGCGCGGTCTGGAACTGCCGTGGGGGAACAGGCAATTCACTCCGCCAGCGCGCAGGTCGAGATCGAACGCAATCTGAAGCAAGCGGCGGAGGACAATCCGCGCAGTTTTGAGGCCAATCACCGTCTGGGCGAGTTCTACCTGCAGTTGGGGAGACTGAAAGCTGGAATTCCCTATCTGGAGAAAGCCCAGCGTCTGAACCCTGCGCATTACGTAAATGGTTACGACTTGGCTCTCGCCTATCTTGAAACGGGTGATCTCAGCAGCGCCCGCCGGCAAATCCGAGGAATGCTTGACCGGCAGAACACGGCCGAGCTTCATAACTTGCTGGGCGAGGTCGAAGAGAAGGCGGGAGATTATGTGACCGCCGGCAATCAATACCAAGTTGCGGCCCAAATGGAGCCATCCGAGAAGTATATCTTCGACTGGGGAAACGAGCTTCTCCTCCATCGTGGTTTTGATCCGGCGGTAAAGGTATTTACTAGCGGAGTGGGTCGCTACCCTCAATCGGCTATGCTGCATATTGGTCTGGCGGTCGCATACTATTCTCAAAGCCTTTATGATGATGCCGCGAGCGAGCTTTGTCGCGCCGCGGACCTCGCACCCTCCGACCCACGCCCCTATGTCTTCCTCGGCAAGATGTTCGACATTTCGATGAATGAGGCGGACGAAGTCACAAAACGTCTCCGGCGGTTCGCTGAAACTCAGCCCAGCAATGCCCTGGCGAACTACTATTACGCCATGAGCCTGTGGAAGGGTCAGCGCGGTCAAACCTCGCACGCGAATCAGCTGAACAAGGAGGACATCGCAAGTTTGCTAAGACGCTCGATATCGCTCGATCCGAAGTTTCCGGACGCGCGCTTTCAACTCGGCGTTCTTTGCGTCGAGGAACAAAAGTACGAAGATGCGATTCGTGAGTTCCAGGCGGCCGTAAAACTCAAGCCCGACTTTGCCGAGGCACACTATCACTTGGCACAGGCGTACTCGCACGTGGGTGAGAAGGTTTTGGCGAAGAGGGAGTTTGAGCTCTATCAGCGCACTCATCAGAAAGAAATGGCGGAGGACGAGCTGAGGCGTAGGCGGATCGGCCAACTTGTTTACAGTCTGCAGGAATATCCCTCGCCCCCCTAAGCGTGCGCGAAGGACCGGGCATGAAGGCGGTGGATCCTTTGTTGCGGCGTGCTGCGAGACGCCTGGAAACCCCCACTGCTTCCGGCCCCTGCGGACGCCTTTTCAAAGCTCGCAGCAATATGTCCAATCTTCTCCTTTGCGAAGATGGCCTGCTCCAGCTTCCCGAGGTATCGGGTGTGGAGGCATTGCCGGCACGTTAAATCCCAGGCGCGCTCGATGGGATTCAAGTCAGCGGCGTAGTGTTGGAGGTCGCTCAGACGTGGGCTGCGCGGTTGTGAATGACCATGCCGTGGAGGAATGAAAATGCGAAACGCAACTATGATTTTGAGAAGCTGCCTGGCAGTCTGGGCATTGACCAGTATCGGCCTGGCGCAGCAAGCCCCTGCGTGGACACAGCCCATCTCGCTGGCAGGCCAATGGCGGTTCACTCTCGATCCGAACAAAGAGGGCGTCGAGAAGCAATTCTTTAATCGTGAATTGCCGGAACGGATATCCCTGCCGGGCTCGACCGACGAAGCGAAATTGGGCACGCCCAACCCGAATAAGCCGACATTGGATGGCCTTTACCGGCTCTACCGGTACGAGGGTCCAGCATGGTACCAGCGGGACGTCGAGATCCCAGGGGCGTGGCAGGGCAAGCAGGTTTCGCTTTTCCTGGAACGTGCGCATTGGAGTACAACCGTATGGGTGGACGACAAGTACGTGGGTACACAGGACAGCCTTATTGCGCCGCACGTCTACAATCTGGGGACAAACCTGGCGCCGGGCAGACACCGGCTGACGATCTGTGTAGACAACACCCGAAAGATCGATCTCGGCCGTTTCGTCTCCATTTACTATGAAGGGACTCAGACCAACTGGAATGGGCTGATCGGTAAACTGGAACTGCGCGCTAAGGACCTGGTCTCGGTCGCGGATGTGCAGGTGTATCCCGATTTAGACCGCAAATTGGCAAAGGTTAGCGTCCTCATCACGAACGTCACGGGCAAGCCGGCAAGCGGTGAACTCACCATTGGAGCAACTGGCCCCCTGGGAGTCGGGAAGATTCCGGCCCGCAAGGTCAACTTCGCGGCCGCCCAGGCTCGGACCGCTGTAACCGCTGAGCTGCCTATGGACGAGAACCTCCGCTTGTGGGATGAGTTTTCCCCAGCCCTATACGAGCTCACGGTGTCGATGACGGCCAAGTCGGCAACCCAGACGTTCGCTGACCAGCAGATGGTCGCGTTCGGTATGCGCAAGTTCGCAGCTCGTGGCACGCAATTCACCATGAACGACCGGCCGGTTTTCCTACGGGGAACGCTGGAATGCGGGATCTTTCCGCTGACCGGCTATCCTCCGACCGACGTGCCGTCATGGCAGCGCATCTATCGCATCATCAAGTCATATGGCCTTAACTTCATACGCTTCCATTCCTGGTGCCCTCCAGAGGCCGCTTTTGCCGCCGCTGACATCGAGGGCGTGATGGTTCAAGCCGAAGGTCCACAGGCTAATATTCCCGCCGGCGAGGATAAACAGCGTGATGCGTTCGTTGAACAGGAGTTACTCCGGATGATTCGCACTTACGGACATCATCCGTCGTTCTGCTTGATGACGATCGGAAACGAATATGGCGGGGTGGACGCGGTGCTTTCACATTGGGTCGACATGCTGATTAAGGAAGATCCGCGCCGTCTCAACTCGTCTGCATCATGGGGACAAATCACCGCGAACCGCCAGTTCACCGAAAGCGGTCAGCCGCGCGGCATCCAGGGTCCGGCCACCGACGTCGATTTCCGTGAAGCTATTGCCAAGGAGGACCGGCCTCTCATTGGCCACGAGATCGGCCAGTGGACGTTCTACCCAAACTTTGATGAGACCAAGAAATATACTGGCGTTCTCGCAGCGAAGAACCTTGACTTGGTTCACGACGATCTGGCGGCGAGGCACTTGCTCGACCTTGCGCCCCGCTTCGTCCAAGCCACCGGCCGCCACGCCGTGCTGCTCTACAAGGAGGAGATCGAGATCCTGATGCGTACGCCGGGGCACACCGGCTTCTCGCTACTCGACCTGCACGATTATCCCGGCCAAGGGACCGCCCTCATAGGTCCGCTCGATCCGTTTTGGGATTCGAAAGGTTTCGTCACCCCGGAAACGCACCGGCGGTATTGCGGTGCTACCGTGCCTCTGCTGCGCATAACGAAACGCACCTTCACTACGGACGAGACTTTCGCCGCTGAAGCCCAGATTGCTCACTTCGGTCCTCAGGACCTGGCGAACGCGCAGCCAGCATGGATCATCAGGGACGAAAGCGGCCGGGAAGTTGCCTCGGGCACTTTGGCTGCACTAACCGTAACCACCGGCAAGTTAACGTCCCTGGGTACATTCAGCGCCTCTCTTGCGAAAGCCCCAGCTCCCGCGAAGCTGACGGTGACGGTTTCCCTCACAGGAACCAGGTTCGCGAATGACTGGGATATCTGGGTCTATCCATCGGGCGGGGAAGCCACGCCGCCAGCCGACGCGGTGATAGCCCGGAGATGGGACCACACCACCAAGGACGCGCTCGCAAACGGCAAGAAGGTAATACTCTTCCCGGAGTTTGTGAACCCTTCCCAATCTCTGCCGGGTAGCTTTTTGCCGGTTTTCTGGAGCCCAATTTGGTTCCCGAAGCAGCAGCCGAACACCATGGGCATCCTGTGCGACCCAAAACACCCGGCGCTTGCGCGGTTCCCTACGGAGTTCTATAGCAACTGGCAATGGTACGATCTGCTTCAGAATTCGCGCAGCGTTAACCTAGACGGCACACCAGCCACGTTCCAACCCATCGTTGAGGTAATTGACAACTTTGCCCGCAATAACAAATTGGGCAATCTGTTTGAGGCACGCGTAGATGGAGGGAGTCTTCTTGTTTGCACCATAGATCTGCCGCGAATAGCTGACAAACAGCCCGCTGCGAAGCAGTTGCTAAGGAGTCTGTATGCCTACGTGGGGTCAGGATCCTTTGCCCCGTCCGAAGAGCTGGAAACTGCATGGCTTGACAAGGTATTTTCCTCAACTGGCCAGTAAGCGGTTAGCGTTCAGGCGTGGACGCAAGCATTGTTGCCGTGGGGAGGGTGCGAGCATGGAACGCGCGATGAATCTGGCTATCCTGACTCTCCTTGATCTTGCCCTGCTAATGCTCGCGGGCGCAACCACTGCCGGGGCACAGAATATCGAGATCGACGGGCATGGATCAGGAAGGTTGTTCGAGGGAATCGGAGCCGTCAGCGCCGGGGCGTCTTCGCGGCTTCTCATTGACTACCCTGAACCTCAGCGAAGCCAGATTCTGGATTACCTGTTTAAGCCCAATTACGGCGCCTCCCTCCAGCACCTCAAGGTCGAAATCGGGGGTGATGTGAACTCCACGGACGGAGCCGAACCAAGTCACATGCACGCGCAGAACGACGAGAACTATAAGCGGGGATATGAATGGTGGCTCATGAAGCAGGCCAAGCTCCGAAACCCGCAAATAGCGCTCGACGCCCTGGAGTGGGGCGCTCCCGGATGGATCGGTGACGGCGTGTTCTTCTCTCAGGATAATGCTGACTACATCGTGAAGTTTATCCAGGGCGCCAGGAAGTACCATGGCCTCACAATCGACTATGTGGGCATCTGGAACGAAACTCCATACAACATTGATTGGGTCAAACTCCTGAACAAAACCCTGGTGGCCAATGGGCTGACGACCAAGATCGTGGCGCCGGATTCCGTGAATACGTGGGAAATTGTGGAGGCATTGAAAAGCGACCCCGCTTTACAGGAAGCAGTTTATGCAATAGGTGTCCACTACCCTGGGTATGTTGATTACCTCCTGAGCGGATTCCGAAAGGGGAGGCCAACCTACTCGAGCCCCTCATCCGCGCAAAGCTCCGGCAAACCCCTGTGGGCAAGCGAAGCCGGTCCTTGGCGCGGTGACTGGAGAGGCGCAGAAGAGGTGGCCAAGATGTACAACCGTCACTACATCGACGGGAAGATGACCAAGACGGAGATCTGGAGTCCCGTCTCTTCTTACTACGACAACCTGCCGCTGCCGAATTCCGGCCTCATGACCGCCAACACGCCTTGGTCCGGCCACTATGACGTGCAACCTTCCGTGTGGGCCACGGCGCACACGACGCAATTCGCCCAACCTGGTTGGCAATACATCGACAACGCCTGCGGGTATCTGAGTAAAGAGGGAAGCTATGTCACCCTGAAGTCGGGAAAGGACTACAGCATCATCATTGAAACTATTGATGCCTCAGCAAGCCAGACCGTGAGCATTCAGGTGACGGGAGGGCTGTCAAATGGAATCGTACACGTCTGGCGGACCAACCGCAGGAGTCAGTTTGTGAAGCTGGCAGACGTGATTCCTGTCGATGGCAGATTCGAAGTCTCCGTCGACCCGGATTCCATTTACTCCCTAACCTCGACCGCCGGACAGGGGAAGGGAACCACGCGGGGGCCAGGCCCATCCGCATTCCCTATACCCTATCGAGACGACTTCGAGAGTTACACCCTGGGGTCAACACCAAGATACTTCTCTGACCAGGGGGGAATCTTCGCGGTGGCCGCATGCAGCCAGCGCAGCGGTAAGTGTCTGCGACAGGTCATGCCTCAGAGGGGAATCGATTGGCATTATCACCCAACGCCTGAGCCGGAGACAGTTTTGGGCGATATGGATTGGGTGGACTACCAGGTGAGTGTGGATGCCTTCCTTGGGGACGCGGGGTATGCTTCGGTGTATGGACGTGTCGGATTAATACCCCAGAACGCGAGCCGACCTGAATCCTACGAGCTGAATTTGGACGAGAACGGAGAATGGAGCTTGAACAGCTACGTGGGTGGCACAAAGAAACTTCTGACCTCAGGTCACCTTTCCATCCCGCCAAAATCCTGGCATAACCTGGAACTCAGATTCATGGGCTCGAGCATCGAGGCGCGCATCGACCGGAAGATGGCTGGGCAAGCTAATGACAGTAGCCACTTGACCGGCATGGCGGCGATAGGCTCGGGCTGGGGAAATTCCGAGTTTGACAATTTCGTCGTGCAAACGCTGGAGCGAGCCAATTCTGAGTAACGCGGAGAGCAGTCCACAAAACAAATGGGGAGGGAATCTCATGAAGCGAAATTCTGCTCTGATACTTGCAACGTCACTTGTGCTTCTTTCTTTTGTATCTTGCCAAAAACCAACCCAGAAGACTGAAATCAAGATCGATGGTTCTGGAAAAGGGAGGATATTTGAAGGGATCGGCGGAGTCAGCGCCGGAGCGTCATCACGGCTTCTCATCGACTACGCTGAACCTCAGCGCAGCCAGATCTTGGATTACCTGTTCAAGCCGAATTACGGAGCGTCCCTTCAGCACCTGAAGGTTGAAGTCGGAGGTGACACCAATTCGACGGATGGGTCTGAACCAAGCCATATGCGCACCCGTACCGATGAGAATTACGGCCGGGGCTATGAGTGGTGGCTGATGAAGGAAGCCAAGGCGAGAAACCCGAAGATCATGCTGGACGCTCTGCCGTGGGGCGCGCCGGGCTGGATTGGAAAAGGCAAATATTATTCTCCGGACATGGCGAACTATATCGTTAAGTTTATCCAGGGCGCCAAGAAGCAGCACGGTTTGGATATCGAGTATGTCGGCATATGGAATGAGACAAACTACGATGTTGGATATATCAAGTTGCTGAAAAAGACTCTTTTGGCAAACGGCCTCACGACCAACGTAGTTGCCGCGGATCTTTATGAGAATCAATGGAAAATCACGGATGATTTCAAGCTGGACCCGGAACTGAAGAAAGACGTCTATGCGATCAGCGTGCACTACGCGCGTGTGAAGGGTAATTTCTACGTCACCGGAGGAGCGTTGGACTCCGGGAAGCCCTTGTGGTCCAGCGAGGACCAGCCCTTTGACGGAACCGGAATCATCCTGCAACGCGATTGGAAACCTGGGGCACGGATCTGGGCCAAGTTCCTCAACACAAACTATATCGACGGCAAGGTGACCAAGACGGAAATCTGGAGCCCCGTGACCTCTTACTACGATAACCTTGCGGCTCCCAATTCCGGTTTGATGTACGCCAACACACCTTGGTCGGGGTATTACAACGTGCAGTCCGCCATCTGGGTCACTGCCCACACTACGCAGTTCGCCCAGCCGGGCTGGCAGTACCTTGACAACGGCTGCGGGTATCTGAGCGGCCAAGGCAGCTATGTGACGCTCAAAGCTCCCTCCACCAACGATTACAGCGTCATTGTGGAAACGATCGATGCTAAGGAACCTCAAGAAGCTGAATTTCAAATCTCCGGCGGCCTTTCGGCTGGTACGATCCACGTGTGGGAGACCAACGCCGACAAATCCTTTGAAAAACTCAGCGACATTACCCCGCAGAATGGCTCTTTCCGCATCACTCTGGAGCCCGATGCGATTTATTCTTTGACGACCACTGTGGGCCAGGGCAAAGGAACCGCCACACCTCCCCCGCCGGCCCCGTTTCCGTTTCCCTATTCTGATGACTTCGAGAAAGGGACTCTCGGCCAGTCTGCGAAATACTTCGCCGACCAGGACGGGGCTTTTGAGGTGGCAGCTTGCACGGGCCGACCCGGCAACTGCCTCCGACAAGTCGTCGATCAACATTTGATTGCGTGGATGCGCATCAGCCCGGATCCGTTTACTTTTCTTGGCAGCGCCGATTGGTCGGACTACGAAGTCAGCATGGATGCGATGATCGAGGAGCCAGGGAGCGTAACGCTGGCCGGGCGTATTGATTCCGCCGACTGGTTCCAGGATGAGAAGGCCCGTTGGGTCAGCGGCTACATCCTTTCCGTTCAGCATGACGGAACTTGGGGCCTGGACAGCACGAGATTCAAAGCAGCGCCAGTGAAGCTCGCCTCGGGCAAGCTTCCCTTTTCGCTCAAAACCTGGCACCACCTCGCACTGATCTTCAAGGGCGCTGCGATCCAGGCAAGCATAGACGGCGCTTCGGTCGCGAACGTCACCGATACAAACCACAAGAAAGGAATGGCGGGGATCGGCACAGGCTGGAACACGGCACAGTTCGACAATGTCTCGATCAGGTGAACGGCCCCGTTGGGTTTCCAGCAACAAAACCCGGCATACATTCGGGTTGATGGCATGCATTCCACCAGCTCTTGGCACTGACCGCCACTGGGAGCCTATGACGAGCAGAATGTGTATCCGGAGCCCCGGCAAGCACGAGCCGGTAATCTCCAAATCCTGGACTTCGTATGCGCCGAAAGAGAGTCTGCGATGAATGAACATTTCTGGCTTGGTATGGCAGTCATTTTTATAAGTGGAGCATTAAATGGAGCCTTTCCGCTGCCCATGAAGTACACGCGTCAGTGGAAATGGGAGAATACCTGGCTGGCTTTTACCGCCGCAGCGTTGCTGGTTATCCCTTGGCTGCTGGCGGTGGGTTTCGTGCCACATCTGCAGGATGTTTACCGAGGAGTTCCGGGGCGTGCCCTCCTCGCACCCTTGATCTTCGGCTTTCTGTGGGGCATCGCCCAGGTGACGTTCGGTTTGGGAATCAGTGCTGTGGGTATGGCGCTGGCTTTTGCTGTAGTAGCGGGTCTGTCCTGTCTCTCGGGGTCCCTGGTACCTCTGTTAGTCCTTAGTCCGATTGACCTGTTCCGGGCCAGGGGAGTCCTCTTGCTCATCAGCATGCCCGTCCTCTTTGCCGGCCTTACCCTGTACGGGATGGCGGGACGTCGGAGAGAAAAGGAGCAGACGCCTGTTGCCGCCGCCGCGGGAGCAGCGGGGATGAGTTTTATGGCCGGGCTTGCGATTTGCACCTTCACCGGCGTCTTCGGGTCAAATATCAACCTGGGATTCGCCTTCAGCGGCTCAATCCTGCAAAAAGCGGTTGAGGTGGGAGCCAACCCGGTCATCTCGACGTATGCGTCCTGGGCGCTCGTGCTGGGCGCCGGCTTCATTCCGAACCTGATCTATTGTTTCCTGCTGCTGTTTCGTAACGCCACGTGGCCCCTGTTCCTGAAGCCGGGCTGGACAAGAGATGCCCTCCTGGCGATTGCCATGGCCTTGCTGTGGCTTTCGGGGATGGTGGGATATGGCATCGGCGCCACGCTGGTGGGAACGTACGGGACTTCCCTTGGCTACGCGCTGTTCATAACCGCGATGATTCTCTCGTCGAATCTCTTAGGCATCCTGGCCGGTGAATGGAAGGCCACCTCCCGCAGAACAAGGAGTCTCCTGATAGCAGCGGTTGTCGTCATCCTGGTTGCGGTGTTAGTGCTGAACTTGGGAGGACTTTTCTGAGGCGGGAAGTCTTGTGTGGTGTGAAGGCTCCTTAAGATTCAAGCCTCTGAGTGTTCGCAAACCTCTTCAAGTCCCGGGCGCGGGGTGCCGTCACGCCAATCAGTAAGGTGTGGGCTTGGCCGCCACCGCGAGAGTTCTTGGCAGACGGTACCCGGCTGTCGCTAGGTGAGTTCATCGGATCCGGCAAATACTGGTACTAGTCTTGGAGACACATCAGCGGCGATGATAGACGACGGGGTGAACGGATCGATCCACCGACAAGCTGCCTTGCGAGACGCCGCGCTCGACGTGGCCCAGAAACGCGAAACTTAGCTCCGTGTGCGCATGCGCTGGCCATGCGCCCAGCTTATCCCCCAGAGACTGGCAAAGTTCGAGCAAAGTAGCTCCGGCGGGATGCCGCGCCAGGTAATCGTAAATAAGACGGTCAGCAGCTTCCACAAAGTTCCTGGAAGAAGCGCAGAATTCGCGTATCTCGTGCTCCCCCTGCCAGATTGGCCAATGACACCCCACGATGCGCTCCGCACCAAGATGCTCGATGCGGCTGACGGTTTGGAGGTAGGCTTCTACGTAAAGATAGGTCGGGCAGAGGACCCATTCACCGTTCAAGGACTGGTACCCCCTTCCCTGGATGGCGTCACCATAGAAAAGGGTCCGATGGTTCCGATCATAGATGCCCAAATGTCCATGACTGTGACCAGGAAGGTGGATGACTTCGAGAAGGCGATTGGCGCCCAAGCTCAGCGATTCACCGCCCGTCAGGCCGAGGAAAACGGATTGTGGGCCGCTGCAGCAGTCCCGGATGCCAGCGACGGTCTGCACATTGTAATAGATTTCATGATCCTGGCGATAGTGATCGTAACGGAACGAAAGCAGGCGCTCGGGTGATTCGATCAAGGGCCGATCCGCTGCGCTACACATGATGCGGAGACGGGGATACCTTCTCGCCAATTCGCCGGCGCCCCCGGAGTGGTCCGTGTCGGGGTGAGTTATCACCAGAAAGGTGAGCGCGTCCTCTGAAAGATCGATCTTCGCCAGATACTCAGGGATATCCTTGGCGGCATGATGCCTGGTACCGCAATCAAGCAGCATCGCCTCTGTCTTCCCGACAAGCAAAGGAAGATACAAAGGCCGGCCGCCCATTTCACACTCGATGAGATGCGCTCCTGGATAGATCTCCACGTTGTCCTACCAATCGAGCACGGCGCCGTCTGCCGCACGGATGGTCATGGGTTGCAACACCTCTTGCTGGAACGGATGCTTGGCCGCCTCTCGCTCGTTGACTTCGACCCCCAGGCCTGGGGTCTCAGACTTCAGCCAATATCCGTCGCGGGTCTCGAGCTTGTGCTGCACCACGTCCCCCCGCCAGGGCACGTCGGTGAGCATGTCCTCTTGAATAAGGAAATTCGGTGTGGACAAGTCAAAGTGCAGAGCGGCCGCGTTGGCCACCGGACCCAGCGGGTTGTGGGGAGCTACCCCCATATAGTACGCCTCCGCCATCGCGGCGATTTTCTTCCCCTCCGCCAAGCCTCCGCAATGGCACAGGTCAGGTTGAACGATGTGGCATGCCTGCTGCTCGAAAACCTCGCGGAACTGATGTCTTGTAACCAGCCGCTCACCCACCGCGATGGGCACTCCGACCGCTTGACGGACCTCGCGCAACGCCGCCACGTTCTCAGGCGGGACTGGCTCCTCACAGAAGAACGGGTTGAACTCAGCCAGGGCATTGATGTACTGGATAGCCATCGCAGGATAGCAACGGCCATGAAAGTCGATCATGATATCCACGCGATCGCCCACTGCCAGCCGCAGTTTCTCCATCAACTCCCCGAGCCGCTTGACGTAGGGAACTCCCATCAAGGGCTCCGAGTACGGCACGAAAACAACCTTTAGCGCCGTGTAGCCCCTGGCCACTACTTGATGAGCCAAGTCGATCAATGGCGCGGGGTCAAAAGTCTCATACACCGCCTTCATACTTCCGCCGCCCAAGTGCGTATACATTCGCACCCGGTCGCGGACCGCTCCACCTAACAGCCGGTAAACCGGCACACCCAGGAACTTGCCCAGGATGTCCCAGCAGGCCTGCTCGATGGCACTGATCGCACTCATGCCAATCACGCCCAGCCGCCAGAACGACTGCCGGTAAAGTTTCTGATAGAGGTGCTCAATGCCGGTCGGATCCTCACCAATCACCATCGGGGCCAGGTCTTCGACCGCGCCGACCACGGCGCGTGTCTTCCATTCCAAGGAGGCTTCACCCCACCCGAACAAGCCGGCTTCGTCGGTTTCCACCTTCACGAAGACCCAATTCCGCATCTCGGCATTCACTACGATGGGTTTGATCGCCGTGATCTTCATAGGCTCAGTCCATGGGATAGAGGCTGCAGCCCCCGTCCACCAGCAGCGTGGCTCCAGTCATGTAATCCGACGCATCCGAACAGAGGAAAACAAAAGCATCCGCCACAGACTCGGGCGGTTGCATGAAGCCCAACGGGATGGCCTTCTCCGCTCGCCGCCGATAGTCGGGCTCGGTGTCCCACTGCCGTTTGGCCATACCGACCGCGACGATGCCGGGCGCCACGGCGTTGACTCTTATTCCTTTCGAGGCAAGTTCGCGTGCCATGCCCCGCATCAGCATGCTCATTCCACTCTTCGACACCGTGTAGAGGGTGATCTCAGGCCACGGCACGTCCTGAACCCAGGAAGAGGTGAACACGATCTTCCCCCTCGTTCCCTGCTGGACCATGGTCCGCGCCGCCGCCTGGGCCACCAGGAATGCCCCTTTCAGATTGATGGCCATCACTTCGTCCCAGTCTTTCTCAGAGTACTCCAGGACGGGACCCGAAATGACGATTCCGGCATGGCACAAGGCAACATCAAGCCGGCCAAAGCACTCCACGGTGCGGGCGACGAGAGAGCATGCCTGATCCGGTTTCGTTACATCGGCGCGCACGTATCGGCAGCGGTCCACGGGCCATCCCGCCTCCGCTAGCTTTCGCCGCCCGTCTTCCTCCGGAGTGAGGTCATTCACCACGACGTGCGCCGCGCGAGCGAGCAACTGCCCGACCACCACTTTGCCAATCGCGCCTAATCCACCGGTGATCAGGATGGTCTTGTCGCTCAGACAGTCCCTGGAAAAGGCAGTTATCGTCGCTTTCCCCGCGATTCAGATTCGAGTCTCTGCATGGTCATTTGCGGCTCCCCAGGCACAGGCCCGACTGGGCGAGTAACGCCGTCAGGAGATGGCCGCATTATCCACCGTTCCGAGCAGGTTACCGCTCTTGTCTCTCAGCCTCAGGCTCACCCGCCAAAGCCGCAGCTCAAACGGCACCGAACGATCGATAGCGCACGCCGCCAGCGCGGTCGCTGGGCCAAGAATGTTCACGTCTCCCGCCTTCCCGTCGCGCAAGACGCTTCCTGCCTCCAGGACTGCAGCATGCCAGAGGCCGAATGAGCCGGTTATCCGCACCTCGTTACTCTGGCGCTTCGCCATCAACCTGCGCCCGATGGCAGCGCAATGAAAGGGCACGGACGGGCGCAAGGGATTGATCTGGGGGGACTCGCTGCTCGGGAGAAACATAACTAAGCAAAGCACCTTGCTGAAGGTCGTCACCCCGCATAGGTTTTCTCGTATCCTCTTTAGAATCGCCAAAACAAGTTATCCCGATTGCACATGTTCAAACAAGCGCAAAATACGAGTTTTTCGGCAAACTGCTATTTCCCCCGTAATGCGGCGGTGTGGGGTGCGGTAAGGCGGGAGGGGATCGGAGTGCCCTGCCCCATTGTGTCCTCTCATAAGGGGATTGGAGTGAGGTATTTGTAAGTTTTGGAATCCATTGACCCAACCATTTCGCACCGTGCTGCTATGGACATAATGGCCATCAGGCTTTTACAGTGAGAGAGGAAATCTGAGGAAATTTGCGGAGGCACTTTCCGCAGCCGTTGCCGCAAGCTCTATTTTCCATGTAACCTTAGGAAAACAAAGCATATACATTCATCGGCACCTGGGATTCTGTGTTAAGCCCTTATTCCACAATGAGTTATAGCGAAGAGGCTCATAAAATCATTCTCAGCGGTCAGTTTCCAGATGTAAGCGCTTACATTCCACCGAACCCCTGCGTAGAATGCCCCCAGAACGCGGTAGGAGCCGATTCTACGCGTCAAAACCGGCTGGTGGGGCTCTGTGGCTAGGGATTTTTCTTCGGAACGCATGTAAGGCGCCTTCCTTGCGGAAATCTCCTGCGCGCCTTGCGCAACAATTGGCACTGCGGCGGTGCTTTTGGACCACAAGCAACGGAAACCAACCGATACGGAAAGGCGGGAACTGAAAGCAAAGGACATACAGCCCGGGGGTTAGGCAACGCGGTTGGCTAAAGGTCCTGTGATCCGCGCCAGGTCAGCTTGGCTATCCGCTCGGGCTAGAGAGCAATCCAGCAGGTTTCCCGATCCTTCGCAGCGGAAAAATAGCTTCGAGTGATTCGAATGACTGCAACGGGCTAAGCGAGATCCTACCGTTTGATGGGTAGTGACTCAGGTTCGCTTGACTGGCCCTGGGGGAAGGCGGGATACTTCCAGGGAGGAGGGACAGCGGTGCATCCCGGAATAACGATGCACAAGATTCCACTTAAGGGGCCAATAGGGCTTGCCTTTACAGTTGGAGTGCTCGCCATAATTCTGCTTTCGCCTCCAGAGGCCCGATGGTTCCTAGCCATAAGCCTGCCTACCGGCGTGGTCGTCGGAATTATTCTGCGTTTGACCCGCCGAGACTGACCTGGGAGATGTTCCCAGAACGAACTCTACCGACCATCGCAGGTCTCCTTCCTCCGCAAACCTCACGATTGGATTCAAAATGAGTCACTACCGTTTGTTAAGATCCCTCTCGTAGCGAATGCGCATCCACTCCATGTCGACCCTGGGATCGGCTTTCTCCGCACTTTGGAGGGCTTCAGCTTTGTCAGCGGCTGTTCCTTGCCAGACAATCCACTCGTGGGCTCCCGGCCGGTCTTGAGCAGCTGGGCCTGAAACGGCTTCGATACCGCCGTTGATCAGCGCAATGACTTTCCAGTAGGCCATTCAGCTTGAAATGATTGACCTTGCTGAGACTCGTTATCAATGTCTCCCACCTGTGTTTATTCCCCCTTACATGGATTCGCTGTCTAACCCTGGCTCGAGAACCTTCGTCGACCTCGTAAGAGAGAGGGAAGTCTCCCCAAGCGGCCGGGACACCACCGGGGCCTACCTGGTCAGTTAGAGGTAGAAGCTGCGCTCGCTGACCCTTAATAATAGGCGACGCGTGGGTGCTGCGGGAGCTTCGCATCATGGTCCGGCTCGAGGTCTAAATGTAGTGGCTGAACGGCAGAGGTGGAACCTCTTTGATTGGCGCCGCGGTGAGAATCTCACCCACGGCGTCCGCGAAGTTGAGCGTGATCGGCAGGCCATCACCGAAGATGCACGTGTTGTAGTTGAGTTTCGTGAGGGTCATGACATCTCGAAGGCTCCGTTGACCTGCCCCCGTTTTCTGTACCAATCATAATGCGAGTTCCAGGGTAGTTTTTTGCTTTTGTTCTTCTCTCTGGGGCGGCTCGGGGGGGAGAGCCGCCCCGGCGCCTGCGAATTCTTGCGG
>Ga0187885_10002135_pt1 | contig 20023 bp, 16 predicted proteins | sample June2016WEW_20_1_3_FD_132970 | JGI IMG/M metagenome (GOLD analysis project Ga0187885, IMG submission 132970) | Peatland microbial communities from SPRUCE experiment site at the Marcell Experimental Forest, Minnesota, USA - June2016WEW_20_100 | ecosystem: Environmental > Terrestrial > Soil >... | reverse complement strand
TCATGGATATCAAGAATCAGTTTGGCTCCAGTTACCTTCGGAAACCATGCCGCGAAAACCAGGAAGTCTGGCATGTTGTGGATATGAATCACATCATACCGATTCCGCTTATGCAGTCGTGTTTGCGCTACTGACGATCTCACCAGGAAGCACAACAAGCGCCATGCATAAGTCCACTTGCTGCGTTCGTTATGCTCACGGTGTTGAATTCGATAAACCATGACACCGTCGATCTCCTCCACGGGCTGCGAGGAGGGGTGTCGCGATAAAGCGATTACATCGACTTGATCGCCGCGTTTCGCAAGTGTTTCTGCATACCGTCGAATGCGGTTGTCAGACTCGTATGGGCTATAGGCCACCATGCACATCTTCTTGCGTGTATTCCGGGACGAAATAGGCACAGTCTCCCTATAGTAGCGGGCTACTTCCCGCGGCAGCGCGTCCCAATACGAGCCCTCATATTTCTCGCGCACATAACGCAGGAAGTCCTCATAAAGGGAGACCGGAAACTCATCCCGCTCCTGCTTGCCGTCAAAACACATGTAGTCCGGGTGGGTGTTCAGCAAAACCATGCCGCCGTGCTCTACCACCCAATCAACCTTCCGCTTCCAGATGTCTATATTCTGCTCGCGAAGAACCCCAAAAAGGTTGAAATCCTGAACGAGAGTGTATGGCAGATCCACGTAGCCAGTGCCGTTCGGACCCGGCACCCAGAAGGGGAAGATGGTGCCGGCGCCATCGGGTTCTGGCTCAAAAGGATCTGTATCAAAAGTAGAAGTGTCGTACTCGACTCCCAGTGCATGCAGCCATCCCAACCTGTGCTGCATAAGAGGAGAACGAAATCCAGAGGCATTCCACTTCTGAAGGTATTGCTTGATCCGGGAGGCCTTCGAGGCGAACTTTGCTTTAGAGCTGTAAAGCTTGCCGTCGTGCTCCAAACCATGTACGCCGACTTCGAATCCAGCTTGATTCAGGTTCTCTCGGACTGCGTCGGGGGTGCGGTATTCACCCTCCGGAACGAAATTAAAGCACGAATGGAATCCGTGCTTTAGTTCGAGATTCATTAACCGCTCGACTCGTGACACTCCTTTACTACTCTCAACGTCGTGAGTGAGAATAAACGCGAATCGTTTGCCATTCGGCCATCCCGGCCATCCGGGAGGAGTACGCCCGGCTCTAGGATCGATCGGCCACACGTCTGCAAAGGCCCGACGGCGGCGGTTAGCCCGCCATCGCCGCAACGCCAAACGCAAGCGCCAGGGCATGACCGGCTTAAGAAAGTAATAAACTCTATTTACAAGCATTGTGAATACCGTTGGTTTGCCAAAAGATTCCCTTCTAGAAGAAGTGGAGTTGATGCACCACGAGATCCGGGCTTGGGTTCGGTCTATCCGATATGTTTGTACAAGAGGCTGCCAACAGCTTCCAGAACCAGATCTGGAACCATCGGAACCACCTGCCGAGCCAACTTGCTTTTCCAGACGCTCGGTACCGACGAGTCGCTCTGAGGGTACGTCCAGTAACTTATTATCCTTCGAGATGCACCCCAGCGCTCCTTAAAAGCAACGAGCCCGAGATTATCAACGTCTGAGCGCCCCAGTTCAAGTTCCTCAAACCCGCGGTCTTTGGCCTCTTGGATGGTTCTCCAGAACAATAGTGATGTTCCCCCGAGGTTATTGAATGCTACGTTGCTGCAGCCATACTTGTAAATCATGGTTTTCTTGTGCGAAAGCGTGAGAATGCTGGCGACTGCTACCCCGTCCTTTGATGCGACGCGAATCTTTAGATCTGTTCCAAAGGCAGCGATCAAACCCCGAAACCAAACCAGCGGCTGCGGTGGCAGATACTGCCGTCGACGAGTCATCACCAGAAGGCGATAGAACTTCTGAAGCAGAACCCCTGACGTACCCTCTTCGTACTGGAGCTTTTCCCGTTCGGCGCGACGAATTTTTCGCTGAACGCAGTCTTTGTGAAAGTTCTGAAACAGCTGCTCCGTCGTGGGACGTAGATCGAGGCAGTGGAAATGGTATGTAACAAGTCGGCTCAATTCTGTGTGGCAACTCGGCTCGTACGCGACAGGTCTGATTTCCAGGTATTTCCATGCGCCTTGGTTGACCTGCTGCTTTATCCGCGTGAGCATGGCGTCAAAATCGTCCGGTTTATCAACCAATGGTTCGCAATGGTCAGAAAAAGGCAATGACACCAGGCGCCGACCAGTTAACCAACTCTTGATGCGGCAGAAGACGAGGCCATTCGTTAGAGGGGATCCCGGAGGGCACGTAGTGATAGCCACGGAGTCGTAGCCGTATACATTCCGCAGTGCCATCAGCCAGTTTGTGCTATGAAAGACCGAAGACTGAAGATGGCTGTCGACAAACGTCGCCCAACGCCGATCGCAGAGCGGATCGATCTCATAAGCACTCGATGCCGCACGCTCCACTTTTTGTACTACAGGCAACATCCTGTCACGGGCTAGCCCCGCCGCTGTCCCGTTCTCTGACCTCCATCCGGTCACTTTAGCAGTTTCCATTGCTTTCTATCACAAGACCCTCAAGGCCGTGAACCGCTTCGGCCAGTCAAGAAGCAGCTTTCGAAACACGACTCTGTTCAAGGGGGCGTGAAGCTAATTCTGTGACGACTTCTGAAACCGTCAGAATACGAGCACTCTGGCGCGAGGCGAACGACACCGCAAACTCCAAAAGCCCAGGTGTACAACCGAAGCGGGATGGAGTGTGCTGCACGTCGTGCGAGTAAAAGATCAGCCAACTCTTTCGCCGCTCATTGTCCAAGATTAGCTCCTGAACTTGAGCGGATTTATCGTGATCACCGTACAAGCTGTTGGCCCGGAGCAAGTTTAGATCGCACTCGGGCCCGTTCAAGCCTTGCCAAATGCTCCGGCAGCTGGCTACGTCCGCACCCACAGTCCTTTTTGCATTCAGGGTGACCTCTCCAAACGGAAAAGCAAAGTTTCCTGAATCGCTCTGCCCAGTTGTTTCCAGGATAGCCCTTCTTCCCTTCTCGACTTCTTTTCTAAATTTGTAACAGGAGACCGAACGGCACGAAACATGACTAAAGGTGTGGCTCGCCAGTTCGTGGCCGTCGGCCAGAAGAGCGTCTAAGTCCTGGCGCCGAAATTGTTCGCCGAGGTCACTTGACATATTCATCAGCCCGACAGCGGCATAGTAGGTTCCCCGAACTCCGTAGCTCTTAAGAATATGTCCGCCAACTGTCAGCGCCGTTCGAGGAAAATCATCGAAGGTAAAAGAAACAATGGGGCCCCCCGTTCCTAACAAGACCCGGCGCGAGTATACAGAAGACAACAACTGCCGACGTAGCAATCCAAGCTGCGCTCTAAGTGTCATGGCTTAGATCGCAGCCACTGGGTCTTCCTGAAGCGCGATCCTGATGACCCCATCGTCTGGTACGATCTGGTCCTTGCGAAACGCTAGAGAGGTGACACCATCAGTTACTGTGACTTCCTCCATCCCGAGGTCAGCGAACACTTTTCCCGAAGGCGCATTCCTGGGAGTCTTCCGATAATTGGCCCAGAAGTCTTTCCCAGATTTGCGGATGTAAATCCTTATGAGATGACTGAGAAATGCGTGCTCGACACGCTTCGACTGGATTCGACAACTGAACATCAGATCCGTCATTCGCGGCTCTCGGCTATCCACAATGCTGAAACCGACAACCCCATAAGAGCCAAATCGATCTTCACCGCTAAGGACGTAAGTATCCAAGTACGGAGTTGCCAGGATGCCTCTCAACACATCGCGATCATAGCGATTGCCGGAGAAGTTCATCTGGTTGGTCCTCTGAGTCAATTCGTGAACTCGGTCGAGATTCTCTTCCGTCATAGGACGGATCGACAACTGGATTTGGCAATGACGCAAGAAAGCCATGTAATCATCGCCGAAACCCTGAGCCATATCCTGCCGTTCTGCCTCGACCTGATACATCTTCCTCCTTTCCTTACTTTCAGCGGTGACTGGCACCTGGCACTCCTTCATGTCGGGCAGAGTCAGATACTGAACGGCATCCAGAACGCGAACCTCCGGACAGACAGCTTTTACCTGTTCCAACTCAAACGGGGAATCGTCCACGAACAGCAAGGAATCCGTGCCAATGCTGAGTTGCCGGGCAATCGTGCGAATGCTTTCACTCTTCGGCCCCCACGAAATCTGTGGGCAAAGAAAGTATTCATCCAATTGAAATTGCTTGAGAGCTTGCATTGCTTCATCGTGGTTATTCTTGCTTGCGACGGAGTGCAAAATCCCACGCGCATCTAGCATCCGAATTACGTCAGCGATTCCGGGCTTCAGCGTCACTTTGCGAGGACCATCCTCGACCAAGATGCCATCCCAGATCGTATTGTCGAGATCCCACACTACACACTTAGCTTTCGACGCTTTTTCCGCTGCTTGCTCAACCTCCTGAATGAATTCCATCAGGCCAAAATAGAGCGTGGTCAAGTTCTCAACGTGCTCAACATCATTAGGGATGAGCTCGATATTGAAAGGCTCTTGTACGTCAAGGACTCCAGTAATCTCTTTGATCGGCACACGAATTCGGTGAAAACCGGGTGTGAGCTCGATCAGCTTCTGGAACGGAATCCTGATCTCCTCATTCACCGACCGCAATGTGAGCGAGAGTCGAACGGTATGGGATTCCGGGTTGTAACACTCAAGCAAAAAAGACGTTGGCAAGTCGGCGCCGTCTGCTGACCGGCTCGCGACCCTTTTCTTAAAGCTGTACCGTTTACCCGTAACCTTCGCCTTTATCGCTGAAGGTACCGGAAGTTGGTACAACACGGTCCCGATGCGATAATCCCTTCGTTCCAGTCGTTCGGCCTGCGCGGTTGAGTGGAGACGCACATTTCCTGGCGACCATAGCTTTCCCCAGCGCTTAAACCGGATCCTCAACAGATAAGAATTGAGCGCCTCGGGGCAGTCCACTCTTACCATGCCGTCGGCGAATCGTCGGCACCTGCCATCTTCCCGTGGACTGTACAGATCACAAGTGGAGTAACAAGTGGGCCAAACGCACTCGGTGCAGTGTTCGCTCCACGGAAGAACCGTGCGCCTTAAGACCTTCCCTCTTAACTCAGTCAGGGCGGAAACTACGTCCGATGGCATCTGGCTGCAGGATTCGACTTTGTGATTTGCCTCTGTTTCGTACATCGGTGAACTCCAAAGACGTACCGACCGGACACTGAACCTGCACCGATCTCTATACAAATTTCTGCGGCGGGCTACCGAGCAGTCTGCAGACGGTAAATAAACTGATTTCCCATCCAGGCATTTTGGTTCCGGTCTGAGGGACCGAACAAATATCGCGTGATCTTGTACATCTCGGCTTGCCCGGCAAACTTCGACGTCCCCAGAGGCGGCAAACCATACCGATACAGCGCCGATACGCTAAGGTTGTTGTCCTGACAAAAACCCATAACTTGCCGCTGCCTGAGTCGGTTGAGGGCGTACGGTTCTGGCCTCACCAGTTTTAAAAGTTTTTGATACAAAACGACAGGGACACCCCAGAAATGGAAGCTGTCGGTAAACTCAAGAATTATGGAGGCTCCGGGTTTCGCAAGCCGGGCTATTTCGGCGATGACGGCAGCCGGAGAGTCGACGTGCGCGAGAACACCAACGCATAAAATGAGATCAAAGGATTGCGGGCGGAGATTGGAACCCAAGAAACCCCCATTGATCAGCTCAACATCCTGTAAGCGGTCCGCGGGTATTTTCTTGCGCGCGAGATCGAGCATCTTGCTGGAAAGGTCGAGCAGCGTCAGTTGTTTGCAACGCGTCAGCAATGGCAAGGAAAGCGAGCCATCGCCGCACCCAATATCCAAAACGCGGTCCACCGTCAAGTTTTCAGTGAATTGCTTGACCGTCTCAACTCGGATCTGGATGTCGTAGTGCCTCGGGCAAAGGTACTTGTCAGGGACCTCAAACAGCGATTTCACCTGCTCGATTTTCGTCGTCATAGTGCTATCTAACATATTTTCTCGAGATCGTTGCCGCTAAACCTCTGCATCGTTACCTTAAAGGTCTGCGCCTTCAGCAGTCGCAGCGTTTGGACTTGCTATCTCCAGATGCTTTCTCTGCCAAAGAGACGCCCAATTTGCTGTCGGCGAAGATACGCTATGGCTGCGCGATCATCCACTTGTGGGACGTTCGTTACATATCCAGAGACAAACCCATACAGCAGACCAATCGAACCAACTAGGTAGGGTTTCCGAAAGAGGCGAACGAAGCACTTACTGAGCATGAACAAAGGGTGATATCCACAGATATAGTTCGCGCGCCCATACTTCACCAGCGTGTTCCAAAGTCCGTCCGCCGCGCCCGTGTCTCTGTGATGAACCAGATGCAGGTGGGGAAAGCTGCGTGTGGTCCATCCCAGGCTATTGGCTTTCACCTCATCCATCGTGTCCCAGCCGGGTGCTGCCAGAAATCCACCAATGCCATCCCAACACGCCTTCCGATAGATCTTGGTTGCGCCCCTGACGTGAAATGCCGGAGCCTCCTCGAATGTCTTTACTCCATCGAAAACGTAGCAAATCACTCCACCACCAACCCCCAACTTGTCATCACGGTAAAATTCGTCGAAGCACTTCTCGAAATAATCTGTTTCAAAAGTGAGGTCCCCGTCGAATTTAGTCATGAAATCCCAATCGCCGCAAGTCAAAGCTCGATATCCATCATTGAACGCGTCCACAACCCCGCCGCCCGCCTTTCGAAAACCTCGATCTTTGCGGCGCACGGCCCTGATCCATGGATAACGGCTGGCGTACTCGTCAATGATCTTGCCCGTGCTATCTTTCGAGCCATCGTCTACGATCACCCACTCTTTCGGCAAAACTGTCTGTCGAATCATGCTCTCGATGGTTGATTGGATGTGTTCTTCCTCATCCCGCACCGGAGTGATAACAACGTATCTTGTGCTTTGAGCGTTCATCTGTTTCGAATCTGTAATGATCATACCTGTTGTTGCGGGCTACACTTTTACTGACGCGACCTTGGCCCAGCTGGGAGGCATGTTTCTGAGGACCTCGATGCCTTCGAAAATGCAGCTTTCTCGTGCCCCGTGCTCGCGAACCCAGGCTGCCATGGCGTGAACTCCTTCCGACAGAGTTGTCTTCGTACGTTTACCGAAGACACGCTCAGCTTTTGAGTGATCGGAAAACGCAATTTTGACTTCATTGCGTGCATCAAGGTGGTTGACTTTACTCGGCTTCCCGATAGCCTGCGCAACTACGTCAGCGAGTTCGTTCACCGTGTGGGGCACGTCCGCGCCGACATTAAATATCTGGTTCCGCGCCGCAGGGAAATCAACAGACGCAGCAATGATCGGCGCTACATCGTCAATGTGCGTGAACGCGCGTTGCTGAGTTCCGTCGCCAAAAATCGTCATCGGCTCTCCGCGAAGAAGTTGATTCATGAAGATTCCAACCACATTGCGATACCGGTCACCAATGTTCTGACGCTCACCGTAGACGTTGTGCGGACGGAACACCACATAATCGAGGCCGAACATCTCGTGGCTAACACGAAGCTCTTGTTCCACTGCGAGTTTGGAAATCCCGTACGAGTCTTCAGGAACGGGAATCATGTCTTCGGACATTGGACTTTGGCCCGCGCCGTAGACCGCGATCGACGAAGTGAACACGAAGCATTTCACATTGTGGTTGATGGCGGCATTGATCAGGTTCACCGAGCCTATCAAATTATTGTTGTAGTTAAATCTCTTGATGAAGTGACTCAACCCCTCGGCCGCATAGGCCGCGAGATGGTAGACGTAATCAAAGGAATGCCGATCGAAAAGACGGTTGATTAAATCGTGATCCATGATCGTTCCCTGAACGAAGGTTGCCCGCTCGGGAACATTCTCCCGGAAGCCACCGCTCAGATCATCGAGGACAACGACGTCGTGCCCCATTTGAAGTAGGTGATCAGCGACATGGGATCCCATAAAGCCCGCGCCTCCAGTCACCAAGGACGTCGGTTTAACTGTCATAACAATCTCTCCTTAGAAATTACGGATTTCAGCAACCATCGAAACGTATTCATCTCGTTTGCGCTGAGACCGGTTCCGCTGTTTGCTCGATACCGTGTTCAACGAACTGCACCGGATCCAGTTGTTTGTTCCACTGCACGGTAGCGCGATACATCTCCAACCGCCCCTTTACTACGTTATTCGGGCAGACCAGATTCGCGAACCCGTAACCGGCTTGCCGGATGCGCAACTTCGCCAATAGCATCCGCCGATATCGCCGAGCTCCTCGGGCTCCATAATGCTTGTAAAAGTAACGATACCCATTGCGGCAGACTTCAATGGCGAACCGCACCGGAAAGCGCCCGACCGACTGACCACCCAGGTGAGTGATGGAGACTTCAGGAGTGAATCGGATCCGAAAGCCCGCCTTCCAAACTCGCCGACACAAATCCACTTCCTCGAACTGATAGAAAAACTGCTCATCAAACCCGCCCAACTTCTTAAGCAGATCGCCGCGTAGCATGACGCAGCAACCAGACTGCCAGTCCACTTCCCGCTCCGTATCACCTTTCCACCCCTCATATTCGTCCGATAAAACGGGGTGTTTTAGGTGGCCGAGAAATCGCAAACCAAAGGCCGACACCAGATAACGGGAGATGGTGGGAAACGGCCGCGCCGACCGTTGGTAGGTGCCATCCGGGTTGTGCACCCGGCACCCAAAAGCACCTGCCTCAGGATGTCGATCGGCAAACTCAATCCACCGATCCAGCGAGTCTTCATGAATAATCGTGTCCGGATTCAAGATTAGAACGTATTCCCCATTAGCTTCACGAATACCGGCATTATTCCCTCTGGCGAACCCGAGGTTTGCCCGATTTTCCACCACATGGACGGAAGGAAACTGTGCGCGAATCTTCTCGACAGATCCGTCTGTCGAACCATTATCCGAGACGATCACTTCGTACCGAATCTTGTGGGTGCCTTCGAAAATCGAGCGCAGGCAATTCTCAATGACCTTCCAGTCATTCCAGCAAATAATTGCGATGGATAGCTTCATAGAGAGCCCCTTGGGTTAGTCGAAGAAGCGATCAGAAGGCGTTGGCTCGGTGAGTTGCCCGCCGACCACGCCAACCGGTGAATGCGTGGGAAACGCCGAGAAATCTGGCGCCATGATAGAAGATTGGCTCTGTGCCGGCGCTTTCGCTTTTGCGGGCCGCGAGGCGGCCGCGACCACCGGAATGGCCACTAGCAGCGCGTACCAGACGAATATCGACTGATCGAAATAATCAAGTCCCAAAAACGCGAGAATCTGGGCAAAAATGGTCACTCCAAGCAGCCAGCACGACCACTCGGCCCGCCGATTGCCCTCGACCCGCCGCCTGGCTCTTCCCACCAGCTTGAAGCAGACGACGAACATCGCAATGAAGCAAACGAACGCAATCAGTCCGCCGGTTTCTCCCTCGGTGACGAACTGGTTGCACTGGTCCCACATATCCCAGCCCCAGTTCACGTTGTCGTGGGTGCCGATCAGCCACCAACCGCTGAAATGGCGGATAAAGTTGTCGATCAACAACGCCCGGTCATAACCGCTCGACCCGCTTACCAGGTCGACTCTAGCGATGAGGAACCAAACTGGGGCCTTCATCACAGCAGAGAGAACGAGGAGCGCGGCTATGATCGCCCAACGAAGCCAGCGCATTTTTTTGCGAATCGACCACAGGAACATGGCTCCAATCCCGCCCGCCCAAGCCATGACCGGGGTGCTGCTGGCGCAAGCAAAGACCATAACGGTGGACGCCATGGCGGCGACCAGCGCAATCGCACGCTGCTTAGCCCTGCTCCACAACCAAACGAAGAGCGGAAAAGTCGTTGCTCCGAAGGTGCCTGCCGCAATCGAAATCGCGAAAGCCGCCTGGGCGCGCAGGCTGCCATTGCGAATCTCCGGAGTGGGACGGATGCCCCCGAGCAGCGCGAAAACGTTCCTTCCCGTTGTCTTTTCGTGTATCATTTCGCAGGCTGAAACCACCGCGACCACCGCGAAGATTTTGACCAGGGTCTGGACGTCCTGCTCTTCGCGAATCAGGGAACGCAAAACAAAATATCCGCCCAGCGCGTCCAGAAGAAACCCAACTTGATTCACAATCGCGCCCGTCTGCCCAAACAAAAGAATTACCGCGGTGGCGCGATACAACGCCCAAACTAGGAAGATCTTGTCGAGTGTCGCAAGGCCGCGCGGCAGAAATCCGGCGGGCGCTTTCGAGGTGATGACCCGGACGAGGCCTGCCAGAATCAGCAGGCGCGTAACGAAAAGATGCACTCCCCCGATATATAAGTTCTGCCCGGATGGCGTCAGCAACATTGTGAGCAACAGGGGAACCACCGCAAACCTTCGCGGCAGAACAAAGATAAGCACGACCGCCAGAACCAACGCGGCCAGCACTACGGGATGGAGAACGCTGCCGGAAGAGCCACCGCCGAATGCGGCGTGGCCCGGATCGAATTGTGATTGCGGCTGCAAGATCTTCCCTTGGTTTCCGTCGAGTATCGTTGCCAGTTCTATGCCAAGGAGCGATTATTCCTGAGAAATGCGAATGCGCCCAACGCGTAGGCCAGCAGCGAAGCTACGATGCCTAGAACAACCGTCGGGAAAGGCCCGGCGAGTGGCGGAAAGTGTCGTGCCCCCAGGCACAAGAAACCGACGATCAGCGAGATGACCGCCGGACGCAGCAAAGCCTTCGCATATTGGCCGAGGTCGAGGCCCGTCACGCGGTGAACGCGCAGAAGCTGAAAGGAGTAGCCGCTAAGAATCGAGACCAAGCATGCTATCTGTCCGCCCACCAGGCCGAACCACTTCACAAAGGGATAAATCGTGACGATCATGATGGCCGCCATAATAACCACGCAGGTGCGGTGCAACTGGGGGGCGCCCTTCGAATAAAAGATAGTCGTAATCTGGCCATTGAGAAGATTGGCCAGCGCGACAAAAGACGCTGCCACGAGCGGGATGGCGGCGGCGGCATAAGAATGCCCGTAGGCCAGAGTAAGCAGGGCGCGTCCACAGAATATCATAAAGACGAAGCCGGGAATGCCTACAAAGGCCAGAAACGCGCTCACTCGAATCAGGATCCGATTGACTCGGGCATGGTTTGCCTGCACGTGCGAAAAGGTCGGCAACAGGGTTTGCCCGAGAAGGTTCATCACAAAGCCGCTTGGAGTCTGGATCAGGGAGACAGCCATGACGTACAGTCCCAACTGTGCCGGTGCATACAGCTTCGCCATCACGAAAACGTCGGTACGCATGAAAATCAGATTCAAAAATGAAAGTCCGAAAAGGCCCTTGGAGAATTGCAGCAAGTCGCGGGCGGCAGCCCTATCCCAGGAAAAAGAGGGTAGATAGGGGCACAAAATATAGGAGAGTAGGCATCGCGAAGCGCTCTCGGCGACGTTGCCCAAGACCAGCGCCCAAACGTCGCGGAGGAAAAAGCTCAGGAGGACGGTGATGACAACGCCCAGAATTCCTCCGAGATTGTTGATGATCGCCCACTTGCCGAACTTCATCTCTTTGATGGCAAGGTAGGCCTTCGAACTCAAAGCGCCGTCCAGAATCACGCCCAGCCCGACCACACGCAAAAGGGGCGCGAGTTGATGACTGCCGTAGAACGAAGACATCCACGGCGCAAGTAAGAATATGACGGCGTAAAGAGAGGCGGCTCTTCCCAGCGCCAGCCACCATGCGGCGCTTGCATAAGATTCCTCGGACCCCCGCGGATTCTGAATGATCGCCTCTTTGACTCCCATGTCGGTGATCGTGTGGATCACCGAACCAGCGGACAGAACGATGGCCATGGTGCCGAACGCGTCCGGCGCCAGCAGGCGTGCCAGAATCATGTTCCGGGCAAAACGGGTGGCCTGCTCGGCGAAGCTGCCGGCGCCCATCCAGGTGCCGCCGCGTAAGACTCTGGCTTTGAGCTCGTGCCCACGCAATGCGGAGGGCGCGGCCCCTGCCATCCGATTGAGGAGGGAGGCGCCCGTTCTTTGATCTGTAGCGACGTTCATAAGCGGCGGTTTTTCCGGGTTGCTGGAATACCAATGCCGAAGACGAAAAGACTGGAAATCAGAGAGACCTTCCGGCAGGACCTTCGATCATGGCTCCGCCCACTTCTTTAAGCAGCGCGTTCACATTCTGCGCGCGAGCGCCAAACGACTCCTTGCGCCGAATATGGCGCAGATACACTTCCTGTAGCCTCCGCCACCGCATGGGGAAATCGAACCGGGTAATCCGGATGCAGCTGGTTTGAATGGGCAGATGCGCCACCCACTTGAGCTTCACGTAGGAATAGCACTCGTAGAATTCCCGGGGCAGAATCGTGTACGGAAAATTGTTATGGGTACAAAACGCGGAGATGGCGTAGCTTCTCCGGCCCTGTCGGGCCGCCTCCAGGCAGATGTCTGAACCGTGCAGATGAAAGTGAGGCAACTTATCGTCAAATCTCAGTCCGCTGGATTTCCGCAGAATCAGCACGGTTTCGTCAAGAGTCTGCACTGGAACGGGCTGCTCAAAAGCGCGCCCCAGCGTGCCGAGGCCGTTGGAGTGAATGTGGCCATAGTAATTCGCGTCCTCGGTAACTCCCCAACACCCAAGGACTCCCCAGTTCGGATCGATCTGATCGAGGTGCCCAATGGCCCGGCTGAGTTGTGCCGGCCAATTTGCCGGCAGAATCACATCCTGATGAATAAATGCAATCAGGTCGTTGCCGCTGCGACGAATTGCATCATTAAACGCAAGCGACGCGGAAGGAAAGTTCTCTTGCACCAGCACTTCATGATCTCGAAAACCTGCCAGTCCCGGCGAAGAGAGAAAGTTATCCCGAAGGACATCTCCCTTAATCGCAACCGGGACGACAAATGCTATAGATGGAACAGTTGGCACGAGGATAAAGTTACGGGAAAGTCGGAAAGCGGCGGTTGATACAACCACCGCTTTCGCAAAGTCGTTCTTAACAATATTTACTGAACAAGGGCTGCAAGCCCGGTTGGAGGTGCGGGAACAGAGCCCCCAGAATTGTAGGCGAATGCACCGGCGTCCCAGTTTCCGCTGCTGGGCCGGGGGTTGCCGGCAGCATCGCTGCAAAGGGCGCCCAGACCCGGCACCGGCTGCCCGTTGCAGGTGGAGGAAAGACTGGTCCCGGCAGCGATCACTACCGAACCGCTTTGCGGAACATAATTGGAATTTAGATTCAGAGTTCCCGTCGGCGTGTACGAACCATGCGTATCGCAACCGCTCTGGCGCCACGTTGTGATCGCGCTTGTGTCAACGCCAGCGGTTTGCCAATTCCAAATTCCGCTTCCGTTGCCGGGACTGTTCACATAGACGTTGTAGTCGCACTGCGAAGAAGCCGACCCCGTGAACGTCATCGTTCCGTTCGAAGACTCGAACTGCCCCAGGCCGTACATGGCATTATTTTTTTGGGAACTAAACGAGCCTGTGCCGCCCCCGTTCTGGTAGATGAAGCCCTGATCTCCGGTGATCTGGTCGGTCGAGAGCCAGGTATTGTTCACCAGCAGATTGCCCGATCCAATGTTCAATTGCACCGCACTGTGAGACGCCTGTGTCGCGATCACGTTGTTAAAAATGTAGAAGGTTCCGTTCTGGGTCCACGGGGTGCCCTCGGAAGTACCTTCCATGAAGATCATTGCGTTCATGCTCACGCCCATGGAGCCATCGAAGACATTGTTGTAGATATAAGCGTTCGTCACCCCTCCGCCCGATCCGTTGTAGACGTGAATCCCATCGTGGTGGCAACCATTGTTCGGACAGTCCCAATTCGCAAAATCGTGGATGTGATTTCCGTAGATATATACCGTCGGCAAAACGAAATCTGCTCCCGCTATCACAACTCCGTGATCATTGTTGTAGATGTCGTTGTTATAAATCTTGTAATAGGTGTCGTTCGTATAATTCGAGTAGACACAGAAGCCGTTATCATGAAACGTGCTGTCATGAATCAGAAAGTCCGTTCCACTGAACAGCACACAATGCGTCATATCCTGCTGATTGAATGACCCGTTTTGCACGTGCACGTAGATGTTATAAATACCGAGGTTTCTGATCTCACAGTTGTTGCAGCCCTGAGCGTAAACCCCAAGACTGTTCTGCTGGTTGGCTAAGTTGTCGCCGTTGGCGGTGTTTTGAATGACACCGTTGCATGTTCCTTCACTACCAGTGCCTGGCACGTACCCACAAGGGACACCGCCGTCGATTACGACATATGATCGGCCGCCAATATTGATGGCGCCAGTGTTGGAGGCCCAATACGGAGACTTAAAGTTCGCGCCCGTCTCAAAATACAGGACGATGGGATTGCCATTCGCACCGTTGCCTTGGGCAGTCAGCATCGAACCCCCAGCAGAACCTGTGAAGGTTCCACACAAGTGCACGGTCGTTCCCGGCCCAATCAGGCTGGCGTTTGACCCCCAGTTGGACGAACTATTGAACCATGACGCCGCATGCGCGTCGGCACAGTCGGCGCCGGTGTTGCCGCCGGCTGCGTTTTGCGCGATATAAATGTCGCTGGCGGTGGAAAAGGCTGCGGTAAACATCACAAGGATGGCTGCGAGTACAACGTTGCGGGGAGCGTTCAAGCTTTCCTCCATGAATCGTGTGCTGGGCTCGCTATTTTAGCCGAACCCGCTGGTCAGACTCTTCGTGCCCCAGTAGGGGAGTGGCTCACGATCTACTGGATGATCGAGTCTCCCTTATAAATGGAGGTTTCTAGGCATAACAGGTCTCAGGAGGACATGGCCAGTTTCGCCTCGGATGGTGTTTCAGTAACTCGATGCAAACGTGGACGTTAGCCTCACTTCATCGATTCCCAGATGAGGAATGCTCGGTGCCCCGACCACCTTGAAGCAGACCTGGTTGAAATTGTTCACCGCACCGATCACCTCGTATTGAAAGCCGAACGCTTTCACGCAATCAGCAAAAGCACGAAATTCATGAACGGGACTCGCAAACTCGTCAAAGAATAGGAGGTCCCCAGGCCTCAGCAGGCTGGCGACGGAGGTCAGCACAAACAGCGTGGAACTATACAGGTCGGCGTCAAGATGAAGTATCAGTCTTTTGCTTCTTCTGAACTTGCGAAGAAAACCCGGTAAGGTCTGCTGGAACATCCCGACCTGGAAACTCACTCTTGAATCCTCAATGGTGGGCGGCCTCCCCTCAGTGCTAAAGGTTCCCGACGGCGCGCACTCATGCCACTTTTCGGGCAATCCTGTGAATGTGTCAAAACCAATGAATCGACCGGTCGAGTGGGCTACGTGCTTGCACCACCAGGCAATCGAGTCGCCACGATACACTCCGAACTCAAAGTAGTCGATGCTTTCTTTATAGAGGGCTTCTCGTTGTACGACGGCCGCGTACAATTCATATCGATTGCTATGAGAATTACTTGACAGTGCTCGATACGATTCAGCAACCGCGCCTCGTTCGACACACCAGCGGGCGAACTGCGCCCAACAAGAGAGTTTTTCGAGCCAAGTACCAATCCCTGGAATCCTCCCAACACTGTTCACGAAGGCGGCTTTACCTGCTTGCACGAGCATTCTCACCTCCCTGATGCGTATCAGAATTCGCCAACGAAAGCTTTGTTGACTTCGCTTTTAAGGTTTTGGCAATGTACTGCGATTTTCCGATCCAGTCATAGGCCCCAGCCAGCTTGGCTTTGAACAACGGAGTGTCATCGCACGAATTCACCGGCAGCCGCTCCATGAAAAGAGGCTCGCTGCTGCGGTTAACCCTTCCTACAACCGTGCACACCCCATTTTGATAACCGGCCTGATGTAGAGAATCGCGCAACATCGTCTTGAAATCGTTATCTGTCTGAGGAAAAGCGTACGGGTAGGCAAATGAGTCCACGGCACAGCCGAGTATTTCCTCGATTGCCTTCCGGGAATTCACGACCTCTTCCTGAATCTTCGCAACGCTTAAGCCATGAAGCTGGGGATGAGTCACGGTGTGCGATCCAAACACGATTCCGTGCCGGCTCAATTCCCGGACTTCAGACCACGTCAAGCAATCTGTTCCTTTGAATTGGACCGAATTCTCTCCGATATAAGCGGTAGGCAGAAAAACGGTCGCACTGAACCCATACTGGTTCAATACGGGAAACGCGTGACGATAAAAATTTCGGTAGCCGTCGTCAAAAGTAATGCCCACCAGCTTGCCCCCGGCAGGTGATTGCACTTGCTGAAGCGCTGCCGCTACGCTGCAAGTTTTGTATCCGCTTTCGTGCAGGGATTTAACCTGTGCGGCGAACATCGCCGGAGAAGTCTTCGTCCGGTAATAAGGGTGAACGTTAGACTCATCGTCTTCAGAAATACTGTGGTACATCAAGATCGGAATGCTTGCCTCACTCCCCTTTGCTAGGCGCAAGAAGGGCAATACCAGGTAAAGAGTAGCGAGCCGGTCGAGACGAAAATCCATGTGCTGAGTTTGGTATGCGCCGAGGGTCAGGCCGGAACTTCCTGGGCGTTGTTGACTGCCGGCCAGGAAGGATTGACTTTTTCGGCGCCAGCAGGTTGGCAAGGCAAGGCATCGACCCGGCCGATGCTGACATACCGGAATCCCATCCGGCTGATCTCTTCCGGTACGAACAGATTCCTTCCGTCGATCACTAAGGGCTGCTCGACAGCTGAAAGCAAACGCTTCCAATCCATCTGCCGGAATTCGTCCCATTCGGTGACGATCAAGATGGCGTCCGCTCCTTCGGCCGCCTGGTAAGCGTCGGCACAGTACGTAACCTCGGGAAGGATCGCCCTGGCCTTCGCGGTGGCCTTAGGATCATAGGTACGGACAGTAGCACCTTCGGCCAACAGCGTTTTTACAAGTGTGATCGAAGGGGCGAAGCGGACATCGTCGGTGTTGGGCTTGAAGGCGAGACCCCACACCGCGACTCTCTTGCCACGCAGGACCCACAGTTCCTTTCGAATTTTCTCAATAAAATGATCGACCCGACGCTGATTGATCTTCTCTACTTCTTTTAACAGGGAGAAGTCGCAGCCGGATTTCTCGGCGATCCTGATGAATGCCTGCACATCCTTTGGGAAACAGAACCCGCCAAACCCTATTCCTGGATTGAGAAATGACGAACCAATTCGAGGATCGAGGCCCATCCCTTGGGCGACCTTAGTCACGTCCGCTCCGACCACTTCACACAGATTCGCCACCATGTTGATGAACGAAATCTTCATCGCCAGGAAAGAGTTGGAGGCATGCTTGATGAGCTCGGCTGAATTGGTGTCGGTAGCCAGAAAGATGGGATCTTTGTGCTTCGGGCAATCCGAATGTAAAGGGCAACTGAAGCTTTGGCGAATGATCGGTTCGTAGATTTGCCGCAGGAGGTTTTCGGCTCGCGGCGAGTCGACTCCAATCACAATTCGGTCGGGATGAAGAAAATCCTCGACCGAAGAGCCCTCGCGCAGGAATTCCGGATTCGACGCGACGTCGTAGCTCAAGCCGTTTCTGCTGTGGACAGAGAGGTGTTTCTGCAGTTGTGCTCCGGTCTGCACCGGCACCGTACTTTTTTCGATCACCAGTCGATACCCCGACGCATGTTTCGCAATCGCTCGAGCGACTCCTTCGATGGCAGAGAGGTCCGCGTCGCCGTTGGCCAATGGCGGCGTTCCCACACAAATAAAAATCGCATTCCCCCAAGCAATTGCCTCTCTTGTGGATCCGAAATGCAGTCGGCCAGACTTGCGGCCCGCCTTAATGACGTCCTCCAAGTGCGGTTCAAAGAGCGGCATGCCCCCATTCTGCAGCTTGGTGAGTTTTTCGAGATCGCTTTCGCTGCAGAATACGTCGTGGCCAATCTGTGCCAAGCAAGCGGCGGTCGTCAGACCCACATACCCTGCGCCGATGACTGAAAGTTTCATGTTTGTCTGTCCTTGTAGTTGCAAACTAGGGGAGTTAGGATGAAAAACGGTCTATGCTCTGTGGGTTACCGATGTCAAAGAGACTGCCTCAGTCTCGACGTGCTTGCGCGCCCTCATCGAGGTGAAGTTCAGAATCTCCTCTACCACCCGAGCTTGCTGTTCTGCCGTAAGCTGGGGGAACATCGGCAAGGAGACAATCTCCGCGGCGGCTTTCTCGGTCATCGGAAAGTCTCCCTTTCGGTAATTCATTGCTGCGTAGGCTTTCTGCAGGTGCAGCGGAATGGGATAGTGAATCCCGGTGCCGATGCCCACCTTCTTGAGGTGATCCATCAAGCCTTCGCGATCGGCAGTGCGCACCACGTACAAGTGATACACCGCACGCGACCGCAACGGTTCATAGGGTAGAACCACGGCGCCGTCTACAGACTTAAGAAACCGATTGTATGCGGCCGCGAGTTCACGGCGCTGAGCGTTCCACTTCGCCAGATGCGGGAGTTTTGCGTGCAGGAGGCCGGCCTGAATCGCGTCCAGTCGGCCGTTGTAGCCTTCAACGTCGTGATAGTACTTCGTGACCTGGCCGTGATCCCGGAGCATCTTCATTGTCTTCGCGACGGCGGCATCGTTCGTGGTGGCTGCCCCCGCTTCACCGCAGGCGCCCAAGTTTTTCCCGGGATAAAAGCTGAATGCCGCGGCTCGTCCCATCGATCCGGCCTTCATCCAGCGGTTGTGCTTTCGGGAAAAATATTCGGCGCCCTGTGCCTGGCAGGCGTCCTCGATCACGACCAGCCGGTAACGCTCCGCGAGTTCCAGGATGGGATCCATGTCAGCCATTTGCCCGTACAGATGGACCGGAACGACGGCACTGACCGGACGGCCGCTACGGCTGCTCACCAATGCGCCGGCATCGTTGACCGTGCACTGTTTTTCCAGATACTCTCCGAGCTTTGCGGGGTCCATGTTGTACGTCTGCTCATCAATGTCCACAAACTCGGGCAACGCTCCTGCTTGCGAAATGGCTTCGGTGGTGGCGATGAAAGTGTGCGGCACGGTGACAACAACGTCGCCTGGCTTCACTCCGCTTGCCATGAGGGCGAACCGCAGAGCATCGGTTCCGCTGCTGACTGCGACCGAAGACCTGACATCGCAAAAGGCCGCGAATGCCTTCTCAAATTCTTCGACCATGGGGCCGCCGATGAATCCAGCGGTTCGTAAGGCTTTGTGAAAAACGGCAGTCAACTCCTGCTCAAGTTCAACGTGAGGGGTAATCAGATCAAGAAAAGGAATGCTATTAGGCGTGCTATTAGAAACGCTCACTTTGAAACCTCCGTAATTTGTTCGATATAACGCAGAACTTTCGCTGGATTTCCAACCACGATGCTATTGGGCGGTACGTCTTTGGTGACAACGCTGCCTGCCCCCACAATGGCGTTTTCACCGATGCTGATGTTGGAGAGAATCGTGGCTCCGGAGCCAATCGACGCTCCCTTCTTGACTACCGTTCGCTCGACCTTCCAGTCGGCTTCAGTTTGCAGACTTCCGGTGGCAGCAGTTGCCCGCGGATAGCTGTCGTTGATGAACATAACGCCGTGGCCGATGAAGACGTTATCCTCGATCGTGACGCCTTCGCAGATGAAAGTGTGGCTCGAGATCTTGCAGCGTCTACCGACAGTTGCATTCTTCTGGATCTCGACGAACGCGCCGATCTTGGATTCATCGCCAATCTCGCAGCCGTAGAGGTTGATGAACTTGGAGAGCTTGACGTCTCGCCCAAGCTTCACGTCCGGCGCGATGCATACGTAAGGATTCATGAATGGAACAGCTCCCGGTCGGTCGGCTGGTATTTAATTCTGGAAACAACCACAGTTAGGGAAATGAGGCGCCGCTCAATCGGCGTTTGCAGTTCGCTGTCCCGGTTCGTATTGCCACGCTGCAGGGTTAACAGCCACGCTCTTCACGGGGAGCGCTCGCGAGTCCAGCACGCCCAGCTGGAATTCCCGGTGTGTGGTATCGAGTGCTGCCTTCACGTCCTGCTTCGACACGGCGAAGGAAATGTTGCACTCCGAAGAACCTTGCGCGATCGCAATGATGTTTA
>Ga0187885_10002134_pt1 | contig 20024 bp, 13 predicted proteins | sample June2016WEW_20_1_3_FD_132970 | JGI IMG/M metagenome (GOLD analysis project Ga0187885, IMG submission 132970) | Peatland microbial communities from SPRUCE experiment site at the Marcell Experimental Forest, Minnesota, USA - June2016WEW_20_100 | ecosystem: Environmental > Terrestrial > Soil >... | reverse complement strand
GTTGCCATTTTCACGGCAACGGGGCAGCTCGCAAGCCTGCAACAACTGACAAATGATAAGGCTGCTGTGCTCGCTTCACTGGAGAAGCTTACGTATCAAGGCTCGGGCGCACAGGACCTGGAATCTCCTCCCATGAGCGAGGTTCAGGCGGTCCTGATTGCACAGGGCGATGAGCATGTCATGACACTCTTCCTGCCAGCCGTGTCCGGCAGGTCCGAAGATGAGATCAGGCAAGGCAGGCTGGCGAATCCTGACATTTGGAGGGAGATCGAAGAGGCGATGCTGGTAGTTCGCAGAAGGGCCAATGCCCTCGCTTCAACCTCGGCTGCCATTGCTCAGAGGTCTCTTGATGCGCTCTACGGTCTCTTGACTGCATACGAGACTCTGCCGGGCCGCAAGATGGTTTTCCTCCTGTCGGACGGTTTCCTGCTCCAACCCAATATCAGCGATACAGCACTCACAATCATGAGAGTGACAGACGCCGCGGCGCGCGCCGGCTACGTGATTTACACACTTGATGCACGCAGTCTCATCCTAGGCCAACCGGATGCAAAAATGAAGAGAGGTGCGGATAGATCAGGATCCCTGGCACACAGCGGCTCCAACGAGGTGGCAGCGCCGCAGGATGTTTTAGATGTACTTGGCGCCGATACAGGAGGACGTTTTCTGAAGTATACAGACTCCTTAAACACGGCCTTGAGCGCGGCTGTGGCGGAGATTTCCAGCTACTACATGTTGGCATGGCCCTTGCAGCCTGAGCAGGTAAAGCCTGGCAAACACAGTATCGTTCAGGTTGCAATCAAGGGCCGACCCAGCCTCGGGGTGCGCTTGCGGCAGGGAGCGCTCGACCTTTCCCGGTTGGCCACCGAAAGGCCCTCCGTTATTGCCGGGTCTCCGGAGCGGACGCTCGCGTCCGTCTCTCTCGGCAACAGAACGGTTGTGGATATGAGCAGCGAGGAATTGCTCCATACTTACCCGGAGGACCTTCGTGATGTGATCATCGAAGAAAACAGCGAGAGGCTCAATCTGCTGCTCAAAAAACTCGGAGATGGCGTGGAGACATTCTTCCGCGATTTTCCCAACACGATATCTAAAGAATCGATCCGGATGGAGAGCTCAGGCCCCGACAAATCGGCCGGGAGGACGGTCACCCAAAACTTCAACTATGCCTTTTTCCCTGACAAGGAAGGGCTTCTCTGGAGAGAATCCAGGTTGGACAGCAAAGACCGACAGATCGAGAATATCGAGAAGACAGGATTCCCTTTCTTCACCTCGGGATATGCGGGCCTTTGCGTCTTTTTTCACCCGCGCCACCAATTCGGCTCCGAGTTTCGCTATGTAGGGAAGCAGGGGGCGAGCCCGAATGCTGACCTGATTGCCTTTGCCCAGAAGCCGGGGAGCGGCGATGCATTGGTTGGCTACCAGACGGCCACCATGCCTGCACCCGTGCCGCTACTTTATCAGGGATTTGTTTGGGTGGATCCTGGGGATTTCCAGATCTTGCGGATGCGCACCGATCTTCTGGCGCCCAGGGTCGATATCGACCTTACCCGGCAGACCTCGGAGATCTGGTTTAGCGAAGTGCGCTTCCAATCCGTCCCGCAGTCTTTCTGGCTGCCTCGGGAAGTCGTCGTCACCAGCGAGTCTAGCGGCTGGGTGTTTCGCAATATACATCGTTACTCAGATTATCGAGTATTTACCGTGGAGGCTCAGGAGAAGGTCGAACCGTTTAAAAAGAAATAAGAGGAAATCAGGTACAGGCTACTTTTACCTTCTTCAGAATTGGCGAAAGCGTTGCCTGTCCCTGGTTTCCTATCAGAGCTCGGCTTGGATCCCGGGGACATCCACATAACGATCAACGAGATTTCCGGCAAGCTCTATTTTCTTGGTGTCCGACGGCCGTATCTTTACGATCAGATCGTGAATCGTCGCGGTAGTCTCGTAGATGTCGCTTTGTACCAGCAGGATGGGCATGCCGGTGTTCCGGATCACGCGCAAGATGGTCTTGTGCGGGTGAATTCCATCGGTAAGGATGATACCGGCAACACTGGATGCCGCTGATATCTCCGGCATGCACGAGGACATGGCCGCCAGAATCAAGTCCTCGCGCCCGCCCGAGGTAATCAGCAGCGTTCTGGGTCCAAATTTCTCGAGCGCACTGTGGGGCTCTGTCGCACCCACGACGACGTCTCCGACGCTGGCCTCCAGGGCATCGGCCCCATTGAGGACCTCGGCGTCAAGTTCATCGCGAATCTGCTCCAGTGTCGAGCCGCTGAGCATGCGCTCCAGCGGCATGACACCAAAAAGCTTCACGCCGCGCGCTCCCAGGGCTTTGGTCGCATAATCCCTGACCTCATCGAGTTTCTCCGGGAGCACCTTGTTACAGACCGCTCCGATCACCCTGACGCCTTTCCTTTCGAACACCGGCAGATTGAGCATGATCTCGTCTACTGGCCTGCCCATGCCGCCGCCGGTGACGATCAGCACCGGCGCATCCAGAAGTCGTGCCACATCGGCGTTATTAAGATCGAAGCAGGATCCCACGCCTGCGTGCCCCGTGCCCTCAATAATCATCATGTCCTTTCCCCTCGCCACCGCGGCATAGGCTCTCAGGACATCTTGCATAAGGCCCTCCCTGTGTTTGCTGCTGTCATATTCGCGCGTGAAATTCTTGCTTATGGCGATAGGGCTGGTTTCCTTGAGAACGGAGTGCAAGTGAAAAACTTCGTCCATCAAGACCGCATCCTTGTCAATTCTTACTCCGTCGACCTCCGTATAGCGTTGCCCGACCGGTTTGATGAAGCCGAGCGATCTGACCTTCTGCTTCATGTGCAGCAGCAGACCCAGGCATGTGGTTGTCTTGCCCTCATTTTGCCGTGTTGCAGCCACGAACAGTCGCTTCGTTTCAGTCATCGTTCCACCTCTCATGAATCATAGGAAATCGGGGACAAGCCAATCTCAAGATCAGTATCACGCGCGAGCCGGACCCCATATTTCCGTCAACACGCGCACGGCGTTGCCGCCCAGCATGAGCTTAATGTCGGCGTCGCTGTAGCCGCGGCGTATCAGGCCTTCAGTCAGGTCGAACATGCGCCTCGCGTGATCGAGCCCCGGGACCGTGATCTTGCCGTCCTGATCCGCGTGATATCCATAGCGCGCGAAATTCGGCTGATTGGTTGGCTGGAAGCCGCCTCCGATAGGATTTGCATTGCCGACGACGTCCAGGTCGCTTCCGACAGACACGTGCTCAACGCCAACCAGCTTCACGACGTAGTCGAAGTGGTCCAGCACATGCTCGATCGTAACGGGCTCGCGGTCGCGATTCATGAATCGGATGAATCCGATACCCATCACGCCGCCGGTCTTTGCCATTTTCCGGATGGCCTCGTCCGTCTTGCAGCGCAGACTGGTAGGAACCAGGGAGCGGCAGTTGGCGTGCGTGAACAGGACTGGTTTCTTGGCCGCGTCCAGCGCGTCCAGGGTGGTCTGGTCGCCGCAGTGCGACACGTCCACTCCCATGCCGACTCTCTGCATCCGTTCCAAAATGGAGAGTCCAAATACCGACAAGCCGCCGTCACGTTGCTCAAGAAACCCGCTGCCGATGCGGTTGTTGAAGTTGTAGGTCAGTTGCGAGATGCGCTGCCCCATCCCGAAGAACACATCCACATCGTCGGGCGTGCGGAAGTGGGTCGCGTCCTGGAAGCTGAGCATAACGCCGATTTTGCGGGCCGCGCGGGCCCGTTCGAAATCTCCTGCATCGCCGATGCGCATCAGCCAATCAGGATAGGCTGCGATGAATCCGTTCCAATCGGCGAAGAAGCGCACCGCCTGAGCAAAGTCACCCGGTCCGTCACCCAGAGCAAATACATTGATCCCGGACTGCTGGTAGGTTGCGGCGTCCTCAGCTTTGAAACTTCCCGGGACGTGCAGCCACCGCTCGCTGCGCGGCGGTTTCTCGGAATAGTCCGGGAAGCGGAACTGATTGAGGAGATCAACCACGGCCGTCTCCTGCATCAGGTGGATCGCGCGGGTCGAATACTCACGTGTCACCTGCAAGAAGACCTGGGATTGGCTTCGCAGCAAGGCGGGGGCAACCATGGCGGCGGAGCCCAGGATGCGGAGGGCAGTACGTCTGCTGATGAGTCCATGTGCGTTCATTTTGACCTCCCGGCTGGTGCCTCATAGACAATTCGTCCGTCCTTAATCACGTAGCGAATACGTCGAGTGTTACGAATGTCACTCAGAGGATTGGCGTCGAGCAATACGATGTCGGCGACTTTCCCGACTTCGAGTGTGCCGCGATCGGCATCCACGCCGATCGCGTGGGCTGCACCGCGCGTGGCCGCGACAAGGGCCTGCATCGGCGTGAGGCCTGCGCCGTTTACCAACACCTCGAGTTCCCTATGTAAGGTCGGCAGCGGATCTCCCGCCGCGCCCATCATGCTGTCGGTTCCGGCTGCAATCGTCACGCCCAGCTCCTGGGCCCGATGGGTTACGGCGTTCATCCAAGGCGTCCTGACGTCGGCCAGATCGTCCTTTGCCGGCCCTTCTGCGAAAATCCACAGCGTGGGATTCAACGCCACGTCCTTGTCGCGCATCGATTGCAGCAGCTTCTCGATAGCCGGGCTGGCCGGCGGAACACCCGCGAAGTCGCCACGCGCCCGCTTCTGGAACTCTGTGCTCGGCGGGCTGCCTTCCCACACGAGGTACGCCGCATGCGCGAGCATATTTACGCCGGCCGCCACGAGATCACTCGGTTTGGCCGGAAACACCGTTCCATGCGCCACTAACCTCAGGCCCTGGCGCTTCGCCTCCTCCGAAATGCGGAGGACTGTCGGCGCATCGAGCGCCGCGTAGAGCTTGAGGGCCGTCGCCCCGGCGCCTCGGGCTGCCGCAACTGCACGGACCAAGTCCGTATTGGCCGTAATCTGCTGGTTCCAGGGTGCGTCGCCTGCTTTGTAGCCTGCCGACGAGGCCATTACGCGCGGGTCCTTGAAAAACTCAGGTCCGGCCATCAACGCGGTGTAATAAATCTTCGGCGACTCAATTTCCCCGACCAATTCGGCCCGGGAAAGGTCGCTCGTGTTGCGCACGTCTCCCGCAAGATCGTAGATCGCCGTCACACCGCCGTGAAGCACGCGGTGAAGTTCGTCGGTTCGCTGCTGCCACGGCATGCCGGAAATGTGGACGTGGGCGTCGATGAGGCCGGGAATGGCCACGAGGCCGCGGCCGTTCAACACGAGATCGGACGGCGTGCCGCTACCTGGGCCCGAGGTCAGCACTTCCGCGACTCGTCCCCCGCGCACGAGCAGGCTGACGCCCTGCTTGGGCTCGGAGCCGGACCCGTCAATGAGCATCACCCCGTTGATAGCCAGCGATGGAGCTACAGAGGACCTGGGCTGCTGTCCGGAAAACGCTAGGCTCATCGCCATTGCCAGTACGCCTATCAAGGATGACTCTATTCGCGACATGGATATCACTCCGAATCTAGCAACTGTCTCAGTGCACTTCAGATTATCGCCGATGTCTATTCCCCCGGAGGGACCCTGAAAGGGGTGGCGCAGGCTGCGTCGTCCTTCAGGGCTTGTTTCACAGTTGACGAATGATCCCAGGGCTCACGCCCTGGGCTTTCCTGCCCCTCCTCTTCGGGGCTAAATCACCCGATTTGGAGGAATCAACAGGTGATTGTGACCCTCCTAACCAAGCGCCATTCCAGGAGCCCGTGCACGAGTTCAGTGCGGAGTCATGATCGTGGCGACTCGCGTAGGCGCCTTTCGACCGAGAATTTTTCCTTTGCCGGCCAAGTGCCATCGCTGGTTTTCTACTTCGCGCCTCCTTCCGTCCATACACCAATCCCGTCCTTGAAAACAATCGTCGTCCCGTATTGCTCCGACATCTTTGCTAGACGATCGATGATCTTCTTGGCCATGGCCGGATCGGCAAGACGAGGAGTGCCCTGACGCGATCGTGGCATTCTGAACCCCATATCAACAGGGTAGAACTTGATTTCGACGACTTTGTGACCCTGGAAGACCGGAACCGCCACCGCGCTTTCCCAGATATCCGCCTGCGCCGGGTAGTAAGAGGTTGGCAGCCCAGTCTTCGGATCGAGTTTGGAGCGGGCATCGTAGAAATCGCCGGCCAGTGCGTTACCCCCTAATCCAAAACTTTCATACATGTCGTCAGGCATCGGCTCGATGGTTTCGTTCTGCATGAAGAAGTTGCCAAGGCTGTAGAAGATCGGCTTTCCTTTGTAGATTTCAATCCCTCTCAACTTATGGGGTCCCGATATGACAAAGACGTCCGCCCCGGCGTCGATGCACTTCTCGATGAACTCCCTCAGATAGTCAGGGGCAGGCGAGAGGTCGTTCGGACCCGCGATGTCATGCGAATGCGAATAGACGATGACAAAATCGGCCTGTTTCGCCGCGTTGCGGATCGACCGGAGGATGCGATCTTCATCACGGGCATTTACAGTGCCGATCTGTTTGTTCTCAGGTCCGGGAACAAAGGTGGCGGCTCCAAATCGAACCGGTTCTTTTTCCGACACGGGCACCGTGCCCCCCATGTCCTTCACGAGCTTTCGCAAATCCGCCATCTGGGCGGGCGCAAGTTGAGTGATTGTCGTCGTGCGCAAGGCATTGACACCGGGCCTCCCCTTCATCTCCGGCCGGGATTCACCGGCGCGCGACATCGGAGTGAAGGAGGTAGCCATGCCGATGAGGGCAAATCTGCCCTTTTTCGTTTCGAGATATTTCGCCTGGGCAGCCTCTCCTGCCGACATTCCAGACCCTGCATAGACCAGATGCAGCGAGTCCAACAATTTCCACGTCTCCATCATCCCTTCCACGCCGTAATCGGTGGTGTGGTTGTTGGCATGATTGAAAAGGCCGAAGCCCATCCACTTCAAGTCCTCTACCACTTCGGGCGGGGCCACTTCATAGTTGCCGCCGTTCTCCGCCTGAGGATATCCCTTGAAGTCCCAGAGCCGAAAAGCATTGAGCTCGAGATTGATGACAGCGGCATCGGCTTCCCGAATAGGCTTCACAAGCCCCATAAACGCCGAATCGTTCTCGAAGTGCTTTACCTGACGCGTCATGATGGCATCTCCCGCGGCAGCGAGCGTCCATGTTGCTGCCGGGCCCGCCGGCGACTGGGCTTGCGAGTGGGGCAAGGCAATTGAGAACGACAAAATCGCTAAAACGAAAATGATGAGATGCTTATGCATGTCTGGTAGCTCTCCTGAAAGCTTCTGCTGAATGCCAACGCCGAAACTTGGTGGATAGTCCGAACAAGCTGCGTTTCTTCTGATCGCAGCCCGGCGGTGTGGGGTATTTCAGTAACTTCTGCTCTTTCTGACGCGGCTGCCCGGAGCTCGGAACCGATCACAAGCAGGATCTTATGCCAGAAGTATGTTTCAGGCTATGAGGATTTAACGCACTTCTTCTGCCAGCGCCGATGCCGCGCCATGAGCTTGGCGCCTGATCAGCGACTCCAACTAGGAGATCAAGAGCGCCGGCGTTTCCTAAGATACAGCCGCTACGCTTTGGAGTCAGACACTTTCGACTGCGGCTTTATCCAGGACACCGGCGCCATCGGCTTCTGTGCCGGTTCTGGCGTCCACCGGAATCGTCACCGTGAAGGTAGCGCCTTTTCCCAACTCGCTTTCCACGCTGATATCGCCGCCCATCATTTGGCAGAATCTCCTGCTGATGGATAGCCCCAGACCGGTGCCCCCGAACTTGCGAGTCATGGACATATCGCCCTGGCTGAAATCCTGGAAGAGTTTGCCGAGTTGCTCTTGGGATATCCCCATCCCGGTGTCCGTGATGCTGAAGCGGATGATATTCTGGCCACGGATCGACTCGCGCGCGGCTTCCAACACGATTGTGCCATTCTTAGTAAACTTTGCCGCATTGCTGAGCAGATTCAATACGACCTGCTTGACCCGGGTTTTGTCCGCCGTCATGCTGCCGAGAGCCGGGGCCAGCTTAAAACGGAAGCGGTTCCCATTCTTCTCAATCGACGGGCGCATCGTCGTAGCCAATTCAGCAACCAGGAGTGAGACATCGAGGTGCTCCGGCGCAAGTTCCATTTTACCGGCTTCGATCTTGGAAAGGTCGAGGACGTCACTGATCAGGCCAAGCAGGTGTTTTCCTGCGGAATGGATCTTCTGCAAATCCGGAATGAACTCTCCATAACCGAGCTCTACCGCCTCTTCCTGCAACATCTCGCTGTATCCCAGGATTGCATTCAGCGGTGTGCGGATTTCGTGGCTCATATTGGCGAGAAAAAACGATTTCGCCTGATTCGCGGCTTCCGCCGCCTCTTTCGCCTCCTGCAGTTCTTCCTGTGATTTCTTGCGGCTGCAGGCTTCCAGTGCCAGGGAGGCCAGATCCGCCATGGAGCCAGCGAAGTTTTGCTCTTCCAGCGTCCAAACGCGGGATGATCCCACATGCTCATGGCAGAGGACGCCGACTACATGGCCTCCAAGCCTGATCGGAGCATTGAGGAGCGAGGTTACTCCCCTGGGCAAAAGATAGTCTTGCGCCAGATCTTTCGTTCGGGGATCCTGCATGGCATCCGAAGCGGCGATGGATCGGTCGAGATCGAGCGCCTCGAAATAGACAGGCGCCTGGGATACCAGAATGGGAGCGCATTTTTCATGTGTCCCGGATATCTGATTGTAACCGTCCACGCACTCTATGGCGGAGTGATCGTTCCGGTAAAGCCAGAAGCTCGCCCTTGAAACGGACAGTACCTCTGCACCAGTCTTGGTAATCTGGTGTGACGCCAGCACGAGATCCCCGGAGTGAATGGATTTCTGGCCTGCAAGGTGGACGAGTGCCTCTTTCTGTCTCTTCAATTGCTCGTTACGCTGGCGCTGAGCCTCTTCCGCATGCTTGCGTTCGCGGAGGTCGAGCGCTACATAGACAATTCCCTGAACAGCGTTGTCCCCCGACGTCATGACCGAAATCGAGAGCAGCACCGGTATGTGCTCTCCATCTCTGGAGACCAGTTCACTCTCGATATTTCTTCGCCGAGTTGTTGCCGCGGCCCCATCCTCACGGAGCGCGCAGGCAGGATCATCCGGCATGATTCTGGTTATGGGCTCTCCGACAAGTTCCTCCATGCTATAGAGGAGAAGCTCGCATGTCGCACGATTCACGGTCACGATAGTGCCGGTGTACGAACAGACAATTAGCATGTCGTTCATCGACTGGATAACGTTCTGCGTGTAGTCTCTCGCCGCCAGGAGTTCCAAATGTACCTTTTGGAGACTGTGAGTCATGTAATTGAAAGCAATCCCCAGATTCTCGACCTCGTCGCCCGAGGAGATGTCGGCACGGGCGGTTAAATCGCCCGCTGCCACCCGTCTCGTAATTTCCGTCAGCATGCGGATTGGGGCAACGAGCCGCCAGGCATGAAAAGCGGTTGCAGCCAAGCTGATCAGGACGCACACCGATGCGAGTAGAATGGTTCTCAGAATGATGCCGTGTGAATCCTGATTGAACTTGTCCACCGAAAGTCCAACGTGGATCCAGCCCCATTCCACGCCGGAATAACTTAGAGGAGAGGAGTAAAGGTAGACCTCCTGCTTTGCCATATCGGTTTTTTCTACCGCCCCTCTGGCACTGCGTTCCCCTGAAGGCAGCCATTCGCGGCCGAGCTGCCCGGTAGTCCACCCTCCTGCCTTGTGAATGATTGAAAAACCATCGTTGCGTGTGATGACTATAAAAACGACCGATTCGCCGTTCCCCACAATCTTCATGCAATGGTCGGCTGCGGCACTGTAATCCTCGATGACAATCGCGCTAGCCGCCACATCAGCAATAGAGGTGGACACCACCTGAGCCTTGGAACGCAGGCTGTCCAGCAGGGACGCGCGCTGTTGCGGAATAATGAAGGAGGCAAAGATGGCGATCGCCACTACCGTTACGAGCCAGGAGATCAGGAGCGCGCGCAGTCGAATGCTCATGCGCCGGATCGAGTGCCTGGGCTTTGCATCTGGGAGCGGGCGGCGACTCCAGGGCCAAGTCATTTCTGCCTCATAATGCCATCAGGCGCCTTCGGATCCGATTGTGATGCGTGCCCGGCAGGCACCGGGAGAGCAGCCGCCGCAGCCAACACAGCTGGCGGGTTTTTCATGGTTTTGAGAACTCCTTCAGTTCTGTCCCCAGGGGCTGATATATGAGACGTGAGTTGCACTGGAAATCGGCTTCCGACATAGCGTTCTTATCGCGCAAATATAAGCAAACTTTAAGATTGGATGCGTAGGCGAAAAATGTTGGTGGCGAAGATTGCTCATGAAATCCGGGCTCGATGACATCAGAGGCGGAGGGAACTGACGACAGCAACCAATTGAAGGTGCTTGCAGAACTACTGGTCACATGCCTCTTTATGGGTGTGCATAATTGAACAGACAAGTGTCCATAAGTGAACTGACGTCATTATTCTTCCACACTATCATGCTGCAGATGGGAAAATGGCGGGATGGTCAGCAAGATCGTCCCACCAACATTCTCCTAAAAGTGGTAAGGAGAGATATGTCGACTTTGTGGGACCAAATACCCTGCTATTCGCTACTGGAGTGGGCCTGCATGCCTTCGGCTTGTTCGGCTGCAAATCTTGTTCAAAATCGTGTGTTCGGTCTGTGGTCACTCCATTCGAAGGTACGCTTTGGAGAACATTATGAAATCAAGAAATAAGAAGGAGGTAGAGAATGATCTTCACAAGGGGAAAGAGAAGACGGAGAAGCGATTGCAGAAACTGATGAGGGATCCCACCTTGGAAGGCAAAGATGAAACCAAAGTTGGGAGAATCCCTGAGAAATTTGCCTCCGTCGATTAGGAGGCCCTCTCCAGAATGTGTGGTAGCTTAATGGGATGCTGCTGGCAACGCTAGATCACGTGTCGCTTGCATTCGGACACACGCCTCTCCTGGACAAGGTGTCGCTGCAGATCGAATCCCGCGAGCGCGTATCCTTGATCGGGCGCAACGGCACCGGTAAGTCTACGCTGCTGCAAATCATCTGCGGCGAACGCGCGCCCGACACCGGGTCGATCTGGAGGCAACCCGGTCTCCGCATCTCGCGGCTGGTCCAGGATGTGCCCCTGTCGGCGGCCCGCCCGGTCTTCGACGTCGTCGCCGAGGGGCTCGGCGGCCTGAGCGACCTCGTGACCTCATACCATCACACCGCAGTCGAAGTCGCCGCCCACGGTGCCCCGGGGCTCCTCGAGAAGCTTGGGCGCCTGCAGCACGAACTGGAAGAACGAGACGGCTGGCGCCTCGAGCAGCGCGTCGAAATGGTCCTGGCGCGCCTGGGATTGCCTTCCGAGGCGGCCGTGGACACACTTTCAGGCGGTTGGCGAAGGCGCACCCTGCTCGCCCGGGCACTGGTCGGCGAACCCGACCTGCTGCTGCTTGACGAGCCCACCAATCATCTCGACATCGACGCCATCACCTGGATTGAATGGTTCATCGCCGAATTCCCGGGCGCTGTCGTATTCGTAACCCACGACCGCGCCTTTCTCCAGGGCCTGGCCACCCGAATCGTGGAACTTGACCGCGGCAGGCTTACGTCCTGGCCCGGCAATTACTCGGAGTTCCTGCTCAAGAAAGAAGAGTGGCTGACCAACGAGGCCCTGCAACAGGAGAAGTTCGACAAGAAGCTTGCCGGGGAGGAATCCTGGGTGCGCCAGGGGATCAAAGCCCGGCGGACCCGTAACGAAGGGCGCGTCCGCGCACTGCAGGCGATGCGCAACGAGCGGGCCGCACGCCGCACCCAGATCGGCAGCGCACGCCTCCAGGTGGAACTTGCGGACCCTTCCGGACGGCTGGTGTTCGAGGCCTGCAACGTCGGCAAATCTTTCGAAGGTCGCACCGTTATCCGCGACTTCTCCGACCGGATCATGCGCGGCGACCGCATCGGACTCATCGGCCCGAACGGATCGGGGAAAACCACGCTGCTGCGGCTGCTGCTCGGCGAGCTCGAACCCGATGAGGGATCCGTCCGCCGCGGCGCCAATGTCCAGGTCGCCTACTACGACCAGCAGCGGGAACAGCTCAACCAGGAAGCGAGGGTTTTCGACACGATCGGCGAAGGGAGCGAGACCGTCACCGTCAACGGCCGCTCCCGCCATGTCAACGGCTACCTCCGCGACTTCCTCTTCCCGCCGGAGCGCGTGCAAGCGCCTGTGAAGACCCTGTCGGGTGGCGAGCGCAACCGCCTGATGCTGGCCCGCCTGTTCACTCGACCTGCGAACGTTCTGGTGCTCGACGAGCCGACAAACGACCTCGACCTTGAAACGCTCGAACTGCTCGAGGCACAGCTGGTCGAATTCGCAGGCACCCTGCTGCTCGTCACGCACGACCGCGTATTCCTGGATAATGTAGTGACCAGCACGCTCGTGTTTGAAAGCGAGGGCCGGGTCCGGGAATATGTCGGCGGGTACGAGGATTGGTTGCAGCAACGCGCACCCGCTCTCGCGCCAGCCATCAGCCGGGAACGGGTCGAGCCCCGAGCCGCAGTTGAGCGGCCGCCCAGCCGCAGGAAGCTGTCCTACAACGAGGAGCGGGAGTTCGAGCAATTGCCCGCCCGGATCGAGGCGCTCGAGGCGGAGCAGCGTAAGCTGAGCGCCGCGGTCTCGCACCCGGAGTTTTACAGGGAACCGGCCGAGACCATTCGCACGAAGCTGTCACGGCTGGAGGCGTTGCCCGAGGAACTCCTGCAAGCCTACTCACGCTGGCACGATCTCGACTCGCGTTCAGGGTAACGTTCCCCTTTTTACCAGCGCTGGTGAACCTGCGCACGAATCTCGCGGTCATAGAGAGCGCGGATGCGTGCCATGGCCGCATCGCCCAATGCCGGGACGTCGGAGGACCGGGCGTTCTCGATTGTTTGCAAACGATTCTTTGCGCCGGGAATGGCGCAAGAGACGGCGTCGAACATGAGAATCCAGCGCAGGGCGAATTGGGCCATGCTGATGCCACCCGGCACGAGGGAGCGGAGTTCTTCGACTGCCCGGAGCCCACTCTCGAATTCGACGCCGGCGAAGGTCTCTCCTACGTCAAATTCTGCTCCATTACGATTGAATTGACGGTGGTCATCCGCGGGGAAGATGCGCGCGCGGCTCATCTTTCCGGTAAGGAGACCGCTCGCGAGGGGCACGCGAGCGAGGATTCCAACCTGTTTCTCCCGTGCCTGTGCGAAGAAAAGATCGGCAGGTCTCTGACGAAAGATGTTGAATATTATTTGCACACTCTGGACGTTCGGAAACTCCAGCGCCTTAAGCGCCTCTTCCACCTTTTCCACACTGACGCCGTAATATCTCAGCTTGCCGGCACGCACCAGATCATCGAGGATCTCGAACACCTCGGGCCGGTAATACACTTCGGTCGGCGGACAGTGCAACTGCAGCAGGTCGATGGCTTCCACCCGCAAGTTGTGCAGGCTGCGATCGACAAACCTCGTCAGATTGTCGCGGTTATAGCCCGCCGCTACATGCGGGCTGAGCCGTCGTCCGGCTTTGGTCGCAACGTAGATACGCTCAGCACACTCCTTCAGGACGCGCGCGACCAGACTCTCGCTGCGGCCGTCTCCATAAACGTCTGCGGTGTCGATGAAGTTCACGCCCTGATCGATAGCCGCGTGGAGTGCGTCGAGGGCATCCGCTTCACTCACCTGTCCCCATGCGCCTCCGATGGCCCACGCCCCGAAACTGATTTCTGACACATTCCAACCGGTTCTTCCCAGCGGTCGGTATTTCATACGTCACCTCTTAATCTCTCTGTGTTCCCTGCCGGATGTGCGGCTGGCGAGTCTGGAACTGACGACGACAACGCTTTGAGCAATGGTAACATTTGCCATTCCACCTCAATATAGAACCGCTCAGGTCAAAAAAACAGCCCCGGGGAAATCGATGACAGCCTGTCACCGATTTCCCCCCGCATGTTTCACTGCCAACGTTCTGCCTGATTGTTGTCGATGATCTTGGAGATCAGCGCGGAACGCTTGCTGTCCGATGAGCCGATTTCTTTAAGCTGACCGGTCAACTCGTCCTTGGTGAAACCGGCATCATTGCCGTCTTGCGGCGGAGGTGGACGCATGCTGCCAGTACCACTCGGGCCGCCATCACCGCTGCCATTCATGCGCATGGAGATGGATCCGATTGAAACTTTTCGGCCGCGCCAGGGTTTTAGCGACCAGAACCCGAAACCTCGTGTGTGGCACGCTTCGCCTGTAAACGGGTTGACTTACTCGGTGTGGAGTTGCGGATGCGGAAACCATGGATTGCGGCGACTTTGTTTTTTGCGACTCTGGCTGGATCCGCGGCGCCTCAGACGGCGCGGAATCCCTTCGAAAGCCCGACGCCTGTGACGCCTCGTGGCAGAATCGACGAACTCGCGCTTGGCAAGTTGCAGCAATTGGGCATCCAACCCGCAAACCTCTGCTCCGATGCGGTCTTCCTCCGGCGCGCTTTCCTGGATGTGATCGGCACCCTGCCGACCGTACAGGAGGCTAAAGCGTTCCTGGCAGACACGGATCCAAACAAACGTAGCGCCTTAATCGACCGCCTGCTTGAAAGGGACGAGTTTGCAGATTATTGGGCAATGAAGTGGAGCGACTTGCTGCGCGTCAAGTCGGAGTTTCCCATCAATCTGTGGCCCAATGCAGTGCAGGCCTATTACCACTGGATCCGGACCTCGATCAAGGAGAACATCCCTTACGACCGGTTCGTCCGCGAGATGCTCACGTCGAACGGCAGCAATTTTCGAGTGCCGCAGGTCAACTTCTACCGCGCCGTTCAGAGCAAAGAACCGCAAGCGATCGCGCAGGCCGTGGCGCTGACGTTTATGGGATCACGGGCGGAAAAATGGCCGCAGGAGCGGCTTGCGGGGATGGCAGCCTTCTTCTCGCAGATCGGCTATAAAACGACGGAGGAATGGAAAGAGGAGATCGTGTTCTATGATCCCGGAAAGGCTGCTGCCGGCCCCACTGCCAACATGTGGAAAGCGGCTGTCTTCCCGGACGGCAAGCCGGCGCATCTGGCTCCTGACCAGGATCCACGCGAGGCCTTTGTGAATTGGCTGGTCACACCGGAAAATCCCTGGTTCACCCGCAACATCACAAATCGAATCTGGTCCTGGCTGATGGGGCGGGGAATCATTCATGAACCCGACGACATCCGGTCGGACAACCCGCCCAGCAACCCGGACCTGCTTGCCTTTCTCGAAAAGGAGCTGATTGCATCCCATTACGATTTGAAGCATATCTATCTCCTGATCTTGAACTCGGAATTCTATCAGCTTTCATCCATTCCAATGACCGATCGTCCAGAAGACGCCACCAATTTTGCGTACTACCCTCTTCGCCGTCTCGAAGCGGAAGTGTTGATTGACGCCATCTGCCAGATCACCGGAACGGAGGAGAGTTATTCGAGCCCGATTCCGGAACCTTACACATTTGTTCCCGAGAACCAGCGCTCGATCGCGTTGCCGGATGGCAGCATCACGAGTTCTTTTCTGGAAATGTTCGGCAGGCCTGCGCGCGACACCGGCATGGAATCTGAGCGCACGGATCGCAATACGCCCGACCAGCGGCTCCACCTGTTGAATTCGAGCCACATCCAGCTCAAAATTCAGCAGAGCCAAAAGCTCAGGACTTTGGTTCAACCTCAACCCGGCGGCAATCCACGGGATGCAGTGGATTCGCTCTACCTGACCGTTCTTTCGCGCTACCCGACAGATGAAGAACTGAAAGTCGTGAGTGCATATATACAGTCGTTTGGCGGCAATCGGTGGGGAGCCATCGTGGACATCACCTGGGCGCTCATAAACAGCGCGGAGTTTCTCTATCGGCATTGATCCAGTGGACGCCCGGCCCGACAACAGGAAGGTTCATATATGAATTCTGGACGACGCCTTGAAACCCGGTCACTGGATCGGAACTCACCTGATGCGCTTTCGAATTGTTTCATTGGACCCATTTCCAGGCGCGAGGCGATACGCCGCGGCTTTCTGGGCGCGGCCGGCCTGATGCTGGCTGGAAACTCAGGGCTTCGCCGCCTGGTCGCGGCGCCACAGGCCAAAGCCAAGTCGATCATCCAACTCTGGATGTGGGGCGGCCCTGCGCATCTCGATACCTTTGATCCCAAACCGGCTGCGGGGTACGACTATTGTGGTCCCTTTGACAAACCGATCCCGACGAACGTCGACGGGATCATCATCAATGAACTGCTGCCCCTGCTCGCGAAGCAAGCCGACAAATACTCTATCATTCGAAGCATGACCCACGGCATCGAGGCGCACGAGACCGCATCCTACATGGTCCAGACAGGGCGCAAGCCGGGGGAGCGCCTGGTATATCCGTGTGTCGGCGCGGTGGTCTCGCTTTTCAGAGGCCATGGTGCGGGATACTCCGGACTGATCCCGCCTTACATCGTGATGACCCAGCCGCTGGGACGTTTCGATGAGGCGGGTTTTCTTGGGGTGCGCTATAAGCCGTTCGCCACGGGCGGCGATCCGGCGCAGGCTCGCTTCGCGGTCGAGGGCATAGTTGCCCAGGGCATAACCGATCAGAGGCAGCAGAGCCGGCGCGATTTGCTGCACAACTTGAATACGTTGGAAAAGACCCTGGCGGACAGTGCGTCGCTGAAGGAACTGGATGATGCCGAAAAACAGGCATACGAGTTGATCCTGGGAGACGCGGGAAAGGTGTTCGACCTCTCACAGGAAAAGGACGAGATGAGGGATCTCTACGGCAGAAATACCTTCGGGCAGTCGTGCCTGGTGGCCCGGCGCCTGGTGGAGCGTGGTGTTCCTTATATTGCCATCAACTCCCAGGGCTGGGATACGCACAGGCTGCATTTTCAAGCGATGCGCCAGAAGCTGCCGCAACTGGACAGGGGCATGGCGGCGCTGCTGCAGGACTTGTCGGATCGCGGTCTCCTGGACAACACGATCATCTGGTGGGGCGGCGAGTTCGGCAGAACACCGAGGATTCAGTGGGAAGAGCCTTGGAACGGCGGACGCGGACACTGGGGCCAGGCATTTTCCGTAGCGGTTGCCGGCGGCGGCTTCAAGGGAGGCCGCGTGGTCGGTGCGTCGGACGCCAGGGGAGAAGAAGTGGCGGATCGCCCTGTGTATCCCGCGGATCTGATAGGCAGCATGTATGAACTGCTCGGCATCGATCCTGACGGCAAGTTGCCTAACCCTGAGGGCCTCGACCTCCACCTGACGCCGACGGCTGCCGACGGCGTCACCATGGCAGGACGATTGAAAGAAATCATGTAGTCGGGCGGCGCCTCCGCGCCGCCCCTCACAAGGAGTGTCCGATGATTCCGTCCCGTTGGTCAGTGGCTTTGTGGATGGCGATTGTTGGTTTCGCTGCGCCAGCAGCATGGGCTCAGCAGAATAGCCCACACCTTGCATATGTCTATCCGGCAGGCGCGCAGCAGGGCGCTTCGGTCAAGGTGAAAGTCGGCGGGCAGTTTCTCGCGAACGCCTCCAACGCTTATGTCTCGGGCGGAGGCATCGAAGCCATGATCGTTGATTTCGCCAGACCCATGACGGGCATGCAGGCGACGGAGCTGAGAGACCGGTCGCAGGTGTTGCAGCAGCAACTGCAGAAGGGGACCTTGGATGCGGCAGGTATGAAGGAACTCCTCGACATCAGGGAGAAACTCGCGATATTCGCTGCCAGCCGGAACACCAGCGCGGTGCTTGCCGAGAACGTCATTCTCCAAATCACGGTGCCGGCGGGCACGCCGCCGGGAGAGCGCGAGTTGAGGTTGGCAACACCGCAAGGATTGTCGAATCCTGTCACCTTCTGCGTCGGCCAACTGCCGGAGTTCAGTGAGCCGCCGCCAAGGGTCATCGTCCCGCCTCTTCCCGCCTTGGCACAGCAGGCCGGCGTTGCACCCCAACCCAGCAACGCGGCGCGGGGCGGGCCTGCTCAACAAAACAGCATCGTCGAAGCATCGACGGAAATCACGCTTCCTGCCACAGTGAACGGCCAGATCATGCCCGGCTTTCCCAGACTCCCGGTGGGTGCGCCCCAGGGACAGCAGTTTACGCCTGGAGATGTGGACCGCTTCCATTTTCAGGCGCGGCAGGGCCAAAACCTGGTCATTGTAGCCGCGGCACGAGAGTTGATTCCGTATCTGGCCGACGCGGTCCCCGGATGGTTTCAAGCCACGCTGGCTCTGTTTGATGCTGATGGTCAAGAGGTGGCATACGACGACGATTACCGGTTTCATCCCGATCCCGTTCTGCATTACACAGTGCCAAAGGACGGCGCATACACAATCGAAATCAAAGACGCGATCTACCGCGGCCGCGAGGATTTTGTGTATCGCATCGAGGCGGGAGAGCTGCCTTTCGTGACCAGCATTTTCCCGCTGGGAGGACGTGCGGGCGCGCCGACTACCGTCCAATTGACGGGCTGGAACCTGCCGGTGAACAAGCTGACGATCAATAACAAAGGCAAAACGCCCGGGATCTACCCTGTTTCTGTGCGCAAGTCCAAACTGGTCTCCAACACGGTTCCCTTTTTGGTGGACACGCTGCCCGAAATCTTCGAAAAGGAGCCGAACAACACACCGAAGAATGCGCAGAAGGTCAAACTGCCGATCATCGTGAACGGGCGCATCTATCAGCCCGGAGATAAAGATGTGTTCAGCTTTGTCGGGCGCGCCGGCGAACAAATCGTCGCGGAAGTCTTCGCGCGCAGGCTGGATTCTCCGTTGGATTCCGCACTCACCCTGACCGATGCGGCCGGAAAGCAAATCGCGTTCAACGATGATTATGAAGACAAGGCGTTCGGCCTGGAAACGCATCATGCCGACTCGTTCATCCTGACAACCCTGCCGGCAAACGGAACCTACTTTATTCAACTGCGCGACACGCAGCAGAAAGGCGGCCCGGAGTACGCGTATCGATTGGGCATCAGCGAGCCAAGGCCCGATTTCGATCTGCGGGTAACGCCATCGGCCATCGACGCCGCTCCCGGCGAGACCGTTCCGATTACCGTTCACGCCCTGCGCAAGGATGGATTTTCAGGCGAGATTGCGCTGGTTTTGAAAGAAGCACCGCGTGGGTTCACGTTGGCCGGAGCCATGGTGCCTGCAGGCCAGGATCAGGTGCGGATGACGCTGACATTCCCTCCTACAGCCCTGGCAGAACCTGTCAGCCTGAGCATGGAAGGCAGGGCTACGATCGGGGGGCACGAGGTCACGCATGCGGCCGTACCTGCCGAAGACATGATGCAGGCGTTCGCATATAGACACCTTGTCCCCGCAAAAGATCTGCAGGTCGCGCTGGCAAGGCGTCAGGCGTTCCGGTTTCCGGTGCAGATCTCCGGCGGCCAGCCGGTCAAGATCACAGGCGGAGAGACAGTCCATCTTCGGCTGCAGTACCGATTACCGCCGAACAATCAGCTCGGCGAGATGCAGTTCGAGTTGAACGAACCTCCGGAAGGAGTCCAGCTCAAGGAAGCGCCGGCCATTCAAGGCGGTAACGAGCTAGTGCTTCAGTGCGACGCCGCCAAAGCCAAGCCTGGTTGGAAAGGAAATCTGATCGTCAACGTTTTCACGGAGAGAATGATCCAGCCCCCCAATAAGGGCGCTACGCCTCAAAAGCGGCGGATTCCCTTGGGTTCATTGCCGGCGATTCCTTTTGAAATAGTCAAACGCTAGGGCAGGCCGGAACGCCCGCCGTCCGCAATCGGAGCCGCAAACCAATCATATTCATCGATATTCCGCGCGGCCAGAACCTTGCCCCTGGTTCTAGATTACCGAAATGGCCCATGCACCTTACGATGGCGCCTTGACAGAACGTATATACATCTGTATAGTAATGACATGCGGTTTGCCTGGGACCGGAAGAAGAGCGAAGCAAATTATCGGGAGCGTGGCTTTGACTTCGCTTTCGCATCACTGATTTTTGACGGTCCGATCCTCATGGTGGAGGATAAACGCCGAGATTACGGAGAACGGCGATTCGCTGCAATCGGCCTTGCAGAT
>Ga0187885_10002103_pt1 | contig 20267 bp, 19 predicted proteins | sample June2016WEW_20_1_3_FD_132970 | JGI IMG/M metagenome (GOLD analysis project Ga0187885, IMG submission 132970) | Peatland microbial communities from SPRUCE experiment site at the Marcell Experimental Forest, Minnesota, USA - June2016WEW_20_100 | ecosystem: Environmental > Terrestrial > Soil >... | reverse complement strand
TCCAGTGTCATCAACACCCAGGATCAGTCGCTCAATGCCAGGAGCCTGACGTCCGTGGACTACTACCTTCCGGGGCTCATAGCTGCCTTTGTCATGACCAACGGAATCTTCGGCCTCACAAACATAACAGCAGACCTCCGCAAAAGGGGAGTAATTAGACGCCTCCTCTCGACACCGTTGACAAAGCTCGACTGGATCCTGGGCAATATCTTGACCCAAGTCGTCATAGGGCTGATGCTGACCCTGGTAATGATCCTCTTTGCCTTCCTAGTCTTCAGGGTGGTAGCAATCCCCGACGCTTTCACCCTCCTGGCAGTTGCCATTGGGGTAGTGGCATTCTCAGGCCTCGGGATGATCTTCGGGGGGCTGGTTAAGAACGTTGAGACATCGTCAGCCTTGGCCAACGTGGTTGCTTTTCCCATGATGTTCCTCTCAGGATCTTTCTTCCCAACTGGACTGTACCCTCCCATAATCCAATCCATCTCCTACTTCATACCCCTAACCTACTTCTCCAATGCGCTCCGCAGCACCTTGATCACTAAGGACATGACCGGCATAGTCTTCAACCTCGGGATCCTGTCGGTGATCGCCGTGGTATTCATCGGCATAGGTGTGTGGGCCATACGGTGGAAGGAGAACTAGGACAAATGGCTTCTTTTCCATCACAATATATTGAGGTGGGGCGACCTTACTAATGTGGGAATCACTGGGCAATGTTCCAAATTACTGCCTAATTATTGCCATGTTTCTTTCAATTCAATCTTACTCTTGGTGAGCTTATTCTCAACGAGATATCTGTGGGCAGTAAGCGCTGCCAAAGCGCCCTGCCCGACAGCGATGGATATCTGCTTCTCTCTGACATCAGTAACGTCTCCAGCTGCAAACAGGCCGTTCATAGTGGTAGACTGATCCCTATTCACAGGAACTTCACCCCACTCGTTCAACTTGATTAGACCATTCAGAGGACTACTATTCGGCGTGAGACCGATCTCTAAGAAAACACCGTCGACATTCAGATCCAATCTATCCTTTCCATCAACAGACTCAAGCTGAACACCCGTCAATTTGTCCGTACCAAGGAATGAACTGACAATCATTGGCGTGTGTAAAATTATATTTTTGGCTCTCGTAACTTCCTGAACCAGAGCTTCATCGGCTCTGAACTCGTTTTGCCTATGAATCAAGTGGACCTCCGAGGCGAAATTAAGGAGATCGCGTGCGGCTGTAAAAGCGGAATTTCCGCCACCTACAACAGCCACCCGTTTATCTCGATAGAGTGGTGCATCGCAAGTTGCGCAGAATCCAATTCCCTTTCCGACGAAAAGCTCCTCTCCAGGGACTCCAAGCCTCGAATATTCCTTCCCTGCGCAGTATATTACCGACAGTGCTTTGAACTGTCTGTTGTCATCTGTAACCACGACGAAAGAATTGTCTTCTCTCTTTACCTGTGATACGTTTGCTCCGAGAGCCTCGGCAATGGGATAGCTTTCGAGGTGGTTGCGAAACTTTTCAGCCATGTCAGCTCCGCTGATAGGTGGCAGACCAAGGTAGTTCTCAACGCTTGCAGTGTAGGTGATCTGGCCTCCCAGCTTCTTCGCTATCATTGCCACATCAAGTCCCTTGCGAAGAGCATAGATGGCAGCAGACATGGCAGCAGGCCCACCACCGACAATTATTACCTCATATTCATGCTTTTCTTCCGCCATTTTTGCCTTAGGAGCTCCCTGAATTTTACGGATTTCCTCCTCCAGCTGTCTGTACTTTTCAGGGTTAACAGCCTTCAGAATCTCCATGTATACTGCTGTTTCTGGTAATGCTCCCTCGAAGGAGTATGCTTCGTTGATGATGGTCTTGGGGACTCCTGTAACATTGTACTTCAGTGCCAGCCGGGGGAATTCAGCAGACTCCACCATATCAGCTTGGATGTTATCGTTGACAAAAGCAAACTGATCAGCGATATGCACAATCTTCGGGCAGTAGGGGCAGGTCAATGTCACGAATACCTGCATACGGACCTTTTCTTTTATCTCTCTTACCAATGTCTCCAAATCTGGATCGAGGCCTGATTGGCCAGTGGAAACCATCATTATGGCTTCTAATAGTGAGGCAAATTCGTAGCCAATGGTGAGACCATAGAATCGAATCCCATAATCCTTCTCTCCTGCCACCACTGTAGCTGGTATTCTCTCTATTCTGTAACCTGCAACTTCTTCCCCATGTAGCACAAAGTCATAGATCTTGAGCTCAAGCCTATTGGATAGGGAAGCCAGTTGCTGCAAAAGCTCTTGTTGCTGGGCACATGTGGGGCAGGCGTCTTTCTGGGTAAAAAAGATCAGCTTCACAGGGGATGGGAGATCACCTAGGATCTTTTGCAGCCCCTCCTTTGTTTCTTCGTTCATTGCTATTGACATGGTCTCTTCCCCCATGGCTCTTGAGTTTTAATAACGATTGTCGAGGCTAAAGAGTTGAAATCCCCGGCTTATGCTTTCTGCAATTCTTCGATGGCCTTCAGAACTTCCTCGGAGTGGTGTTTCACATCAACCTTAGGAAAGACGTGGGTTATCTTCCCATCCCTATTGATGATGAAGGTCACCCTCTTTGCTAGAAAGCCTCCAACTCCAAGTACACCATAGGCTTTGGCAACTTCCTTACTGTTATCGCTCAAGATTAAAAATGGCAATTTGTATTCTTGAGAAAACTTCGAGTGCGATTCCACACTGTCCAGACTAACTCCGATTACCACAGCGCCTTTATCCTGATAGATCTTATAATCGTCCCTGAAACTGCAGGCCTCCGTGGTGCAACCCGACGTGAAGTCCTTTGGATAAAAGTACAGAACCACAATACTCTTCCCTAGATAGTCCTTCAGACTGACAGGTAAACCATTCTCATTCAATAGGGAGAAATCGGGTGCAGAGTCGCCAACCTTCAAATCAGCCAAAAGCGATCACCATCAAAGAGTAATCTCCGATGTGGATTTAAGCATTTTGTCATTACTTTTTCGAAAGGCAACCTTATTACCTGCCGTACTTAATCATCGCTAATTTTGAGGTTTCGAATATGGAACTTGATCTTTGCATTAAGGGCAGGAGGAGTGTCAGGGCTTACACCGATGCGCCTGTTTCAAAGGAACAAATTGAAGCCGTGCTTGAAGCGGGCACCTGGGCTCCGACAGGCATGAATAGGCAGCCTTGGGGCTTTATAGTCATCGAAGACAGGAAACTAATCAGGTATGTCTCCGATGAGACCAAGATTTTGGTCCAGCAAATGATGCCTTCCCGAGCCAAGCGATTCCAGTCTGAGGAAGATTTAATCTGCTATGATGCGCCTGTGCTTATACTCATATGCACGGAAAAAGACAAACAGTTGGGCCGCTTGAATTTATTGGACAGCGTCCTTGCAGCCCAAAATATGTTTTTGAAAGCCTATGAACTTGGCCTTGGGACATGCTATATGGGATTCGTTCAGTACCTAGGCAGCAAGCCGGACGTTCTCAAAAGAATCGGAGTCCCTGAGGGCTATGAGATGATGGTTCCATTCATAATGGGACACCCGAAGACCAAACAAGGAGCAGAGAAGAGAAACAAACCGAGTGTCCTGAAATGGATCAAGTAACGAAAGGAGATTTTTGTCATGAAAGATAAAGTGATCTTAATAACCGGGGGCAGTGATGGCATCGGGGCAGCCGCAGCAAGGATACTGAAGGCTCAGGGCAACCAAGTTGTTATTGTCGGTAGATCGCTCCAAAAGACCGAAAAGGTGGCGAGTGAGCTCAGTGTCCCCTACTATATGGCTGACTTTGCCAAGTTAGATGATGTGCGAAAGCTGGCTGCCCAGCTTAAAAAGGACCTCCCGCGGATTGATGTGCTGGCAAACAATGCAGGAGGAATAATGGGTGGCAAACGAATGCTGACCATTGACGGGCACGAAATGACTATCCAAGTTAATTATCTTGCACCATTCCTTCTAACAAATCTGCTGCTTGACACACTCATCGCTTCAAAGGCGACCGTCATCGCGACATCGAGCGTCGGTCACACAGGAGCAGGCAAACTTGATCTGGACGACATCGATATGGCGCATGGATATACGAGAATGAGTGCCTACGGCAAAGCTAAGCTTATGGATATTCTGTTCACGAAAGAATTGCATAGGCGATACCATGCGCAAGGTATAGCAGCCGCAGCATTCCACCCGGGCGTAGTGAGAACCAGTTTTGCTTCTGAATTCGGTGGTGGTGGCGTGAGTTTAGTATACGGATCATTCCTCAACCATCTCCTCCTTCCCCCAGCCAAAGGCGCCGATACACTGGTGTGGCTGGCTACATCTGAGCAGGGTAAAGATTGGCAATCCGGTGAATACTACCAGAAGAGAAAGATCAAGGAACCTAGCGAGCAAGCCCAGGATGCAAAACTCGCACATGATCTCTGGGAACTGTCAGCTAAGCTTACTGGACTTAATCATTAGTTGAATATTCAAGGAGATAAATTACTACCTCGTTTATCAGCCATGCGCCATGGATCCCTGTGAAAGATCATGGGTGTCATGATGGTTAGGAAGGGCATTGGGTGAAGGCGCCTCAATGAAGTCCTTCTTTATAAGAAAATACAACCAAAGCCGGTAACGATAAGGAATGAACAGAAACAAAGTCTACCTGTATCTGGTCCTTCTATTCTTGTTGTCTGCCATAGCTGTCTCCTCGATGGCTCCACCAATAAAGGCCGCCCAAGACTCCGATCAGTTTCCATCGATAACCATTGAGAGTTACACCTATAATGGTCAAACAACCCAGTACGGTGGAGGCTCTATTCCGGTGGGGGCTATGATACAGTTCCGGGTATGGGTGGACATCAACAATTACGACCCGGTCAAGATTGCCTACGGCGACGGCGCATCCGATACTTACGCTTTCGGAGGGTCATTCTCCCACGATTTCTACCATGCCTACACAAGTGCGAACACCTATGTGGCGGAGGCTTTCATGCCAACCGATCCAAGCGTTTCTGGAGTGGTTTACACCGGCTATTCCGATCCCATAACCATTAGCGGAGGCGGATCGTCCAACCCAGGCGGCGATCAGATTACATCGTTTTTGGGCAGTCTGAATCCAACTCAGGTCGTGACATTTGCGGTTATCGGAGTTATTGCAATTGCGTTCATTGCAGGAGGCGTCAGGGCATTGGCAACCAGGAGTGCGAGAGCGAAAGCAGGAGCAGCAGGTCGCAGCTCAATGGGGAAGATGGCTTTGGGGAAAGCGAGCGGCAGGACAGGCGGGAATGGGCTGACAGGCGGGAAAGGGCCCATCCGGAGTGGACCGACCGTCGGGCAAGGGCCGACCTACGGAGAGCCAGTTCCGCCACCTGCATCAGCCACAACTCCGGAGCCCCTTATAGGGCCGGGAGGTGGGACTCCTCTGGGCGGCGCAGGAGCCTACGCAATGCCCGTGAACCAAGGCAGGTGTGGTGTGCAGGTTGGAGCAAGAAAGTTCGGTGTCGGCAATGTTTGGGGCAACGGTTGCATCGACCAGCCTGACGCCAACTATAACGTGACAATTACGCCAAGTTGGGTTACAGACTGTCTTCCCCCCCAGACCTATTCGGACCACTTCTTCGTAACCTTTACCAATCCAGCCCCCTCTGACGCATATTTCGACTGGATCGTATGGCGATGATCTTTTCCTATGATGAATGATATTTTGCATACAAGCCTGGCATTAAGGCGCGCAAATTAATAAGAACGAAGAGACTAAACTTCAAAGAGTGGGGTCTCTTGGCTAATCGCTTTGCCACTCTGATCTCTAGGAATAAGCTCTTTGCATGCTTTCTTATAGCAACCATAGTAGTGGCGACATCAACCTTCGTCCTTACACCAGCACAGAATCCGAACCCCCAACTACCCACCATAGCCGTTCCTGGGAAGGGGAATTTTAATCTGAACGCCTACCCCGTCCTAGATCGCCGCGTGATCGGGTTGGTCAACCTCTTCCGCGACTACTACCACGTGACCGACCTTTCCAACGCCAGCGTCAATGACCTGAGCATGCTCCCGCCCTTCTTCACCCAGTATTTCCTGGCATTCACCACCTATGGCATGGCCATGATAGCCGACTCGACCCCGAGCTACCGGACGAATTATTATCAGGACATATTCATCAAGCTCATCGCCATGATGAACAGCTCTGCCATGGAGCAGCACGAATGGATTACGCCGGACTTCACCAATGCCAGCTATGCCGAATTGGGCAATGGCTTCAGGGGACCGACCAACATCATGTGGACTGGCCACTATACGCTGATGGAGCTCCTCTACTATTCCCTATTCAGGGACAGCCGCTACAACGGCGAGATACTAAGCTACATAAATCAGTGGAACAGCTCGCTGACATCGAACACCACCTGGAACGGAAACTCGTCAGGGGGGCTCGGCGAGTGGGGGACTGGGCTGATCCCCTGCGAACCCTTCATAGTCTTTGTCCAGTGCAACAGCATACCGTTTTACACCATGAGGCTCTACGACAACCTCTACGGCACCGATTACCAGCAGGCAAGCCTGCCAGGGATCGCCTGGTGGCAGGCAAACACGATGGACGCCAAGGGAATTCCGGTCGATGGCTATTACGTGGCGCAGCCCCTCCCTGAGCACGAGGGCGAGGGTTACTTGCTCCAGACCTATCCCGGAGTAGCGCTAACCCAGGGACTGGACGAACCCAAAGTCTCTGCCTATGGATCGGCCTGGGCCATAATGTTCTACGATGCCATGGGGTATACTACCCTCGCTGACACCCTCTACGCCAACTGGAAGGATGCGTTTGTGCACTACAGCACCGATGACACAGCCTACGTCGTCGAGTCCTACCACTTCCCCAGCTCCTTCGGAGTGGACGACTATGTGGCAAACGTCTTCGCCTACTTCTGCTCCCGGGAGATGGGCGACACCACCCTCAACAGCAAGCTACAGAATTGGTTCTACAGCCCCTTTGAGGGCAAGTGGGTTGGCAATGAGTATGAGTTCGACACCAGCGCCCTTGGAAATTTGAGCTCCTTCGTATTCCCTGTTGTCAACTTTGCCTGGGCATGGAACCACGCCAACGCGACCCTTTCCAATTTGATGACACCGAGGAGCGATAGCTTCTTCACAGAACCCTACATCTCGAATCAGTCTACTACTGATGGACTGTTCGTCTACCAGGCCACATACGACCAGGCCAGGGGCGCATTCATCCTGGCTGTAGAGACGGCGCACAGCGTTGTACTTACCTTCGATAACTTCCCTGGCGTCCAAGGAGTCTACGGGGTGAATGGTGCCTACACAAACTGGACCCAGAACGGCATCCAGATGCTGCTGACGCTCAGCCCTGGCACATACTCATTTGTGATTGTATAGGGGACTAGAATGGGCAAAACTGAAGATAAGGAGAGCAGAAGGGAAAGAGCCCTGCGCTTCCTCCGCCTCGAATCGCGAGGGAAGATCCAGAGGGCGATCCTTGGCATTATCATAGGAGTAATAGGTTACATCCTCCTTTACCAGCTGACCCTGCCGAGCTACAAGCTCCTGAGCATGATTACTATACAGTTCAATCTGGCCATCCTTGTCATTCCAGTCATCGGAGTTTTCTTTGGGCCGCTGGCAGGTCTTCTTGTAGGGATAATCGGGGCAACCGGGGGAGATGCCCTCTTCACCCAGCAGATCATCGCCTTTGGATTGATCAACCTCTCCTATGGCCTTCTGGGATTCATTGCAGGTATTCCCCACTACAAGGGCTTCTCATCCGGAAGGACGCTGGCTAAGGTAATCCTCTTCACAATAGGTGGTCTCCTCGTAATGGCTGCTATCTATTTAGTCGCCCTGATTGAGGTTGCAGGCCAGAACATGCTGGTCACGCTGCTCTACAACTTTCTGCCGTTTATCAACGTCTCGTTTATCACGCTCTTCTTAATGACTCCAACCGCAGTGCGTCTTATTGACGCCCTCACCAGCTATGCTCGAAAAAGGATATCATAATGTTTAGTATAAATTTCATTTCGACATCTAGTACGTACTTCGGAAGTAGGGCGAATTGGACGATTTAGATTAGCTGAATTTCCAAAGCCATTATCTTTGGCAATATGAGAATCTCCAAAATCGCTAATGATGTTTATTTCGTTTATTTTCTTAACACATTTGGATAATTTGCAATGCCCATTGGTAAGTAAGTTGCATTATATTTTTCTTAGACCACCTGAATCCAGATCTCTGAAGCTTCGCCTTGAGTAATCGCTATAGATTCTTGGATCAACACCAATTTTCCAGCAACTGGCGTAGCTGGAGAAGTGGTGTCATTCCGGTCATCATTTTGCGTTCTATCTTTCCAGTGCATCGTTAGCTTGTAAATTCCGATATCTGCGTTGGCTTTCCAAATCCAGTTGTAATCATCAAAGTATCTTAATTCTAGACCGGGTTTTTTGTCACTACTATAAGTCGGGAGCTTTTTGTTTTCGGGGGATGTTATTTCCCAATCGAGGTCAAATATTCCAGGCTTCTTTTGCTTATCTTTAGGTTTCTTTGCATCTTCAGGTTTTGCATCTTCCTTGTAATTTAGATTGGTAAATGTGATCCTCAGAGAATCACCTTGGGTCAATACCTTTTTGTCCACACTCCAGTCACCAAATGGCATTTTTTCACGCTCACTAGCGACAAGACGAATTGCTATAACGAATACTATAAAAGCAAATACGAGACCGCCAACCTCATAGTAATTGGGCCAACATAACACTATACCCAGCGAAGATGCAAGTAATAGGAGCAGATAGTACATGTAGTTCGCATATTTTATCCAATGTCCTTTGCTGTGAAGGATAGCTATGTCATTAGTTATGTCAAGGTTTAGGCGGTTTTCAAGGAGTCTAGCACGAATCGTTGCAGCCCTCTGGAAACGACGGTATAATGTGTCTAAGAATGTAACAGCCACAATCAACCCCATGATAACGATCAACACTATTGCAATGATGCTAGTTGGAACGGTTGCTTTCGCAATAGCAATGGTTGTGGTATTTGAGAAGGTACCATTTGTAAGGGCATTGCCTGAGATTGTACTGTTCAAAAATGTAGCATTGGAGCTGATAGCATTACTGTTACCTGTAAAAACAATTTGATTGGTATTAGTAATGGTTGTAGACCCAAGAAAACCGCTCAAGGCCAGAAGGCCTGTTATGAAGGGGAAGCTGAACTTTCGCAGGTCATTCAGGTAACCATCGTATCTGGCAAGGATGCTTCGTGCCTCTGTCCATTCAGCAAGGCTCTTGCTATCTCCCCCAGCGCTATCAGACACTTGGGCACGCCCTTGGTCTTTTTATTATTTTCGTAGGATTTATTCTAATTCTGATTTGTAGGCTAGTTGGAATTAAAGTTTATCACGTTTTATTATTCCATAATAAAAAATGCTTTCCATCCTAAGAGGGATATTTTGCGTTCTAGCGACTATTGTTGTACTTCTGTATCGTCGGTTATTGGAGGTTTTCCGGTTTCATCCGCCTCTCGAGTAGAGGTTTCTGTTTTAGACTTAACTTCAACTATGGTTTTTGTCGGTTTGGTAGTTTTTTCGACTGGTTTAAGATCGATTTCGAGTCCACCTTTTCCCAAAGAAATTACTATGTATAGAGTTTTATCACTTTCCAATATAGTCTCAGCAGTCAGCTTTATTGCATCAACTTTGAAATCTTTGAAATATTTGACCAGTTGACGTGGCTTTATTTTATTAGTTTTAGCTTCAGAAGTTATATTTTCTGTAGTTAAATTTGCAACCTTTGCACTTGGCAAGAAAACGAGTTCGACTTCTTTTTGATTCTCTTCTGCCAACAATAACAACTCCTAGTTCTTATTTGAAAGTAAGTTTGAATTAAGGATTCTCACGGTTTGTTCATACCTGAGTATATGTTTCATTGACGTTGTAATTGTTCAAAGGAGCGAGTAAATGAAGAGGCCGAAGTAGAGGAGGACAAGGCTCATTATCACTGCCAGCTCGATCCTTACGCCCTTGGAGAGGGAGATCGACGGCTTGATCCCAACTCCTGCTTTAACCTCAGCATAGCAGTGGATGCAGCGGAGGTTGCAGCTCGAGGTGAGTTTGATCCAGAGGGAGTCTAGCTTGGGTGGGGCTATCTCTTTTGCTTGATATTGCCCGCAATCTGATCCTTGGACAGTCAAAAAGACACAAGAACATTCTGGAGTGGTCTCTACCGCATTGAGATGCTGGCGACTTTTTCCATAATCCAATTCTCTTGGCTTGAATTGCCCATTCTTTTGTAGAGCTCTGCCGCCTTTAGATATTGCTCAATGGCCTTCGCCTTTGATCCCTGCTTGCCCAGGTACTCAGCATACCAGCCCCTGGCGATAGCTCCGTACAAAACCCCATAGTTTCCCCTGCTCAGCAGCTCGATCCCGTACTCGAACATCCTGTTCGATCGTGGCCAATCTCCCTGGTCAGCAAAGATCTCCCCCCTTACGATTTCTATGAATCCCCTGCTGAATGTATGGACATCCCACTCATCGGTCTTGGAGTTACTAATGGTCTTGAGGCATTCGCTCTCGATCTTATCTTCCCTTCCTGATCGCTTCAGTGCATGAATCATAAGCGTACAGGCGGTGATTCTATTATACCCTGATTCTACCCTCTTGCTCAATTCTAAGGCCTTGAGTGCCTCGTCAAACATCCCATTGAAATTGCTTCTGATGTCAAATATTAATACTCTTAAGAGATGGCACGTGAACAGAAAGCCATATTCACCCACCTTTGTTGCCATCTCCGAAGTCCTATCGAAGCAAGCTAACCCCTCTTCGAGATCCCCCCTATGGAAGTGCTTCATTCCTTGGGTGAAGGTGATATCTATGTCTGCACTCACGCTTGGATTCATGCTGTTTATGATCTTGGCTTTTTCGAGCATCGTGGAGGCATTATCCACAAGACCCTGACTTAGGTAGCATGCCGCATGGTTCGTATATTCGGTTGCAAGCTTGCTTGAAGCATTGGCCTCCTCAAACAACTTCTCAGCCTCAAAAGAGAGGTGGCTCGATTCCTCGAATCGCCCCTCGAGATAATTGAGTTCTCCATGAAAGCTTATGATCTCAGCTCTCTCAATCGGTTCGATATCACTGCACCTCTCAGCCTCTGCCAAAAGCTCCCTCGCCTTCGAAGAGTTCCCCTTACCTAGACCATATGGTGCCCAGCACAAGGCCGACTTGCGCAGGATCCTCGCGCTGCTCTGTTGTCCTTCGGCTTCGCTGAGGCATGCATTATAGAAATTAATAGCCGTAGCAGCGTTGTATAGCCCCCGATATGCATCCCCAAGTCCCTCCAATGCTTGGAGCCTCTCTTTCTGTTTGGAAGAGTCCGCTTTTGCCGTCTCCAAAGCTCTCTCGAAATAGGGAACTGCCTCGATCATCGCAAGCCTCCTCAGACACGCTTCCCCTGCCATTAAAGAATATTTCATGCACTTGTCGGTGACATTGGAGTTGTAGAAATGAAAGGAGAGCTCGCCCAGCACACTATCATTGGGTAGCATGCTTTCCAAGGTGTTACCAATGACCCTATGCAGTTCCTTTCGTCTTGGAACTGAAATCTGCTCGTAGGTTACCCGCCTCAAGAGCTCGTGGTCGAACCTAAAATCATCATCTGAAGGGACCACCAGCTGGTGGCTCCTGTCCAACCTATCTAAGACCTCCAATGTCTCCAACCGTTCGAGCCTGAGGACGTCCGAGACTACGCCTGCGCCAAAATAGGTTCCTATGGCCGAGGCGCATTCAAGAACCCTCTTCTCGTCCCTAGAGAGCCTCTCAATCCTTCGAAGTATGACCTCCTTTACCGTGGGTGGGATATCCAACTCTCCTCCGTCCTTCAGTACCCAGATCCCATCCTTTGGAACAATTGAGTTTGCATCGCTAAGGTACCTGAGTATCTCTCCCGCGAAAAGCGGATTTCCCCCGCTCTCAGAGGCAATTCTTTGGGTGATGGTGCTGTCTGCAGGCATCCCCAGCATGCCTTCAATCGCCCCTTTAATCTCCTCAGGCTTCAGAGAGGTCAGCGCTATCTCCTTGCAGATGCCCTCCCGCCTCATGATCCTGATATTCTCAAGAAGGGGATGGATGCCCCCCGTGATGGCATTGACCATCTCCTCCGTTCTATAGGTGCCGACCATAAGTACTCTCAGTCCTGTGGAATTGCGCGCAAAGAAATGAACCATCTGGATGCTGGCCGAGTCTGCCCATTGCAGGTCTTCGATCCTCAACAGAAGAGGCTGTTTAGCGGAGATCCTCTTCAGGAGATCGAGCATGGAGAATAGGGTTCTCTCAGACTCGGTCTTAGGGTCTGTTATGCTCTTGTAATCCACGGAGAGCGAATATTCCTTATAGATCGAAGCAGAAGCCCTGAGGTAAGGCCCAATCATTGGCGTTGCCGCAACAATATCTGGCGCAGCCTTCCTGATAGTCGTGATCAGCCTGGAGCCGCTCTTCGAGTCGGTGCTCCCCTCATCGGTTACTCTCTTGAACGCATCAAGGAAGGGGAAGTATGGAGTCGGAGTGCCAGGCACACACCTCCCAACCATAACTGTGAAGCTTCGCCCGACGGCCTCCTTCTCAAATTCCTCTGCTAGACGGGTCTTGCCAATACCCGCTTCACCAGAGATGAGAACAAGCACACCTCTTCCAGAAACTGCCTCCTCGGAATATCCTCTCAGCTTCCTCAAGGCGTCCTCTCGGCCCACCATTGGTGATATGAGCAAAGTCCGCGTCCTCAATCATATTCTAACATACATACTGTAATAGTTTACAGTCCCCTCCCCACTTCCCCGTTTCTGGAATGTAGGTGCATTTGGGATTCTTCGCCAGAAGGTTTCCTGTCAACCCATAGCTCCATGGGCGGCAATCATGGCAGATGTATCTAAATTCACAGCCTTGGCAGACTTCGATCTTGTCGGCATTCAACCCCCAATATTCGAGCATCCTACCATGGATGATATCCTTCAACGGCTCTTTGAGAAGGTTGCCTGCGACCTGTTCTCTCGCAAAGACGCAGGGAATCACATCACCGCTGCTCGTTACTGCTGCTTTACCAAACCAACAATCGTTCCATGCTTTGTTTGTCCTGTACATCTCCTCATCAAATTCGCAGGGAGGTTCCTCAATGAGCACCCTCCTGCTATATTTCTTGGGCCAGTAACCCCCCTCCTTCCCTCCTCCAACCGGCCTCACGGGGTCTGGTGTTCTTGCGTTCAAGCCTATTGCTGACAGAATATCGGAAGTTCTTTCGATCTCTTCCTCGTTCTGCCTCATTGCGATAAGAGAGCACCTCGTCTTTATACCGTAGTCAAGCAGCATTTTGAGTCCCTTCAGGGTCTTACTATGGCTCCCAGGAACTCCTGTAATGGAATCATGGGTCCCCTCTAGGTAGGAGTACAATGATACTGCAACGCTTACAGACCTTTCTGAGAGAAAGCGGACCATAGGCTCTCGCAATAAAGTGCCGTTGGTGAAGATCTCGATCTCGTCGAACTTGCATTCCTTTGCGTAGTCGACCAACTCCATTATATCTTTCCTGAGAAAAGCCTCTCCGCCAGTCAGCTGAATCCGCCTACATCCCTCTTGGGCGGCCTCCTCCATGACTCTCTTTAAAAACTGCGTCGAAGGATCCTCCTGCTTTATTTCACTATTGTGAGTCTTGGCGTAGCAGTGTACACATTTCAAATTGCATCTAGCTGTCACCTCGCACCATATGAAATCCAGCTTTGGAGGCCTAGGGCGATGTGATCTTTTTCTTATTGGCCTTGTGGAGGTTTTCAACAGCCTCCGGTTAACCAATTCCTCAAGGAACTCTTGGATTTCTTCTTCTTCGAGATCCCTTTTCATCTCTCTAGCTACTTCGCCTATTCCCCGACCCCTCTCCAGAAGGTTGAGGATCTCACTTGCAGTCTCATTCAAGTGGTATACTTTGTGCTTTTTTAGATCAACTAGGCTTGAGTATTTGACGCCTCTGCAAAGTACCTCTTTGGGGGTGAGCGTGTAAAATACTCCTTTGCTAACCCCCATAGCCCTTCCTCGCTTGAACGGTGAGGCGCCACTTCAAAGGAAGTGTTTATCTAAGCTAGTTGTTAATGGGTCCTTGGAGTACACAGAGCCTTCGCAACTGGTGCCCCAAGAGTTAATGGCAATTCACCCTGGAATGAATACTTTTCACCCTTAACAACTACTGTGCCTTCTATGTGGATCATCGGCGGGCTTACTTCTTTAGCTTCGGGTTTAGGTTTGACATGGGGTACGGGAGGAAAACACGTTGAGTCCAATGATATTTTTGGCTTTTCTTTCTTTGACATTTTTTCACCGTTTATCTATTTTATTGAATTAGTTAATTAGAGTAATGTTTTTTTTTAGAATAGTTGATAAAAAAATAACCGTCGTTCCCAATTCATCTATTTTCTTATCAAGCATTCATTTAGTCTTTCCAGATGCTTCGTGCGAAAGAGCTATCCAACATGAAAATGACGGACGTTATATTCTTACTCAAAATAAGCAGATGCTCTTGAATAGCAAAACACAAACTCGCCTAGCAAAGTAGCTGGCCGGGATGAACGCAAGGGCCTTTGTCTTTGATTTGCCTATGTGCGAACTGGAGTACACGCAGGTGCACAACGTGGTTTAGTACCTGTTTTTTTCTTTGGAATCACTTTTTTGACTTTCGGCTTTTCCTTCTTAGACATTTATTTCCCCATTTGGCTATTCTATTAAATTAGTTAATTAGAGTTATGTTTTTTTTTGGAATAATCGATAAAAAAAGAACTTCTTTTCATTTATGCTATCCAGAAAGCGTACTGGCTGCCTCTTGGGCCCAATTCTTCGCCTTTTCCAGCTCGCCATCCTTGAACTGATACATGTTCTTACCTAGACCTTGTACGTAGACCTCCAGCGGAGGCTTGAATATGGTAAAGCCCAGGCCCTTGAGCTTCTTTTCTATCCCTTTGGAGGCATCTCCGTTTATGGCCATTTTCACCTTCGTGTCAAAGGCAGCTGCCCGTTTTCCATTGAACTCATTCTTCGGAAGACTGTCAAGGAACTGTGCTATGCCCTTTGAGGGTCGAAAAGCCATCGTTGGCCCCCCGACGATCGCACAATCATAGTTCTTAATGGCTGACTTGTCAACCTCTGCAAAATAGCGCGTGTCGGCCTCGATTCCTTTTTCCCCCAGGACCTCTCCTATGGTTTGAGCAACCGCCTTGGTCATCTTGTTGGGAGATACCGAATCGTAAACGATCAAAACTTTCATACAACCAAACCCCTTTTATCCCTAAAGAACCCTGACCGCTCTGCAGGTTCATAAAGCTTCGCGCCCCATATCATGCTGGCGCTAATAGACGCTCATGTTTCCTTAGATCAAAAGTTGATTATGATTAGGGCGCTTGCTGCCATTAGGAACAGTGATAGAAGAGCGATCTTCCATGAAAGAGGCTTGCTCTGCTTTTCAACTATCAGATCAGAGATCACTCCAACGCCAATGAATAATGGGAAAATAGCGAGAGCAGAGTTGAAAATTCTGAAAGTGGCGGAATACATCAGACCTACGAAGAAGAGTTTTATCAACTCCCGAGCAGGCGTTGTGCCCTTCATCTGTTCCTCCAAGCCAATGTGATGCAGGCTATAGAATACTGAAGTCAGCAGAAGCGCTGGGATTATGCCAAAGGTCTGCTCAAAAAGCTCTCTCAAGAAGCCATAGAAGAACAGAGTTTCAAAAAGCACTCCTATCATCAAATAAAAGATCGTTCCATATTTGCCAGAGAAACTAGGTCTCTGACCTTTCTTCTTCGCTTCAGAATAGAAGATCGCGGCCAACGAAAGCGCCAATATTATGTCTGCAAATATGGCCCATAGCCAATTTTCTCCAGGCAACCCGAAGTCATTGAAAGAGAGACCATTCACCTTTACCCACAGTACCGGCAATATGACACCTAAACCAACAATGGTTATCATATCGCGGAAGACAAGTCGAGCAATTCGTTTCTTTCTGAAGATTACAAGCAGATAGCTTAGGAGCACGCATAAGATGCCTGCCGAAAAGGCGACTAATGTTCCCTCACCTAGAGACAGGCTGAATAATGAATCGATCATTGTCTTCTCACCTGATTGTCAAAGGGAACTCTCCTGTCATTTTTGCAGCTTCTCATTTTCACTCGTTTCATCTGCTCCTTTGTTTTACGCGGGCCAACAACGGTCTCTTTGCTCTGTCTTCACTGCATTGTATAGGAGTGATCCCTCCACTTAGTTGTACTGTAAAAAAGGATCATTTTTCTGATCGCGCTAGATCCTTCAATCGGCACCTGTAAATTTCGCCATCGATATTTAAGAACCCCTCCCACTTTTTTAAGAAAATATTTTTATATAACTCAATGCACCTCAGAAGGCGATTACCTTTTAAGCTAGGCGACAATTTCCCACAGAAGGCGCAACAGGAAATGCCATCAGTTGAAACAGTTAATCTGTCAAAAAGATACGGCTCCTTCACAGCCGTTTCAGATTTAAATCTTAAAATTGAGGGAGCGAAGTGCGTAGGTTTTCTTGGACCCAACGGTGCGGGAAAGACAACCAACTTAAAAATGTTGACCGATTTAATCATACCATCATCGGGAGAGGCATTAATCAATGGCGTTAACGTGCACGCCCAGAAGAAAAAAGCCTTAGCATCTGTTAGCGCACTCATTGAGGCCCCTGAAATTTATGCGTCACTTACCCCCCGAGAAGCATTGACGATGATCGCGGAAATCCGAGGTGTGCCCAGTGAAGAGCGAAAGAAACAGGTGGAAGACGCTGTCGCCGAGGTGCGCATGGAAGAATGGATTGACAAGCGCGTGGGCAAGTTTTCGAAAGGCATGAAGCAGAGAATCTGCGTTGCCTCGGCGTTGCTCGGCAACCCTACGATTGTCTTCTTGGATGAGCCCACAATGGGACTTGATCCCCGAGGCATGAGCGAAGTTCGCGAAATCATAAAATCGCTCAGGGGTAAAGACAGGCTCATCTTCATGAGCTCCCATATTCTCAGCGAGGTTTCCGATGTCTGCGATGAAGTCGCCATGATAAACCATGGCAAACTAATCGTTTATGACACTCTACCCAACGTTACTGCAAAGTTCTCAGGCGTAAACAACGTTGTTGAAGTTGGGCTGGCGCATTCAATCGATAGTAAAATCGTAACCCAAACCATTGCAGCTTTGCCAGGCGTGGTTAGTGCAGAAAAAGTTGATGATAAAAACCTGAAGATAAGCTTCAGCGGGGGTTTAGATGTGCAAGAACGTCTGCTCAATGACATAGTCAATTTGAATATTGGTGTAATCAGCTACAAAGCTGCGTCATCTGAACTTGAAGAGGCGTATCTCAAACTCATAACAGCTACGTTGTGATAAACATGGCCCAAACAGACTTTGAATCAAAAAATAAAGTTCCCAGCAGTATGGCCCAAGTGGGTACAATCACGAAGTACGCCCTACTCGACTACGTAAGGTCCCGCAGGTTCTTCATAATGCTGACCATAGCCCTATTGATAAGCGCACTTCTCACTATCCTTGTCGGATACTACCGTCCAGAAAGCTTTCTCTCGTCTGAACTTACATTCTACAATAGGTGGTGGGGAACTTCCGTCACCTTTGTGGTTGTGCTTTCAGGAATTTTCTTCGGCGGTGACGCAATATCAAGTGAATTCCAAAACAAAACAGGCTACTTCGGCGTTCCAAACCCCATCAGACGGTCATCCATATACGTGGGGAAATGGTTAGCCGCCTTCATAGCATCCACTGTCATACTGGTCATATTCACGGCAATCACGGTAGGTAACGGCTTTTACTACTTCTCAGGTGTGCCCTATGAATTCGTCGAGTCTCTGTTGTTCGCCCTGTTCTATCTGGTTGCGGTTCTTGGATTCACGTTCTTCTTCAGCTCGTTGTTTAAGAGCAGTTCCATATCCATCCTCGTTACAGCTATACTCTTCCTCTTCGCCTTCACACTGATTCAGGAACTAGTAGCAGACCTTGTTCAAATTGAACCTTGGTTCATAATCACCTACGGCGCGCAAATAGTAGGAAACGTTCTAACATCGCCTTACCCACAACACCAAATCACAACTACAGTAGCTCGATTTACATTCACCTCATTCAATGCTACAATACCCGAAGGCCTCGCAATCCTGGGCATATACTTCATAGTTACAGCAGTCTTGGGACTGATACTCTTCGAGAGAAAAGAATTCTAAACTTTGCTTAGGGTTTTTGGGGAGATTTGGGAAACCCTTTTTTAAAATCTCCCCTTTTAAGAGAAAGAAATTACCTTCAATTCTCTGGCTGATTAGAACATAGCTCTCAAGAAGAATGGGCAAATGCCTAATAAATAGCGCATTAGGAGTATATTCTTAGAAGTTTATTCTTGATCCCCGCTATTCTCAGTGTGTCACTGCAGAGCCTGACATTAGTGGATTTGATAACGATACTTGTGGGTTACATCATCTTCTGGATTATGATCTCGATTCCAGTCTACGTGGCAGGGAAGATCCTGACGGCCGGAAAAGCGACCTTCGGCGAGGCAATGCTGTCTACCCTGCTTGGCCCAGTCGTCTATGTCATTGTGTTGCTGCTGGTTAATTACTTCCTGGGAGCCATTGCTGGCCTGTCGGCATCAATCTGGGCCTACATTCTGGCATTCATTGCTTGGATTTGGGTCTTCAAAGCAAGTTTCAAAACAAACTGGCTAGCTGGGTTAGGCATTGCGATCCTTGCCGTGGTCATACTTGTTGTCTTGAATATCCCCCTTGGAAGCCTCTTCGGAACAGCAATCCCTGGTTCTTTCTTCCCATCAGTCTAAAGGAAGAGCCAGGGCTCACAGCTCCAGCAGTCTGAGCGAGTCAGCGCGTTTATTACTGTTCAAATTGAGTTCTGCTTAGGCAGCAATTTCGAAAGGTGTAGTCGACAAAGATATATTGCGAAATAGCTGCTATAAAGAAGAGAAAGGTAAGTCCAAATGAGCCTGTTCAAAGCAGCAGTTTGTTTTATAGCGGCTGTGCCCATCCTGTATATTGGCATAATGATGATAGCACTTTCAATCATGACATCAGATACTGCAGTCGTAGCCTACATGATAATAGCTGGCTTGCCGTTGTTCATTGGGATAAGTCTTCTTTTCAACGGAGCAGATGAAATGAATAAATATTGGATAAAAAAGCAATGATCCGCGCCAGTTTGAGGATTAATGCTTCTCTCACCAGCGGTCTTGCACGCATACAGATTCTAATTGGCTAGTGTTGTTCAGGGAGCCTAGGCGAAAGAGATCGGGGTTTAAAAATGGTGCCCGAGGCCGGACTTGAACCAGCGACAAATGGAGATATTACCCGCATATCTCCACTATTCTTTTTTTATTAGCTATCATATGGTGGACCGGACTAGGTCAGAACTCGAATGGGTGTGGAACCCGATAATTAGCATACAATTTTAATGCCAGTCAACGTTCAGACATCTGTGCTGTAGGCTGTGGCCACAAATTACACTTATAACCCAAGGGGTTATCCTCTATTTAGGGAACAGAATGGTTTCAATTGACAGAGTGTTCGGGAAAACTGTCGACCTGTCAGACACGAATTTCGAAGCTGAAATGGCTTCATCAAAATATACGGTCATCGACTTTTGGAATGGAGGCTGCATGCCATGCAGGACAATGCTACCAATATTCGAGGAGCTAGCAGAAAAACATAGTACAATCTTGTTTGGTAAGGTGAACACAGTCAACAATATAGTGATACCCCGGAAATACAATGTATTTTCATCCCCAACCTTTCTCTTCTTCAGGGATGGCAAGAAAGTCGCACGGATCTTAGGAGCTAAGCCGATCGAAGTCCTAGAGGAGGCTATAGTGAGATATTTCTTTTCTGAGAAAGTCTTCGAACCGGGCTTATATGACGAAATCGAGTGAACTATTTTTGCTACCTGCACATAATTTACCAAAGTTCACAAATCTGGCAAAGATTTTCTATTTCTGCAAGTTGGCTTCTCAATAGTTTTTAAAAAACTCGTAAAAACAACCATATCCCTATGTTCCTTTGAGCGAGTATTCAGTAACTGTCAAAATTCCTCTCAGATTTTTTGATCAGGCTATATAAGTAACACTGTTATATTAAACAAACGGGGAAAAATCATGGGAATTTTTAGATACACTAAATTGGCTTACAGAGAACCCGACGAAATGCTTTTTGGCCATGCAAAATTTCCAGTGAG
>Ga0187885_10002102_pt1 | contig 20276 bp, 20 predicted proteins | sample June2016WEW_20_1_3_FD_132970 | JGI IMG/M metagenome (GOLD analysis project Ga0187885, IMG submission 132970) | Peatland microbial communities from SPRUCE experiment site at the Marcell Experimental Forest, Minnesota, USA - June2016WEW_20_100 | ecosystem: Environmental > Terrestrial > Soil >... | reverse complement strand
TTTCTTGAATTTCACCAGCTCCGGTAGCCGTGCCATCGTGCCGTCCTCGCGCAGGATTTCGCAGATCACGCCAATAGGGGCGAGCCCGGCCAGCCGCGCCAAGTCCACCGCCGCCTCCGTATGCCCAGCGCGCCGCAACACACCGCCTTCTTTTGCCTGCAACGGAAAGACATGTCCCGGCGCGACAAGGTTTTCAGGTTTGGCTTTGGGATCGGCAAGGACTTGTATCGTTCTGGCACGATCGTGAGCGCTGATACCGGTCGTGACTCCGGTCCGCGCGTCCACACTGACCATGAAATCGGTTTTGAAACTCTCGCGGTTCTCGCTCACCATCCGTCCGATACCGAGCATTTTCAAGCGGGCCTCGGTCATCGGCACGCAAATCAGGCCGCGCCCGTGCCGGGTCATGAAATTGATCGCGGCCGGCGTCGCCTTTTCCGCCGCAATAACGAGATCGCCTTCATTCTCGCGGTCGGCATCGTCTGTAACAACGATCATCCGGCCACGACGAATGTCTTTAAGACAGTCCTCGATGGGATCGAATCGGGCGCCTAGCGTTGGAAACTTTCTCTTCATGGAGTTCGTATCAAGACTAACAGCAACAGCAGCGGAAGGCAATCGCCGCGGCGCAAAGGCCACCGTTGATTGACTTTTCGATAGGCATCGGCTATTTAGAATAGCGATGAAACTTACGCTGACAGCGGTTTTTCAGAAGGTGTGCGGCGGCTACGTCGCATTCGTAGAGGAATTGCCGGGCGCAAATACCCAAGGCAAAACCCTCGCTGAAGCATGCACCAATCTCGATGAAGCCGTTCGCATGGTCTTGGAAGCTAATCGTGAATTAGCCGATGCGTTGTGAGTGACATTTTACGTGATACTTACTCGTGGTTTCGTAAACGCGCGGTGCTTCGGCCAACCAATCTAAATTCCGCCCAATTAGAAGTTCAGTCATCTGTGCATGGTGCGTGTTCTTCATCGCGACGGGCTTCATTTCAAAGCCATGTTTGCGGGCTAGCTTCTTTACCTCTTCTGCGTTGTCGTATGTCATCAGAAAATCGCTCGAAAGGCCTTCGCAAATCCGGAATAACCGCTCGTGATCTAGCTCAAAATGCGTATACAACCTAGTCCCCGCCCGCTTGCCTCCCGCCGTATAGGGTGGATCAATGAAGAAGATGGCATTCTTATTATCCGCATTCGCAGTGAGCACGTCCATGCCGTCCCCATGCTGAAATTCAATTTTGTTCGCCACGAGAGAAAGATTCGCCATTCTCTTTGCCAATGTGCGTGGATACCAGCGCGACGAGATTCCTTTGCCTTTCTCTCCGTTTCTGATGAAACGTGATCCTTCGGCGAGAATGCCTCCATGCAAAGTCCGATTCTTGAGTATCGTTTGGAAAGCGATCTCCCTCGTTGATGCCGGCTTCGTCTGAAGCTGCGCAATCACGTTCTCGCGTGTTAAATCAAAGCTCAAGATTCTCTTGGCGAGCCATTCGCTATTGCCGTCGACAACAGCCTGCCAGACGGCAGCTATTTGCTCATCCATCTCAACCATCAAAGCCCGGTTCACGAGATTCTCAAATACCGCTGTGAGACTGATAATCCCACCCCCCGCGAACGGTTCGATCAAGCACTGCGGCTTTCTGCCCAAACTCTTCACCCATCGCCGAAAATAAGGAACTAACCATGTCTTGCCACCCGGATACCTAAAGGGACTGTGGTGAGGCACGGAGGACACATTCACCGCACGGGCAACATACGCGCGTTTATCCACGAACTCAGGAAGCAAAAGCGTTTGCGTCATGCTTTCACCTGCTAAACGGGCTATCTAGTGTTTCCGTTGTTGGAGGATTATCTAGCTTCTCGTCAACCTTTACCTGAAGCTCTTTTATGAAATCTCGCATCTCCCCTGCCTCAGACTTCGTAATCTGATTCAGCGCTGTTTCAAGTTTAGTGTAAACTATCCGATGCTTGACCAACTTCAACTGCTGAGACGAGCGTGCGGTTGATGTTTCTGGGGTCGCAAGATCGTAAATCAACCATGCTATGTCCGCCTCAGACTTCTTGACCTCCTGAAGTTTGGGTAACGTATTGAAGAAACCTTTGTTAATAGCAACCGCCGTTTTCTTGCCCCAAGCGTTGAGGATGCCACCTTTGAAGATAAGCTGCGGAGCTAATCGCTTCCGCGAAGAAGACAGATAATCTGGACGCGGGAAATTCACTTCCTCTCTCCAATCCATCTTCGCATTCTTAACCGCGTCTTCCATGTAATGCTCGAACGGATTACGCACATTGCCCGAGATGTAGACTGCCTGCACCTCCAATGCCCCGAAATCGTACACCTTGCCTGCTTGATCGTACGCCACGAGTACCACGTCGATGTTGCCCGCCGATTTCCCAAGCTTATCACTCAATCGCACTTCCGTGAGCGTCGTCCACGTAGTGTGCGGCGGAAAAAAGAAATCGGCGGCATCGTCAGCGATGATCCAAGCTTGACGAAAACGGACGGGACACGTAATCACCACATCAGTTTCGTGGTAGATGCTGCACACACCCAGCGGATTCTTGGCTTTGTCCTTCGTGCAGTTCGGAACTTTGTTATTGAACGGGCAAAGACGTTTCGCCCGATATCGCCTCGCCTCGTTGCTCTGGTCGGTGATCGGAAATCCGAAGACTTCGGCAAGAGGCTGCTTGGGCGAAGTTTGTGACATGTGATGAAGTATAGTCAGTCAGCGTCCTTTCGGCAATTAGATACCGTTCTGAATTTGACACACGCCGTCACGACCGCTAACGTAGCGCCCGTTTTATGACCGCCACCGAAAAACTCAAACGCACGCCGCTTTACGCTACGCATGTTGAATCGGGTGCAAAGATGGTCGGGTTCGGCGGCTGGGAAATGCCGGTCCAGTACACCAGCATAATCGAGGAACATCTCGCCGTGCGGCAACGGGTTGGGCTGTTCGACATTTCGCATATGGGCGAGGTGCTCGTTGCCGGGCCGAACGCGGAACGCGTGTTGAATCATCTGCTGACGAACGACGTGCGTCATCTGGCGGTCAGTCAGGCGCAGTACACGTTGCTCGGCAACGACGAGGGCGGCATCATTGACGATCTTATCGTTTACCGAGTCGAACCGACCGTTTATCTGCTTGTAATCAATGCGTCGCACATCGAACGCGATTTTAACTGGATGACCACGCACGCCTGGGTGTCGACGCCTCGGCACACTGACGTCGGGTGCGTGTTTGAGAACCGTAGCGACCAAACCGCGGCGTTGGCGTTGCAGGGTCCCGCAGCGGCGCGGTGCCTGCCCGAGGCCGCAGGCTCGCCTCGCGGCGAAGCCGAGGGTCTCAAACGATTTCATATCCAGCGGCTACGGGTGAACGGCAAGGATTGCCGGGTTACCCGCACGGGTTACACAGGCGAGGATGGATTTGAGTTGTTGTGCGCACCGGCGGATGCCGGCGCGTTGTGGACGGAATTGTTGGCACGCGGACGTGAGTTCGGCATCCAACCATGCGGCCTCGGGGCACGCGACACATTGCGCCTCGAAATGTGTTATCCGCTTCATGGCAACGACATCACCGACACGACTACGCCGTTAGAAGCGTGCCTGGACAAGTATGTGGCATTCGATAAAGGCGATTTCATCGGGCGCGCGGCTCTGGAAGAACAACGGGCAAAAGGTGTGACACGGAAGCTTGTTGCTTTTCGGATGACCGGGAAGTGTCCTCCACCCCGCCAGCACTACCCAATCCTGGCCGGCGGACAGCGGACCGGCGAAATCACAAGTGGCACCCAATCGCCATCGTTAGGCGTGGGCATCGGCATGGGCTACGTCGCCGTTACGGTCGCCACACCGGGCACAAAGATCGAAGTCGAAATTCGCGGGAACAAATATCCCGCGATCATTGAGAAACCACCACTGTTGAAGAAATAACACATGAAAATCCCAGAAAACCTCAAGTACACCAAAACTCACGAATGGGCGCGTATCGAAGGCGATGTCGCAGTTGTCGGCATCACCGACCACGCGCAGCATGAACTGACGGACATCGTTTACGTCGAATTGCCGCAAGTGGACACTCGCGTCGAAGAAAGCAAGGAAGCGGCCATCGTCGAGAGCGTCAAAGCGGCCAGCGACATCTACGCGCCAGTCTCAGGCGACGTGGTCGCCATCAACAACGAACTGGCTGCCGCGCCAGAGTTGATCAACAAGGACCCCTACGGTAAAGGTTGGATGTTCAAGGTGCGTATGAGCGACTCCGGCCAGCTTGGCGAACTGCTCACGGCGGCGCAATACGCCAAGCACATTGGAGCATAGACAGACAGTTTCATGGATTATATACCCAGTACCGAAGCTGATTTGCAGGCGATGGTTGCCGACATCGGCGTCCGCGATTTCGAGCAACTCATTGCGTCCATTCCGCGTGAGCTGCGCGTCCAGCGGCTGAACCTGCCGCCGCCGTTGACCGAGCTTGAATTACTTCGCGAACTCCAGCGGCTCGCCGGGCAGAACCGTTCGATTGATCAACTCCTGTCGTTCCTCGGCGCGGGCGCCTACGAGCATTTCATTCCGAGCGCAATTGATCCTCTGGTAATGCGCGGCGAGTTTCACACCGCGTACACGCCCTACCAAGCCGAGGCGAGTCAGGGCACGTTGCAGGCGATTTACGAATATCAGACAATGATTGCCCGGCTCACGGGGATGGACGTGTCGAACGCCTCGTTATACGACGGCGCCTCCGCGCTCGCTGAAGCGGCATTGCTCTGCCTGAACGCCACACCCCAGCGCAAGGCGATCGCCATCAGCAGCGCCATCCATCCTGAATATCGCCAGACTGTGCGGACCTACTTGCAGGGGCGCGAGGTTGAGATCGTTGAATTACCGTTGCGCGACGGCCAGACGGACGTTGCCGCGCTGACCGTCCGAAGCGATCTTGCCGGCGTGTTAATGCAATCGCCGAACTATTTCGGCTGTATCGAGCCGATGGCACAGGCAGCAGAGGCCGCGCACGCGGCCGGCGCGTTGTTCGTCGCCTGCGTCAACCCAATCTCTCTCGGCGTGCTCGCGCCGCCCGGCGAATATGGCGCCGACATCGCCGTCGGCGAAGGCCAACCACTCGGCATCCCTCTGGGTTATGGCGGACCGTGGCTCGGTTTCTTCGCCGTAAGCAAGAAACTGGTCCATCGCATTCCAGGCCGGATCGTCGGATGCACCCGCGATACCTATGGCGAGCGCGGGTTCGTGCTGACGTTGCAGGCGCGCGAGCAACACATCCGCCGTGAGAAAGCGACGTCCAACATTTGTTCCAACCAGGCGTTGATGGCGTTGCGGGCATGCATCTATCTGAGTCTGATCGGTAAACAAGGACTGCGGGAGTTGGCGGAATTGAACGTGCGACAGGCCCACCTCTGCGCCAAAGCCATCGCGCACATCCCCGGCTACCGTCTGAAATATTCCGCACCGTTCTTCAATGAATTTGTCGTCGCCTGCCCGATTCCCGCACAATCGGTTTGCGAGCAATTGCTGGTCGAAGGTATAGCCGCAGGTCAACCCATCGGCCAAGACCTGCTGGTTTGTGTGACGGAAACCAAACTGGAAGCCGACATCGATCGTCTTACGAACGCCTTGATGAGAGTCAAACGATGAGGCTAAGCCGACTGATTTTCGAACATAGCGCGCCGGGACGGCGGGCTGTCATGTTCCCTCGGAGCAGCGATAATCGTCCCATGGAATCGTTCCTGCCACGGGAGATGCTGCGCCAACATGAGGCCGAACTGCCCGAGGTGTCGGAACTCGACGTGGTGCGGCACTTCACGCACCTGAGCCAGTTGAATTTCAGCGTGGACACTCATTTTTATCCGCTCGGCTCCTGCACGATGAAGTACAACCCGAAGGTGAATGACCACGTTGCCGCGTTGCCGGGCATGGCGAACGTGCATCCGCTCCAACCGGTGGCGACGACGCAGGGATTGTTGCAACTGCTGGCGGAATTGGAACAGTTTCTCTGCGAGATTTGCGGTATGGACGCGTTCACCCTCCAGCCGTGCGCCGGCGCGCACGGCGAGTTGACAGGCATGTTGATGATCCACGCCTACCACAAGGCGCAGGGCCGGCAGCGGCACAAGGTGCTCATCCCCGACAGCGCGCACGGGACGAACCCAGCAAGCGCGCACCTGTGTGGGTACGAGGTCGTGACGGTGCCATCGGCGAGCAACGGCGAAGTGGACCTTGCGGCGTTCACAAAAGCGGTCGACGACGACGTGGCTGCGGTGATGTTTACGAACCCCAGCACTTACGGGTTGTTCGAATCGCGCATCGCCGAACTGGCGCGCATCGCGCACGAAAAAGGCGCCCTGCTCTACTATGACGGCGCAAACCTGAATGCATTGTGTGGTTTGGCGCGACCGGGCGACATGGGGTTCGACGTCGTTCACGTCAACACGCACAAGACGTTCTCGACACCGCACGGCGGCGGCGGCCCCGGAGCCGGGCCTGTTGGCGTGAAAAAAATCCTGGAACCGTTCCTGCCGGTGCCGCGCTTGCGCCGTGAACGGAACGAATGGCATTGGGATGATAACCGTCCGCAGTCCATCGGACGGGTGCGGGCGTTCTACGGCAACATTGGCATTCTGGTTCGCGCGTATGCCTACATCCGTGCACATGGGTTTGAGGGACTGCAGCGGAACTCGCGCGCTGCCATCGTCAACGCCAATTATCTGAAGGAGAAACTGAAACAGGATTTCCCACCCGCGTTCGACCGTCCGTGCATGCACGAGTGCATCCTGATGGCGTCGCAGTACCATGCGAATGGGATTCTGCCGCGCGATATCGCGAAGCGCTTACTGGATCACGGCATTCACGCTCCGACCATCGAATGGCCTGTGCATGGCGCGTTGATGATCGAACCAACCGAAACGGAAAGCCGCTCGACGTTGGATCGGTTCATTGAGGCAATGCGACAAATCGCACAGGAGATACGTACCGATCCTGAGAAGGTCAAGGGAGCGCCTCAGACGATGCCGGTGCGACGGTTGGACGAAGTGAAGGCGGCGCGCGAACTCGACTTGACCTTCAGCGGCCCGCGCTGATTCGCCTGTGTTCGTTACGGTCCAAAAGGCCACCACCATTTCTTTTTGGGCTTCGGCGGTGCGGGCGGTGGTGGAGTCAATTCTTCTGTGGTTAACACGCGGTCGGGGTGCGGGAAAACTTTCTCGCCCCCGCGCACGGTCACAGTCCCCTCCAAATCAATGGCCAACTCGGGTTTCGATGAATAATCGGAATAGACCGCGCGATCCAATACCTGCGCAAATGGATTCACCCGTACATACCCAAAGGCGCGCGGGCTGGACTGGTAAAGCAAATGGAGACAGGCTTCCTTGTCAAACCGGATACGTGGTTCGCCCAGAGTAATGTACGATCCAAATTCCAGCAGGCCGTACACAATGTCCTTCCTGGCGTCGCGAACGCATATGTATAGGTAATCGGAATGTCCATCGCGTCGCGTTTGCAGGGAGAAGGTGCGGTATTCTTCGGGCTGATCATCGCGCGTCGGCAGCCCCAGTGTCTGTGTCCAGATTTCCCGACCCTGCGTGATGCTGAATCGCAGGGGCGACGACGACGTCCGCATGCCGCCGCTGTCCACCACCGCTTGCACGCGATAAATGCCGCGCGACCGCAGATCGTACGACGGCATCAGATCGATCGTCCGCGTGATAGACTGATTGGGCTGGAGCGTCATACTTCCTTCGGGCTGCAACCTTGCCAGACACAAAACCTCCCGACCGTTCTCATCGGTCACGGTGAAGTCGAGCCAGTGCCGGTCTACCACTGCGTCCAGTTGAATTGGGCGGCCCGAAACGTTGCGGATGGTCACCAGAATAGGAAGCGATTCGTACAACAGGAAGGCATCGCGCGTCATGCGCGCTTCCACAAACAGTTGCGCCTGCGCATCGGCTGCGAACGTGCCTGCCAGCACCGGCACGGCCACCAGAAGAAATATAAACCGTCGCATATTCATCATCCTATATCATTCTAAAACCAAGTCGCACAAGGGTAAATCGGTCGCCGCGCTCAGGACGCCTTGGCGATCTGGGCGAGGAATTCCTTGTTCGTCTTGAACTTTGAAAGGCCGGTGAGAAGCCGCTGTATCGCCTCGACCGGCTCGGCGCCACTGAGCGCACGACGCAGCCGCGTGATCGCCTCGAGGTCTTTTGCCGACAGCAACAATTCCTCACGTCGCGTGCCAGACATGTTGATGTCCACCGCAGGCCAGTGTCGTTGCTCGGCAATCTTGCGATCGAGCACCAACTCGGAGTTGCCTGTGCCTTTGAACTCCTGAAAGATCAACTCATCCATCCGCGATCCCGTCTCAACCAGCGCGGTGGCAACGATCGTCAACGACCCGCCCTCCTCCGCCTTGCGCGCACTCGCGAAGATGCGCCGGGGTTGTTCCATTGCCCGCGCGTCGAGACCGCCTGTCATGGTGCGGCCTGTCGAGCCGATGTAATTGTTGAACGCCCGGGCCAGCCGCGTGATCGAGTCGAGCACGATGAACACGTCCCTGCCGAACTCGACCATCCGTTTCGCGCGTTCGATGGCGATACGCGCCGTGCGGACGTGGTCCTCGATGGTTTGGTCGTTCGTGGAGGCGATGACCTCGCCGCCCTTGATCGAGCGGCGGAAATCCGTGGTCTCTTCGGGACGTTCGTCCGCGAGCAGGACCATGACGTGCACGTCAGGATGGTTCGTCAACACCGCGTCGGCCATGTGGTGTAGCAACGTCGTTTTGCCCGTGCGCGGCGCGGCCACGATCAGTCCGCGCGTGCCTTTGCCGATCGGCGCTACGATGTCAATGACCCGCATCGTGTACCGGTCCGGCACGGTCTCCATCACGAAACGTTCGTTTGGGTTGATACTGGTAAGGTCGTCGAATTTCTTCAGTGAAACGTACTTCTCGGGCGGCTGGCCATTGATGGTGAAAATCTCCGCCAACTGCGGGCTGCCTTTCCTGGGAGGAACCGCACGACCCTCGATTTCCAGCCCGGCACGCAACCGGTACCTGCGAATGACGTCCGGCGACACATAGATGTCGTTCGGACTTATCTGGAAGCTCTTGGCGGGATTGCGCAGGAAGCCGAACCCTTTCTCGCCAACTTCCAACACGCCTCGAATCCGTTCGGGGTTGTCAGCCGGTTTTTGCGGTTCTTTCGGCTGTTCCTTTGGCAGCTCGGTCGACGCCTGTTTCTCCGCCACCGGTTTATCCTGCACCGGTTTCTGTGGTGGCGGCTGCCCAGAAGGTGTTCGGGGCTGCTGTTGCTGCTCGTTCTCGCTCTCGGTGTTTTGCTTCTTCATGGCTGTTGTTCTAGTGGATGTACCGCACCGGTCATGCACCGATCGGCACGCAATGCATTTCTGCTGAGATACAAAAAGGGCATTTATATGCTGCTGCGTTCGGCAACAGCTCAATTGGGCTTGGCGATCAGTATCGGCAACAAACCGGCCACAAAAATCTTCCGTACTTGTCAGTTATCGGGCAATCCCGCGCTCGGACTTACGACAGAAGTCGATCAAGTGTGCGAGCTCACTACTGGGCGGAACCTTGGCTGTAACAGTATCCAAAGCATTGCTGACTGTCAACCCTTCTCGAAACATTATCTTATACGCCTCCCGCAACCCCCGCTGCACTTCTTCGGACACGCCGTGGCGCTCCAACCCAACCTTGTTGACGCCGCGCGTCTCGGCAGGATTGCCGTCGGCTATCATGTACGGTGGCACGTCCTGCACCACTTTCGCGCAACCGCCGATGATCGACATAGTACCGATCCGGCAGAATTGATGGATCGCCGCCAAACCGCCAATCACGACATAGTCCTCCACCAACACGTGCCCCGCAAGCGTCCCACAATTGCTGAAGATGACGTGACTGCCCACCTGACAGTCGTGCGCCACGTGCGAGTACGCGAGAAAGTTGCCGTGCGACCCGATCCGCGTTACGCCGCCATCATCGGTCGCCGTGTGGACGGTTACATGCTCGCGGAACACGTTATCGGAACCGATCTCAAGGTGACACTTGCCGCCCTTGTGCTTCAGGTCCTGCGTTTTAAGGCCGATGCATGCGAACGGGTAAATCTCGCATCGCGGCCCGATCGTGGTCAAACCGTCAAGGATCACGTGCGAATGCAAACGGCTCCCCTCGCCCAGCTTCACATTCGGTCCGACGATGCAGTAGGGCCCAATCTCGCAACCGTCGCCAATCTGCGCGCGCAGATCAACGATGGCTGTCGAATGGATAGGGGTCGTCATTTCCCTTCTCGTTCTAGTATTCGCTCCAATTCAGAGATGAGCGGCGGCAAATCGCTGGTGACAATCTGCCAAAGAACATCGTAGTCCACGTTGTCGTAGCCGTGAATCAAGCGGTTCCGCAAACCAACAATCTGCACCCACGGAATCTGTGGGTAGCGAGCCGACGCCTCCGGTGGCACACGGTTGGCCGCTTCCCCGACGATCTCCAACAACCGCACCAACGAAAGGTTCAGCGGCCGGTCCTCGTCCAAATTGGCGCGCGTTCGGCCCGCGGCCAGTTGTTTGGCTTCCCGCGCGGCGTCGAGCATGTGGCGCAACCGGACATCGGGGTCATGCCGCGGCATACTGCACCTCCGCCTCCGCCAGCACCTCGTCGCGGAAGTACGGGCTGAGGAACTGCGGTGTGTTCAAATCCACCTTCCGTCCCAGTAACTCCGAAAGTTCCCGTTCCATGGCGAAGAACGCCAACCCCGGCACGTGTCCCGCCTCGAATTCCACCAGCACATCCAAATCACTGTGCGGACCGAAGTCTTTCCGCAGAGCCGACCCAAACATCGCCAACCGGCGAATGTGATGACGGCGGCAGAAGTCCGCAATCACCGGCTTCGGCATATTTATATTGAGATTCGTTCTCATGACCTACTCAGATTCCGCTACGCCGCCGCCGTGGAGTCAAACCCTTCACCTCACCAAACGCCGTTTCACCGACGCTAATGACTCGCGGGGTTCATGGGCACGCTGGCGGGCCAGCAACACGTCATGGAAATCCTCCCACAAATCCGCGTGCTTCCGCAGATCAATGACGACAGCGGTCTTTTGTCCCCGCCTATCCACCACGAATTGCACTCCACTCATGGTGCTATCCTAAGAACCAAAGCCAATAAAGTCAACCACTCGGCTTCCGTAGAATCAACAATCACCGATGCCACCGCTGCATTGCTCACCACGAAGTTTACCCCGGATCCTTTTCGGGGAACACGAAGGTCGGCGGCTGGTCAATCCTGCGTGCAACAATCATTTCCGCCATTGACGGCGCAAGCAGCCAGGCGTTAGCTTCCCCGTCGTCGAGGAACAATATTATGACAAATGTAAAATCAATGTTTCGGCTAATCGCTGTTGCGGTAATCCTATGTCAGGTAAGTTTTCTTAGAGCCACTGAAAAGGTTGAAGGAACTGCGGCGTTCACGGTGAAGGTCACGGGGTCGGGACGGCCCATGATTCTGATTCCCGGGTTAAGCTGCGGTGGCAATGTCTGGGACGGGACGGTTGATCATTTCAAAGATCGCTACGAATGCCATGTTGTGACATTGGCGGGTTTTGCAGGTCAGCCAGCGATTGGCGAGCCGTTTCTGGAACAAGTGCGTGACGGCCTGATCAAATACATTTGTGACAAGAAACTTGAGCGACCAGTGATTGTGGGACACAGCCTCGGAGGATTCCTTGCCTTCTGGCTCGGCGCCACCGCGCCGGAACAGGTTGGACCGATCATCGCGGTGGATGGCGTGCCCTATTTCTCCGCATTAAATGATGTGAATGCCACACCGCAATCGTCCCAAAAATTCGCTGAAACAATGCGCGCCATGTACAGAATGCAAACGCCGGAACAGTTTGCCATTGGCAACCGACAATTTTTTGCAGCGATGATCACTGACCCGAAGGACCTTGAGAAAATTACCACGTTGAGCACCAAATCTGACCCCAAAACCGTGGGACAGGCTTTTTATGAAATGATGACCACCGATCTGCGCGAAAAGGTCAAAGCGATCCGCACCCCGGTTCTGCTCATCGGCGCGACTGCGGCGATACCGGATCCCGGCCAGAAGAAGGCGGCAGAAGACAATTATCGGCTTGAAGTCGCGAAAATCCCCCAGCACAAGGTCGTATTTGCGCCGAAGGCGCGGCATTTCATTCAACTGGATGAACCGAAGTTTTTCTTTCAGGAAATGGAATCTTTTCTGAAAGAAACGGATAAGGCAAAGGGCAAGTAAGTCCGTGACCGCGTCGCACACAAACGATTTATGGAACAAAAACCAAATGATGGCGGCACACGACGGTGTTCAGGTAAACGACTCGGCGTCTGCATAGCCATAGGTATTGGTGTAGGAGTTGCATTGGGCGCAGCCATGCACAACGTAGGCGCGGGCATTGCTATTGGGGTGGCAGTGGGTTACGCCATGAGCTGCCCGCCTTGTCGCGCCAAAAAATGAGCGGGATGCTGGAGGCCGACTAGGGTTTAGGCAGAAATGGACAGTCTGTTTGGACCGGGTTATATAGACTGGCTGTTTATTGATATAGGTCAATAGATGCGTAAGCTAGATCAGACACAGAAAAGCATCCTGCTCAAGATGATCTTTGGCTCGATTCTGCTAAGCTTGGGTGCATTTGCGAACTTAATTGGAAAGCTCCCGGCTTCCATTCTTGGAGATCTGTTGGTCGCTCTGGGTCTTATCGTGGTTTTTCTCACAGCGAAGCAGACACGTGCATATCGATATCGGTTGTCCCGACCACAACCTGCCGTGCGCAAAGAGCTGAGCATCTTTTCGTGGAAGGTTGCCCTAAGCTTTGGGATGCTTGCGGTCATAGGAGTCACACTAGGCATGTATCTCATATACCGGAACCGAGGTTTTTTTGATGCCGAGTATCTTGGCGTCGCCGCTATCTCGTTGGGTCTGATAGGTGCCATCTATGTATTTGCCGGTAGAGGGCTCAAGCGGTGGATGAGATAAAAGACCCAATCGTTAGGTTTAGCCAAATACACCGTACCGGGCGGGGCGGCTAATCTCCGGCGCGGTCACTTATCCATGATGCTGAACATCACTTCGGCTTCGCTGACGACCTCGCCCGCAACCTTGCAGACGCCTTTGGCCTTGGCAATGTTGCTCCGGGCGCGGCCCATCTCGATTTCAATGATGAGTTGATCGCCGGGTCGGACCGGTTTGCGCCATTTGACATTGTTGGCGCTCATGAAGTACGCCACTTTGCCCTCGTTCTGTCCCTGACGCAGCATGAGTATGCCCGCCACCTGCGCAATCGCTTCCAACTGCAGCACGCCCGGCATGATCGGGTGACCGGGGAAATGTCCCTGAAAATACGGTTCGTTGATCGTGACGTTCTTTAGACCGATGATCTTTTCTTCTTCGATCTTGATGACCCGGTCAATCATCAGGAACGGATACCGGTGCGGCATGACGTTCAGCAACCGGATGATGTCCATCGCCACGTCGGGACCGGTGCCGGCTGGAACCGGTGGCGGCATGGTCGCAAAGACAGGCTCACTCGATTCTTCCAGCACCCTGGCCAGTGCCTTTGTCAATTCGGCGTTGCCTGTGTGGCCGGGTCGCACGACAACAATATGGGCAGCGAGTGGTCGTCCCAGCAACGTGAGGTCGCCGAGCACATCGAGCATCTTGTGACGGACAAACTCGTCCCGGAACCGCAACGGCGCCGTGGCAAGCACGGTTTCGCCGCGAATCAGCACGGCGTTCTCAAGACTGCCGCCCTTGATCAGGCCTTTGTCGATCAGGGACTGAATCTCGTCGTAGAACGCGAACGTCCGGGCCGGTGCGATCTGCGTCCGGAAACTTTCCGGCTCAACCGCCAGACTCAGGAATTGCGCGTCCAAGCCGGGCCGGCCATATTGAATTGTGCAACTGATGCGCAGATGATCGCTCGGCAACACGATCGCCAGCGAATCGCCCACCTCGATGTGCACCACTTCGCGGGGCTGGAACACCTCGCGTTTGCCTTCCTGCGGTTGGATGCCTGCGTCCTTCACCATCTCGACAAACGGCAACGCGCTGCCATCGCCGACAGGCGGCTCGTTGGCGTCCAATTCAATCAGCACATTGTCAATGCCGGAGCTGTGCAGCGCGGCGAGGACGTGTTCGACGGTGTGGATTACGGCGTTGCCGTTGCCGAGAGTCGTCCAGCGTGTCGTATCGCCAATGTTGGCGATGACCGCGTCGATGACCGGCTTGCTGTCGAGGTCCACGCGCACGAATTTGATGCCGTGGTCTACGGGCGCGGGTTTCCACGTCATATTGACCTGGTTACCCGTGTGAATGCCAACGCCCGAAAACGAGACAGGCCGTTTGATGGTCTGCTGTTGTTTGAACATGCGCCAGCTTCTAACACAGCGCCATATTGCTGGCAAGCACCGAAGGTTTACACATTAACGTCAACTTAAGGAGTGAAAAGCCGCCTCCTCTCCCCTTGAGGGAGAGGATTGAGGTGAGGGGCGAGTCTTTGCGGAAACTGTATTTGTGTCGCGATGAATCCATGTTGGCGTGATGCGGGTTACCCTCACCCTAGCCCTCTCCCCCGTGGGGAGAGGGAACTCTCTTCTTCATCCGAATACGTGAGATTCCCAGCGGCTGCGGAAAGACCCGCATCTCAACCCGTCCGGCCGACCCAACTCTGCCGAAACCGCTCAATGCGACGGCGTGACTGCGCGAGTCGCGTTGGCGAAATCCTGCCGGATTCGATGGCTTTCGCCAGCGTTTCGTGTGCCATCAACATTTTCTCGGCGCTGTGGCAGACCACCAGCATGTCCACGCCGGCATCGAATGCCGCCACCACGGCATCGGCAAACGTGCAGCACTGACTGATCGCGCCCATATCCAAGTCGTCGGTCACCACCAGCCCATCGAAACCCACCCGTTTGCGCAATAATCCCGTCACGATCTTTTGCGACAAACTGGCGGGCACTGGTTTCTTTCCGTCGTACGCCGGATAATGCCCGTGCCCGATCATGATCGCGCTCAACTGCGGCAATAAATCGCGGTACGGCCGCACGTCCTCCGTCCACAACTTGCTGGCACTGCGGTTGATCGTCGGCAAGTGCTCATGTGAATCCCGTCGCGCACCGCCGAGGCCGGGGAAATGCTTGGCGCACGGCGCAACGCCCGCTGCCTTGAGTCCATCCACAAACGCGCCGGCCCAGCGGGCAACCGTCGACGGTCGCCTGCCCCAGCAGCGGCTGTCCAGTGCATTGTCAGTTGTCGCGTCGGACAGGTTCAAGTCCAGCACCGGTGCGAAATCCAGATCAATCCCAAACTCACGCAGTGCGCGGCCGATTGTATGTCCGAGCCGCCGGGCTTCGCCCGGTTTTCGGGTCTTCTTGATCTCGGCGATGCCCGGCAATGCGCCGATAACATCACGCAGACGGTTGACCTTGCCACACTCCACGTCAATCGCCAGCAGCGGACGAACCGGAACGCAGGATTTCAGTGACGCCGTGAACGCCCGCAGTTGGTTGGCTGTATCGACGTTACGGGCAAACAACACGATGCCGCCGGGCCGGATTGCCTTGAGCAGTCGCCGGTCGGCTACGCCCAGTTTCACTCCGGGCAATCCAATGCACAGGTACTGTCCTGCTTGAGCTGCTATTCTAGTTCCCATGTTAAACAAAAATCAGATTTCGATGAACTTCGGGAACGCGGTGAGAATCCGGGCGCGGCGCGGGCCGATCACCGCCACGTCTTCGAGGCGCACGCCGCCGATACCCCGGTAGTATAGGCCCGGTTCGACCGTGACCACGTGGCCGGCCTTCAGCAACGCCGAGACCGGGCTTAGCCGCGGCGTCTCATGCACGTCCAGTCCCAAACCATGACCGGTGCTGTGGAAGAACCCACGCATCTGACCGCGATACTGACCGGTGAGGTAGCCTTCGTTCTTGAAGAAATCCACGACTGCCAGGTGTACGTCGCGCCCGTCCACGCCCGCGCGCAATTTGCCAAACGCCATCTCCTGCGCCTGTCCGACGGTCAACCACAGCCTTCTTATCTCATCGCTGGCGCGTCCGCGCACAACAGTGCGTGTAATGTCGCCATAATAACCGGTGGTCATGTCCCGCGGAAAAATATCAACGACGATCGGCTGGTGCGCCCGCAACGGCCCGTGGCCGACCTCGTGTGGGTCACAACCCTGGTTCCCGCAGGCAACGATGGTGCGCGCCGACACACCACCCAACCCGGCCACCGTGGCACCGATGACGCCTTGAATGTGTTGGGACGTAACTTTCCGGCCGTGCCGGTGCAGAAAGCCATCCCGCCCGATTCGACACGCGTGCAGCGCGTCCATCGCAGCGCGCATCCCCTCCTCCGCCATCCAGAGCGCCCGGGTGATATTACTCACCTCTTGTGGCGTTTTTACCGCGCGCTCGGGGAAAAACGGCTCCGGTATCACGCGAATGCGGATCCCGCGCAGTTTCCTTGCCAGACCGATTGGAAAGTCCGATGGCACTGCCACCGCCCGGACGTGAAACTCCTTCAACATCAACCGCACCACATCGCTCGGCCGCGGCTTTGGAATGTCCCGCTGTTTCAGCCGCTTCAGGTACCGGGTGTACGACAGCACCCGATCCACCGTGGCTTGCTTGCGCGCGCGGTCGATCTCCAGATCGCTCACCACCACGTACCGTTTGCCGCGCACCTCGAGGAAGATGAACGGATCGGGCGCGAACAGCCCCGTGGCGTAAAGCAGATTCGCATCGCGCTCGCTACTGGCGACAATCAAACGTGCTGTCACGAGTTAAACTCCCAAACCGATCGACGGCGCCGCTTCGAGCGAAAAGTTGCCAGTCTGTCCATCACGCAATTTGTGGTACGCCAATGCGGCGATCATTGCGGCGTTGTCGGTGCATAACTCCGGCGGCGCGACCAACATTTTCAGACCACGCCGTTGGCATTCGGCAGCAAGCTTCTCGCGGAACCGGCTGTTGATCGAGACTCCGCCCGATGCGCTCACCGACCGTGCGCCATGCGCAACAGCGGCCCGGATCGTCTTGCCCACGAGCACGTCCACCGCAGCTTCCTGAAAACTCGCGCAGATGTCTTCCACGCGCGCCTGTGGATTCTTGCGAACGTAGTAGAGCACCGACGTCTTCAGACCGCTGAAACTGAAATTGTAACTAGGGTCGTCAAGCATGCTCCGTGGGAACTTAATCGCATCGCGGTTGCCGCGCTTTGCCAACTTGTCTATCTCCGGGCCGCCGGGGTATCCCAGTCCGAGGAGCTTGGCTACCTTGTCGAACGCCTCGCCCGCCGCATCGTCAATGGTCTGGCCGAGGATCCGGTGTTGCCCGATGCCAGTCACGTGCGCGAGAATGGTATGTCCGCCCGAAACGATAAGCGAGATCATGGGGAGAACGTCCGCAGACGGAATCCCGCCGTTACGACCCGACAACAGCCACGGCGAATACAAATGCGCCTCGACGTGGTTAATGCCGATGAACGGTTTCTCCAGCGTCAGCGCGATGCCTTTGGCCGCGTTCAGCCCGATGAGCAACGAGGAAGCCAGTCCGGGGCCGTACGTCGCTGCGACGGCATTGATATCCGCATACGACAATTGTGCCGACGCCAGCGCGTCGCGAACGACAGTGTCGATGAGTTGCAGGTGGTTGCGTGACGCCAACTCCGGCACTACGCCGCCATAGGGACGATGAACGTCAATTTGCGAACTTACGATGTTGGAAAGAATCCGCGTGCCATCGCGGACGACCGCCGCGGACGTTTCATCGCAGGACGTTTCCACGCCTAGAATGTTCATGGCACATCCTTCATGCGCCGGCCCATGGTCCGGCGGCGCGCTCATTCCGTGGCGACCGGGTTTTTGGCGGACACGTTGCTGAGCTTGATCTGTTTGGCAAAAAGTTTAACCCCTTTGATCACGGCAATGGCGCGTTCCAGTTGCACATCGGCGATTGGCTCGACTTTTTCCGCGCCTTCGAACGGCGGCAGGTTGGCGCGCATCCGCTGTTCAAGCAGTTTGCGCTCGGTCTCTTCGGAAACAGGGGCGATGATATTCGGCGTAATGCCTTTCTCATGAATGACTTTATGGCTCGGCGTGTAGTATTTCGCTGTGGTCAGCCGCACGGCTGAACCATCCGGCAGGGTCACGATACTCTGAACCGAGCCTTTGCCAAACGTTGTCTCGCCCAGCAGCACCGCGCGCTTTAGGTCCTGCAACGCACCAGCAACGATCTCGCTGGCGCTGGCGCTGCCGTTATTCACGAGGATGACCAGTGGAATAGTCAGCCATTTCTTGCCACCGTCGGAGTAATACATCAGTTTCTGACTGGCATGGCGACCCTCGGTCGAAACGATGAGCTGGCCAGAGGGCACGAATTTGCTGACAACCTTGCGCGCGGATTCAAGCAGGCCACCGGGGTTGTTGCGAAGGTCGATGATCAGCGCATCCATGCCTTGTTTCTCCAGCTTGACCAACGCTTTCTCGAATTCGTCCGGCGTAGGCTCGTTGAACTGGGTGATACGGATATAACCAATGCCATCTTCGAGGAGCTTGGTGTCTTTGACGCTGTCGGTCTTGATAATGGCGCGAGTGATGGTGTAGTCCTTGATTCTTTCGCCGGGGTCCTTCGCTTTCGCGCGGAAAATGGTGAAGGTGATTTTCGTTTCCGGCTCGCCGCGCAGTTGCCGCACGGCGTCCTGCAAAGTCATCCTCTCCGTGCTCTTTCCCTCGATCTTGATGATGCGGTCGCCCGGCAATACTCCCGCACGCGCCGCGGGTGTGTCTTCGATCGGCGCGATCACCGTTAGGAACCCTTCCCTGGACATGCCGATCTGAATACCAAGACCGCCAAACTTGCCTTCCGTGTCCTCCCTCATGTCCTTGTACAGGTCCGGCTCCATGAACTGGCTGTGCGGGTCGAGCGAATTAACCATCCCTTTCAACGCGCCGTAGGTCAGTTCCTGATAACTCACCTTCTCGCCATCCACGTAATCTTTGCGAATCAACTCCATGACCCTGGTCATGAGTTCCATCTGCGTGTAGGGATTATCCTTGTCCTGCTTGGCCTGCGCTTCCGAATAAACCCGCGCCCCGACGAAAAGGTTTACCGTCAACAAGACCACGGCCACGGTGAGCACGAGTCGTTTGGTCGTCATGATTGTCTTCACGCTAAATTCCTGATTGTTGTTCGAATGCTATGCTTTCCCGTTGAGTGAATCAAGCTTCCCTCAATGCAGGAATGACGGCTGCGGCAGCAGCTTTCCAGATAAACTGCATCGTTTCCCGCTACTTCACCAACTTCAGCGCCGCCGCCCGGAACACGACCAGTTGGCGCATTGAGCGCGCCTCCAGATAACACCGGAACACCGGTTCCGTGCCCGACGCCCGGAACATAACCCAACAACCGTCACCGAGCAAAAACTTAAAACCGTCGATAGCGACCATCCCTGTCACGCGCCGTCCCGCAAACTCCTCCAGCCCGGCAGCGAACTTTTTAAGCAACTCCTCCTTGCGTCCCGGTGTCACGTGCAGATTGATCCGGCCGCTGACGATCGTGCCGGTCTGTCGTTCGATATCCCGCAGGATCCCGCGAGGACCCTTGCCTTCATACGCAACCAACTCGGCCATCAACAGACACGCCAGGATCCCATCCTTCTCCGGCACGTGCCCTTTCACGCTCAATCCGCCGCTCTCTTCGCCGCCAACGATAATCGGCTCGCTCCCCATGAGCGCGCCGATGTATTTGAATCCCACCGGCGTCTCGTGCACCTTCACCCCAAACAGCCCCGCCACCGCATCCAGAAGATGGCTCGTTGCCACCGTGCGCACCGCTGCGCCAGTCCAGTGACGGTTCTTCACCAAATGATACAGCGTCAACGCCAGCACCTGATTTGCGGTCATAAATGTGCCGTCGCTGTCCACCACCGCGAACCTGTCCGCGTCCGGGTCAAGCCCAAGCCCCAGCGTGGCACGCGACTTCTTCAGCCGGGCCAGCAACTCGCCCATGTTCTCCCGTATCGGCTCCGGATGACCATTGCCAAACAACGGATCCACCTCGGCGTGCAATGGCTCCAGTCGCCAGCCGCCGCGTTTCTCCAGCAAGACATCAAGATACCCGCGCCCCGTGCCGAACATCAAATCCACCACCGCGGATTTCCGATGACGACGCAATGCCGCAAAATCCACCAGCTTCCGCAACTGCGCGAAATACTCCGGCCGC
>Ga0187885_10002098_pt1 | contig 20292 bp, 10 predicted proteins | sample June2016WEW_20_1_3_FD_132970 | JGI IMG/M metagenome (GOLD analysis project Ga0187885, IMG submission 132970) | Peatland microbial communities from SPRUCE experiment site at the Marcell Experimental Forest, Minnesota, USA - June2016WEW_20_100 | ecosystem: Environmental > Terrestrial > Soil >... | reverse complement strand
CGGCCATTCTCCAGCAACAGTTCACGGTCAACGCGAACCGTGGCGACGGGCATTGTAAGTGGCTCAGCGGCCTGTGGTGAAACTCCAGAGCCCAAAACCAGCGCCTAAAGGCGCATTTATAACACGGCACTTACGGTATGCCTGAAGCCATACCCTGATACAAATCTTACCTGCGCGTTGCTAGCCGATGTAGCGCAAGCCCTCCACAATGTCCAACTTGGCCGCGTGGTAAGCGGGAAAGATTGCGCTCAACAGTCCTACCATCCCGGCGACGAAGATGGCGAGCAACAAAGTGGGAGGCGTCACTTTCATCCCGGAGAGAAACAGATTCATCCCGGGGGCGTGCGACATAGCTGAGACCAGTCCGAGCGCCAGCAGGGCGCCCAGCGCGCCGCCGATCAAAGCCACGAGCACCGCTTCGCCAACATAAAGCCGCAAGACCGTCTGCCGGGTGAATCCGAGCGTCTTCAAAACTGCTACTTCGCGCGTGCGTTCGCGAATCGACATGGCCATGGTGGTGGCGGAGACCAGCAGCGTAGCAAACACCACCGCGAAGCAGATACTGAGGATAAATGCTTTCACGTTCCCGATGCTGTTGATGAAGCTCAGCTGGAACGCCTTTTCACTCTCGGTTTTTGTAGGCTCCGGAGAATTGCGGAACATGTTGTCGACGGCGGAGGCGACCTTGGAAACGTCATCTGGAGAATCAGCGAGGATATCGAACATGCCTGCTTTCCCCTTGGCGAAGGAGACTGCTTCTTCAACATATTTCTGATTGAAGTAGATAGATTCAGTGCTTTCCGGCGCCGTATAGATCCCGCGAATCGTGAGCTCAAGATCCACGGGATAGATAGTGCCCTTGATCACGATGCGATCGCCCAGCTTCCAGCCATATTTCTTGACGAGTTGCTCGTCGGCGATGGCGCCGGCGCGATCGCGCTGCCAGGCGAGCAATTGATCCGGAGGGATCTTGAGGTCGGTGAAGATGTTGAGGATTTCCTCCGGGTCGGTGCCGAACTGGGCGAAGAGATTTTCCGGCTTGTCATCTTTGTAGATGCCTCCAAACCAGTTATTAGGAGCAACCGCCACCACGCCGGGGATGGCGCGGATTTTCTCCCGGTAAAACAATGGCATGGATTCGGTCAGCGAGACGCGGTGGCGGGTAATCAAGCGCTGGGCGGACTGGGCGCTAAAGGTGTCGATATAGAAAGCGCGCCAGATGGTCATCATCAGAGTCAGCAACAGGAGCGAGAAGGTGATGCTTAACACGGTCAGGAGGCTGCGGCGCTTGTTGCGAAACGCGCTTTTGGTGACGAAGCGGGTTAAGGTCATGCGACTCCGGAAGGCAGATAAGGAAATCCGCCGAGTGGGAAGGGCAGCGCCCATTTACGCCCCTCCTCATTTACACCCGTCCCGAGGATAAAACAGGGGCTGCGATATGGACAACTGGGTTGGATCTTCTTTTCGCGAATTCTTCGCGGGCGTAGCCTTTAATTCTAACCGCCGACGGCCGCCGCACTAGCGCTGTGATCGCTGGCTAGCAGCTTCAACATGGTCCGATCGTCGGCGGGGCGGGAGAAGAAATATCCCTGGGCCATCTCGCAGTTGAACTGTTTGAGCAAATTGATGTGTTCTGCCGTCTCGGTGCCTTCGGCAACAACTTTCAAACCGAGAGTGTGCGCAAGGATGATGATGGCGCGCACGATCTCGCGATTTTCCGGGTCACTGTCCATGTTCGAAATGAAGGCACGGTCGATTTTCAAGGTGTCCACAGGAATCCGGCGCAAGCGGCTGAGCGACGAATAGCCAGTACCAAAATCATCGATGCTCATGCGCACGCCGAGTGCCTTCAACTGCGCCAGCACGTAACCGGATTTCTCCGCATCGCCCATGGCGATCGTTTCTATGATTTCGAGCTGCAGGCAGCCGGGGTCAACCCTAGTCTGATCGAGAGATTTGCCGATCTCGGTGGCTAGATCGGCCTGTGCGAACTCTCTGGAGGTGATGTTCACGCTCATGGTCAGAGGCGGGCTGGAAGGAAATTGAGACTGCCAGGATCGGAGATGTTCGCAGGCTTCACGCAGCAGCTTCCGATTCATGGGGATGATCAGCCCGATTTCCTCCGCAACCCCGATGAACTCCATCGGGGAGACTAAGCCCTCCGGACGCTGCCACCGCGTCAGGGCCTCGAAGCCGGTGATCTTGCCGGTCTGCAACGACACAATGGGCTGGTAGTAGACGCGGAATTCTCCCTGGTCAAGGGCCTTGCGCAGGTCCGTTTCCAGACGCAACCGCTTCACCGCATTGGCATGCATGGCCGTGTCAGAAACCTCACAACGGGCCTTTCCCGCCCGCTTGGCACGGTACATGGCGATGTCCGCGTCGCGCATCAGATCCTCGGCCTGGGTGTGAGGGCTGGTGCTGGAAGCAATCCCGATGCTTGCCGAAATTACGATTTCCTCCTGGTTGATGACAAAGGGAGCTGCCAGTTCCGCTTGAATTCGTTCCGCAACGCGAACCGCTTCAATGGGGTCTTGCATGTCGTCCAAAAGTATGGAGAACTCATCGCCACCAAGCCTGGCCAAATTGTCGTCATCGTTATTGGCCAGCCTGCCAGGTACGTCGGCCAGGCGCGGACGCGAGATCGTGTCGACCCGGCGCACCGAATCCCTCAATCTTTGCGCGATTTGAATCAGCAGATCGTCGCCGGCAGCGTGTCCCAGGCTGTCATTGACGACTTTGAACTCGTCGACATCAATGAGCAGCACGGCGAATTTGTAGTTCGGGTGCCTTTTGGAGAGAGTGAGAGCGTGCTGCAACCGGTCGAGGAACAGGGCTCGGTTCGGCAGGTTCGTGAGTCCGTCGTGGAATGCGTTGTGGGCCAGCGTTTCTTCGGCCCGTTTGCGCTCGGTGATGTCGCGGTTCACAATGACCAGTTTGTCGGTCTCGCCTTTTGCGTTTCGAATCACGCTCGCGGTCGATTCCAGTGTGCGCCAGGACCCGTCTTTATGGCGTACCCGATATTCCATCCGTTCGCCCTGACCGCTCAGGCGCGCTTTTTCCGCTGCTTTCAATACTCGCTGGCGATCGTCGGGATGAATTTGCTCGATCGACGAAGTGGCTTTCAAGTCTTCGGGAGAATACCCGAGAACCTTTAGATAGGCAGGGCTGTTGTACAGCCGCCGGCCATCGCCGTCAACGAGCGCGATCATATCGGCGGCATTTTCACTGATGAGTTGAAAAAGCTGATCGCGCTCCGCCAGTTGGCGTCGAATACGGTGGAGTTGCAGATGCTGATAGACGGCGTAAAAGTCGAACAGCAACACCAAAGCTGCCAGCCCGCGTACCCATTCCCTGAGATCAAACCAGTACGCAACGTCAGTCTCCCGATTAAACCAGGGAAAAGTGAACGAAACAATTCCCAAGGTCAAGGCCAGGGTTACCGCAACCGCGAAGCCCCACAGCCACCACTCATGACCTTCGATCCGACGCATCGCGGTCGGAATCGCCTCGGGGCTGTTGCGGCCCACTTGTTGGAATGATTGCGGATTCATGCCGTACGACTATTCTCGCGCAATTGTCACGGGTTCCAGCCTCTGAAGGAACGTAGGAAGAGTTACGAAAGGAGGGATGTCAGCCTGAGAGATATCTAAGCCGGCCGTGTCTGAAATCACTACTCCGAAGTGATTTCGGCGAGGCTATCTTGAGAGGCTACCCGTCGCGATTCGCCGGAGTACTCTCGATTTTCCGGAATCTTTGGGCGACGGACTCGGGAAGACTCTCCTCCAACCTCTGTAAGAGCCACTCTTGTAATACAGAGGTCAGGCGCGGTGGAACGGAGGAAATTTGCAGTCCGAGGTAGGACTCTTTGCACCAGCATATCGTCGCCCCAACCACGAACCGCAATTCCTGACCCGGAAGGGTGAAGTGCAGCTGCACTTCGACTCCGGGGGGGAGTGAGACCGAGGTAGCGATGGCGATTCCACTTTCGCTAATGTTCAAAGTCTGGCCCTGAACTTCCGGCATGCCAGGCCTGCAAATCGTCACCGGAGTCTTAACCGGGCAGCGGAAGTAGCGACGGCGCTCCCGTAGGATCAGACCGTACGCGGCCTTCAAACTTCGGCCAATCGAAGTCGGGGAAAGAGGCCGCCTCAGCACGAAGTTGGACCCCGCCTTGAACGCACTGGCGCTTTCGGCGTCGCTGCCGCTGACGGTGAATAGCACGGCCGTTCGATTTGAAGGGGAGCGGCGTACCTTTTCCAAGACTGCGTTCGCCTGACCTCCAAGCTGGAGATCAACAATTACAGCCTCGAACTTTCGCTGGTTCAACAGCGCCAGCACTGTCGGAACCTCGGCACATACCTCTGGGGACATGGCGAGTTGCTGCATCGACTCCCGGAGTTGCTGGATCGTGACCGCATCATTGCATACAAGCAACGCACCCGCGATGGCTACCGAAGGTGCGGGGGCATTCATGTTACTCATTTCAGCGAACCTCTTCTCAGGGAACCTCTTCGTTGCAGCGATTCACGCTTGGCAAGTGAATGAGGACTTGCAAGGTGTCTGCCAATCTAGGAGATCGGAGGGACGTAGCTCGGCAGCAACCCATTAAGCTATTTGTATTCAAATTGGTGTCGGTTCTTGCTCGCGTTCTAGAACATCCAGGCCACAACCTCGCACGTCCGATTGCTGGTCCCATCTTGAATCCAGGAGAGCTGGCGGAATGCCGAAACGGGATCACACTTTGCAGCGAAATGGACAACGCTCGAACAGCAAGGCGACGACAACCGATTGAAAGCAGCTGACCATTGGAATTGTCGACGTAACCAGCGCTTACATCAACTATCGAATCCCGAACGAATGCCGGATCATTTACGAGACAGCAAGATAGCTTCCCGTCTCAGCCAACCCCAGGCGACAGTCTTCCGCATCCATTTTTAGGTACTTTCGTAACTCTCAGGTGTGCAGTCGATAGCGGTATTCTAGGTTCGATTCTCCCCCCTGTTTTTAGCCGACTCCATAGTTCGGGTGTAGTGCGGCTGGTCACCGCGAGGCGATTGTAATGGCGACGATGTTTGGACGATTCGATATCCAGAGCGAGCTTTCGAAGTCCGAGACCGCCTTGATTTATAAGGCACTGGACACGGAAACCAACCAGGTCGTGGCGCTCAAGACGCAGAGTCTGGAGCCTCTGGGCGACCGTGCCGAAGTGTTTGTGGACACACTGATCGCGGAAGGCGAGAGCACGCGCGATCTTGTCGGACAGAATATTGTCCTGCTCTACGGCGCGGGCGAGATCGACGGCCAGTTCTGCGCGGCCATGGAGTATATCCAGGGCAACAGCATCGCCACCATGTTGGCGCGCAAAGAGGGCTTCTCCATCTGGGATCTGCTCGACATTACGCGCCAGGTTTGCGCTGGTCTGGAGCAGGCTGCGGCGAAGGGTGTGGCGCACTCTTCGCTCGAGCCCGCCAAGATCATGGTGCAGTGGGATGGGATGGTCAAGATCCTCGGCTATGGCATCTCGAACATGAGCATGATCGAGGCGGAAGCGGGAAAGGGATTGGGCCGGCTCATGCCCTACTGTTCTCCCGAACAAATTCGCGGAGAAGCCATCGACCTGCGTTCGAACCTGTTTACTTTGGGCGCGATCCTTTACGAGATGGTGGTTGGCCGGCCGGCATTCGATGGCGCCGATCCGGTTACGCTGGTGGGGCGAATTGAGAACGAGATGCCGGCCAGTCCGTCGGCGGTGAATCCCAAAATTCAGCCGGCGGTGGGCGCGCTGATTATGAAAGCGCTGGCGAAAGATCCCGCCGAGCGTTATCAGAGTGCGCGCGAACTGCTGGATGACCTGGAGAAGTGCAAGGAAAACGGCAACGGAAAGAAAGCCACCACGGATACCAAGAAGACGACGGCGGCGGCGAACGCTAGCGTGAGTCAGGCAGATCGGGCAGCGGCGGCGAGCAAGTTTGTCTCGTCTGCTTCGAGCGCCGTCCAGCCTCAGCCTTCCGCTTCATCGGTTCCATCTGTTCCGTCGGTTTCCTCCGTTGCGCCCAGAGCGGCTGCGCCCAAACCGGTTACTTCTAAACCTGTCTCTCCTAAACCTCCTTCTCCTAAATCTGTTTCTCCGCAAATCAGCGTGCCGGGGGTGTCGCCGACCGATCGGCCTGCAGCGGAAACCAGAGCTGCTGCGGCCGCTGCCGGCGCGATGAGTGGAGCCGGCGGCCCGATATCCAATGTCACTGACTTCAACTCGAACGATTCGAACTCGAATAATTCGAATTCGGGCCCACGATTCATCAGCGACTTTGAAGTAAGTGCTGCCGAAGCTCAGGCTGCGGGCAGCCCGGTTTTATCGGCGGCGGTGGTGGAGCAGGAATCCGAGCAGCATTCGCCCGGCGTGGCGGTTGATCCAATGATGTCAGAATCCGTGATGGCGGAGCCGGTGACGAGTTCGTCTTCAGCCGGCAAAAGTTTTTCCGATCTGGCCGAGATGCCTCCGTTCAAGGAACCCGTTTTTGCCGCGCCGGTTCCCGAGCCCGCCGAGCCGCTGCGTCCTCATACTGAGGTGCAGATCTATCCGCGGAAAGACGAGAAACCAAAGATCCAACCGCGGGAAGTCGCGGAGAAGGCAATGCACGAAATCGCCACCGTTCCGCCGCGGCTGATGCTGTTTTCGATCCTGGGCGCGGTTGGACTGATCCTGGTGGTGGCGATCGCGATCTTTTTTCATGTTCGCACGGAAGACGACGGTTCGACGGCCGCTCCGCGGCCGACGAAAAGCGCAGGCGCAAACTCGACTTCATCCTCAAACCAGCCGGTTGCCCAAGCGCGGCGAACCGAGAAGTCAGCTCCGCCGGCTGAGCCCATTGCGGAATCACAACCGAGCCTGAAGGTGCGCCAAGTCGAAAAGCGCAGTTCGAACGTTAGTCGACGCGCCGTTCCTGCCCCGGTTCCCGTCGTAATTCCAGGCCAGGCGCTGATCGACTCCAGCCCGCAGGGGGCGCAGTTTCAGGTCGACGGAAAAAGCGATCCATCATGGGTTACGCCGTTTAGTTTGATCGACCTAAGTCCCGGTAAGCACATCATATCGGTGAGCAAGACCGGGTATTCTTCCGACATACGGTCGGTCGATGTTGTCTCCGGCAGCAAATCGTCTCTGCTGCTTCATTTGGCGGCGGTCAATGCGCTGGTGGCGGTGAACAGCACGCCGCCAGGAGCCAACATCATCATCGACGGCAAACCAACCGGACGAGTAACTCCGGCGCAGTTCGCCGTGGAGAAAGGAAGCCACACCGTTCTGCTGCGCAAGCCGGGATACCTTGATGAGACGGTCACTGCCGACCTCGGTCCGGCACAGAATTTCCAGTACGCGCCGGTGCTCAGAGCCCTGGGCAACACAGAAGACATGCGGACCGTGGGCAAGTTCAACAAACTCTTTGGACGCGGCGGGGAGAGCACGGCTGGCATGGGTTCCATCAACATTCACACCCAGCCGAAAGGCGCACAGGTCGCCATCAACCAGCAGGTCCTGGATAAGATGTCGCCGGTCGACGTGATGGTGGGACCGGGGAATTACATCGTGGATATCACGCTAACCGGTTTCAAGCCGGTCCACAAAATCGTCAGCGTCGACAAAGGCAGCAAGGCCGCAATCGACGAAATTCTCGAGCGGCAATAAGCGGCAATTGGGCGAGCGTCGGGGCATTGAGTCATGGAATCATTTAGCCATTGAATCATTGAGCTATTGAATCAGGAGAAGTTCATTTCAATGGTGCAATGATTCAATACCTTAATGACTCAATGCGTGCCAACCCTGCGGTTGTGACAGCGATTCCTATTGTCTTTCCTCGCAAGAAATTCAAATACAGGGCACCGGATACTGAATAACAGATCAATCGAAATTGAAGCAGGAATAATCCTTCAGCCCGTCCTCAGGAAGTATCGTTTCGAACCAGCGGCTCCTGGTCGCCGATCTTTAGTGCTGTGATGCACATCACATTCCACGGTGTCGAGTTTGTGCAGAATAGGCTGAGGTAAGAAGGAGTGACATTATGTTATCGCCCAGGCCCGGCAGGTTGAGTCCCGAACTGTTGCAGGCTCTTCGAGGGATCAAATCGGTGCGGCTATTCGCCAAAGACGACACGCTGTTTCAGCAAGGTTCCGTAGGGACGGGCGTCTACCTGGTATTGAGCGGCGAGGTTCGCATCCTGCTGCCCACCGGTCAAAGTGAAAAGCAGCTTCTGGAGGTCGTCGGCCCTGGAAGCCTGCTCGGGCTGGGAGAGAGCATGACAGGGGAAAAATATCGGATTACCGCCGAGGCGGGTGAGCGCACGACGGTAGCCTTCATTCCGCGCAAAGAGTTCCTGGCGTTGCTGCGTGAACACGGCGATTTCTGCATGCAGGTTGTGCGGAGCCTAAGTGAAGACTTGCACGGACTTTACCACAAATTCCGCAGCATCAGTGCGCATCCGGGTCGTCCGCGGCACCGGCCTCTGGATGAACAGCTGAACTAAGCCAGGTCTCGGGTCTCAGGTGTTAGGTCTCAGGAAAGACAACGGCACTCAGACCTGACACCTGTGACCTGACACCTGACACCTGCCTTTCTAGTTCGCTTTAAAGTTGACCGTGATCTGCGTCTGGATTTCGACTGGCGCGCCATCGAGGTAGTAGGGCTTGTATCTCCACTGGCGGACGGCTTCGAGCGCGGCTTGCGCGAGAACGGGATCTCCGCTGAGCACCTTTGAATTCGTGACGTTGCCCTCTTTGTCAATGGTCGCCTCGATCTGCACTGCTCCCGAGGCATGCAGCGCAAGCGCGGCTGGCGGATACTTTGGCGTTACCCGCTTGATGAGGAGTCCCTGGGATACACCCTGGGAAATTCTCAGTGTGGTTAGCGCAGGCATGGGAATGTTCGAGGATGCTGAAGACATCAGGCCACTCAAGTTGTTGTCATTGGCGGAGGCAACGACGGGCGGGCTCGGAAGCGGAGGCGCGGACTCCTCTGGTTGAGCCTGTGTTTTGGCTCTTGCGGTATTCGACTTCACAACCATGGCTGCTGAATTCGCCGTCTTGGCTTCCGGTTCAAAGTTCGTAGCGATGTTCGCTGCGCTGTTTGCAGGGCTGTTGGCCGGAATGTTCGCAGGAATGCTCGCTGCGATCCGAATCACGGGAGAATTGGCGGTGCCGGTTGAGGGATTGCCGGACGGTACCGCCGCTGACGTCTTTGAAGTTAAGGTTGGGGTCGCGACGCTTACGGAGTCGGGCGTGGGTTTTGAAGGCGCCGCTACTGGGGAAGACATGGGCCGCACGGCAGGCGCAGTCTGGCCCGAGTCCTGTGAGGCGCTTACGGGGTGCGGAACTGCGGTGTTTCTGCTGGATGTGCCCAGCGCAGTGTAGCCAAAGTAGCCGAGCGCGGCCAGAGCCAGGACGGCTACCGCTCCGATCAAAATCTTCTTGTTGGCGCCCGATCCACCGGAATCATCTACTCCCAATGCCGCAAAGGACGGGGCATTGCCAGCGCTCGCCGAACTGAAAGTTGGAACTGGAATTGGAGCGGCATCGTGCGCTGTATCGTGTACGATTTTGGCGGGCTCCAATTCAACGATCTTGTTCTTTTTCGCTGAAAACGCCGTTAGCTCCCTGGCTGGAGCCGGTGCGGCGCCTGATCCCGCGACCGACGTAAAAGGGGAACTCGTATTCGGGGTTGGTACGGGCGCAGCTGTGCTGGTTGCCGCTTGGTTAGGCTGCTGCCCTTCTACTTCCGGTGCGGCCGCGATCGTAATCGGGATTTGCGCCGCGGGCGCTGGGACGATTGCCGGTTTGCCTTCAACTTTTGCCGATGCGGTCATTTCTGGAGACCCGCCTTGAAGCTCGCCTGGAAACTCCCCTGACTCCACCGGCATCGACTCCGGGATCATCGCCGCGAGCGGAGCTTCAATTTCATCCACCGCGGGACGGTTGGAAGGCGGAGCCATGGCAGCCGCGCCTCGATTGGCCGATTGGGATAAACTACCGGCCGATGAACTACCGGCCGATGGTGCCGCAGTTCTTGCGGGAATTGTAGGAGGTGCCGTGCTGCCAGCGCTGGCGGCGGAATCGGAATTTTTCCGCAGAAGTCCGCGCGCAACCCGAAGCGTTCCCTTGGCCTGCTCAACGTTGATCGGTTTTGTGAGCACAAGGTTGGCGCCGATGCGGTAGGCCTTGGCCACGCCCATTTGTCCTTCGACCAAAGCGATCGCCAAAGAGCCCTGATTGGAGCTGGAATTTCTTGCGCTCTTGAAGAGCAAAGAAGCGTTCTGATCATTCTCGCTGTCTACGACGATGGCGTCGTAATGCTGCGTCATCAATTTCTTCACCGCAGCAAAAGGTTCGTGCACGGCTTCTACGGTAAAGTCCAGTTCGTTGAACACCTGATTTACGACGCTCGCCAGTTTTTCATCGGGACAGAAGAGTAAGGCTTGGTAACCCATGATGAGGCCATCCTAGGTAATGGGATGGGTACCAGCAAGTTACGTGGGTAATAAGATTGGGACTAGGGCCGCTGAAAGTCGACGATCACGACCGTCTGGAACGGCTGCGCCTTGCCATCGCGGACGTAGGGTCGATAGCGCCACTGCTTCACGGCTTCGATGGCGGCGGTTGCCAGGGTAGCGTTCCCCTCGACCAGCCGCAGGCCCTCAACCTTGCCGTTCTCATCCACCACCGCCTTGAGGATAACCGTTCCCTGCGCTACACCCGCGCGCGCTTCGGCGGGATATTTCGGCGCAACGCTGTGAGCCAGCCGATTTTCCGCACCCTTGGAAGTGAGAATGACCGCACTGTTTTCCCCAGCCAGTTGTGCGTTCAACAAAGTTGCGGCGGCGTTGGTGGCGTCTCGCTTGCCGCCCTTCTTGCTGTCGTTCTTGCTGTCGTTCTTGGTGACGCCCGGCCCCATGTCGACGGTCGTAGACGTAACCGCAGCCGCCGACGGCTGGACGGGAGCGGTCGCCGCAGCAGACGTTGTTTGTGTCTGTGAACCGGCGGTTGGTGAACCGGCCGCTGAACTGGTTGCGGAATCCGGGACCGTCGATGTTGACGTATTCGGATTGGTCGGCGAGGTCGGTGCTTTGGCCAGAGCCGTTTGAGTCAAAGGCTTCGCGGGACTTGGCCCCGGAGTCGACGGCAGCGCCATTCCGACGAGGGCCAGCACGCGATCAATCTGCGGTTGGGCGATGGCTCGGAACTCGGGCTGATACGTCCATGCGGCATAGAAGCCGCCCGCGGCGAGCGTCAGCATTAGCAACGCGACTAGCGGACGGCGCGTTTTCTGCCGGCCTTGCCGGCGGGACCGAGACACCGGCGTATCCGACTTAGCTGCTGGTAAATTTGGCGTTGTTTTAGACTCTGAACTTTGCGCTTGCGATTCTGGTCTCCGCGACTCTGCCGGTTGCGATTCCGCCAGTTCCAATTCTTCCAGATCCGTTCTCTCCAGATCCGCAAGCACCGGATCGTCGGAAAGTGGGAGTTTGGGTTTCGAATTCACGGAACCAGCGGGAACCGAAGATGACTCTGACAAATGTGATTCTGAGAAAGTGGCCGACGGTGGATTTAACTTTCGGTCGGCGGCTGTGGCATCAATCTCGACCTCATCCACAGCGGAATTCATCTCAGTCGTGACGGATGGAGCAGCGCTTGCGTGGGGACTCGGGACGAAGCTCGGAGCCGGCTCTGCAAAGCTGGTGAGTTGTGAAGAAACGGCGGCCGCCGCAGCGCGTTCTTCGGTCATTACCGAGGTGATCGGGGCCGAGGCGGTCGTGGCCGGATTCAACGACTGCGTGGGGGCATTCTCATTCGGCTGGACGTTCTTTCGCACACGGCTGACCGCGGTGCGGATGGTGCCCCGGGCCTGGTCTTTCGCGACCGGCTTGGTCAGAATCAGTTCCGCGCCCAGGCGAAAAGCGGTGGGGAGACCGGCGCGGCCATCGACAATCGCGATGGGGACGGGGTTGTTGCCGTTTTTTCCGCGGCGACAGACGTCAAAAATCAGTTTGGCCGCCGGCAGATTTTCGCAATCGACCAACACCAGGTCGAAGCTCTGTGAATTAAGCTTTTGGGCAGCGGACACTCCGTCCAGGGGGCGCTCGCAGGTCACCGACATTTCTTCCAAAACGCCAGTAATTGCGCTGACTGCCTGGTCATCCGGCGACAACAGCAGAGCATGAGGCATAGCTCTTTCATGCTAGAAACCGCCGCCGAAAGCCGCAAGTTACGGGAGTAAGCGAGGCGAACCCCGTAGTTTCAGGAAAGCCGGTGGTTTTCCCCGGTCGCCGACTCAGGCGGAGGATAGACAATCGAGCCGCGGAAGGCGGATTTGTCGGCGGGCGCAAAATCGGGGAACGGCAGATTGTGCTGGTCCCGCCATTGCTGGACCTGCTGTTCGGCCGCAGCGGCTTTCTCCTTGTCGAGGCCGGAATCGCGCGACATATATAAGGTCTGCGACGGGAAGGCGAAGCCGCTGCCTGATTTATCGACGATGTCCATGATGCGCAGCAAAAGGTCTTCGCGGATCGCGGCAAATTCGTTGGCGTCGCGAGTGAGAACGTAACTCACGATCTCAAGGCGCAAGGCGCTGTTGTCGAAATTGGCGAAGCGAATGCTGGCGCTGTCGCTTTCGACTTTCGGATGCTCGTATAACATGCGGCGAGCTTCCGCCAGCAGATAGCGCAGCTGGTCTGCTGTGGTTTCACACCGGATCGCGAGCACGGGACTGAACTGAATCTTGTCGCGCCGGGTGAAGTTTTCAATGTTCATGGTCGCGAGCGCGCCATTGGGGATGGAAAGCTCTGTGCGTGCGTCGGTGCGAACGCGAGTGGAGCGCAGGCTGATGTCTTCCACGGTTCCGGTGCGGTCGCCGAAGCGGCAGTAATCGCCGACGCGGATGACTTCGTCGGCCAGAACGGAAACTCCGCCGAAAAGATTTTCGAGTGTTTTCTGGGCGGCTAAGGCGATGGCAAGGCCGCCGATGCCGAGACCGGCGAGCATGGTGGTCAGGTTGAAACCCATGATGCCGAGCGCGGCCACGATCGCGGCAATTACCACCAGTGCCGTGAGCAAGCTCTCGCCCAGCACCATGAGGGTTCCCGTGCCGATGCGGCCCGCGTTGATGGCATGGATACGCAGCCGCTGCATGGTGAGAGTGGTGACGCGGAGCAGAAACCAGAAGAAGCCGATGCTGATGAGAACGGTGATGGTTCGGTAGTAATAAAGACGCGGCAGCAACGGCAGGCCAAAGTAGCCAGCTATCACGCGGTGAGTCAGCGCGCTGAACGAAACCAGCAGCGGCTTCGACATACGGCTGTAGGAGTGCAGGTTGGGGCGATGTCTGAACTTGAGCCAGAGGCGGCGCGGAATCGCCAGCAGCAAAACTATCGCCCAGCCAATCGCGATGGCGACTGGAATCGCGGCGAAAAGCGCCAGCCATTGCCAGAGCGGCATCCCGAGAGGTGCGTTTCGCACCAGGCTTTGCGGGAGTTTGCTTTCTACCTGGTGAGCTTCGACGTTGTCATATAAATCAGGGATTTTGCTCAGCGTGTCGGAAGAGAAGAGCCAGATTTTTCCGAAATTCGGATCTGTGATGCGGACGAGAACGACGGGAACGTCGGCATCGCCATAGGAAAAAGTGCCGATGGTTTGCTGGTCCGCGGTGCCGTACTCGAGATTGCCTTCGGAGCTGGCGCTGAGCCGGCGCAGGCTGCCGACGAAGGCGCGGTCCATCAGCAACTTCAGTTTCTCGGCCAGCTCCGGGCCCTGGGACTGGCGGCGCCCGGCGCTCATCTGCAGGTAGTCGGCGGCGGTCCTGTAATCTCCGGACTGCGCGGCTTGCAAAAATCCGAGTACGGTTCCCGAGGGCGTCCCGCGTCCCAGTTGATCGGCGGACGCGGGAGTTGGTCCCTGAGTTTGCGCCGCACCCGGGAGCAGGCTGGTCACGGACTGGGCCACCAGAGCGTGGATAGGAATGCAAACGACAAGAACCAACAGCGCCAGTTTTTTCATCGAGGTACCAGTAGGTGGAGCGCCGGGCGTCCCCGCCCGGCTGGACCCTTCGGCTTCGCTCAGTGCAGGTTCGCGAGACGCCCGGCGCTCCACTATCTCTTGGGACGATAGATGTCGGTGGCCTGACCGTAGAATACTTCCGCCGATTCCATCATCGTCTCCGAGAGCGTTGGATGCGGATGGATGGTCATGCCCACGTCGGCCGCCAGCGCGCACATTTCGATCGCGAGCACGCCTTCGGCGATCAACTCGCCCGCGCCCGCGCCCACGATGCCGACGCCGAGTACGCGTTCCGTCTTCGGATCGATTAGCAACTTGGTGAGACCTTCGGGGCGGTCGATGGTGATGGCGCGGCCGGATGCGGCCCATGGGAACTTGGCTACGGTAATCTCGCGCCCTTGTTCCTTGGCCTGCGTTTCCGTCAGTCCGGCCCACGCGATTTCGGGATCGGTGAAGACGACGGCGGGAATCGCATTCGGTTCGAACGCAACTTTGTGGCCGGCGATGGCTTCAACCGCGGTGCGGCCTTCATGCATTGCTTTGTGGGCCAGCATCGGTTCGCCGGCGACGTCGCCGATCGCGTAGATGGTGGGATCGGCGGTCTGGCGCTGCTCGTTGATTTCGATGAATCCTTTTTGATTGACTTTGACTTTCGTCCGGTCGAGCCCGGGGATTTCGGAATTCGGCCGGCGTCCGACTGACATCAATACGCGGTCGAAAACCTGCTCTTTTTCTTTTACGTTGGGACCCTCGAGGGTTACGCGAATCCCGGTCTTTTCGTCCTTGAGCGACTTGACCGTGGTGTTCAGCAGGATCGTGGCGAAAAGTTTTTCCAGGCGTTTGTGCAGAGGCAGCACCAGGTCGCGATCGGCACCGGGCAGCAAGCCGGGCATCATTTCTACGCAGGTCACCTTGGTCCCTAGCGTGGCGTAAACCGATCCCAGTTCCAATCCAATATAGCCGCCGCCGATGACGAGCAGCGTTTTGGGAATGTCGGGCAGATCGAGAGCGCCGGTTGAATCCATCAGGCGCGGGCTGTCGAGCTTGAGGCTGGGCACCACGGTCGGACGCGATCCAGTCGCGATGATGATGCGGTCGAAAGTCAGATTCTCTTCGCCGCCGGCAGCGGTTTTCGTTACTTTCAGAGTGGTCGAATTCACGAAAGACGCTTTGCCCCGAACGAACTCGACTTTGCGCTGTTTCGAGAGTTGTCCAAGACCGCCGGTTAGCTTGGTGACGACGCTTTCTTTCCATCCGCGAAGTTTGTTCAGGTCGACTTTGGGCTCGGCAAATTCGATGCCCCAATTCTTGGCCTGCTCGGCTTCCTCCAACAGCTTGGCCACGTGCAGCAGGGCCTTCGACGGAATGCATCCGCGATACAGGCAGACGCCGCCGGGGTTCACTTCCAGATCGATCAGCGTAACTTTCATGCCCAGGTCGGCCGCCAGGAAGGCAGCGGCGTAGCCGCCGGGGCCGCCACCGATTACTGCCACACGGAGATTCGAAGAGTTTGCCATTTCGTTAGGTATCCCTCAAGTGTTTTTGTCATCCCGAGCGGAGCGAGGGATCTGCAGTTCGGCGCAAGATCCCTCGCTCCGCTCGGGATGACAATTCATAAAAGTGTCGCATGCGCAAACGTCAGACCAGATATGCGGCAACACCTATCCCTGGACCGACAGCAGGAACGGTTGCTCGAATGCTTCCGCGATCCAGCGCAGGAAACGCGCGGCGTCGGCTCCGTCGATCAACCGGTGATCGTACGAGAGCGAGAGCGGAAGAATCAAGCGCGGCTCGAATTTGTTGTTTACCCACTCCGGCTCCATGCGCGAACGCGACAGGCCGAGAATCGCGACTTCGGGATGATTCACGATGGGCGAGAACCCGGTGCCGCCGATTCCTCCTAGATTCGTGATCGTGAAAGTCCCGCCTTCCATCTCCTCGGGAGTGAGCTTGCGGTCGCGCGCTTTTTTCGAGAGTTGCGTCATCTCCGCCGCCAGCTCGACGATATTTTTCTTGTCTACGTCGCGAATCACCGGCACCAGCAGCCCGCGATCGGTATCTACCGCGACGCCGATACTGATGTATTGCTTGTAGACGATCTCTTCTTTCGCCATGTCGATCGAGGCGTTGAACTGGGGAAAGACTTTCAGGGCCGACGCGCAGACTTTTAGCGCGATCGTGGTCACCGTCATCTTGCCGCCGGCTTCTTCAGCTCGCGGTGCGAAGCGGGCACGCAACTGTTCTAGTTCGGTGATGTCGGCGCGATCCTGCTGGGTAACATGCGGAATCGTGTTCCACGCTTGACGCAGGTGCTCGGCGGTTTTGCGCCGGACTCCACGCATCGAAACCCGCTCCGTTTTGCCCCACTTGGCGAAGTCGGGCAGTTCGGGTTCGACGAAGCTGCCACGTGGAATTTGTGCGGCCGCTGCCGCTGCGAGGAGAGCATTCTTGGCGCATAGTTTTACGTCATCTTCACTGATGCGCCCGCCCGGGCCGCTACCTTGCACGCTGCGAATTTCAACACCGATCTCGCGCGCCAGACGACGCACGTGCGGCGCCGCCGGCACCGGATCATGGTCCGTGCCGGCAACTTTATCCAGTTGCACGGGCATGCTGAAAGCCGGTGTGGGGGCCGGCGGTTGATCCGGTGGCAGCGCCTGTTCTTCAGTTTTGCCCTCGGCTTGCATGGCCAACTGGAAGGTGAGCCGCGCGGCTTGCTGTCCGGAGATGTGTTCCACCGGCTCGTGCCTGCGCGGAGGTTCTGCCTGGGTTGCGACGCCACCCTCCAGCGTAAAAATGACCTCCCCAACCTTCACCTTCTGGCCCTCTTTGACTTTGATCTCGCGCACTACGCCGCTGACTGAGGAAGGAACTTCGACGACTGCTTTGTCGGTTTCGAGTTCCATAACCGGCTGGCCTTCAGCAACCCTCGCGCCCGGCGAGATCATCAGCCGCACCAGATCGCCGGAGTCGATGTTCTCTCCCAATTCCGGCAGCTTGAACTCGCTGGCTGCAACGACGGCGGGTTGGGCTCGCCGGTCTGGCTGCGGTGGTGGCGCGGGCTTCGCCGCGACTGCTGAAACTTGGATTGCTGAAACCGGGGCTGCGGACGATGTGGGCTGCGCGATTGGTGCTTCCGTCTTCGACGGCCGCGCTGCAGCAACTCCAGTCCCATTTTCAACGGTGAAGATGACCTGCCCCACCCGTAGCTTGTCGCCTTCTTTGACGCGGACATCCCCAACGGTGCCCGTCACCGACGAAGGCACTTCCACAACCGCCTTGTCGGTTTCGAGTTCCATCACCGGCTCGCCTTCGGCGATGCTGGCGCCGGGCTTGATCAGCAAGCGGACCAAATCGCCGCTCTCAATATTCTCGCCCAGCTCGGGGAGCTTAAATTCCGTTGCCATTTTCTCCTTGTTCCTCTAACGCTGTAGAGAGCTCAGTCGGCCCTCCGGGACTTCAATCATCTAGTTCGGTTTTACCCAGCGCTGAAGGGCTGGGCTAAGTTAGTTCGCCCCTCCGGCTGGATTCTGTTGTTACGCGTCTCACATATTTCAGGACAGCACACTAGCTAATCGCCGGGTTGCGTTTTTCCGGATCGATGCCGAGATCGCGGATGGCTTTCTCCAGGGTTTTCCCGCTGACTCCTTCGCCGCCGTCCTTCTTTTCGCCTGCTAAGGCGTGCAGGGTGGCAAGCACGATGTGCTTTGCGTCCACCTCGAAAAAGTCTCGCAGGGACGCGCGATTCTCGCTGCGCCCGAAGCCGTCCGTACCGAGCGACACCAGCTTGCCCGGAATCCACTGGGCGATGCTGTCCGGCAGAACCTTCAGGTAATCCGACGCGGCGATGAATGGGCCGGAGGCGCCCTTCAGGGTCTGAGTAACATACGGTATTTTCGCCACCTGTGTCGGATGCAGCATGTTCCAGCGCGCGCAGTCGGTTGCCTCGCGATAGAGCTCCTTGTAACTGGTTACGCTCCATACGTCGACGGCTACGCCGTAATTTTTTTCCAGAATGGCCTGCGCCTTCAGCACTTCAAACATGATGGTGCCGCTGCCCAGCAACTGGGCGCGCAGCTTCGCGTTCTTCTTTTCAGAAGTTCGGTAACGGTAAAGGCCTTTGAGGATGCCCTCGCGGATGCCCGTCTGGCTGGGCATCTCGGGCATCGGCAGCGGCTCGTTGGTGACGGTCAAGTAATAAAAGACGGATTCACCATCGACGTACATGCGCTGGATGCCGTCCTGGATGATAATGGCGATCTCATAAGCAAAAGCCGGATCATAGGCCAGAAGATTCGGGACTGGAAGAGCCAGGACGTGGCTGTTTCCATCCTGATGCTGCAGGCCTTCGCCGGCCAGCGTGGTTCTCCCAGCCGTGCCGCCGATCAGGAAACCTCGGCAGCGCATGTCTGCCGCGGCCCAGATCAGATCGCCGATACGCTGCAATCCGAACATCGAGTAATAAATAAAGAAGGGAATCGTGTTGATGCCATGATTGGCATACGCGGTACCGGCGGCGATAAAGGAACACATCGATCCCGCCTCGGTGATTCCCTCTTCCAGAATCTGTCCGTTCTTCGCTTCCTTGTAATAAAGGAGCGTAGCCATATCGACCGGCTCATAGAGCTGGCCGACGCTCGAATAGATGCCGACCTGGCGGAAGAGCGCTTCCATGCCAAAAGTGCGGGCTTCATCGGGAACCACGGGCACGATGAACTTCCCAACTTCAGGGTCGCGCAGCAACTTGGAGAGCATGCGCACGAAGACCATGGTGGTCGAAGCTTCGCGACCCTCGGTGCCTTTGTAGAATTCTTCAAAGATGGCTTCAGAAACCGGTTTCAGCGGCGTGGCGCGCACCTTCCGCACCGGCATGTAGCCGCCCAATTGTTTCCGGCGTTCCTGCATGTACTTGATTTCCGCGCTGTCATCAGCCGGACGGTAGAAGGGCGCATCGTGCAGCTCGCCGTCCGGAATCGGAATCCCGAAGCGCGAGCGGAAGACTTGCAACTCGTCGTCATTCAGCTTTTTCTGCTGATGCGTAATGTTCTTGCCTTCGCCCGCTTCGCCGAGTCCGTAGCCTTTGATAGTTTTGGCCAGGATGATGGTCGGAGATCCAGTGTGATCGACCGCCGATTTATATGCCGCATACACTTTGATCGGGTCGTGACCGCCCAGCCGCATGCGGGCAAGCTGTTCGTCCGAAAGATGCTCCACCATCTTCAGCAGCCGGGGATCGGTGCCAAAAAAGTTTTGCCGAAAATACGCGCCGCTCTCGACGAAATATTTCTGGTACTGGCCGTCGGTGATCTCGCCCATGCGCCGGACGAGCAGGCCGTCGCGATCGGCCTGAATCAGCGGATCCCAATCGCCGCCCCAGATCAGCTTTATGACGTTCCATCCCGCGCCGCGGAATATCGCTTCCAGTTCCTGGATGATTTTGCCGTTCCCGCGCACCGGTCCGTCGAGGCGCTGCAGGTTGCAGTTGACGACGAAAATCAGGTTGTCGAGCCGCTCGCGCGAACCGAGCGTGATCGACCCGAGAGACTCTGGTTCGTCCATTTCGCCATCGCCCATGAACGCCCAGACTTTTCCGCCGGTCGAGGTTTTCAAGCCGCGATTTTCCAGATACTTGATGAAACGAGCGTGGTAGATCGCCTGAATCGGGCCGAGTCCCATCGACACGGTGGGAAACTCCCAGAAGTCGGGCATGAGCCAGGGATGCGGATAGGACGAGAGTCCGCCGCCCGGTTTCATTTCCCGCCGGAAGTTCTCCAATTTCTCTTTCGGGATACGCCCCTCGAGGTAGGCACGGGCGTAAATTCCGGGCGCAGCGTGTCCCTGAAAATAGACAACATCGCGGTCGCCGGATTCAGTGGCGGCATGAAAAAAGTGATTGAATGCGACTTCGTAGAGCGTAGCCGCCGAGGCAAACGTGGAAATGTGTCCGCCAATGCCTTCCTGAATCTTGTTGGCGCGGACGACCATGGCCATGGCATTCCAGCGCACCAGGCTCTTGATGCGGCGTTCCATCTCCTGGCTGCCGGGAAACGGCGGCTGCTGCCGGGAAGGAATCGTATTCTGGTAGGGAGTGGTCGCCGAAAACGGCAGGTTGATCCCAGCCTCGCGCCGAGCATGCAGCGCCAGTTGCTGCAAGAGCCGCCCCGCGCGATCCGGGCCGCCGTGCGAGAGCACATAATCCAGCGAGTCCAGCCACTCCCGCGTTTCCAGGACTTCAATTCCGTTTGTCTTTATCTG
>Ga0187885_10002097_pt1 | contig 20324 bp, 19 predicted proteins | sample June2016WEW_20_1_3_FD_132970 | JGI IMG/M metagenome (GOLD analysis project Ga0187885, IMG submission 132970) | Peatland microbial communities from SPRUCE experiment site at the Marcell Experimental Forest, Minnesota, USA - June2016WEW_20_100 | ecosystem: Environmental > Terrestrial > Soil >... | reverse complement strand
AGCAGGATGCGTTTTTTGCCGAGCTTCTCTCGGAGCACGCGATTCTCGGCTCGAAGGTACTCGATGACTTCCTGCTCTCGATGATTGATCCAGCCGGCCAGGATTAGGAGCACCAGCTGCCAGAGTTGCAGAAGTGGTTTCATATCTCTCCGAATGCTGTGTGAAAAGATGCAGCATCTGGGATCAGTGGGTCCCTGTCAAGCGTCCGAAAAGCGACTCCCGGCGGCTATGCCAAGAGTTGTCTGTTCAGCCACTTGCAGTTCGGCTGAGTTTCTTTGCCCTACGCGATTGCCAACGAGAGTCGTGGAGACTGTTTTCGCCTGTTCTCGGTCGACGGGTGTAAAATAAGGAATCATCAAGCTTTCATCTGGCGTACCAAAGTTTGGTGATGACGGTCCAATGTAAAAGGGCTGGGCCTCTCTACTTCCAGGAGGTCCCATAAGAGGTGTTCGGAACCTCCAACAGGGTGCGCGACTTTAGAAACTCGGAGGAAAATAACATGAACCAAACGGCAATCGTATACCTCCTGCTGGGCATCGTGCTCCTACTCCTCGGCCGCAGACTATTCTGGTTCTTTGTGGGTGTGGCTGGATTCTTGGTTGGGATGAACATTGCCGAGCAGTTCGTTGTTGGCCCCCAAGGGACGAACCTCTTGATCGCGATCGTAGCCGGCATCCTTGGCGCTGTGATCGCCATATTCCTGCAGAAGGTGGCCATCGCAATCGCTGGTTTTGTCATCGGCGGTTACATCACTGTCGAACTATTGCGCGAGTCTGCCTTGTTTCCAACGGCGTTGGTAGGGACACACGGTACGGCATTCTCCGTGCCTTATATCATCGGGGGCATAATCGGTGCAGTGTTGTTGTTCGTTCTTTTCGATTGGGGGCTGATCGTGCTGTCATCCTTGAGTGGTGCCTCGTTGATTGTCCACAGTATCACTTTTCAGCGTCACGCGCTTCAGTTGCTGTTTGTTGTTTTGGTTGTTGTAGGCATCGTGGTCCAGGCGGGGATGAAACGCATGTCCCGTGCGCCGGCTGGCTAATTTCGGGGACAGTCACGAATGGCGCTTTAAAAAGGCGGCGGCGTCATCAGGCTCTAAAGACATCGGCGTGGGTCGCTGGGTATTGATCGGGTAGATGAACCTCCAGAAGGTCCTATAAGAGGTGTTCTGGGAACCCAACAAAAATGAAGAGGGAAGGCCTATGAAGAAATCAGCGCTTTTTTCGCTCGTGTTGTTAGTGTTTTCTGCGCAGGGTTTTGCGCAGGGCAAGTCGTTGATTACCAAGCTCGATTCACCGGCCTGCAACAAGGACGGAAAACTGCAACTCGATTTCTTTGTCATGTCATACTGTCCATACAGTGTCAGGTTCATGGACACCACGTTGGCTGCGATGATCAACGATCTGGGCGATTCTCTCGAATGGACTCCTTATTTCATCACCGAGCGCGACGGCGGGAAGCTTGTTTCCATGCACGGCAAGAAAGAAGTTGACGAGGACCTGCGGATGGTCTGCATCCGCGAAAAGTTCGGCCGCAAACAATGGCTTGGTTATGCCAACTGCTTCTCACAACAGATTCTTGCGAAGCAGCAGACCGGCGGCGCGAAGAAATGGAAAGATTGCGCGCTTCAGGTTGATATCAATCCGGACGATATTGACAAGTGTGTGAAGAACGAAGCGGACAAGCTCATCGAGAAAGATATAAAGCTCTCCAACGATTTCCACGCCTACGGCTCGCCCACGGCTGTCTATAACTGCAGCAATCAGATAGTCGGCGCGATACCGTACAAAAAGATAAAGGCGCAGGTGTGCAAGCTGATACCCGGCGATAAGCCTGCTGCCTGCAAGGCGCTCAAAAAGTAATTTCTTTACAGCGGCGCCCGTAAGGTAAAAATATTCAGCCGAGCCGCAAGCAGCTGTGGCGATAAAATTTAACGCGGACTCCGGTACTACCGTATTCGACGCTTGACAGGGGACTAACGATCCCGGATGCTGCCGATCTTAAGCGCGCATCCGGAGGAATATGAATTCGCAGTTTCAGCCATGGCAGTTCTTACTCCTGATCCTCGCGGGTTGGATCAATCGCAAACAGCAGGACGCTGTCGAGTACCTCGTAACGGAGAATCGGATCCTCAGAGAGAAGCTCGGGAAAAAGCGAGTCCTCCTTAGCGACGACCAGCGCCGGCGACTGGCCGTCAAAGGCAAGATTCTCGGGCGCAGGGTGCTGGAGCAGTTGGCGACCATCGTGACTCCAGATACGATCCTCCGCTGGCATCGGGAACTCGTTGTCAACCACTGGGACTATAGCCACCGCCGGAAGAGCCCGGGACGGCCGCCGGTATCGCGGGAGATTTTTGAACTGGTGCTGCGAATGGCCAAGGAGAATTCGACCTGGGGTTATGATCGAATTAAGGGTGCGCTCAGTAATCTCGGTCACGATATCTCGACTACCACAGTTGGAAACATCCTCAGCTCACACGGCATTGATCGGGCTCCGGATCGCAGGCGCCAGTCAACATGGACGAGTTTCCTCAAAGCCCACTGGGATGTGCTAGCCTCAGTAGACTTCACCACGATCGAGATTTGGACAAAGAGGGGGCTGGTCACGTGTCACCTGCTCTTTGTTATGGAATTGGCAACGCGGCGGGTGCACTTTGGGGGCTGTACCGCGAATCCCGACGAATTCTGGATGTGCCAGGTTGGGAGGAATCTGAGCGACGCCTAAGACGGATTCCTGCGCGGCAAGAGGTACCTGCTCATGGATCGCGACACGAAGTTCTCCGAGGCGTTATTGACCATCCTGGAGCAGGCCGGTGTGGAGGCGGTACGGCTGCCGGCACGTTCTCCGAACTTGAATCCGACTTCGGAATCTCACGCCGGCAGCTGTGTCGCGCATATTCATGAGGTGCGTGCAGGCGACCATTCGCGTGCCTATCAGCAAGCGGCGAAGCGGACATTGTGCCGGCCCACTTCCTGAAACTGGGTTGCTGCTCCATCTTTGTCGACCGAGATTGCGGCTCATTGCCGACTCCAATTGGCCAACTGCGGCGAACTTGCGGGTCGGCCGAGAATCTTTACCCTACGGTATTGAAGAAGTCATAACAGCGCCGCGGAGCCCTTGGCAAAATCCTTTCGCGGAGCGTTTACTTGGGACGATAAGGCGCGATTTTCTCGACCACGTGATTGTGCTGGGAGAAACCCATCTTCGTCGGACGTTAATTCGCTATTTTCGTTATTATCATAATTTCCGGACGCATTTGTCGCTGGAGAAGGACGCGCCGACGCCGCGAGCCATCCAGAATGCCGACCTCGGGCCGGTGGTTGAGGTTTCTGAGGTCGGAGGACTGCACCACCACTACGAACGCAGGGCTGCATAATCTGCCAGTTTTTGATCGCGCAAATCCCCTATTGCGCTTCCATCCTTTGCTCATCTGATGTGTCCGCCGCATCGGACAGAATCATTGATCTATTCCCAGGACTGGATATTCACAATGCGGTCGGCGGCTCAACCGGCGGGAAACCGTCCCAATACTGCAGTATCGAATTTTGGCAAACGACAAGTCGCGATTCTGGACACTTCGATCACTCATGGCGCAAAGCGGCCATGGGATCGATCCTCACAACGCGCCGCGCCGGTATGTAGCTCGCGACGATCGCCACGCCCGCCAGCACGGTTGCGGCGCTCCAAATGGACACCGGGTCTGTGGCGCTCACTTCGTAGAACCGGCTGGAGGCCATGCGGGCGAACACCAAGGCTGCGGCGGCACCGATCCCGACGCCGGCTAATGTCAGAGCCAGGCCCTGTCCCAGAATCAGCTTCAAAACGTCGCGCGCTTCCGCACCCAATGCCATTCGGATGCCGATCTCACGTGTGCGCTGCCCGACCGCATAGGAGATGACGCCGTAAAGCCCCACTGAAGCCAGGATCGTGGCCAGCAGCGCGAAAACGCTTACCATGGTGGCCATCACGCGCTGGTCGAGCAGTTCCTCGTCGAGGTGATCGGCGAACGTGCCGACGGCGTAAACCGGTACGTCTGCGTCAAGTGCTCTCACTTCACGCCGCAGGGCACCAATCAGATTCCTGGGATGAGCAGCGCGGACGTGCAGCACCATCTCAGGCTCGTAGCGCTGATAGAGGGGCGTATACAACATGGCAAGCGGCTTCTGATCCAGGCTGCTGAACAGGCTGTCACCGGCCATGCCGACGATCTGAAGCCAGGGCCCGACTCCCATGCCTGTCAGGCGCAGACGTCGGCCCAGTGGGATTTCGCCGGGCCAGAAGCGGCGCGCCATGGTCTCGTTGATGATCGCTACGCCCGGGGCGTTCACGTCGTCCCGTGAGCCGAACTCGCGGCCCTGCCGAAGAGGAATCTGCATCGTCGCGAAGTAGTTTGGGCCGACGATGTTTGAATCCACTTCAATCCCTGCCTTATCAGAAGGCGCTTCGCGGCCCTCGAGCTGGATGTGCGTCTGGTTGTGTGCCCCCACGGGGATCGTTTGCGCCAGGCTTGTGGACTCGACACCGGGAAGCGCCGCAGCCCGGCTGAGCAATCGTTGGTAGAACAGCCGTCCCTGGGCGGGCGAGTAGCCGTGAGTGCCCAGGTCAACCGACAACAAAAGCAGGCGGTCACTCTGGAATCCAAGTTCGGTCGCTCGATAGTTATGCAGTGTTCTGACTAAGAGCCCGGCACCCACCAGGAGCACCATGGAGAGTGCCACCTGAAAGACCACCAGAACCCTCGAGGCAAAAGATCGCCGCCGCGGGGCTGTTGATGCCTCACCCTTCAGAGTGAGACTCAGGTCGAACCGGGATGCCTGCATGGCCGGGGCCAGTCCGAAGATCACTGCGGTCAAGATCGAAAGCACGAGCGTGAACAGGAGCACATGAGAATCTTGAACCACGTCAAGGTTCCATCCGGCCGGCAAGAGCAGGAGCGCAAGCTTGCTCAACCAGGAAGCGAGCACAAGTCCTGCTGCAGCAGCCAGCACCGAGAGCAGCATGCTTTCGACAAAAAACTGGCGGATAAGCCGTTTTTGATCCGCTCCTACAGCCAGGCGCACGGCAGTTTCCCTCTGCCGAGTTGAGGCGCGCGCCAGCAACAGGTTGGCCACATTCGCGCAGGCGATCAGCAGGAGCAGGCCTGCCGCGACCATCAGCAGCCCGAAAAGGCCGATCTCATCCGGGCCCAGCGTTTTCAGACCGTTGGCTGGCTTGACCTCCGCACGCCAGTCCTGGTTCTTGTGATAGACCTGATCGAGGTGGGCCGAAATCGTGCTGATCTCCGCCCGGGCCTGCTCTAGCGCGAGGCCGGATTTGAGCCGGCCGAAAACCGCGAACCAGCTCGACTCGCGTTCGCGAAGCAGATTCGGGCGATCCGGCATGATTAGAGGCTGCATCGTGATGGGGATCCAGACCTCGACCGGCACAACCCAATCGTTGGGCTTGAAACCCTCCGGTGCGACACCCACCACTGTGAAAGCATGACCGTTCAGCACCAAGGGTTTTCCAAGCACATCTGGGGCGCCGCCCAAACGCTGCGTCCAGAAGCCGTGGCTCACGACGGCCACAGGGTCCTTCTCCCCGGGCAGGAAAGTCCGGCCCAAAACAGGCTCCACGCCCAGAACGGAAAAGTAGTTTTCCGACACGATCACTCCCGTGAGCCGCTCGACCCCGTCAACGCTGCGCCAGTTGAGCGGCGTGCCGCGGAAGATGGCCAGACCTGCAAAGACCGTGTTCTCCCTCTGGTAGTCGAGGTAATCGGGATACGAAACGGAACCAAAGAGGCGGTGGGTGCGCAGCCAGGCCAGCCCCTGCGGATCCCTGGCACCGGGCCAATTTCGCCAGGCTACCGCGTTGAGCACGCTGAAAACGCAGGTGTTGGCGCCGATGCCCACGGCCAGAGTCAACAGGACCGTCACATTGAATCCTGGACTCTTGGCAAGCATCCGGAAGGCGTGACGCAGGTCTTGCCAGAAACCGTACACTGGACCTCGCCGCTCAGTTCATGTTCACGAAACCGCGTGACAGGATGTCAGCCTAACAAAAGGTGGCGTCCGTTTAAATGCCATCCCCCAGCCCCTGATATGGCGCTTTCTATCAACTTGTGCTGTTTTGTCCGGCCATGAAGGTGATCATAACTCAAAACGGTCACCCGACATACTCCCGCAGATTCCCGGTCTGTGAACATACGTCACCTTGCTCGTGGTCACTTGGTTGAGTAGTCGGTATCTCGTCCAAGTGGCTGGTCACCAGTCAACTTCCCACATTGGGACTTATGGGGAGTGTCGAGAATTTCACATCTACGGGTAGGGCGTCTCTCGGTCTGCTGGATTACGTGGGATACATGTCCGTTAAGAAATTCGTCTGAATCTCTTCCCAATTCTGGTATACGGCCCTGGCCTTCCAGGTTCTCCTGTATTTTGCCACCCTCACCGGCCTAAAATTCCCCAAAAGATCTGAAACCTGCTCTTCCCGGATCCAGTAATTGCAAGTAGAGAGCGAGACAAAGGCGATGATGGCAGCCCAGACTGAAGCTCGAACGCAGTTCTCAACAGCGGAAATCGAAACGCTCAAACGGTTCGCCGCCGGCGACCTTTCCGCTTTCGAGATGCTCTTCCGCCAGCATCAAGCCCAAGTCTATGGGTGGATCGTCCGCGTTGTGCGGGATACAGGCGCTGCCGAGGATCTCACAATTGAGACCTTCTGGCGCATTTATCGCGCGCGAGAACGTTTCGATCCGGAGCGCAGTTTTGGAGCATGGGCGCGCAGGATTGCGACCAACGTCGCCATCGATCACCTGAAGACCGTGCCCCAGGAAGTAAGTTATTCAGCCGAAGCAGTTCGCGCCGTTGAAGTTGACTCGGACTTACAGCAGCATATTTGTTGGCAAACCGAGCGCGCATTCCGTCAGTTGCCTGCCAAATTACAGGCCGTAGCGAAGCTGGCGCTGGTCGACGAGCGCCCATACGAAGAAATCTCGGAATCTCTCGGCATCTCGGTTGGCGCAGTCAAATCGCGGGTCTTCCGCGCAGTACGCCTGCTGCGCAAGAAACTTAAACAGTCAGGAATCGAGCCATGAAGGAAACGAACGATGCACGGGTCAAAAGCCTTTTGAAACAGGCGCTTCGTCCTGTAAGCCCAGAGCTTCAGCGCGACCTCTGGCCCCAGATGCTGCGGCATATTGACGAACGCTCGCCGGGTAAAACGGTTCCATGGTTCGACTGGGCTCTGCTCGCTATACTGGTGATTTCTATTCTCGCATTTCCCCACTCCATTCTTGTATTGCTGTATCACCTGTGAAGGAGGCATCATGAATACACATCGTTATCTACGCGCTTACATGGCTGGCATTGTCGTTCCGACCATCGCCGTGCCACTCGGACTCGTTGCATTCTTCATTGCTCGTTACGGATTCCAGATCTCGATCCCAATCGAGCGTGTTGTGATTTTCCCGATGGCGTTAGTGCCCACATTCTTCGGACTGTGGAACATGCTCTACGCGCGACTGAGCACCGGACGCTATCTTCCCCTTGGATTGCATGGCGCTTTGCTTCCAGTGGTTTTTATCCCTCTTGGTATGACTAGCGCCGTCGCAGGGCAATTTCTCTCTTTAGGTTCAAAAGGAATCGTCTGGTTCGATGCCATCACCATACCCTACACACTGTTTGTCCCGTGGATTGCCGTTGTCATAATCTTCTACTATCTCATTTGGAAATACTTGGTCGGCTTTTGCAACAAGGTCTTGGAAATCATGTAAACGGGATTCGAGGAGAATGAGACTCCGCGGCAGATGGTTTCCTCGAATGGGACTTCTAAGGAGTTAGTGAGTCCGATGGGCGGGTTGATCGGGAGTTGAGGGAATAGCAGCACGCTACCCGTCATCTACGAAGTCCGCGCCGAAAAATCAGGATTCAAGACTGATTCGTTGATTCTTAGGATGGTGTATCAGCCGGAGGCCGCAATATGGCCAGCATGCGCAGATCCATCACGCCATGGAAGATAATCGGAAGCAGAAGATTTCCGGTTAGCAGAAACAATAGGCCAAAAAGAAAGCCGACGATCGCACTCCCCGCGACTCCGCCAGCACCCTGATAGAGATGGTTAGATCCGAAGACCACTGAGGAAATCAGCAGCGCCAGCGTAAGATTCAGCGTCCAGGGAAAAACGTGTAAGTAGTGCAGCATGAAGCCGCGGAAGAGAGGTTCTTCGCAAACTCCCGCTGTGATGCAGACGAACACCCACCAGCGGCGCTCGGTCCAGGTTGCGGGGAAGAAGTAGCTGAACGATTTCAGGGCGGCAGAGGAATACTTGAGTGGCCGCTTCGTCAGCTTCTTCCAGATCACGGTGCCGACCGGAAGTACCACAGAAATAATAACAACGATCGCGATTAACGCTTCTACCAGGTAGCGAACCCAAGGGTGCAGTAATAGCCAGGAGATTTCACCGGGCGAACGGCTGATGGTGAACAGCGGGCGGAAGCCAATGGCAACAACTGCGAGCGCACTGGCAATCCAGAGCCAGGTGCAAATCGTCTTATAGTAGCGAATTTTCTGTTCGGAACTGGGATTATGCTTCAACTTCCGGATGTCGTACAAATCCCAAATAGGAGCCACGACCAGGAGAAACAAGAAGAGCAGGTGCTGCATCAGCGTCGCGACCGAAACGTTGAACATGCGATTCCACTAAACCCCAGTTTCCCTTTTTTGATGTCCCAATCGACCGATAACGTATAACGACCGCTATCAGAATGCAATCATCCGGCCAAGTGTTTGGGAGCAGGTCCGTTCCGACGACTGCGGCAAAATCTCAAAGCCCAAACCTGGCGCTTCTCAAACCCATTTTCAAACACTTCCCCTCCTCCAATCTTGCTGGTCACCGAAATTTATTCCGGTCGCATTACCGGACATCAGCCCCTCACAGTCCCGAAACGGCAATATGGGAGATAACCCTCGCGACCCGGAGGTCGCCTGCCGGCCGCAAGATGATCTCCCCGAATGGGACTTCGGGACCGCGTCACAGATAGGCGGGCAAATGTCGGACCCGCTATGCCGGAATTATTTCGTTCCTTTCGAATGCGCCGTGATCCAGACACAAACCGCCCTGGCCGATAGGTGGAAATAACCTGCCGACTTGATCGGAAATGCAGGCTAGTGATGAATCACAATTTGACTGCGACCCAGAGGCCATCGCCGAGAGGAACAATAATGCTCTGCAGCGCGGTCTCGTTAGCTATGATTTCGTTGAAGGTGCGCATCGCCTCCGCATCCGCACTTGCCGGTTTGTTGGCAAGCAACGCCCCATGGACGAACGCATTATCTGCCAGGATAAGTCCGCCGGTGCGCACTAGACGCAGCGCGTGGCGTAGATAGAGAGGATAGCACGCCCTGTTTGCATCCAGAAACATGACATCCGCCGAACCGTCCTTGAATTTGGGGAGAATGTCCTCGGCCGCGCCCCGAAATATCCTGATTTTGGCTGCGACATCGGAGTCCCGCACCCATTTGTCGGCGAAGTCCGCCCGCTTTCCGGATATCTCTATCGTGCGCACATGGCCATCGGCCGGCAATGCCCGTGCCATCCAGATCGCCGAATAGCCCGCAGCCGTTCCGATTTCGATCACTTCTCGCGCTCCGGCTAAGCGCAACAGGATCTGCAGGAAACTGCCCTGTTCGGGTGCGATCCAGATCGCCGGAAATTCCTCGTCAAGCTCAAGCGCCGCGTGCTTCAGGGACTTCAAAAAGACATCTTCCGGCGTAGTACGCTCCGCCAGATAACGAAGAAGGGATTTGGTAAGAAGAGTTGTGTGCTCCGACATATGGAATCCTCAATTTCAACAAAGCTGGACAACGAACGTTCGCCCCGAGATTGATGGTATCTTGAATGGCGTTAGTGGTGTTATAGTCCATATCTATGACTTCTTCGCTTTTCTGCAAGAAGTTTGCGGCCTCGATCTCCTTTCACTTGTTTGGCTGCGGCCAGCGGCCGCGAATGGGACTTCGCGCACTGCAATCAGAATGACCCGAGTTGGCTGTCATTATAGTCTGCTGGCACAGGTCTGGATAGTTGAATATGAAGCACTTGTGCGAGTGAGTCGCCCGCCGGAGACGGCACGCTGTCCAAACGGCAATAAGGGAGATAACCCTCACGACCCGGAGGTCGCCTGCCGGCCGCAAGATTATCTCCCAGAATGGGACTTCAGGGGCGCTATCGAATATCTAGTGGATAGCCGATTGTGGCTCGATGTTCATTTTATGGAGCAGGGCCTGGTAGGTTGTGTCAGATCGCAGGCGATCATAGCTCGGCGACATTCTGAGAGATGTCATGAGAATCGGATCATGCTCTTCGATACCTCTTGCCACCCATTCCAGCGCCTTGTCCCGTTCTCCCAGACCACTGTGCGCAAACACGAAAGTGCATGCGGGTACATACGCGAGCCGCCGGCGCTCCGTCAACTCGTCCAATAATTGCCGAGCCTCTGCGGTCCTTCCAGCCAAGCCGTACACTTTTGCCAAGTTCCCCAATGTTATTGCATCCCCCCCGGAGAGTTCGTTGGCCTTCTCGGCAGCCGCAATAGCTCTTTCGAGCCTGCCTTCATGTGCGTGGAGGAGAGAGAGGAACCAATGGCAGAAGAAGAAGGTCGGATCCAGGTTAATCGTGTGCTGCAGTTGTGCGGTTGCGGGCTCGAATTGTCGCGCCGTATAGAGGAGATACCCCAAAAGCGAATTGAAGAACGGGTCAAGTGGATCCAGTTCCACGGCGCGCTGCATTTCGCGCAACGCCTCTTCCAGCCGCCCCAGCGGCAAAAGGAAATACATGCCGTAACACCAAAGTTGGTCGTACCGTGCAACGGTAGAATATGGATTCAATTCCTTTGCCCTGCTGAATTCGCGCTCGGCGCCCTGCCAATCAAACTCGCCGGCGCCAAGAACCGTTCCCAAGGCGCTGTGTGCGTCGGCAAGCGACTCATCCAGCCTGAGGGCCTCAACTGCCGCCGACTTGGCCCTGGGGAAAGACTCCCGGGGATTCGCAGATCCCCAATAGGCGCTCCAAAAGTAGGAGTCGGCCAGTACAACACGCGCGAGGGCGTAGTTCGGGTCGAGAGCGATAGCTTGCTCACAATAACGACGGCCTGCCTCACGCCCTTCCTGAGTCATTTTGAGAATATGATGCCGGGCCTTCAGACAGAGGTCGTAGGCGGCGAGATTCTCCGTGTAGCGCTTGACGATCGGGCGATCTCCACTGAGCTGTACCCGCAGGTTCTCCACAATGGCTTGCGAGATTTCGTCCTGGATGGAAAAGACGTCGGTCATCTCGCGGTCAAAACGCTGACTCCAGAGGTGATATCCGTCGCTTGTTTTAACCAATTGCGCTGTGACACGGATGCGGTTGCCCGACCGTCGCACGCTCCCTTCCAGAATATTCTCTACGTTGAGCCGCGTGCCGATTTCACGCACGTCCTGCTCTTTGCCGCGGAATGCGAACGCCGAGGTTCGGGCCATTACCCGCAATCCCGGTACTTGCGCCATGGCGTCTATGATGTCTTCGGCCAGTCCGTCGCTGAAGTATTCGTTTTCCTTATCAGCGCTCAGGTTGGCAAACGGCAGCACTGCGAGCGATGGGATGCGCACCTGTTCCCTTGCAGCTGCGGCGGCTGTACGTCCAGACTCCCGATCACGCTTAATACGCTGCAAATCCGTGCGTGTATCGGATGCGCTTTGATACCGGAGCTTCCGGTCTTTCTCCAGCGCCTTGTTGATGACCCGCTGCAGCTCATCCGGAACTTCGGGATTAATGTGCACCGGTGAAGTGGGGGCTTTGTGCAGGATCGCGTCGAAAATTATTGCGGATGTGCTGCCGGGGAACGCTTGCCTGGCCGTGGCCATCTCATAAAGTACAACACCAAAAGAGAACAAGTCGGAGCGCAGGTCCAGTTCCTCGCCTCGCGCCTGCTCGGGAGACATATAGGCGATCGTGCCCATCGCGCTATCCGGTCGCGTGATCAACTCCTCGGCAGTGACTGCGGTTTCCGTCGCCTGTCGTCTCGCGACAGCGAACTTTGCCAACCCGAAATCAAGAATCTTGGCTAGCCCGCGATGCGTGACGAATACGTTAGCCGGCTTGATATCGCGATGAATGATACCTTTTGCATGAGCCGCATCCAGGGCATCGGCAATCTGAATGGCAAGATCGAGTAGCTCGTCGATTTCCAAAGTGCCGTGCGCGATGCGTTCCGCAAGAGTCTGGCCTTGGAGCAATTCCATTGCGATGAAGTGCTGCCCTTCGTGCTGGTTGATTTCGTAGATCGTGCAGATATTTGAATGATTCAGTGCCGAAGCAGCCTTGGCTTCTCGTTGCAATCGTTCGACGGCATGCGGATCCAATGATCCAGCTTCAGGCAGGAACTTCAATGCAACAAAGCGCCCTAGCGAAGTATCCTCCGCCTTATAAACCACGCCCATCCCACCGCTGCCGAGCTTTTCAATGATGCGATAGTGCGAGATGGTCTTGCCGATCATGGAGAATTCCTCCACTCGCAAAGGACGCTCCGCAATCTGAAACACCTGACTGGCGCGATTATAAACGCCTTGTGCGGCCCTGGATAGCTGAATCCGCAGGACTTGCCGTTATTCCGAGAACTTCCAGAGCTGTCAGCGCCCCCTAAACGGCAATATGGGAGATAATCCTCGCGACCCGGAGGTCGCCTGCCGGCCGCAAGATGATCTCCCAAAACGGGACTTCGGGACAGAAACGATCCAGGCTCGGCTGCAGACGGTGTTAAGAGGTCATCTGACACCAGCAGGGTCAGCATTCGGGGGGGAGATTTGTCTGCCCGTTGTCTCCGTCTGGTGTAAAATGCTTATCAAACCCTACTCAAAGCTGTAATTTGGCAAGTGCCGGGAACGGTAACAAGAATCCGGCCATTCAAGGTAGGAGGAGTTCACGATGGCACCAATCACTGCTATTGCGAGAAAGTTTTTCGAGGCTTGCGAAACGGGCAAAGGATGGCAAGTATGCAAAGAGTACTGCAAGCCGGACGCCACCTTTGCTGCGCAGGCCGAGCCTCTGGCGGAGGTCCGCAGTCTGCAACAGTACACAGACTGGATGAAAGGTTTGCTGGTGTTCATTCCTGACGGCCGGTACGAACTAAAGTCGTTTGCCACTGATGAGGAACGGCATAGTGTCTGTGCTTACGGTGTCTTCTCTGGTACGCATTCTGCCCCAGGAGGTCCTTGTCCCCCAACGGGCAAGAGCGTGAAGACCGATTATGTTTACGTGATGGAGTTTGACGGAGACAAGATCCGCCACATGACGAAGATTTGGCATGCCGGAATAGCCATGAAGGAGCTTGGCTGGGTTTAGTCGTGCTGCACGGTTCTGAACTGCTCGGGCGAAGGGTCGATGTCCCGACTTTGCCCGTTGCCGAGCAGTTCCTAGCCTTGCTCTGAGGGGGGCGCACGCCTCTTGGATCCGCAGACGTTGCCAAGGGCCTGGGGCGGTGCGTACTCCGGATTAGGTCCTCGAATGGGACTTTTGGGGAGCTATCGGAGATTTAAGCTTTCCGAAATGTTCGGCCATCGCGTTGCTGCACGGGTTCCATCAGAGGACCGGAAATAATTGCTCATAGTGCTCCGGTCCGGTTTTGGATAAATCGATGACCAGGTGGTCGAACGGGGCCATCTCCGTATGGACACCATTGCACTTCAGAAAAGCAGTGATCTCATTTCCACATTCTTCGGCCAGTACCTTGTTAAGGTAAATGTTATGCGAAGTATTGTGAATAAAGTTGGTTTCGTGGCGATAGCCCTTGCTGTCTCTATGTGCAATGCCGACCTCGCTTTCAACTCGGTCGATGATATCGTGAACTCTTTGGGATAATTCTTGATTATCGGCGACCATCTTTACGATTTTCGCAAGGAAAAGCGGCTCCGGCTGATTCTTGTAGAAAGCCCACCAGCCATTCCCGTCTTTCTGTGACAGTTTGCCTAAATCAAAGCCAAAGTATTTTGGCAGCAAGTCGTCGTCGTTCTTCTGATACACCAGATACCGTGCAGCGCATCCGGGTTCAGGTACATTGCCGCACGTGAATGTGCCTGATTTGCCCATCAAACTCTTGGCTTTCTTGATGTTTCTGATAGTACAAGACCTATCGAAGTACATGAAAACATTCATACACCTGATGAAGTCGAACGTCTGATCAGGCATGTAGTCTATTAACGTGCTTTTAGTGAACGTCAGGTTGCCACCTTTGTAATGGCTTATGGGATCGACAATCAGACGGCCGCATCGTGATAAGTCTTCCCTCATGGAAACATCATTCCTGAGCGTCTCCCAGTGCTCGGCGAATTGCTGCTTGTCTCTTTCAACCGTCTCGGGCCCAGGCTGAAGGTCGCCCTTCAAATACTGTATGTAAACAAGCTGATCTCTTTGGTTAAAGCATGCAGCCGCGTCCTCGCGATTATAAAGAATCGACGCAGGAAAGTTCGGATCGATACCCACGCACGTCCATGCCGGGAAGGTGCAAGCGGTCTCCTGGGTGGGCAATGGTGGGTAGCCAGATCCCACATCAAGGAAGTTAATGCATGAGTGCGGACGGAAGCCGAGGATGTCCTGTGCGACACGGTCCATGATCCGGAGTCTTCCCGGGCGTGTAACCGGCGGAATCATAGCCCAGAGCGAGGGCATGTACGATCTGGCGATGCGGGCGAAAAACCGTGATCCCAGAGGGGAAATATCCCTGGCTCGGGAACCCGCTTTATTGAAATAAAAAAGCCAGGTGTCGATGAATTGGACCAGTTCACGGTCATTTTCGTCGATCTGGTCGATTTCCCGGAGGCACTCATCAGACAGTTCGCCGTCGAAGTACTGTCTGTTCCATCTGGCAACGATCTCTTTCATGCCCCTCCTACATGAATACCTATGGTTACTGGTCAGCCTGGCCCGATATGCTTGGCGTCAGTAGATGAGACACATTCCTCCACGCTTGAGTTTTTCGATGACCGTAATGCCAAAGGCTCTTGCCAATCATGGAGAATCCCTCCACTGGCAATACGCGCGCTGCAAAATGAAGCACTTGGATTTGAAGCCATTATAATCTTTTGATGTGGCCGTGGGTAGCTGAATCCGCAGTACTTGTTGGTATTTCGAGAGCCCGAAGACAGGTCAATTGTCCTGATACGGCGTTCGAGTCAATGATGGTGGAGACGATTAGATACATTTTTGGATGGGATTCAATATTTACCTAAATAACGGACTGGTTGGATCAGTCGATGCTACTTCTTGCGCAACTGCCAGGTGCCGACTAGGCGAACCGGGGCGTCTGGGTTCTCCATGCTCGCCTCCGCATGCCCACGCAATTCACCCGACCGCACCTGCACGCCCCGAAAGTGAATTTCCAGCTTCTGCGCAGCTTGTGGATCCGTAAAGGTCAGCTGGCCCTCATCCACCCGCAAATCATCCAGGTCGAGCGCTTGATCCGCCTGATCCTGCGAATGATACAGGAGCGCTAAATGCCCCTTCCAAACGTTGCCCTCTCGACGCAGTCGTAATTCCAATTGTGCCGGTAAGAATGGCGGCGGATAAAACCGGAGATCTCCGGACCACGTCCCCTCGAGTTCGGCGCCCACAAGAGGAGTGCCTTCGGGAAGCGGAGCAGCCGTCGGTACCGGGACTGGAGTGAGATTCAGATTCCCCCCGGCTTTTCTGAGCTGTTGGCATACATGCCAGGCTGCATCCTGAAGCACACGCGCCTGCTGTGGCGACAGTTCGGCCAGCATCGCATTCTTCTCCGGCTCTTCCTTTCCCGTCTCGAGATTTACGGGAATGCCGCTAATCTTCCCCGGCAATCCCGCTGGGCTCTGCTGAAAGATGACTGCGTAAAACGTGCACGCGGCAAGATAGCTGCCGGCCGCCGAAGGATGCGACCCGTCCTCATAAAAGAGTTCCAGAAAAGGCTTCTGTTTTCGCACCCGCTCCCAGGCAATTCCAACGGGGGCCGCTTGTGCCCCGGTGTCTTTTGCGACACGCATGTATGCATAGTTCAAAGCGCCCTGATCCTCTGGTGTCGCCTTGCGCGCCCACGTCAAATACAGCATCGGAGTCGCACCCACACTGCGGATTTCTGAGGCCCACTTTTCCGCGTAAGGTCTGAAAACCTGATCTCCCGCAATCCGAATTCTGCCGTCTACATAGTAATTCACGCCGAGCGTGCTTTGCTCCTGTAACACCGCGATGTCTCACTTGCCTTCGTGCAGGACCTTTAGAGCCTCGCCTTTTTCCCAGTGATCCTTCAGCCGCCATCCACCCGGGGCCACCATCCTGGCCTCTACCGCACGCTGGTTCCCGGCCTGTGCGAGCCGAGTAAAGATTTCGGGCAGATTGTTGAAATAGGTGTAGCTGTTCCCGATGAAAAGAACGCGAAGCGGGCGAGTTTTCTCTTGGGAGTTAGTCCAGAACGAGAACGCCAAAACCGCAAGAACAGCGGCGAGGAGTGTTCCGAAAAACTTTCTTCGGCCTATGCGCGTCATCGATGGGCCTCCTGCTGAATGGGTTCCAATAAGAATGACACGAAGTTGCTGCGATTATAATCGACTCGGCTCGACCCGGACCAACTGAATCCTCTGCACTTGCGCGAGTGAGTCGGCCACCGGAGACGGCACGCTCCCAAGAAACGCGCTTCGGTGAAGTTGTGTTCGCACGTAATCGCACTCTTACCGTGGATCGTTGCACTCAGACAAAAGTTGGGCTTGCTTCAGGGATATCATCCGTGCTCGCGGCTACGAATTGCGGGCCGGCTGTTTTGGGAAGGAAACTTCACCCGGCCAGATTATACGTATCACGCTATAGGGTGGCACCGGCAATGTGCCCGTGGCCGGGAGGTTGTTTATCTGAACCGCGTGGCGCTCGAAATCGTTCAGATCCGAGGGGCTGATCATTTCGACCCTCTTGGTTGCCGGCAGGCCGCCGCCCGCCAGGTCGAAGGTGCGCGAGCGAGCGCCCGAATTCTGAAGAATGAGTGTTGTCTGGCCAGCCGACACAAAGACCGCACCCTCGACTTCCCTGTAGGCGTCGCCGAAAGATACTCCGGGCGAAACCGGAGCCGCGCCTTGCTCGACGACTCGCTGGAAGCGCGCGCCGGAGTTTGCGGCGCGATCGATCCATTCGAGAACCTGCGCCACAGGCTCAGGATGGTAACTTCCGTCGGTCCCACGAATGAAATACGAAAACTTTTGGGGGTCGAAATTCAGAGTGAAGAACAGCTCGCGCGTCACCTCGGGATGGCGCAGAATTGCCAGCAGCATGCGGGTGGCGGCCTGAGTAAACATCGCCGGAGTGACCGGATCGGCGCCACTCGTTGCCCAGTTTCCGGCTCCGTGCGCACTCCATTCGGTAATCCAGATTTCCTTTCTTGGCACGCGCGTGGCGACACTCCCGATGGTGCGATCGACGCCTCCGTCGCAACGCGCCATCAGGTAGCGGAACAGGCCTTCGTGAGTGCCGCCGCCAGGCAGAGCCTGGAGCGGTTCCAATACCGGATACAGATGGATCGTGACCGCGTCGAACCATGATTCCGGATGAAGCGCCGCGTCCCAGCCGCTCAGGCGCTGCGCCAGTGCGCCCCTGGCTTGAGGAGCTACCCAGAAGGCGGCGCCCGCCGCCTGTATTGCGAATTTGGCGGCGGGCCCGGCGATCGGGCGCAGAGCTTGCTCATAGCGATGCATCACCGCTGCCGCAGACGGTTCATCGGGCCAGCGGCGCAGGCTGTCGGGGTCCTGGCTCATGGCGATCCAGAACTCATTTCCCAGCTCGATGTCCTTGGGCAGGATGCCTTCGCTCGCAAGCTTTTGGAACCATTCGGCCTGACTTTCGACCGTTGATGTTTCGAGATTAGGCACCAGGAGGACATCCGCGCCAACCTCACGGGCAAAGGGCATGAAATCCTCCAGATGGACACCCCGGGGAAATGTCGCCGCGATTCGTCGAGCTGCCTGACCCCAGAACTTCACATACTGAGAGCTCTGAGGGTTGTCGTGGAAATCGAGCAACCCGCTCTTCCAGTCATAGAAGTTCGCCTGGGAGCCGCCCGGAAAACGAAGGAGCGCAGGGCCGATCTCTTTGAGTGCGGCGGCCTTGGCCTGATTGCCTATGAGACGCTCGATCATGGGTTCGGACGAAGCCCCGCATAATCCCCGGGGAAGCTGGCGTGGCGAGCCCGCAGGCTCGAGCCGAATCGCGCCCGCAGCCGACGGACCCGCCTGGCCCGCGGTGTTTGAGTCGACCATCATCAGCGACACCGTCATGATCGCCGCGGCCGCAAACGCAGCGCCGCAAAAGGCGCCCCAACCGGTCTCTGTTCGTCTTTCCATATCGGCTCCTGTCAGAGCGACCAAGCAAGTCAAACTCCGATTCGATAATTTGCTTCCACAAACACCGCCCGCGCGGAACGCCTCCGATTTTCTCCATGACCCATGGCGTTGCAGTTATGGCAGTAGGCCTCACGAGCGAGACACATGCCGATGTAGGGAGGCGGCGTCTTTCATGTCAAGTCCTTTGGGCAAACTTCATCAGCGGTGTGAGGCCTTGAGGCAGCGCTCCCGAGTGGGAGAAGACGAGAGCCTTCACCTCGATACCTTCCTGGGATAAGCGCTGCCCAAGTCGGATAAGTGAAGTCCGATTCCGAGCCGCGTTATCGCTGAATAGCCAGTTAGCACAGCGGAGATGGCCGTCCCTTGCTGCATCGGCGCTGTCGCCAAGGATCAGAACGCCGTTTGCCAGGAAAGCGGCGCTCCCCCCGGTGTGGCCCGGAACCTCGAAGACTCGAATGGGGACATTTCCGATCGATACGGCCTCTCCATCCTCAAGGGCCCGTGTCACCTTGATGCGGGTAGGGACCACCGGCAAGAAGCGCGTCAATGGGCCGCGGCCGGCCGCACGTCCTTCCACAAGATCTACCTCGGCAGCAAGGGCCATTACTTGAGCATTCTGGAACAAATTAACGGCAGCAATGTGGTCGCGATGGCCATGGGTGAGTAGAATAGCCTTGACAGCCTCGCGCCCCAGGCCACGGCGCGAGAGTTCGGCGAGGATAGCCCTGCCGGAACTGTCGATGCCGGCATCGATCAGCGCCACCTCGCGGTCATTGATCTGCAGAAAACACAGGCTCACGAAGCCATCCTTCACTACTCGCACGCCAGCCATTTCGAAACCATCGATGATTGCCCTGCGACTTGTGAACGCAATCACCAGGAGGGCGGCCAAGGCAATGACGACGCCCAGGAAAATCAATCCGAGAATCTCTGCCAGGAGGATCATGGAGGCTATAGTAGCACCAATGTTGCGCATTTTGACCTTACGTCGGCTCTGAAGCTGATCGAGACCAGCTTCGACCTCAAACCACTGGCCGAGCAGGATCGCAGGTCCAACCACATGCTCGATAGTTTTGATTTCAACCGGGAACGCCTGCCGCCGATGATCATCACGCGGGATTCCAAGCTCAATTTCAGCGATCTCGAGACCAGAATGAAAGATGCCAAATGACAATCCGACATGGGCCGCGTCTGCCGGAGGGTATGGGTGAAACCAACGGCCCATTGGAATCCAAAGCCAGCCACGAATTCTCCCAGAAATTTGCAGGAGTCTGGCAATCAGTAACTGCTGTATTTATGCATATGGTGCTGCGTCACTTGAAATCCAGCCGATTAGCTTGGGTTGGATGGCGTGTGAGCTGTCGTGGAACAGATTGGGACTTTTGGCCCGCTATGGATAGGAAGGACAATCTGCTTCTTTACCTGCCAGGCTTCTGATCTGACCGCCGTCGCTCCAGTGCGTGTCTTCTCGCAGACGCAGCTTCTGATAAAGAGTGATATTTCAACTGAAACGTCTGCGCCTCGGTTGCCGCCGCATTTTACAATTGAGCTGGATCGCTGGATAAAGGCTTTTTTGGCACACCCCTACCTCACTGCAAAGCGAGAGGAATAGACAGCCTTTCGCCGCCAGGCGACTCTGACGCAAGAAAGCGTGGCAAGTCGCTAATTCGTTTTAATATCTATCAATGAATGGCGCTTAAGTAAACGAGCGTGCCTTAAAGGCGTGGATATTGTAACTCCCGCGTTCGATGAGATGGACGACAGGCGGCGCGCCGGGATTCAATGAAGCTCATAACCAGTAGGGATTTGTGTTATCCTTGCAGCAAAATCATTTCATTTGAATTACTAATCAGTTCATAAGTAACCGGACATATGATATACTTGCGGCATGACGCCAAATGATGCGCGCAAGCTGGATCACAAGACCCTTGAAGCCATTCGAATTCGAGCCGTCGAGCAGGT
>Ga0187885_10002096_pt1 | contig 20330 bp, 8 predicted proteins | sample June2016WEW_20_1_3_FD_132970 | JGI IMG/M metagenome (GOLD analysis project Ga0187885, IMG submission 132970) | Peatland microbial communities from SPRUCE experiment site at the Marcell Experimental Forest, Minnesota, USA - June2016WEW_20_100 | ecosystem: Environmental > Terrestrial > Soil >... | reverse complement strand
TTGTCAAAATGCTGGCGAAAATGCGCGCGGCCATTGAACCGACACATCTGATTGTGGTGTGGGACGGCGGATTAAACGCCGGGCGCATGGCTGCGCTGCCCGAATACAAGGCGCAACGGCCGGAAATGCCGGACGATTTGAGGTCGCAGCTTGATGAAATCGTCGGTTATTTGAAAGCGGCGGGTGTCGCCTCGTTTTGCCAGGAAGGTATGGAGGCTGATGATTACATCGCCTGCCTCGCGAGGCGCGCAGTGGAGGCTGGCATGAAAGTGATCATTGCCAGTTCCGACAAGGATTTTACGCAGTTGGTGTCGGAGCGAATCGGGTTGTTGAACCCGAACGACAAGAGCGAAGTGATTTGGGCGGACGAACAGGTTCGCGCCAAGACCGGCGTCGGGCCGTCGCAGGTGGTGGACTGGTTGAGTTTGACCGGTGACAGCGTGGATAACATTCCGGGCGTGCCCGGTGTTGGTCCCAAAACCGCCGCGGATTTGCTGGGTCAATTCGGGTCGGTTCGCGTTTTGTATGAGCGGCTGGACGAAGTGAAGTCGGAAAGACTCCGCGCGGCATTGCGCGCTTCGACGGATGCGGTGCGGCGAAACCGCGAACTGGTGCGATTGCGTGATGATTTGCCGTGTGAATTTTCGCCGGATGAACTGGCCGAAAAACCGGCGGATGCCGGCCGGTTGCGTGAATTGTATCGGCAGTGGGGTTTTGAAACCCTGCTCGCGGCGATGGAGAAAACGGCGCGCCTTTGCGGCGGCGGGTCCGCTCCGGCGGCGCCGGCGCGGGAATGTCAGGCGGTTTTAATTTAGAGAAATGAATTTGAGAAACGGCAGGGACGCGCGGCCCGTGCGTCCGCCGGGCGACGACGATTTTGGTTTGGAAAAATGAATGTGACACGCAAGATTCGGGATTTGCTGGCGGTGCGTTTTGCTCAAAGAAACTTTGGACGAAACGCCGCGAAACAGTTATGCTCGGCTAAACCTTTTATGCTGTTGTCATTCGCCCGCAAAATCGCGCTGTGCTGCGGTTTGGTTGCCGGAATCCCCGGGGTGGTTTCCGGCCAGACCAATTATTACGCAACGAATGGGGTTGAATACGCGATTGTGGGGTCGTTGTTGGGCGATCAGGTTTTTCCCGACGCGGCTGTGACGACAAACGGCGGCTTTGTCGTGTGGCAGGACAACATCACGGACGGCAGTGGCTGGGGCGTCAGCGCGATGAAACTCAACAGCACGCTTTCAGGATCGGGCAGTTCCTTCCGGGTGAATGTACAGGGCGCGGGCGATCAGCAAAACCCGCGTGTGGCATTGCTGCAGAATGGCGGCGCGGTCTTCGTGTGGCAGGGCGGACAGCCCAGCCAGCAGCGCATTTACGCCCGGTTTCTTTCTTCCAGCTACACGTTTCTGACGACGAACGACGTGCTCGTGAACACGTTCACGAATAATTTTCAAATCAATCCCGCCGTGGCCACACTGACCAATGGCAACGTCGTGGTTGTTTGGGGCAGTTTCGATGAAGCAGGCCCCAGCAGCATGCAGGACGTCTATGGACAAATCCTGTCGCCGGCCGGCGTGAAAATTGGCGGTGAATTTTTAATCAACCAATTCACCACCTATAATCAGCGCACACCCACTGTGGCGGCGCTGGCCAACGGCGGATTCGTCGTTGCCTGGGTGTCCGAGCAGGAACAAGTCGTTGGCGCGCCGAATGCGAATGCTGTGCCGCCGAATCAACAAGCCTATCCGAGCATTGACATTTACGCGCGACTTTACAATGCGAATGGCAACCCGCAAGGCAATGAATTTTTGGTCAATAGCGATTCAAATCCGTGCGCCAATCCCGACGTGGCTGCCGGCACTGACGGCGGTTTTATGATTGCTTGGGACGCGTTCGACATGAGCAGCCCCAGGACCAACAGTCTGGATATTTACGCGCGCTCATTCACGAGCGCGGGCGCCGGCAGCGGCAGCACGGTGGTCCGCGTGAACACCTATCTTTACGGCGATCAATACGCGCCGCGCATCAGCGCGCTGGGAACGGATTATTTGATTGTGTGGACGAGCCTCGCGCAAGACGGCTCCCGCGAGGGTGTTTACGGGCAATTTCTGCACGGGAACGGCTCGGAAGTCGGCGGCGAATTCCGCGTCAACACCACCACCGTCAGTTCGCAAATCCAGCCGGTGGTCACGTCGGATGGCAGCAGTCAATTTCTGGCAATTTGGAGCAGTTTCACCGGCGCGCCGTATAGCTTTGATTTATTTGCACAGCGTTACGTCAACACCGCGTTCGTGCTGCAACCGATGGCCGCGCCGTTCGTGTATGCGCCGTTCACATTGAGCAATGGAGTGTATCAGCCGCAGTTGGTGGTGTCGTGGCCGCCTGTGGCGGGGCTTCCAATTTCCAGCTACGAAGTCTATGCCGATGGCGCAACAAATTCGCCGATGGCGCTGGTTTCCGGCGCGACCAATCAATGGATGATGACGACGAACAATGGTCTGACGGCCAGCGCCACTCATTCATTCCAACTGGATTATGTGACGACAGACGGGCGGCGCTCGCCGATTTCGCCGTCCGCCGGCGGCATGACGTGGAGCGGATTGAACTGGGGCGGCATTCCTTACGAGTGGATGGCGGAATTTTTCGGCGGATATTACAATGGCACGTATCATACCAATTACTGGCTGTCGCCCAATTCGCCGGTGATTCCCGGCGGGCCGACCCTGCTCCAGATTTTTACGAGCGGCGGCAATCCGTATGATTCCAGCACTTGGCTGCAGACGGCGCTGGTGAACACGCCGGAAGGTTTGTTCCTTACGTGGAATCCGCAGCCGGGCTTTACGTATCAGGTGCAGGCGACAACGAACTTCACCGCGTGGAGCAATCTCGGCGCGCCGCGGTTTGCGGCGGGCAACACCGACCAGATGTCTGTCAGCAACGGTTCGGGCGGTTATTACCGCGTGGTGCTCCTGCGCCAGTGAAATTTGTATGAGGCAAACAATCAAAAAACTTCTGTGGGTTGTCGGATTGGTGTTCAGCCTCCAATCCGTCTGGGCCTTTTCCTTGTTGGGGCCGGTGGCTAATGGTGTCCCTGCGAATGGAAGTCTCGCCGATACCTGGCAAGTCGAGGCGATTGGCTTCAATCCGATTCCGGAATTTCGTGGCGCCCCGCCATACCTAGGCTATGATACTCTTGGAATAGGGCCAAAGAATCTCGGCGAAGGATATCGCTGGAATACGCCGGTGATTTATTACGGTTTCAATCAAAATTTCTGGGATTACTTCGGTGTCAATGGCGAGCAAGCCGTGGTTCAGGCATTCGGCATTTTGAATAATGTCTTTACCAATAATCCGACGGGTATGACCAATGGGTTGGACGGTTACAGCAGTAATTTGGTGGAATTTCCTATGCAATCGCAGTCGCAAAATTATCAGGCGACAGTTTTGGAATTGCGGGATTTGAAATCAACGACGTTGGCTGTAATGATGGAGCAGTTGGGATTGGCCGATGCGATTCGTTATATGTGGGTGTTGCACAATCGTTATCCTATAACAGGGGGTCGCCCCTGTCCCTTGGATATGGATTATTTGGTGGTCATGAGGAATTTCGACATCGTTACCAGTCCGTTGAACCAGCTTCAGTATTCGGATTACATCAACGGCGGACTTTATACTTATTACATCCCCGTTGACAATTGCGGTCAAAGACCGGGGCCGCCGGATACAGCCGCGGTTCCACAGCCCGCTGATCCCTTGGTCCAAAATTACCCGGTCGCGTCCGGGGGGGAGATGGCCGCGGGTTCATTGGGAAGAGGTTTTTTTTACACCGGCTTGACCCGGGACGACGTGGGAGGTTTGCGTTATTTACTTTCGGCGAATAATGTAAATATGGAATCCTCGACAGCCGGAAGTGTTTTGATCTCTACTACGGGTGGTGGCGGAACAGGAGGCTTCGGCCCGCCATTTCAGCTCTACACTTCCAACTATACCGCGTTTGCGCAGGCCGTCCTGACCAATAATCCGGCTGCGCTTCTGGCATTGTATCCTGGATTGGTCATCACTTCAGCAACAACCAATTATTCGTTTGTCAACATCACCAACATCACCCCCTATTACACGAATTGGCCAGGCCCCGCTGTTACCAACTTGGCCGCGGCCACGAACCTGGTCACTGGCGACCTCGGCTTGCTCATCCAGGAAGCCAGTACCAACAATCCGGCGGCTCTAGTGGCGTTGTATCCGGGACTGCAGGTCTCCACCGTGACCAACTTTGGGGTGCAGGTCACGACAAACGTGATTTTTGCCTACACCAACCAGCCGGGGCCGGACGTGACGAATTTCCTGACGTTGTCCCTCACCACGTCTGACCTCGGTTTATTGCTGCAGCAGGCGGCGACAAATAATCCGGCCACGCTGCAGGCGTTGTATCCCGGACTGTTGTTTTCAACCGTCAGCAACCAGACCGTGGTCGTCGTGACGAACATCATCGCTTATTACACCAACCAACCGGGGCCGGATGTCACGAACTTGGGGACGATCCAATTGCTGAACCCGCCGCCGAACACAGTGCCACCACCCATTACGTCCGGCACGATTGACTTCGGCTTGTTCACCCTGCAGGCGCTGACAAACACCGCTCCGAACTCTCAAACTGCCATTGCACAGTTGCAGGCGCTCTATCCGGGACTGGAGGTTTTGAGCGCCACACCCTATTTCACTAATGTGGTCACGACGAATTATATCACCTATCTGACGAATCGAATCGGCGCGCCGGCGGGTTCGCCGCCCATCCAGACAAACTTGATTAGCGGCATTTACACCAACTATGTGGAGCGTTTTAGCTACGTCTTTGGAAATTTGATGCTTCGCAGCAACGCTACTTTTTATCCGTTCGTGGACTACAACACCAGCCGGTCCCTCTATGGCACCAATGAAACCGTCACCAATCAAACCATTTCGGTGACCAATCTGATTGGCGCGCCGGTCGGTAGTCCGCAATCAACCAACATCACCACGACAATGGTGCAGCAATATGGCGTCACGGGCGACTTTTTTATCCTGCCCACCAACTGGTGCGGTTTTACCATTGTGACACCATTGGATATTACCAAGCTCATCAGTTACACAAATACGTTTACCACCATCGGCACCACCAATGGTTTTGGCGCCGCGCAATTCACGCAAAACACGATTCACACTTACACCAACCGCCAGTTTGAAATTGAGCCGGGGATTTGCCAGCCGGTCCTGCAGTTCGCCACCAACTACACCACGAACGTTGTCGTCACGTATCAAAATACGCTGCTGAACGTGTATACGAACAGTTATTCGCTGACCAATTTGCAGACGGTAATCACGACGAACATCTTCACGACCAATGGCGCGCCGGTGGGGACACTTTACACGAACGTGACGGTGACAAATATCGCGGTGTCCGTGCCGACGGGCGATTTCTTCATCATCCCGACGAACTGGTGCGGATTCCAGATAGTGTCGAACCTGCTGACGAGTGTGGCGCATAGCACGAACACGACGTTGACGGCGGGGCCGGTGCCGATTTTCTCGGCACCCGGAGTGGTGTCGGGCCTGACGTTGTTGTATTCGCAGACGGTGATCACCAGCTTTACCAACCATACCCTTCTGATTCACGAGGGGGTTTGCGAGCCGGTGCTGACCAACTATGTCACTTACACCACCAATGTGGTTCAGACTTATTCGAACACGCTGTTGAACGTGATTACCAACCCTGCCAACCCCCCTGGGACGTATTTCACCAACAGCTTTGTCACGCTGATTACAACCAACATCTTCACCACCAACGGGGCGCCGGTGGGCACGCTGATCACCAACGGCACGCAGGTGTCCATGTTCACCAACATTCCCACCGGAGACTTTTTCATCGTGCCGACCAACTGGTGCGGGTATCAGTATCAGGTTCTTTCCACCAATCTTGTTACCAGCACGAACATGGTGACGGCGGGGCCAACGCCGATTTTCTCGGCGCCCGGAGTGGTGTCGGGCCTGACGGTGTCGTATTCGCAGACGACCATCTCCGAATACACCAACCACACGCTGGTCATCCAGCCGGGAGTTTGCGAGCCGATACTCCTCTACGCCACCAATGTGACCAGCACCAGTGTCACCACTTATCAGGACGTTTTTGCCAACGTGATTACCAACCCTGCCGACCCTCCTGGAACGTATTTCACCAACAGTGTCGTCATACTGATTACAACCAACATCTTTACCACCAACGGGGCGCCGGTGGGCACGCTGATCACCAATGTTACTTCCACTAACGTCACTCTGACCAATGGCAACTACAACACCGTTTGGCCGTCTGGGGACTATTATATTAACACCAATTATCTCTGCGGTCCGCTCACTAATATTTCTTCACTATACACAGGGTATCCCCTTACCAATGTGGTGGCGACGACCAACGTTCTCGTGGTAGTCACCAACTCGGCGGGCTATTTCTATTCCCAGAGTCTCGTGACCTATTCCACCGACCACGTATTCATCGTGGAGTCGCCCATTTGCGCCGTGGCTCCGACGAACACCACCTTGACCAATAGTACGGTCGGAGAATATGAAGGCATCGAAAAAATCCAGTTCGTGCGCGTGGCGGATAATAATATTGATCCGCTCACCGGCGGTTTCTTTCAACCCATTACGAACACCTACACGATGATGGTGGTGCTGCCCAACAGCAGCCAGGCGACGGTTCAAACGTTCCAAAGAGTGCTGACCCAACCCGATATTCTATTTTCCGCGGCAGATTTGTTGCCCGGTCCGGGGGTAGAGAATGATTATACTGTTCCCTATTATTGGCGTGTCGTTAATTTCAATCAGAGCAATATACTGCCCGGGCTTGCCGGGCCGGGAACCATTGACCCTTCTTCCACAATTACTTTTGACAAAGTCGGCCCGGTTTTTGAAAATATCTCTCCGAACTTTTTGACCGAGGCGAACGCCTTCCTGGACAATTATTTTATCTGGGGTTCGTTCGACGGCTCGACCAACGATCCGACCGTTTATCCCAACGGCACGAGCATTGCAACGTTGGAAAGCGAGGCGCTGATCCAAATTTCACCCTTGACCTTGCCGGATGGCACTAATGCATGGCTTTACAGTGTCGTCACACTTTCGGTCACCGGCGGCCAGCCGCCTTACACCTGGATGCTGGCGACGAACTCGCCCGCCTTGCCGACCGGGTTGGGCTTGTCGGGTGGCGTCATTTCCGGCACGCCCACAAACAACCCGGCTGGCCTGTATGATTTTACTGTTCAAATGAATGACTCCAGCGCCCGCTCGGTGCGAATGAATTATTCGATCACGATTCACTAAAAGCGACCCGTCAAATGAAATTATATCATTTCTCAGCGACAATCGGCGCAATGGTAGGGATGGCTCGCCGAGCCGTCCGTTGTTGGGCCACCGCGCGTCCCTGTCTCCTCCCGGTAAAATCACTGCCGCTCCTGGCCGGGTTGATTCTGTCTCCGGTGGCGGTGATGGCTGTGGATTCTGGATATGCCAACAGCGGCATAATTATATATTTTCCAAATTACAGCGGTAACACTGTTTCTTATCCACCTCAAGTTGACGCGACTAATTTCTACAACTCTGGCACTTGGTACATTTACACCAGCCCCAAACCTTACCACACCGCTGACACGCTTAATTACACCAACAAAGGCACAATGGTTGGTTATGTGGGTTGGGATTTCGCGCTCTGGCCGTCCGCTACTGGCCAGCGCAGCATGTCAGCCAGCTTCTTCAACGATGTTTTGGGAACGAATCAGGCGGTGGATGACACCATTCTCAATCCACCAAGCTCACATAATCAGTCTCAGGTCAGTTACTTGTTGATATGCGCCACGAATATCAACAACAAAGGCACATTGACGGCTGGACCCAATGGCGAGATCCAATTGATTGGCGGGAACATCAATCTTTCCCGCAGCGAGTTGAACATTACGTCCATTCCACCAGTCGGCAGCTTCAATAATGGGACGAACTTCACACCCGACACGGCTGTTTATAGCATGTATTGGGCGTTCACCAATATGCCGGCTATTCTGCCAGAGAGTAGTGGCCGGCTAACAATGCCGACTATGAATAGTGCCAATCTGTGGAATGGGACAACGGTGAGAGTGCCCACTTACGGCGTGCAGGATAACTGCTCGACCAACTATTTTGAAGGCGCAAGCCTGTCATTTCAACCTACGACGAGCGACTCATTGGACACGCACGTGGGCGCCACGAATGAATGGAAACAGGCGGTTTTTGTGTATAGTCCCAACATACCCGCGCAGATAAGGTTCTATCCCAGTTCAAACGCTACGAATGTTTTTCAAACGGCTGTGGTGCAGTTGATGGCAGTGTCCACAAATCCAGTGTCACTGTTGCCGGAGACCCACGCGATTTACTGGGTGGATACCTTGGGGTCGGAGACCAATAAAGGGCTGAACATAAACACGAATCATGACCCCTTCTATTCTTGCAATGGCTTCATTTACCGCCCGGCCAATTATAATGTGTCCCGAACAGACCCGGGTGGTGACTTTGCCGGTGGGTCTCCCGGCATCGGAACACCGCCGGGTAACTTTTTTTCGGGTTTCGCCAACTCCGGTGTGTCCAACACGTATAGCGCCTATTCCGCCTTCATTACCAATCTGGTTTCGCAGTCGGGTACCGTGATCACGAATTCGGCGACGAATTCGCCGGGCCGGGTTCGCATTTGTGCGGCGGGTAATTTGGATCTCACCAGGTCGCGCATCGGTGCTCAGGGAGATATTATGATCCAGGCAGGGAACCTGACTAACAGCGCCGGGGCCGTCATTGATTGCCAGACCTTGAACTACAATCTCGGTTCGACGAATGGCTATTTGAACATCACTAATCTTGCCCAGCAGAATGTCAGCCGGCTTCAAGGGACTATGAACGCCTGGAGCGCCATTTGGACCAACATACAGCCGGTGGCTGTTGGAACGAATACAGCGACGAATGTAGTAGCATTTTGGGTCTTGGTTTTGGATGCGAGTCAACTTTCAGGCATCGCGCCGGTGACGGTTCAGGATTTAATCCTGCACAGCACCAACAACGGCACCGGGATGCGGGGTGGGATTACCATCAGCGATTCCATGACCGTTGATCAGAACTTTTTGCTCGACGGACAGAGCTTTACTCTTTTGGGAAGCCTCAATCTTAGCTACCCGCTTCAGGATTGGACCTACGCCAACGCGCCGAATCTCCGCTATTTCACCAATAACGGAGCGTTATTCATTCCCCAGGATGCGCATTTTGGAGATGACGGGCCGACGAACTATGCCGCGTTTGTCAATAATGGAACGATCACCAATGGCGGTGGCCTGATGATTAACAGTGATTATTTCCAAAATCAAAATAGCGGGACTCTCTATGCCGCAGGGGGAGTCTTTGTAACCACTTCGGCCGGCAAGGTTGAAAATGCCAGCATCATCTCCGGCGAGGACATGGATTTCTACGGAAGCACATTGAAACTGAACCATTCCACGCTCTACGCCGGGAATCAGTTTAATTTCGGCATGATCAATTCACTCTACGACACGGGCGGTTCTTCCAGCAACATCCTGATATGCGGGAATGGTTTCAATTTGTGGATCAAACCGACGAACGCGGCGGCGGGCGATTTGCTGGGAACTGTGATCACCAACGAGGCGTTCAACGGGGCGGAAGTGGATGATATTTGGGCGGGCGAGGATCTCGGGGCGACAACGAATGGTTTTTACAACAACGTCGCCATTGGCAGATTGGTGTTGTCGCCGCAGGCGGGCCCTTTGTCACTGTTCACGCTGTTCTATTTCAGCGGCGCGAGTGTGAGCAATGCCTTGTATGTGGATTATCTCGATCTGACACAACTGTCCACCAACTATGCGGAGATGCTGCAGATAGATCCGAACCTTGTCATCTATTATGCCGCCGTGACGAATAATTATGCTCCGCCACAAGCCGGCGGTGTCGACCAGGAGTGGGAAGAGTATTTGAGTGGCAATACGAATATATGTAACGGCCACTTGCGCTGGGTCACCAATTTTGCCGGGCCGAACAGTTCGGTGGATGTTGTCATCGGCGGCCATACTTGGAGTGTTAATAGGGCGTTGCGCTACAGCAAAATCATTGATTCCAATACCAATGGAATCCCGAACTATTATGATCCGGATCCTTTCAGTAATGGGGCGCCTCCCGGCAGCATACCGGAGTTGATGCTGAATGTTTCCCTGGTGCAGCAGACGGGCCAGTCGTCACCGGAGGACTTGGTGCAGACGGGCCAGATATCGTCAACCACCCTGGCTAATAATGTGCTGGCTATCTCATGGCTGGCGACCGCAGGTACCGTTTACCAGGTCGAGTTCGCCACGAATTTGCCGCCGAATTGGCAGCCGTTGCTGGCTTACACCAATAACACGCTCACCAACCAGACTGTCACGGTTTTGGATACCAATGCGCCGGCTGGCGCTCCCAGTCGGTTTTATCGGGTGGGCCATCCTTAGGCGCAATTTTAATCAACAGAGTGGAAGCTATAACTCTGATGCAATGAAAGAAGAATTGGCGAGAATCGCAGGAGGACTGTTCCGTGGGGAACTCCTTGTTGCGGAATGTGTGGTGCTGTTCTTCCTGACCGCCGGGCTTGTTCAGGCGGCGGGGCAAAGCTGGCACGAGCAATGAAACCGTTTCATCGTCTGAATTTCAGGTGCAGAATATTAAGATAAATCTGCACAAAACCGTTATGTTCTCAAAAATAGGAAATCTGTTGGAATCAACATCCCCCCTTGGGAATAATAACAATACGCTGACACAACGACACAACACAGGGAGTAAATGAGAAAAACCAAATTCTGCAGGATTTTTCAAAGTGGCCTTCAATCAGGGATCGCCACCGTGGGGATTTTGTTTGCGACAACAACATTCGGCACGCCGACATTGCCCAACATCAACACCAATAATGTGGTGAACATCACCAACGCACTCTACGGCGCGGTGGGTGATGGCGTCACCGACAACACCACCGCCATTCAAAACGCCATCAACGCCGCGGCTGCGGGCGGCACGACGAATGGGTTGAGCGGCGGCACGGTGGAAATTCCGGCAGGCGGCACGTATCTGAGCGGGCCATTGACGCTGGCTAGTCAGATCAATTTGCAAATTGACAGTGGCGCGACGCTGAAATTCCTGCCTTTCAGCAGCTATCCCAACGCCTGGGGAACTCCCGCTTATCCTATTGCGGGCACCAATCTGACCGATCTTGAAATCAGCGGGTCTGGAACCATTGACGGCAACGGCCTCAATTGGTGGTATGCCGGTCCGCCGAACCGGCCTTACATGATTTATTTTTCCAGATGCTACCGGGTGCTTATTCAGAACGTCACCTTGCAGTACCCGCCGAAGATGCACATCGTTTTTAAGAACGGCGCAGGTAATATCACAGTACAAGGGATTACCATCAATACCCCCCCTTCGCCGAACACCGATGGCATTGATTTAATCGGAACGAACTGCCTGGTCCAAAACTGTTCCATCAGCGATGGTGACGATAATATCGCGCTGGGAAGCAGCGGCAGCAGCGCTGTTTCATCCGACATACTCATCACCAACTGCACCTTCGGCATCGGCCATGGCGTATCCATTGGCAGCAATACTTCCGCCGGGGTGTCGAATTTGACGGTCATCAATTGCACCTTCAGTAACACCGATTACGGCATCCGCATGAAATCCGACAACAACGCCACCAGTAGCGGCAACGGCCGGGGCGGTATAGCGCAAAATCTTTCCTACTTGAATCTCGTTATGACCAACCTCACGTATGGCGCGATTGTTATTTACAGTTATTATAACGAGTATGGCACACCCATCGGCATTACCCCGGCAATAGCGGCGTCGCAGTCTGTTGGTTCCGCCAATATCCCGATCTGGCGCAATATTACGATCAGCAACGTGACCGCAACCGTGGCCAGTGGAGGCATGGCGGGAATTATTTGGGGGCGAATCGAGGCCCCTGTTAGCAACATCACGTTGAGCCATGTCAGTATCACGGCTTCGACGACCTTCGACGTTTATAACGCTCAAGGCGTTCGGTTTACCGACTCACAAATCACGCTGCCCAGCGGCAACAAAACGTTCACGCTTTACAACGCCGACATCACTGTCGGCAATAGCGCTCCGGGGGCACCCTTGATCACGTTCGACGGTCTGACCAGCACCAATTCATTGGCGCTGTATCAGGCGCCGGCAAGCATGACCGCCACCGATGTGTTTGGCGCCAGTCCCATCACTCTGGATGTCAGCACCCTCACCATCAGCAACAATCTGACGTTGCCCGGTTCGTCCGTTGTCAATTTTGTCCTGGGCACAAACAACGCCAAAGTCGTGACGACCGGAAACCTGAACCTGAACAGCACGATTAATGTTGCCGCCGGTAACGGCTTCGGCGCAGGCACCTACACACTGTTCACCTACAACGGCAGCTTTCACGGCAACCCCGCCTTGGGCAGCAGGCCGGCAGGCTACAGTTACAGCATCACCAACCCGCCCGGACAGGTGCAATTGTTGGTTCAATCTCCCCCGCAGTCCCCAAATGGGGTTTTGGCAGTTAGCGTGAATCCACCGTCCGGTTCGGCTCTCATCGCGAACTCGTCGCAGCCGATTTTTGTGACTGTCGAAGATGCGACCGCCAATGATATTTATGAGGTGACTGGTGCGACAGTCACGGGAACAATCCCTGGAGTCGTCACAAATACATTCCTGGACACTGGCAATCCGCCGGGTGTCACTGCGTTCGACGGCATTTACAGCGCCACGCTCCAGGTTCCCGCTTCGACCGGTCCGCTGACAATGACGGTTGTCGCAACGAATGCAAATGAGGTTGGAACCACCAATGTGGTTTATTACTCCGTCATTCAGCCGCCGGCGAATGATAATTTTACCAATGCAACCAAAGTTCCCACCAATGGCGCGTCGTATCTCGCGAACAACCAGTTTGCCACCCTTGAATCCGGTGAACCAAAACATGATGGAGATCAAAATGTAGCAGCCTCGCTTTGGTGGACATGGAAGCCAAGCACCAGCACGAATGTGTTCATTGACACCGTCGGCAGCGACATAGATGCCATCCTGGCTGTTTACACCGGTAACGCCTTGACCAATTTGCAACAAGTCGTGGCAACGAATGGTTCCCTGGCGCAGTATGAACCGGCGCAGGTCAGTTTCAACGCACAGGCAGGCACGACATATTATATCGTTGTTGCCAGCGTGAATTCAAGCTCGGTGGGTTCGCTTAATTTACACATCACACCCGGGGGACAGCCGGACACAGTTGCACCTATAGTCCTTGTTACCAACCTCTTGAGCGGGCTGACGGTTGAGAGTCCGATCATCAACGTTGCCGGAACGGCTTACGATCCGATGCCAAACGCCAGCGGAGTCAGCCAGGTTTTCGTGGCTGTCAACGGGTCTTTGCTCCCGGCGGTCATCGGAACAACCAACTGGATGACTCTGGTTTCACTGCACCCCAATATGAACATCATTCAGGTCGGCGCGGTTGACGAGGCGGGTAATTTTTCTTCACCGGTGACAGTCGAAGTCAATTATTTGGTGTCGTATCCGACCAATGATTTTTTTGTCCATGCCATTCAGTTGAGTGGCAACAGTGGCAACGTTTTGGCTACTAACATCACTGCGACGAGGGAAGTCGGCGAGCCTTATATTACTGGAAATCCCGGCGGCCACTCGCTCTGGTGGTACTTTGTTCCACCAACGAATGGTGTGCTCACCCTCCAGACCACCAACAACACGTTTGACACGTTGTTGGGACTTTACACCGGCACGAATGTTGCCAACCTCACCCTCGTTGCCGATAACGACGACGCCTTCGAAGGCGCGCCCGGCGGGTTCAGTGAGCTAATCCAGGCGGTAAGGACCGGTCAAACTAACTATATCGCTGTGGATGGCTATGACGGCGAGTCCGGCACTTTTTCCCTGATTTACTCATTTGTGCCGGCAACGGTTTATCAGTTAATGGTGAGCAACAGTCCAGGCGGAACAGTCCAATTGGAGACTACCAATGGTTTGGGTGGTGTCACGGTCCTGCCGGGAGAGTCCGGAGATTTTGCGAGCAATTCCATAGTGGCTCTCGTGGCTGTTCTGAATGATGCGGGCTTCCAGTTTGATACTTGGAATGGCGATCCGCTTTTGACAAACAATCTCTTGACCGTTGTGATGGAAAGCGACACGAACGTCACAGCCAATTTCATCGCCAGAGTTTTTACAGACGGATTTGAGTCTGGAGATCTATCCAATCTTGCGTGGACAACCGCGGGGGATGCGCCATGGTTTGTGCAGACCAATGTTGTTTGCGTGGGACAATATGCCGCCCGGTCCGGCGTGATCGGCGACAGCCAAAGCAGTTCGCTGATTCTCACGAACAACTTCACTGCTGGCATCGGTTCTTTTGATTACAAAGTCAGCTCGGAAACGAATTGGGATTTTTTGAATTTCTATGTGGATAACGTTCTGCTCCAGCGATGGTCGGGAGAAGTCGGGTGGGCGACCTACACGTTCCTTCTCACTGCCGGCTCGCACACATTGGAATGGAGATATGTCAAAGACCCGGCCATCAGCGAAGGCTTGGACGCGGCATTTATTGATGATGTGAGCCTGCCCCCAACCGACCCTTCACCTGCCATTCTCCAATTGCAACGTCGAACAGACGGCGAATTCTTCGTTGACTTGGCTGGACAGAACTGTGAGGAATATATTGTTCAAACGTCAACCAATCTGGTCCACTGGCAGAGCATTTCGACCAATTTCGCCACCGGGGGTGGGGTCATCCATGTTCTGGTTCCACCAAACAGAACCAACCAGATGCAGTTTTATCGTGCTATCGTGCCTTGATTTCATGGAATGCCGATTCAGAGTGAACTGACGCCTTTGCTGACGGCGTCTTGAGTGGGATGATAACTCTCGGCTTAACCGGCGGTTTGGGGATGGGAAAATCCACCGCTGCCCAATTTCTCAACGAGCGCGGCGCGCAAATCCTGGACACGGATGAACTGGCGCGCCAACTCGTTCAACCCGGCCAGCCCGCTTTGGCGGAAATCCAGGCGGTTTTCGGCAAAAACATCGTCGCCCCGAATGGCGAATTGCGCCGCGACGAACTCGCGCGGATTGTCTTTGCCGATGCCGCCGCCCGGAAAAAACTCGAAGCCATTCTGCACCCGCGCATTCAAGAACGCTGGCTCGCGCAAATCGAAACCTGGCGCAAGGAAAACCGCGCGCTCGCCGTCGTGGTGATACCATTGCTTTTTGAAACCCGGGCTGAATCATACTTTGACAAAATTATTTGCGTCGCGTGTTCAGCCGCGACTCAGCGAAACCGGCTCCTGGAGCGCGGCTGGACACCGGAGCAGATCGCCCAGCGCATTGCCGCGCAATGGCCCGTTGAACAAAAAATCGCGCGCGCCGATTTTGTTGTTTGGACGGAAGGCGCATTGGACGCCCACGCGCGCCAGATCGAGCACATTTTCGTAAAACTTTAACGTTTTTTGGTAGAGCGGCGCTGCCGCGCCGCCGTGCTTTGTATGACTTGCAGCGGGGGCAGCCTTAAGCAATTCCCGGAGATTCACTTACGTTGGTAGGGACGCGCGGCTTGCCTCGGCGTAGCCTCCGGCGAAGCTTGGGCCCGCGCGTCCGGCGGAAGTTCCGCCTCCCACCCCGGTCGCCTCGGCGATGCGACCCTACCTTTGCACCGATTATCACTTGGAATTGGTATTACTCCGCGTTCTCAGGGAAGAACATTTCCTTTTGTCCCCGGCTTGGTTACGCTTTTCCCGACATGATTCTCACGCCCGAAGAGTTGCGCAGCTTGGTCGAGCTGAAACACTCATTGCTTGGGCACGCCCTGCTGCGCGATACGCCAAAATATAGTTAAAAGTGACCCCGATTTTCAATTTCAGTTGGACCAAGACCCTCTGGGGCACCATTGCGGTGGTCTTCCTGCTGGGGTTGATCCTCCGTGTGATGGCGATGGACTCCCGGCCATCGTGGAGCACCACCAACGCCACGCGTTGGCAACCCGCGCGTTTCACTCCATATCTGGAGAACGATGAGAAGATCTACATCGCGTTGACTGAGCAACTCGATACCGGCAAGGGCTACACGCTCCAGGGCCACCGGATCCTGCGCGAGCCGTGGATCGTCCGCGAACAGTACGACCGGCCGCTGTTCTTCCATCCCCCCGGCGGGATTGCATTCTTCTGGTTGATCCACAGGATCGTCGGGAACACCGGCTATGCCCTGGCGCAGATACTCGGCTTCGCCATCTTCTTTTGGAGCGCCCTGCTCCTTGGCTGGGTGGTGCTGCAGCCGTTCAACCGTATCGCGCTCCTGACGCTGGCGGTCCTGGCGGCGTTCACGCCGATCATGGCGCACGTTGCGGGGCGGTTCTGGCTCGACGGGCCGCTGCTGGCGTTCTCGACGGCGGCGGTGGCCGTGTTTCTGCTGGGTCTCAAGCGCCGGAGCACGCTGCTGGTGTGCCTGGCAGCGGCGCTGCTGGGGTATGCCAGCCTGATCAAGCTCGCGGCTTTTCTCGTCATTCCGGGCGCGGCGGCGCTCGCGTGGGCGGTTACACCGCGCGGCCAGCGCCGCAGCCTCATTGCCCGCGGCCTGCTCTTTGTGGGAATCGCGGGTCTGATCCAGCTCCCTTGGGAAATCTGGCAGTGGCGGGTGGTCGGCAGCGCCTTCCCCACCTTGGCGGGGAAACCCGTTGAGCAGTTGGTCAGGACAAACCGCTATGTCTTTTACCTGACCGTGGTCCGATCGCCGTGGGTCTATGTGGAACTTCTGCCGCAGGTGATTTGGACGCTCGTCCCTTCACTGGTTCTGCTGGCGATGCAATGGAGCAACCGCGAATTACGGAAGCGCGGCGCGGCACTGGTCTTCTGGATTGTCCTGGTCGTCGGCATCCACGTCGCCTTAGGGGCGATTGGTTACTCCAAGGTGCTTCGCTATGTGATCCTGGTTACGCCCGCGACGGTTGTACTGTTCGCCTTGATTGTCGGAGGAGCCGTCCAGGTCATCCACGAGGGCGGGTGGCTGCCCGGCGGTAAAGTCGTCACCATCGCGCTTCTGCTCCTGGCAACGGCGGGCCTGGGACTGGAAGTGATCCAAGGCCTCAAGACCTCGATGGCAGACAACCGAATGATGGACCTGATCCGCCCGCTGCCGGTGCTGCGCGAAATCTTCTATTGAAACAGCAGGCTCAAAGCATTCAATCGCCATGAATGCCTCCTCAAGGGGGCAACGCCTTTGTAAAATGTATGATCGCGGGAGAAACACAAATGCAGTCAAAATCGGGACACCCCGAATTAATCAGCCCACCTTCTCCGCCACCACCGCGCCTTCAACGGAGAATTATGGCCATGCCCCAGCCAGGGCGGTTTTTGAATTTCGCGCCTTGGCGCTACTTTGCCGTGCCTTGGTGAAAAAAACCTGCTAATCTTTTGTCGTCATGTTGCTGACCAAAGATGAACTGCACAGCCTTGTTGAACTGATGCATCAGTCGCCGCACATGCTGCTGGGGATGCACCCGCTCGGCGATAACTCCGGCCTTGTTGTCCGCGCATTGTTGCCGGACGCCGCCGGGGTTGAAGTCCAGCCCGTTCATGAAAAAGGCAAACCGAAGTTCGAATTGAAACGGATTCATGAGAGCGGCCTGTTTGAGGGGATCACAAAATCAGCCAATCGCGTCTATGCCTACGATTTGGTCGTCACCAATCATTGCGGCCAGACCCGCCGGACGCGTGATCCGTTTTCATTTTTGCCGACGCTGGGCGAGTCGGATTTGTTTTTGTTCGGCAAAGGCGACGAGCGGCGCATTTACGAAAAACTCGGTGCGCAACTGCGCGTGATTGACGGCGTTCACGGCACCAGTTTTGCCGTTTGGGCGCCGAACGCGCAGCGCGTCAGCGTCGTCGGCGATTTCAACCGTTGGGATGGGCGGTTTCATCCCATGCGTTTGCTCGGCGCATCGGGCGTCTGGGAGATTTTCATTCCCGGTGTCGGGGAAGGCGCGCATTACAAATTTGAAGTTCGTGGCGCGCATGGAAACATTTCTCTGAAGACCGACCCTTGCGGATTTTTCTTCGAGGTGCCGCCAAAAAACGCCGCGATTGTCTGGGACACGCAAAAGTTCAAATGGAGTGACGGGGGTTGGTTGAAAAAGCGGCGCGGGCGCGACCCATTGCGTTCGCCTGCAAGCATTTACGAAGTGCATCTTGGCTCGTGGCGGAAAAAAACGGCGAACGAGTCGTGGAGTTATCGCGAGTTGGCCGGACCGCTTGTGCTGTATGTCACGCGAATGGGATTCAGCCACGTCGAATTTTTGCCGGTGGCCGAACACGCGTTTTATCCGTCATGGGGTTACCAGGTGACCGGCTTTTACGCGCCAACAAGCCGCTACGGCACGCCGGATGATTTTCAATTCCTGGTCAACGCGCTCCATGAAGCCGGCATTGGCGTGATTGTGGATTGGGTGCCGGCGCATTTTCCGCGCGATGATTGGGCGCTCGCCCGTTTCGACGGCACGGCGCTCTACGAATACGAGGACCCGCGCAAAGGCGCGCATCAGGACTGGGGCACGCTGATTTTCAATTTCGGCCGCCACGAAGTGAACAATTTCCTCGTTGCCAACGCGCTGTTTTGGTGCGACCAGTTTCACGTGGACGGTTTGCGCGTGGATGCCGTCGCCTCGATGCTTTACCTCGATTACTCGCGCAAGGAAGGCGAATGGGTTCCAAATCAATACGGCGGGCGCGAGCATATTGAAGCGATTGAATTCCTGAAAAAATTCAATCACATCACGCATACGGAATTCCCCGGCATGATAACCATCGCCGAGGAATCCACCGCGTGGCCGCTCGTCACGCGACCGCCCTATGTTGGCGGCCTCGGCTTTTCCTTCAAATGGAACATGGGCTGGATGCACGACACGCTCGGCTATTTCGGCCTCAACCCGGTCTATCGCAAATATCACCAGAACGATCTCACGTTCGCAACGCTCTATCATCACACCGAAAATTTCATCCTGCCGCTCTCGCACGATGAGGTGGTGCACGGCAAGGCGTCGCTCATCGGTCGAATGCCCGGAGATGACTGGCAGAAATTCGCCAACCTTCGCGCGATGCTCGCGTATCAATGGCTTTTCCCCGGCAAAAAACTTTTGTTCATGGGCGATGAATTCGGCCAGCGCGCCGAGTGGGATGAAAACGGCCAGCTTGATTGGTGGCTGCTCGATGCCGGACCGTTTCATTGCGGCCTGCAAAAATTCGTCGAGGATTTGAACAAACTTTACGCCGCCATGCCCGCGCTGTGGCAGGGCGACTACGCCCCCGCCGGTTTTTATTGGATTGATTGCGCCGACCGCGAGAACAGCGTCCTTTCATTTGTCCGCCAAAACGACGATGGCACAAACCAGCTTGCCGTCATTTTGAATCTCACGCCGGTGCCGCGCGAAAAATATCGCGTCGGCCTGCCGCGCGCCGGTTGTTGGCGCGAAGTCTTGAACAGCGACGCCGCGATTTACGGCGGCAGCAACAAGGGAAATTTAGGCGGAGTCACCGCTGAAAACATTCCCAGCCACAATCAGCGGCATTCGGCGGAATTCTATCTGCCGCCTTTGAGCGCCATTGTGTTCCAGCCCGAAACCAAGGCGTGAACCCACTGGAAATGCCGTGAAATTGATTTCTTGGAACGTCAACGGCCTGCGCGCCGTGTTGCGGAAAAAATTCCTCGATTTCCTCGATGCCGAAAAACCGGACGTGCTTTGCCTTCAGGAAACCAAATGCGGCCCGAACGACGTCGAGCAGCTCTGGCCCGCCACTTACATGACTTACTGGAATGCCGCGCAGAAAAAGGGTTATTCCGGCACGGCGATTTTCACCAAAACACGGCCACTGAACGTTACTCTCCACATCGGCATTGCCGAACACGACGGCGAAGGCCGTGTGCTTGCCGCTGAATTCAAAGACTTTTTTCTCGTGAATGTTTATGTGCCCAACTCCAGGCGCGACCTTTCCCGCCTCACTTATCGCCAGCGTTGGGACGCCGATTTTTTGCGTTACCTTAAAAAACTGGAAAAGAAAAAGCCCGTGATTTTCTGTGGCGACCTCAACGTGGCGCACATGGAGATTGACCTCGCCAATCCCAAGGCCAACGTCCACAACCACGGTTTTACCCCCGAAGAACGCGCCGGGTTCAGTGCGTTCATGAAAGCCGGTTTTCTCGACACGTTC
>Ga0187885_10002095_pt1 | contig 20331 bp, 18 predicted proteins | sample June2016WEW_20_1_3_FD_132970 | JGI IMG/M metagenome (GOLD analysis project Ga0187885, IMG submission 132970) | Peatland microbial communities from SPRUCE experiment site at the Marcell Experimental Forest, Minnesota, USA - June2016WEW_20_100 | ecosystem: Environmental > Terrestrial > Soil >... | reverse complement strand
CTCCCAAGATTACGTCTGACGGTCGCAAGACCCTAAAGGCTCGTCGTAGACTACGACGTTGATAGGCCAGGTGTGTAAAGCCAGTAATGGCAAAGCTGACTGGTACTAATCAGCCGTGAGGCTTGATCACTTAAATTTCTCCCGCGACTGCGGGGGAGACAGGTGATTTAACAAACTAGCTCTGAAGAAATTCGGAGCCAGCCGCTCTGTAGTAGACTTGCCGCTCCTGTATGCAATTGTCAGAGAATCATGTTCTTTGAAGAAGCATTAACGGTTTCGCTTTGCGAAACAATTTCCCGGCGGCTATGCCGCAGTGGTCCCACCCGTTCCCATCCCGAACACGGCCGTGAAACGCTGCAGGGCCGATGGTAGTGCCTGTATAGCTTGCGCGAGAGTAGGTCGCTGCCGGGGTAATTTACCCGAATCTTTACCACGTTCCACGTGGCTTTTCGGGATTTCAAAGCCCGCATTCAGGAATGAGTGCGGGCTTTCCATTCTATTACAGCAGCAGCCGTGGGAGCGACATTCTTGTCGCGACCCTCCTCATTGTGTATGATTGCGCCACTAAAACCATGCCACAACCGGAAACACAATTGGGCGGTTTGCCCATCGGCGATGCGCCGCGCGTTGTCGGTACCGTTTCACAAGCCGACACGCTTGCGAAACTCGCCGGTGCCGGTACGCACGACTGCGACATCGTTGAAGTCCGCCTCGATCTGATCGGCGCTGATACGCCCGGCTGGCTGGAGCAAGCCAAGGCCATCGAAGCCAAGGGTGTTCCGGTCATTGTCACCATCCGGCTCGCCAACGAAGGCGGCAAGTGGACGCAACCCGATGAAGTGCGTCTCCCGCTTTTTCAAGCCGCGCTCCAAAATCTATCCGCTGTCGACATCGAATTTCGCAGTCCGTTGCTGAAGAAAATCTCCGCGCTAGCGACGCGACATCAAAAGGCGCTGATCGTCTCCCATCACGATTTCCAGAAAACGCCGGCGGCGGACGAACTTCGACAGATAATCCGTAAGGCGTCCGACTGTGGAACCATTGTCAAGATCGCCACGCTGGTCCAGACCGATACTGATCTCGCAATACTGCGTGAGTTGCTCTCCGAAAAGTGGCCGGTTCGCATCTGCCTGCTTGGCATGGGCTCGCCCGCCAACGGCTCTCAGGCGGGCAAGCTCGGACCGCAGACACGCACACTTTTCCCAAAGCTCGGCTCCTGCCTCACGTATGGCTATCTCGATGTGCCTGTCGCGCCGGGACAAGTTCACGCACGCGAGCTGATGCAACAACTTCGACCACGCTGACTTTCCCGGTGATTCAAGGTTGACAAGCCTCGGTGCAGTGGGTTGTATTTAAGCCAAGTCCTATGGCTTCCACTCATACAGGCGCACCGCAACGGGTGCGCGTCGAATTGGGTGAGCGCAGCTACGATATCCTGATCGGTTCAGGACTATTGGCTCGGGCCGCGGAGTTTTTTAAACCGTTGAAGCTTGGCAACCGTGGCGTGATCATTACTGACTCGAACGTCGGGCCGTTGTACGGCGCAGTGTTGCAGCAGGCGCTGCGCACCGGCGGCATTGAGACGGAGATCGTGGATGTGCCTGCGGGCGAGTCGTCGAAATCATTGCGCCAAGCTGATCGTCTTCTGGAACATTTGCTGTCGCTCGGGCTTGACCGGCGCTCCTTCGTGGTCGCGCTCGGCGGCGGCGTAGTCGGCGACTTGGCGGGGTTCGTCGCGGCAACGTATCTGCGCGGGATTGCGTTCGTGCAGGTGCCAACGACGCTGCTGGCGCTGGTGGACAGCTCGGTCGGCGGGAAAGTCGGCGTGAACCTGCCGCAAGGGAAGAATCTTGTCGGCTCATTCTATCAGCCCCGGTTGGTGCTGGCAGACATCGACACCTTGAAGAGTCTGCCTGAGCGCGAACTACGGGCGGGATTCGCCGAGGTCATCAAGACCGGCGCGATTCGGGACGCAAAGTTTTTCGCGTGGCTGGAACGCGAACATCAGCAGGTGCTGCGTCGGGAACCCGATGCGGTGGCGCATGCGGTGCGGCGTTGCTGCGAAATCAAGGCGGACGTCGTCAGCAAAGACGAACGCGAGTCGGGGTTGCGGGCGATTTTGAATTTCGGTCACACGGTTGGCCACGCAATGGAAGCGCTCGTTGAGTACGAAGGCTTGTTGCACGGTGAAGCGATCTCGATGGGGATGTGTTTTGCAAGCAAGCTGTCGGTGAAACGGGCGGGGTTGAACGAGACGGAATTGAAACGGTTGTGCGCGCTGCTTGAAGCAAGTGGATTGCCAACGCGTCCGACGGATAAATTCGACATGAACCGGCTGCTCGAGGCGATGCGTCTGGACAAGAAGGCACGCGAAGGTAAACTGCGGTTTGTGTTGTTGAAGCGGCTAGGTGAAGCCGTGGGCTCGGACGCGGTAACGGGCGCGGATATCGAGGAGGTTTTCAATGTCTGCTGTAGATGAAACCATTGTACGTGAGTATTTCGAAGCGCACGGTTTTCTCGTGTGTCAGCGCCGCAAGTATATCGTGCAGGCACGCCAGAGAACGGCGGACGAAGAGATCGATCTGATTGTGTTCAACCCGCGCGCTTCGGCGCCCGGGGCCGGGGTGCCCGCGGATTTTGAAATCACGTCCAACTCGCTGAAACAGGTGGCTCGGGCGATTGTGGCGGTGAAAGGCTGGCACACGGAGGTGTTCGCGCCGAGCGTGCTGGCGCATCAGCCGAAAATTTTTCGTTTCGTCGAGAACCGGGCGGTAGAAGAAGCAGCGCGACTGGTCGGCTCGGAGGGCTTGTTGAAAATCCTTATCGTGCCGGGGCTGCCACGCGACGCCAAGTCGCGGGAGCGCAGCATCGAAGTGCTCAAGGCGAAAGGTGTGGATGGCGTGATCTCGTTCCGCTCGATTCTGCGGGAACTGATTGCCAGTGTGGCTACGAACCGCAACTATGTGAAATCGGATCTACTGCAGACTCTGCGGCTACTGAAGAACTATGAGCTGATCAAGGAGCCGCAAATGGAGTTGAAGCTGAGAAGCAGGAAGCGTTAAAAGCAAGATGCGGATGGGAACTGCCAAGACGCCGGTCGCCGAGGTGTTGTAACGGTTCTAACGCTTTTAACTCACCCTCATGACTCCCCGCGAAGCCTATATCGCGCTGAACATGGTGCCAAACGTCGGTCCCGTGCGTGTGCGGGCATTGCTCGAGGTGTTTGGCGAACCACAGGCAATCCTGGCGGCGCGCCGCGACGAACTGCTGCGCGTGGAAAACATCGGCACGGAAGTCGCCCAGAACATTGTCAACTGGCGTCAGCACGTCGATCTCGATGCGGAGTTGGCGCGAATCGAGAAGGCGGGCGTGCTGGTCGTCACCCGCGAGGACGCTGAGTACCCGAAACATTTGCGCGAGATTTATGATCCGCCACTGGCATTGTACGCCCGCGGGTCGCTAGGCGATGGCGATCCACATGCCGTTGCGATTGTCGGTTCGCGGCGCACGACGTTGTACGGACAGGAAATGGCGCGGAAGCTGGCGTATCAATTGGCGCGCGTGGGTGTGACCGTGGTTAGCGGCGCTGCGCGCGGGATTGATACGTGTGCGCACAGGGGGGTGTTGCAGGCCAAAGGGCGCACGGTGGCGGTGCTTGGGTGCGGTGTCGACGTCGCTTATCCACCGGAGAACAAGGAGTTGCTTGCACAAATCGCGGCGAAAGGCGGTGCGGTGGTCAGTGAGTTTCCGTTGGGGACAAAACCAGACCGTCAAACCTTCCCGATGCGCAACCGCGTTATCAGCGGGTGGTCGCTCGGAGTGGTGGTGGTCGAGGCAAACGCGCGAAGCGGGGCATTGATCACGGCAAGCTTCGCGGCAGAGCAGGGGCGACAGGTGTTCGCGGTACCGGGCCGCGCGGACTCGGCGTTATCGAAAGGCTCGAACCACCTGATCAAAGACGGCGCGAAACTGACCGAGGATGTTGAAGACATTTTGTCAGAATTCGAGTATCTGTTCCCGAAGACGAACAAAACGGAACGACCGGCAGAGGCGGGGAACGGTGGGCGTGGGACAACGGGAGGGTTGAAAGTTTCGGAGACAGAACAGAAAGTTTTGACAGCGATTGGCGATGAGGAAGCGGTGATGGATGAGATTATCCGGCGGAGCGGTTTGACAACGGCGTGTGTTTCGACCACGTTGCTGGCGCTTGAGATGAAACGGATTGTGAAACAATTGCCGGGAAAAGTTTTTGCCAGATCGCTTGGCGCAAAAGATTAATCCATGGGTAAAACGCTGATAATCACCGAGAAGCCGAGTGTCGCGCAGGATATCGCGAAGGCCGTCGGCGGGTTCAAGAAGGGCAAAGAATACTACGATAGCAAGGACTACCTGCTTTCGTGGGCGGTAGGCCATTTGTTAGAACTGGCCGTGCCCGAATCCATGAAGGAGCAGGACAAGTGGACGCTGAATAAGTTGCCGATCATGCCGCCGCAATTCGACCTCGCACCTGCCGAAAAGATGGGCAACCGCATTAAGCTTCTCACGAAGCTGTTAGCCAGCAAGGAAGTCACCGACGCCATTAACGCCTGCGATGCCGGTCGCGAAGGCGAACTCATTTTCCGTTACATCTACCAATACGCGAAGTCCGACAAACCGATTCGCCGCCTTTGGCTGCAATCAATGACGACCGACGCGATTCGCGACGGTTTCGAGCGCCTGCGCAGCGATGTGGAAATGCAGCCGCTCGCTGAGGCCGCGCGCTGCCGCAATGAAGCGGATTGGCTCATCGGCATCAATGCCACCCGTGTATTCACGTTACGGCTAATCGGGGGGAAAGGCAGCACGGTCACCTCGCTTGGGCGCGTCCAGACGCCGACGCTGGCGATCATCGTGGATCGTGAGAAGAAGATTCAAGACTTCAGGGAGCGCATACTTAAAGAAGTGTTCGCTACATTTCGCCCTTCCACAGATAGTTATGTAGGTCGCTGGTTCGACGAAAATTACAAGAAGCAAGAAACTGAGATTGAGCGCACAGACAGATTACTTCGTCGGTTAAATCTAAAGCTCACGGATTGGTTCGCTAAACTTGATCCGGAATTTGGGTCGTTATGGGAAGAACATCGTGGAGTAAGTCGTCTTTGGATTTGGGAGATTGCGCTCGCTATCGAGAAGAAGTGCGTCGGGAAGCCTGGCGTTGTTGAAGTCGAAGAAAAGAAACCGACGACGCAAGCGCCACCGCAGTTGTACGATTTGACGACGCTCCAGCGCGAGGCGAACAACCGATTCAGTTTCTCCGCGCGCCGCACGCTGCAGATCGCGCAGGCGCTCTACGAAAGGCACAAGGCGATCACCTATCCGCGCACGGACTCGCGTTGTTTGCCGGAAGATTATGTGCCGACGGTGAAGAAGACGCTCAAGGCGCTTGGCGGGTCGGCGCTGGGCGCGTTTGCGGCGAAAGTGCTTGCCCAAGATTGGGTGAGACCCAACAAACGCATCTTTAACAATGTGAAAGTGAGCGATCACTTTGCGATCATTCCCACCGCCAATCCGCCGTCTGGCTTGGATGGCGATGAGCAGGTGATTTACGACATGGTCGCCAAACGTTTCATCGCGATCTTTTATCCAGCAGCGCAATTTGAGGTGACCACGCGCATTACGCGCGTCGAAGGCGAGCCGTTCAAGACTGAAGGCAAGATCATGATCGTGCCGGGCTGGCTGGAAGTGTACGGCAAGGAGACCGAGAAGAGTGGTGAGGCCACGCTACCCGCCGTCCAGCAAGGCGAGCGGGTCACCACCGAGAGCATTGAGATCAAGGAAGACAAGACCAAGCCGCCCGCGCGGTACACGGAAGCCACGATTCTAAGCGCGATGGAAGGCGCGGGTAAGCTGGTCGAAGATGAAGAGCTTGCCGAAGCGATGAAGGAACACGGTCTCGGCACGCCGGCCACGCGCGCGCAGATCATCGAGAACCTTGTCGGTGTGCGTTATCTGAACCGGCATGGCAAGGAACTGCAGCCCACATCAAAGGCGATGCAAACCATCGGCCTACTCAAGAACGTCGCGCCTGAACTCGTCAGCCCAGAACTCACGGGTGAATGGGAATACAAGCTTCGCGAGATCGAACGCAAGCAATTGAGCCGCGATAAGTTCATGAAAGAGATTCGCGACCTTACGGCGCATATTGTGAAGGAAGCGAAGGATTTTGTACCCGATGAACAGGTCGAGAGCGTCGAGCCGTTTGGCGCGTGCCCGAAGTGCGGCCAGCCGCTTCAGGAGCGGTTCAAGAGCTTTGAGTGCGGGAACGACGATTGCGATTTTGTTATTTGGAAAACGGTGGCAGGTCGCATGTTCAGCCGTGCCGAGGTTGAGACGTTGACCAAAGACCGAAAGATCGGACCGCTCGGTGGATTCCGAAGCAAGGCGAACAGGCGATTTGACGCGATCGTCAAGTTTGACAGCGAGTTCAAGGTGGAATTCGATTTCGAGGCGACTACGGCTGCCACACTGACCGACATCAAGTGTGAGAATTGCGGCAAATTTATGGCGGTGAGGTCCGGCCGGCGCGGGGAATTTCTCGCCTGCAGCGGTTATCCAGAGTGCAAAACCACGTTGAACTTCAAGCGCGACGAAGCGGGCAAGGTCGTTCCGCTTCCACGCGCGCCGCAGCCGAAGATGCCGGAGGTGGACATCAAATGCGAGAAATGCGAGAAACCGATGGTCATCCGCATGAGTCGCCGAGGACCTTTCCTCGCATGCTCGGGATATCCGAAATGTAAGAATGCCAAACCGCTCCCCGAGGAACTGAGAGCACAACTTCCCGCAGCCCCTCCCAAACCAGCTCCCGTTATGACCGACGAGAAGTGCGACAAATGCGGCGCGCCAATGGCGAAACGGCAGGGACGTTACGGCGAGTTCCTCGGTTGCTCGGCCTACCCGAAGTGCAAGAACATCAAAAAAGTTCAGTGAGCCGCCGCGTGGGCGGCGCGAGTGGCTCGCGTGCGGTCGCTGCCGATCCGCTGGTCGAGCAGTTCCTTAATTATCTCCGTGTCGAACGTGATGCTTCGCCGCTGACACTTCGCAATTACAGCGCCGACATCCATGCGTTCCGCATCTGGTTTGAGGGAAAATTCAAGCATCAGCCCGACTGGGACCGTATTGATCCATTTCACTTACGCGGTTATCTCGTTCATCTCACCGAAGCCCACTATGACCGCGCCACGATTCACCTGAAGATGTCCGCCTTGCGGAGTCTCTTCCGCTGGCTTGTCCGTGCCGGGCGCGTCAAACACAGCCCGCTCATGGGCCTCACGCTTCCCAAAAAAGCACACAAGCTGCCGAAGTTCCTGACAATCCAGCAAGTCGTTGCATTGCTGGATGCGCCGCTGGCTGCCATCCATGGGGGGTCGCGCTCCAGCACGACCGAAACGCAACGACACGGCCGCGCGGAAGCGCGGCCCTCCAATGACCTTGCCGCCTGGCGCGACAAGGCAATTCTTGAGACTTTTTACAGTGGCGGTCTGCGCATCCACGAACTCGAACAGCTCAACGATGACGACATCGATCTCCTCGGGGAAGTCGTCCGCGTCCGTGGCAAAGGCAAGAAAGAGCGGCTCGCTCCACTCGGCGGCCCAGCAGTCGAGACGCTGCAAAAGTATCTGCAATTACGCAGGCGAACTTCTCGCGGCCCGCTCTTTGTCAACAAATTCGGACGCCGCCTGTCCGCGCGCGGCGTACAACGGATGCTCAAGAAGTACTTGCTCGTTGCCGGTCTCGATCCATCACTCACACCGCATAAGCTGCGCCACAGTTTCGCCACGCACATGCTCGATGCGGGGGCCGACCTGCGCAGCGTCCAGGAACTTCTCGGTCACGCCAATCTTTCCACGACGCAGATTTACACGCACATCACTCCCGAACGCTTGAAGAAGGTTTACGACAAAGCTCATCCCCGGGCGTAAGCCTGCTTCCAAGAATCGCTTTTGGGGTTCGCTGTTTGACGCGATGGGCTCCGCCCGTTTCAAAACGAGCGGAGCGGAACCCTCACAAGTTCCGCTCCGACTGTGCAATTTCGGCGAGTGGTGAGAACGACTGATCAGAATCAGCCGCCATCATCCCACCAGCGACCGGTCTTTCCGTCCTTTTTGAGTGCCAAGTTACCCTTTCTCACGTCGCCGCTCTTAAGCTTGATCTCGTAGGGGACAAACCGCCCGGGGTAAGACTTGGGAGTGAAAGCCGTGCCAATGCTGACGATCTCGAGACCGCCAGCGATTTGCTTGGTTTGGTCGTCAACCGTAAATCTCCGGAATTTTTCAGCTTCAGTCCAGTCCTGGCGTCCAAGAGCTTCGAAATAGGCGCGGGCGGCTTGTTCTGCGGTCATGGACGCGTATTTTTCGTTGTCGGGCAACTTCTGCATTTCGTTTTGGAACCAACTCACATTGGCCGGCAACTCGAGCTGGAACACTGCCGAATCAATCGGCTGGTTATAGTCAATCTGATCAAGTTCAAAAATCAACTTGTTGCCCAATGCAGCATGAAGATAAATTTTCACTGATTCCAACAATGCGGTTTGACCATCAAAGACATATATCCGTCGCGTGTCGGCACCGTCGAAGAAACGGTTTTTGAGGTAATCGTTATCCGGCTGGCTGGATTTGGCTTCGATGGTGACGACATCTTTTATCCGTCCATCGTCCGCGCGTTTCTTCTCGCGGCTTAGTTTCCAACCTTTGGTGCGGGCGTTGTCGAGTTCGTTACTGATGGTATTGCTGAGATTAGCGACTTTTTGGAGCCAATCTGTGTCAGGCTCGGTTTTCAATGGCTCCGGCACTTTCACCGCGAGGTTGGCGGTTTTGATAAACATCACGGTGGATTGCCCGTCCATCACGGCGACGCGTCCCGGCTTTTCAATACGCCATTTGAGCTCCGGCTCGAACTGTTTCCACAATTCGATAGGACAAAACTCACTGTCGGAGTTAATAATGCCAAAGTTGTCAGCAGGAAGCGCGCGCAGTTGGCCGCGAAGGTGGATGCTGGTGAGTTTGGCCACCGCTTGGGCGCCTTTGGCCATGACCTCGGCGGCGGTGGCTTGTGTCTTGGGCGAGGCCAAGACAATGATTAGAATGATAGCTGCCGTACCGGCAGCCGTGCTCAACCCGAATCCCCAGCGATGTTTCAGTAACAGGCTCATAATTGTGTTCCTTTCCGGTTTTGTCTGTTGTTGGAGAACCCGGCGCATGACTGGTTCGACAATGGACACACCGGCGGCAGCCCGGCCGCGGGCGACCAATCGCTGTTGCAGTTTGGCAATGGCCGCGTATTCAGCGCGGCAAGATGCACACGTTTCGAGGTGTGCCTCGCATTGGAGAGATTCCTCGCGTTCGAGCAATCCTTCGATGTAGGCGACTAAATTGTCCCGGCATTCAGCGCAGTTCATGGTTGCTCCGTTTGGTAAACTGTTCGTTCCGCGCTTTCGCGGGCTTGAAGCTCCTGACGAAGCAGGGCGTAAGCTCGCGAGAGCGTTTTTGTGACCGTGCCGAGCGGCATTTTGAGTCGCTGGGCCACCTCCTGGCAGGACAGCTCTTCGTAAAACCGCAGCAGAATCACCTGACGATACGCTTCGGGTAGGACAGCGATGGCTTCATCCAATTGATATTCCGCGTGGTCGTCGGCAGGTTCGGTCATCATAACTTCTGCGACTTCGCGATCCTGTTGGCGACGCTTCAGGGAGCGGAACTGTTCTTTGGCCACCCGCCCGGCAATACCCAAGAGCCAGGAATAAAACGATTCCGGCTTCCGGAGTTTCTGCAAGGACTGAAAAGCCCGGACAAACGATTCTTGCGCCGCCTCCTCGGCTTGTGACCGATCCCCAAGTTGGCCCGTCAGGTAAGAGAACAACGGCCCTTGGTAACGGTGCACCAACAGGCGGAAATCCTCCGGATGTCCGTCGCGACAACGTTCCACGTATTCTTTGTCGGCTAGATCCATGCCATATCCTTCTCCAGCTAATCCATACCGTCATCTTATAGTGACGCACGACGCGTTTTTGCGACAAAACAATACGAACTTTCCCCTCAGCACTGGTGCGCATATGTCAGTCCGCAAAGGTGTTACGGTCGGATTTCGCGGTCTTTGCGGTTCTTTCTTCGTGCCATACATGGTGTTCCGTGCTAAATAAAAAGCGCACATGAAAGCGAAAATTATCGTTATGCCGAAGAAAACGGTGCTGGATCCGCAAGGCAAGACCGTTAAGAACGCACTGGAATCGATGGGCTTTCACAGCGTCAAGGATGTCCGTGTCGGCAAGTTTATCGAGGTGGAACTCACGGCGGACAACAAGGCGGCGCTCAAGAAGAAAATCGACAGAGCCTGCCACGATCTGCTGAGTAATCCGGTGATTGAGGAATATTCATTTGAAATCATTTAGCCGCAAAAAGGCTCAAAAAGCGCAGAGGATTTTTGTGACTTTTGCGCATCTGCCGCTTCACAACCAGCGGCGTCTTCGGCTTTGTGACCAATGCTTATGAAATTCGGCGTCATCCAGTTTCCCGGCAGCAACTGCGATCAGGACTGCTATCATGCGGTGGCTGATGTTTTTTGCCAGCCTGTCCGGTACATCTGGCACAAGGATAAAACGCTTGGTGATGTGGACTGCGTTATCGTGCCCGGCGGTTTTTCCTACGGCGACTACCTGCGCACGGGCGCAATCGCCCGATTCTCGCCCGCAATGAAAGCTGTAGCCGCGCATGCCAAGACTGGCGGGTTGGTGATCGGCATCTGCAACGGCTTTCAGATACTCTGCGAAGCGCATCTGTTGCCCGGGGCGTTGATCCGCAACCGCGGCCTGAAATTCATCTGCGATCACGTGTACGTGCGGGTCGAGACGACCGACTCACCGTTCACCAACGCCTGCCGTCGTGGCCAGATCTTGCGCATCCCGATTGCGCACGGTGAAGGCAGCTACTTCGCCGAGCCAAACGTGATCGAGCAACTCAAACGTGAAGACCGCATTTTAGTCCGCTACTGTGATAAGAACGGCAACGTCACCGATGCCGCGAACCCGAACGGTTCCCTTGAAAACATTGCCGGCATCTGCAATGAGGCGCGAAACGTGTTCGGACTTATGCCTCATCCCGAACGCGCCAGCGAGAAACTACTCGACAGCGAGGATGGGCGGTTGATTTTTGAGAGTATTCTGGCCACCGCGGCATTCCGATGAAAACCGACATTGCCATTGAACCTGGAGTTATTGCCAAGCACGGAATCACGCCGGAGGAGTACGGGCGCATCAAAAAGCTTATCGGACGCGAGCCGAACATCACGGAGTTGGGCGTCTTTTCTGTGATGTGGTCGGAGCATTGCAGCTACAAGAATTCCCGACCTGAACTTAAGAAATTCCCGCGTGAAGCGCCGTTCATACTCGTGAAGGCGGGTGAGGAGAACGCGGGCGTCGTGGACGTCGGCGACGGCTGGGCGATTGCGTTTAAGATTGAGTCGCACAATCATCCGAGCGCCGTCGAGCCGTTCCAAGGCGCGGCTACGGGCGTCGGCGGCATCATCCGCGATATTTTCACGATGGGTGCGCGACCGTTGCTGGGGTTCAACTCATTGCGGTTCGGGCCGATTGAGGAAAGCGAAGCCACCGACAAGGACACCTGCGCCACAAACAGAAGACTCTTTGCCGGCGTGGTGGCGGGGATTGCACATTACGGCAATTGCATCGGGATTCCGACCGTTGGCGGCGAGGTCTATTTCGACGAGTCTTACAACGGCAACCCACTGGTCAACGCGCTGTGCCTCGGCATACTGAGGCACACCCAGATCAAGCGCGGCTGTGCGAAAGGCACCGGCAACCCGGTAATCTATGTCGGCAGCGCCACGGGCCGGGACGGTCTGGCGGGCGCGGCATTCGCCTCGCGCGAACTCACCAAGGAATCACAGGAAGACCGGCCTGCAGTGCAAGTGGGCGATCCGTTCATGGAGAAATTGCTGTTGGAGGCCTGTCTGGAAGTGATGCGCAAGGATGGGTTGGTCGTAGGTATCCAGGACATGGGTGCCGCGGGTCTGACCTGCTCGACCTGCGAGACTGCGAGTCGCGGCGGCACGGGCAACGAGATCGATTTGGATCTTGTCCCAAAACGCGAAACGGGCATGACGCCGTACGAGATCATGCTCAGCGAATCGCAGGAACGCATGTTGCTCATCGCGCAGAAGGGTCGCGAGAAGGAAGTTGAGGCTATCTTTAAGAAGTGGGACTTGCACGGCGTCACCATTGGTCGCGTGACCAATGACGGCATGATGCGGGTGAAGGTTGGCAGGGAAGTCGCAGTGGAGATTCCGGCCCGGCAATTGGCGGAGGACGCGCCGATTTACCATCGCGAGGTGAAGCAGCCTGACTGGGAGATTCGAAACTCGAAGTTTGCAATTCGCGCCGTTCCGGAGCCCAAGGACTATGCCGAGGTGTTGGTGAAGTTGCTCGGTTCGCCGACGATCGCCTCCAAGAACTGGGTCTATCGCCAGTACGATCATATGGTGCAACACGGCTGTGCGGTGGTCCCCGGCAGCGATGCGGCTGTCGTCCGCATCAATCTGAGTCGGCCTGATCTCGGAGTGCCCGGGGCTAAAGGCGAGAAATACATCGCGTTCACTACCGACTGCAACGGCACCTATTGTTACCTCGACCCATTTGAGGGCGGCAAAATCGCCGTGGCAGAAGCGGCGCGTAACCTTATCTGCAGCGGCGCGCGACCGCTGGCTGTCACTGATTGCCTGAACTTCGGCAATCCGATGAAGCCGGAGATTTTCTGGCAATTCCGCCGCTGCGTCGAAGGTCTAGCAGAGGGTTGCCGGACATTTGGAACGCCTGTCACTGGCGGCAACGTGAGTTTCTATAATGAATCCCCCGCGGGCGCGGTGGATCCGACCCCGACTGTGGGCATGCTTGGGCTGATTGATGACCCCAGGCACATCACCACGCAGTGGTTCAAGACAGTGGAAGATGGCTCCAGTGGCGACGTGGTCTTGTTGCTCGGTGAGATTTGTGAACGGACGCCGTCATTGGGTCTGGGGGGGAGTGAGTACTTGAAGCGGATCCATGAATTGAAGACGGGCACGCCGCCCCGGATGGACCTCGCTTATGCGAAGCGCGTTCACGATGCCTGCCTCGATTTTATTCGTCGCGGCTGGGTGAAGAGCGCGCACGATTGCAGTGAAGGTGGCCTGGCGGCGGCGCTGGCGGAGTGCTGCATGTCGAATGGCAACGCAATGGTGGGTGCGGAGATCAATCTGTCGCAATTCACCGGGCGCCTGGACGCAGTGCTGTTCGGCGAGACCCAATCACGGATCGTATTGAGCTGCGCGCCGCAGCACGCGGAGGGAATTCTGCGCTCGGGCCTGCTGGTAACGCGGCTGGGCACAACGGGCGGCACGAGCCTGAAAATCAACACGTCCCGCGGCATGTTCGCGTGGGATGTCGCTCTCCTTCGTGACGTGTGGTGGAATGCGATCGGCCGGTTGATGGATTAATCAACAGCCTGCGAGGTTGAGTTTATTTGAGATCAGCCGTGCAGTACGCGCACCGCGTCGCTTTGATCGGGATCGCCGAGAGGCAATGCGGACACGCTCTGGTGGTCGGCGCGGCAGCAGGCGGCACAGGATTCTTCAGCGCGTTCATGAGCTTGATGAGCACGAAAACGCAGAACGCGACGATAACAAAGTCGATCACCGCGCTGATGAACGAGCCGTAAGCAATCACTGGGGCGCCGGCGGCCTTCGCTGCGGCCAGCGAGGGATAGGATCCGCTGCTCAGGCAAACGAACTTGTCGGCAAAGCTGTTGCCACCGATTAGTTTGCCTATGGGTGGCATCAGAACGTCGCCAACCATTGAACTGACGATCTTCCCAAACGCGCCGCCGATGATGACCCCGACGGCCATGTCCACAACGTTGCCGCGCAACGCGAACTCCTTGAATTCCTTGACCATTCCCATAACGTTCCTCCTTTTGGTTTAACCGGGCTTCCAAGTTTGCCCCGCGTGGGATGTCTCGAATGGCGGCGCAGAACCTATCTGGTGAATACGACCCCGGCCAATCCTATTTCAGTGGTCGTGATTTCTTAATATCGTTCGCCGCCTTTTGTGCATCGCCGCTGGCCTTGCTGGCGATGTCAGCCATCGCCTTTTGGACTTGAGCAATGGTGTCCCTGATGGCCAGTTGCTGTTCGGAAGTCAGCCTCGCCTTGCCGGCAAGTTTCTGCAGCGCCGCCAACGCGCTGATGTAATCACCGTTCTTCGAAGCCGTCACAACTTGCTCGCTGTACTCTTTGTTTTTCGGATCGGCTGACTGAAAGCTCTTTTCGAGTTTGGACGTGTTTATCTTGTTTTTCCCGGCGCAGCCCGTCACTACCAACGCACCGGCCAACACCACGACCAGCAACCACAAGCACCGCTTCATAAGTCCTCCTCGCATTTGCGCGCTATCATACCACGGATTCGGCACTTCAACCGTGCCGATTGTGCCTTGCGATTTACCCGCTCTTGGGTTATAAGGACGCAGTGTGCGGTTGGCAACGGTCGTGTCGGAAGGGGTGCAGTCTCAGATGAATCCTGAACAGAACATGCGGCCACGGCATTACTGTGGTTTGTTTGGCATTTACGGACACCCGAATGCAGCGGAACTGACGTATTACGGGTTGTACGCACTGCAACATCGCGGCCAGGAAAGCGCCGGTATCACTGCGTCCGACAGCATAGAGTTGCGCACTTACAAAGGCATGGGCCTGGTTGGACAGGTGTTCGACAAGAACATTCTCCGCTCGTTGCCCGGTCATCTCGCCATCGGTCACGTCCGGTATTCAACCACCGGCAGCTCGAACATCAAGAATGCCCAGCCGTTGGTTGTGGACTGCGCCCGCGGCCAGATCGCGATTGGTCACAATGGCAACCTCACCAATGCCGCTCGTCTCCGGTCCGAACTGGAGGAGCAAGGTTCGATTTTCCAGACCACAGTGGACAGTGAAATCATCCTCCATTTGTTGGCGCGACCGTTCAACGGCGACCGTGCACATTCGTTGGAAGCGGTGATGCAGCGCATCCAAGGCGCCTACTCGCTGGTCATTATGGGCGAGGACGAACTCATCGGCGTGCGCGATCCTTTTGGTTTCCGCCCGCTCGTTCTCGGTAAACTGACCTGGACCGAGCCGATCCCTCCGCAGGATGCAAGCGGCATGGTCTTGGCCGAGCATCTCCGGGAACGCGTCAACACCGCCTACGTTCTCGCCAGCGAAACCTGCGCGCTGGACCTCATCCAGGCCGATTTTGTCCGGGACATTGAGCCTGGCGAAATTGTTGTAATCAATAAAGACGGCGTCCGCTCCGTCAACCCGTGGAAGGGCACTCAACAACCGCACGCGCTCTGTATCTTCGAGTACGTCTATTTCGCGCGGCCCGACAGCAACCTCCAAGGCCGCAATGTTGCCCAAGTCCGTATAAACCTCGGTCGCGCCCTCGCCCGCGAGCATCCTGCCGCAGCCGACCTCGTCATCCCAGTGCCCGACAGCGGCAACTGGGCGGCAATGGGATTCGCCGAGGGCAGCGGCGTTCCATACGGCAACGCGTTCGTCCGCAACCACTACATCGGCCGCACGTTCCTGCAACCGACCCAGCTCATTCGCGATTTTGGCGTCCGCGTAAAGCTCAACCTGATCGATGAGATGGTGCGCGGCAAGCGGGTTGTTGTCGTGGACGATTCGATCGTGCGCGGCACGACGGCACGGGCGCGGGTCAATACACTCCGCGAAGCCGGCGCGAAGGAAGTTCACATGCGCGTCAGTTGCCCGCCGCACATGTGGCCGTGTGCCTATGGCATCGATTTTCCGACGCGCAAAGAGCTGATGGCCGCCAACAACACGCTGGACCAAATCCGCGAATTCATCGGCGCCGACTCGCTCGGTTACCTCTCACTTGATGGCATGATCGCCGCGACCGGGTTGCCAGCCGCTGAGTTCTGCGCAGCCTGTTACACCGGGAAATATCCGTCGGCCGTGGATTCCGAGATGGACAAGTTCATCATGGAACAACGTCGCACCCGTGCCCGCCACTCCGTTGCCGACTTGGTACAAGACGACACGCAACGAAGATTGCTGTAGTGAATTAGCGCCTGCGCCTTGCATTTTCGCCGCTATTCCAGCAAACTGTTACGCGTGAATCCTCGGAAGAAATCTCACAGTGCGAAGCCCAGCGCTTATACAGCAGCGGGTGTAAACATCGATCTTGGCGACAGCCTGAAAAGTCGTCTGCCAGAGTTGGTTCGCAGGACGCGCCGGCCCGAAGTGCTCGGGGCCATCGGCGGGTTCGGCGGCTTGTTTGCACTGGACACGAAGAAGTACCGTCGCCCGGTGTTGGTCAGCAGCGTGGATGGCGTCGGCACGAAGCTGAAAATCGCTGTCGCGATGAACAGGCACGACACGATTGGCCAGGACCTAGTCAACCATTGCGTCAACGACATCGCGGTGCTCGGCGCCGAACCGTTGTTCTTCCTCGACTACATCGGCATGGGCAAGCTCGCGCCGCGCGTATTTAACGGCATCATCACAGGCCTCGCCACGGCCTGCGCAAAAACGGGTTGTGCACTCATCGGTGGTGAAACGGCGCAGATGCCCGGCATGTACGCCGATGGCGAGTACGATCTCGTCGGCTGCATCGTAGGCGCGGTGGAGAAGGATGGCGCAATCGACGGCTCGCGCATCAAGCCCGGCGACGCCATCATTGGTCTCGCCTCAACCGGCCTGCACACCAATGGCTATTCGCTTGCGCGCCGGATTCTGTTCGCCCAAATGCGTGCGCGGCTTGACGATTATTCCAGCGAACTCGGTTGCACGTTTGGCGAAGAACTCCTGAAGGTCCATCGGAATTATTGGCCTATCATCCGGAAAATCCGAGAGCCGCGAACCGCAATTCGCAATTCCCTGCACGGCGTCGCCCACATCACCGGGGGCGGGTTCTACGACAACATCCCGCGGGTGTTACCAAAGAATTGCAAGGCGGTCATCCACCGCGGGACATGGGACGTGCCGCCCATCTTTCGGCTGTTGCAGGCAAGCGGCGGCGTCAGCGACGAAGAAATGCACCGCGTCTTCAACATGGGCATCGGTATGACGCTCATCGTGGATGCCCGATCCGTTGCCGCCGTCCAGAAAATTGCCACGCGCGCAGGTGTGCGATCCTGCGTCATCGGCGAGATTCGCAAGGGCGGTCGTGGAGTGGCAATCGAGTGATCACGCGTGAGGAGTTCGTCAGAGAACTCTTCTCCCGCGACTGCGGGATCAGGGTGACAATGGCCGGATGAAACTCCGCACAAAGATCCGCCTATCCATTCTGGCGGTAATCGCCGGGCTGGCCTTGATCGCCCGGCTCTTCGTCCAATTCAGCATCGTCAGTGGCGAGAGCATGACGCCGACGCTACAGCCGTGGGATTTGTGCCTCATGCGCATCGTCCACCACTACGAACCGCATCGTGGCGACATCGTCATGTTTCGCACTGCGGACAACCCGCCGCTCCATTTCATCAAACGCGTCACTGCCTTACCCGGCGAAACCATCAGCATCGAGCGCGGTGTCGTGAAAATCAACGGCGCGCCGCTGGCCGAGCCGTACACGACCGTGAATCCGGAATGGAACATTGAACCGACGCCCGTGCCTGTCAACAAGGTGTTCGTCATAGGCGATAACCGCGATCAACCCCGCGAAGATTATCTGCTCGGGCTGGTGGCGACACGCCTTGTTGATGGACGGCTCCTTTGGTATTGGAGGTTGAAACGATGAAATGGCTGTCACGAATTATCGGCCTGGGACTTGTGGCGGCGGCGATGTGGCAATTGTGGGAGCACGTGTTCGTCTCCGACGAGACGCGTATCACCCGGCTGATCAGCGCCATGGCGCAGGCTGTCGAGAAAGGCAATATCCTGAAACTGTCCGACGCCATAGCCAACGACTACGAAAACGACCACGGACTGGACAAAAGGACTCTCCTCGCCCTGATACGCGCATTTCGGGCGCAGAGCGAGGCGGTGTTCATTTACATTTCCGACCAGAAGATCGAGGCGATCCCGTCCGGTGCGCAGAAGGCACAGGTGGTCATCGTCGCCAAGGTGCTTAGCAAACATAAAGGCGGCGGCCAGACGGAGCTTAACGCCGAACGCATCCGCCTGTTCTTCCGCAAGACCGACGACGGCTGGAAACTCTGTCGTACAGAGTCACCGGAGCTGAAGTTCGACTGAAGACGGGCTGAAGGGCTTTGACGGTTGTCGTGTTGCGGCCACAAATGAATTGAACACGGTGGTCAGCTTCGTTAGGCTTGCGGGTGCCATGAGTAAGATCCAACGGGCACTCATCAGCGTTTCGGACAAAACGGGCTTGGTGGAGTTCGCCGGGGAACTGCATCGGCTCGGGGTCGAAATCATTTCCACTGGCGGCACGGCACGCGCGCTCAAGGAGGCGGGCGTACCGGTCATTGAGATCGGCGAGTTCACGGGTTTCCCGGAAATGCTCGACGGACGCGTGAAGACGCTTCACCCAAAAGTCCATGGTGGTTTGCTGTACGTCCGCGGCAACGCCGAGCACGAGAAACAGGCTGCTGCACACGGGATCAAACCAATCGATCTGGTCGTGGTGAACCTTTATCCGTTTGAAAAGACCGTTGCCAAGCCGGACGTCACGTTCCATGAGGCTATTGAAAACATCGATATTGGTGGGCCGAGTATGTTACGTAGCGCGGCGAAAAACCACGCCAGTGTCACCGTTATAGTAGATCCTGCCGATTACCCTGAAGTGCTCCGCGAGATGGGCGCACACGGCGGCGGTACTTCGGAAACGTTTAGGGCAAAGCTGGCTGTGAAGGTATTCGAGACCACGTCGCGTTACGATGGGGCAATCGCCGCGTTTCTTGGGAAGGAGCGGGGTGGGGCACCGGCCTCACGGTTCCCGGATATCTTCATCCTGTCGCTGAAGAAGGCGCAAGATTTGCGATATGGCGAGAACCCGCACCAGAAAGCGGCGTTGTACGGCGATTTTGGCAAACACTTCCAGCAGCTCCACGGCAAAGAACTTTCGTATAACAACATCCTCGACCTTACAGCAGCAGCAGAATTGGTTGCGGAGTTCGATAGCCCCACTGTCGCCATCATCAAACACACCAATCCGTGTGGCGTAGGCAGCGCACCCACGCTCAAGGAGGCGTGGGATTCGGCGTATGAGACGGACAAACAAGCGCCGTTCGGCGGGATCATCGCGGTCAACCGTCCGCTCGACGCGGCCATCGCGGGCGCCATTGCCGAGATATTCAGCGAAGTCATCGTTGCGCCCGAGTTTCAACCGGAAGCGCTGGCGATTCTCCAGAAAAAGAAAAACCTGCGGCTGCTGCGAAATTTGGGAGTGCCCGGTTCGCCGTTGGCGATTCGTTCCGTCACCGGTGGTCTGCTTGTCCAGAATCGCGACACACGGTTGGTATCCGCCGACGACATCAAAGTCGTGACCAAACGTGAGCCGACCCAGGCAGAGCGACACGCGCTGTTGTTTGGCTGGCGCGTCGTCAAGCATGTGAAGTCCAATGCCATCGTCTTCGCCAGCGCCGATGAAAATGGCCACTCTCGTACCCTGGGCATCGGCGCAGGTCAGATGAGTCGCGTGGATTCCTCAAAGATCGCCGTGTGGAAGGCGAAAGAGGCGGGGCTTGATTTGAAAGGGAGCGTCGTCGCCAGTGACGCTTTCTTCCCGTTCCCCGACGGCATTATCGCAGCGGCCAATGCCGGCGCGACCGCTGCGATTCAACCCGGTGGCAGCGTCCGCGACGCAGAAGTCATCGCCACGGCCAACGCGCACAACATGGCGATGGTCTTCACCGGCATCCGCCATTTCCGGCACTGACGCCGGCTTTTCCCATCACTCACTGCCGTGGCGCCCCACATCTTCGGGCAAGGTGAGAACTGCACCTTTGCTGGCGCTGGTAACCAACCGAGAGTAGCGGCCAAGCCAGCCATGATTGATCTTCGGCGCGGGTTTCCGCCACGCTGCCCTGCGCTGCGCCAGCGTCGCATCGTCCACCTTGAGCGTGAGCGCGCGGCGTGGGATGTCGATAAGAATAGTATCGCCGTTCTCGACCAGCGCAATCGGGCCGCCTTCGGCCGCTTCGGGACTGATGTGGCCGAGGCACGTTCCCGCCGTACCGCCGGAGAACCGGCCATCAGTGATGAGCGCGACCTGTTTGCCGAGTCCCTGACCTTTGATCTTCGAAGTCGGTGACAACATCTCGGGCATGCCGGGACCGCCTTTCGGGCCTTCGT
>Ga0187885_10002093_pt1 | contig 20341 bp, 12 predicted proteins | sample June2016WEW_20_1_3_FD_132970 | JGI IMG/M metagenome (GOLD analysis project Ga0187885, IMG submission 132970) | Peatland microbial communities from SPRUCE experiment site at the Marcell Experimental Forest, Minnesota, USA - June2016WEW_20_100 | ecosystem: Environmental > Terrestrial > Soil >... | reverse complement strand
CTTCGCCGGCCGGCTCCACGACGAGGCCGCGCGGGCCGTCCTGAACCAAGCCCTCGAACTGGGCGTCACCTTCATCGATACCGCCGACATCTACGGCCGAGGCTCCGAAGAGGGCCTGGGCGCCTCCGAGAGCCAGCTCGGACGGCTCCTCGCCGGGCGCCGTCACAACGTCATCCTGGCGACCAAGTTCGGCTACCCCATGGGCGAATCGGTGTACCAGCGGGGCGCGTCGCGCGGCTGGGTGCTCCGCGCCGCCGAGGCCAGCCTGCGCCGCCTCCGAACCGACTACATCGACCTTTACCAGGTTCACGGGCCGGACCCGGAGACGCCGATCGAGGAGACGCTGCGAGCCCTGGACGACCTGGTCGGAGCCGGCAAGGTGCGCTGGATAGGGCACAGCAACTTCGCCGCCTGGCAGATAGCCGATGCCGACTGGACCGCCCGAACGAACCATCTGGCGCGCCCGATCTCGGCTCAGATGCACTACAACCTGCTGGTCCGCGACATCCAGGCCGAGGTCATCCCCGCCTGCCGGGCCTTCGGGCTGGGCGTGATCCCCTACTTCCCGCTCGAATCCGGCTTCCTCTCCGGCAAGTACCGGTCGAACGGCGAGGGCAAAGGCCGGCTGGCCGAAAGCCCGCGCGCCAGCGAGATCCTGACGGCCGCCAACTTCGAGCGGATCGACCGGCTCGAGCGCTTCGCGCTGGAGCGAGAGCACAAGCTGCTCGACCTGGCATTCGGATGGCTGCTCACGCAGGCGGTCGTCGGCTCGGTCATCGCCAGCGCCAGCACGCCCGATCAGGTCAGGGCGAACGTCGCCGCGGCCGAATGGCGTCTGAGCGCCGCCGAGATGGAGGCTGCGACGGGGCTGTAGAGGCGCGGGGGACCGCCCACAGGCGCGCCGCGACCACTCAGTCTTCCGAGACGCGAGGCCGGGCAGCTACGCGCCCGCAGCGACAGCCCCGGTCGGGCCATCGCTAGGAGCGGCTCGCCTTCCCGCAGCCAGCGCTCGAACACGCAGCGGCAGGCCGGGCACTCGTATACCAGACACCTGCCCGTGTCTCGATAGGGCCGAGCCCGCGGGCTCCAGTACTGCACTTCGGCGAGCACCAGCCAGGCCCCGCGCGACCGGCAGATGTCGCGAGTCATGCCGGCCATGGTAGTCGCGGGGCTGACACGGCGGCGTCGGGGCCCACCCTGGATCGGGCGGGACGCGGCGGGTAACAGGTCGGCGGGAGCGCCGTTCCCAGCTGCAGCTGTGGGAAGATTGCCGGCGTGAGGAGCCCTGACGCCAGCAGAGCACCCGCCACCAGGCCGGCAGCCGCGGGACCGTCCATCCTGGACCGGCTGATCGGTCGGGGTTACGAGGTTCAGTCGGTCAGCGTCGTGCTGCTCTTTGGGCTCGCGGCGCTGGCAATCGGCCTCGGCGAGGTCAGCGGCTCGCCCGACTGGGGCTTCACCTGGGGCGGCGCGATGAACGGCGTCCTGTCGCAGCTGGCCCTGACGGCCATCCCCGCCATGCTGATGGTGGCGGCCACCGCGGCGAACATCCTGGCCGGCGCGATCGTGCTGCGGCTCCTGGGAACGCCCGCCTTTCGCTCCCTCTCCGATCTGATCCTGGGCGGTTTCGCGGCGGCAGTAGTGCTCGACGCGGCCGCCCTCTTCTCGCTGGGCAGCGTCGGGCTGTTCGGCTGGCCGGAGCTGCTGGCGCTCCACCTCCTGGCCTTCGCCGCGTACCTGGCCACGCGCCGGTCGTCCCCACTCATGGCCGTCAGGCTACGGCTGCGGCCTCGTCGCCCGGTCGCCTGGTGGCTCCTGGTGGTCGCGATCTGGGCTGGCCCGCTCATCGTCCAGCTCGCTTCGCCGGCCGCGCCGTTCATGGACGTGCTGCCCAACCACGTTGCCCCCGTCGAGCACGCACGGGTCTTCGGCAGCTTCGCCACGCTGACCACCTCCCCGTCGCCGATCTACGGCCCCTCTCGCCTGATGCTCGGCTACGTCGGTCTCCTGGGCGACCTCACGACCATCGCCAACCTCGAGGCGATCCTGGCCATCGCGGCCTTCGCCTTCCCTCTCTCGATCGTCATGGCGATCTCGATGCGGCAGCTGACCTCGCGCCTGTTCGGGGCGAACGCCGGGTTCTGGGTACTGCTTACCTTCCCGCTCACGTTCACCTTCATGCGCCTGGGCGACACACGGGGCACCGTGGTCGCATTCCCGCTAGCGGCCTACGCCCTTGGGACGATCGCCCAGGAGCTGCGGGCGGCCAGGCGCTCGAGCAAGGCAAACGGGCCGCCGCCGGGGGCCAACACCGAACCGGACCTGGCGCTCGCGGCTGCGCTCGGCGGCGCGATCCTGGTCCACCCTCTCGTGGGACTGACGGCCGCGGCCGCTGCGGTCGGGATGCTCATCCTGGAGCCGCGACGCCTGGGGCCGCGGTTGATTCCCGCTCTCGGGGCGGCCGCCCTCATAGCCATTCCCCAGGGCGTAACGATGCTCGGGATCGCTGCCCCGTCCTGGAGCGGCTTCCTGTGCCTGGTCGCCGGCGTCGCGATCTACTACCCGATGGCCTGGCTCTTCTCCTCGGGCCGTCTCGTCGTCCCGATCTCGGTGTCTCGACGCGTCCAGGTCGTGGCCGTCGCCGCGGCGATTGCCGTCCTCCTGGTCGTGGCTCGCCACTACACCGCCCCACCGGCGGGCATCCCCGCACCCGACGAGCCGACATCGGAGCTGTATCCCAACTTCCCGCGGCTCCTGATCGGGACACTGGTCGGGGTCGCGCTGGGGCTGGCCCACGCCAGCCGCGGATGGGTCGTGCTCGGTTGCGGCATCGCGGCCGGCCTGGCGGCCTGGGCGGCTTCGGGTCTCGTCGGCTGGGCGACTCTCACGCAGCAGGCGGTCCACTACGAAGTACCCAAGACGATCGAGTACTGGCTGCCAGTGATGCTCGCCCTGGGGGCCGCCGGCGGCATCGCGGCCGTCTGGCGTTTCCGGCAGCTCGGCCTCCTGCGGCCGATCGCGGTGGCAGCCTTCCTGCTGTTGGCGATCGTCCCCTACCCCGGCCCGATAACGACGAACATCCAGATCGGCGAGCACCGCGCGTCGGAATCCCTGGGCCTGGCACTGCGCGAAGCCGAGCAGGGCTACTGGGTCGGCTATCCGGACGCGCGCCTGATCGTCGATCAATCGGAGCAGCAGGTCGTCGACGAGCTGCGCGCCGAGGTGAGCGCCGGTCGACTCGGGCCGTCCACGCAGGTGCTCCACATCGCCGCCAGCTTCCAGCAGTGGGCCTCGGTGCCGATCGGGGTCTTCGTGGGCGCGCTGGAGACATCGATATCGCTTCAGCCCGAGCTGAGCATCCACACCGAAGGCGGCCGGCTTCTCGGGTTCGATCAGCTGGCGACCGAGTTGGCCTCCGGGTACGGCTACGTCGTGCTCGAACCATACGACCTGGATCCAAGACTTGCGGAGACGATCACCGCGGCCGGCTACCACCAGATCTGGTCCAACTCGATAGCCATCATCTACGCGCGGAACTGACCGCTCGCGCGCCGACCGACCGGGCGGTCGCCTCGATAAGTCCCGATGAAGAGGCGCCTGCCATGCTGAGGCGGTGCTCCCCTCCTCCGTCGCCGAACGCCTCGACCGCCTCGCGGCCGATCAGAGAGCGGCGGCGACTGCGCCACCCGGGCCTGTGCTGTGCATAGCTCCGGCCGGGAGTGGCAAGACCACGACCCTCGTCGCGCGGATCGCCTGGCTGGTGGCAACCGGCGCGGATCCGGCGGGCATCACCGCAGTGACGTTCAACAAGCGCGCCGCAGACGAGATGGCAGCGCGCGTGGATGCGGCGCTGGAGCCGCTCGGGCTGGCTGCGGGCGCTGTGCGCGTCAAGACGTTCCACGCCCTCGGTCGCGAGATCCTGGCCGACGGCGGCGAGCGAGTCGAGCCGCTACTCGACCGCGAGACTGTGCTGCGCGAGATGTGGCCCGACATCACGCGTGGCGCGCTGCGCCATCTCGACGACGCCTTCAGCCGCCTCAAGCTGGACGTGGGCGTCACCGCGGCGGAGGTCGGGCAGGATCCCGAGCCTGGCCCGATAGCGCGCGCCTTCCTGGCCTACGAGTCGGCGCTGGCCGACGCCGGCGGGCTCGACTTCGACGACCTGGTCACCCGGGCGCTTCGGCTGCTGGAGGCTCGGCCTCCCCTGCTCCGCCGCTGGCGCGAACGCTGCGCCCACCTGCTGGTCGATGAGACGCAGGACGTGGATCGGACCCAGCTGCGGCTGGCCCTGCTCCTGGCGGCCCCCGCGAACCGGATCTTCCTCGTGGGCGACGACGACCAGACGATCTACGGCTGGCGATTGGCAGACGTACGGCGTGTTTTAGCGCTCGCCGATTCGCTGCCGGGGCTCAACAGGATCGACCTCACGGTCAACTACCGCTGCCCGGCCGCCGTCGTTGATCGGGCCGTTCGGCTGGTCTGCTGCAACCGTGAGCGGTTCGTCAAGACGATCCGCGCCGGGCCCGTCGCGGCGGGTCGCTTGATCCTGGCGCCGGACGGCTCGGACGAGATCACGAGGATCCGGCGGGTCCTCGCCGGCTGGCCCGAAGACGGCGGGGCCCGCGCGATCCTGGCTCGAACGAACGCGGAGCTGCTGCCTGCCGCAGCGCTGGCCGTCGAGATGGGCCTGCCCTTCCGGGCCGCCGGCCTGCGCCTGCTCACGGAGGATCGGCGGATCGACGCGATCCTGCGGGCCGCCGCATCCGAAGCGCACGCGAACGGCGGCGCGCCTGCGGGACGGCACCTGCTGCCGCTACTGGTGGCGTTGGCCCGGCGCGGCATCGAGCTCCCGCAGCCATCGCCACGTTCCGCCTCGCAGGCCGACCCACGCGACAAGGACGAGCCGCTACCGGTCGAAACTGGCGATCTGCTGGCTGCCTTGATCGGCTGGGCCGCCCCATACGGCTCCGTGGCGGAGCTCGCTGCCGCCGTAGAGCGTCACCGCGCTCTCATCGCGGAGCTGCGGCGAGACGATGCCCTGCTGACGCTCGCGACGGCGCATTCGACCAAGGGCCTGGAATTCGACCACGTGGCCGTGATCGGGCTCGACGCCGGACGCTTCCCCTCGGCTCGCTCCCTGCGTGAGTCGACGGAGCCCGAACGCGTCCTCGAGGAGGAGAGGCGGCTGGCCTATGTTGCCTGGACGCGCGCTCGCCGGTCCCTGACCCTCGTCTACGACCCCGCCTCGCCCTCGCCGTTCATGCTGGAGGCCTTCGACGATCGGGAGCTCGGCCTGGAGCGCGACTCGCCGTAGCCCTGGCCAGAGGCAGCCTCAGATCTCCTCGACGACCAGGCTGTGGGCCACCCGGTCGTGGTACCCCTGCCCGTCGGGATCGTCCCGGGTCCTGTATGCCAGGAAGCCGGCCCACGCCACCGCCACAAAGACGACGGCCCCTCCGATCTCGGACGGAGCCGCCGTCGTCAGCGCAAACGGGCCCTGCAAGATGGCCCACCTGGCCAGTGCGTCGGCTGGTCCCAGCCGCCCCGCGGATTCGGTGACCACCTGCAGGCCGGCGATCCGCTGCCCGATCGAGCCGCACCACAGCCACCACGTCGCGACGAAGTAGACGAGCTGGACGAGCCCACTGGCCAGCCCGACGATCATCGCCTCCCGGTCAGGCAGGGGTTCGGCGTTCGTGCTGGCTCCTTCCACCAGGGCGGCAATTACCAGATAGACGAAGAAGACGATCGCACAGTCGATCGCGTAGCCGCGTATCCGACGCTCGAACCTGGCGATCCGCAGCCCCTCGGGTAGCTTCACGCCGAGAACACCCTGCCTGCCCGCCGTCGACGGCTCGCCGCCGGTCACTGCCCCGCCGGGGCCCTGGGCTCCGTTCGTGGGCGGGCCGAAGCCCCGCGACCGGGACGGGGGCCCGGGCGGCAGCACGCCGGGCCACTCATTGGGAGCCGGTCCCTCCGCCGGGTTGGGCCCGGGGCCGATGCCCGGGCCGGGGCCGGGGACCGGTCCCGCCGACGCAGGGCTGTCCGATGGGACCGCGCCGGGCACCGGAGCCGCCGGATAGCCCGGTATCCAGCCGGGCGCCTGGCCGCCGAACCCGGGAGGCGACCCCGGGGCCGGCCCGTACGGGTAGCCCCATTCCCAGGGCGCCTTCGCGCGGGCGACCACCACCGACCCGGCCAGGCGGTCGTGGATGCCTCTGTTGTCCCTGCCGAAAGCCGCCGTCAAGAGAAGCACGAGAGGCCATGACCAGACCGCCAGGCCGCAGAGCGATACCAACCCTCCCCACGCCCCACCGACGCCGCTCTCGTCCAGGTAGGCCGCTCCACCGGAGCCCTGGAAGTCGGCCGGGATGACCACGGAGAGCACCTGGCACATGGCGACGACGAGGACGGCGGCCGCGGCCGCCGGGATGCCGCTCACCAGCACCGCCCGCCATGTGGCTCGCGCTATCGACAGGTTCCTGCCGGTGGCGGCGTCGGCGATCTGCAGGGAGAGGATTCGCTGACCCGGCGTGCCCCGGAAGTAAGCCCAACAGACCGCCGCATAGACAATCGCAAGCGCCACCCAGACCGCGGCCCAGGCGCTCAGCGCACCGACGTCCACGACCAGATACGGGACGGTGGGAGAGGCGGCGGGATTCTGCCCGACCTGCGTGACCGCTTCCGGGTTGAGCGTCACCGCGCCGCTGACAACGGCCTGCGTCGCGGGGATCGCGCTGACCAGCCCGAAGAACAGGAGGTCGAGCAACCAGGCGCCGAAGCGAGCGCCGATCCCGGCGATGCGCAGCCACGGCGGCAGCCGTATGTCAGACTGAGCGTGACTGCCGGGCTCGTACCTCACGACCTGCTCTCCAGCGCCTCGCGGGCAAGGGCTTTGAGGAGCCGATCCAGGTCGGCCAGGAACGGCTCCGTGAGATCCGCCGGAAGGACCTCGCGGATCGAATCCTTCGGGCCGTATGCCGCCCGAGCTCGCTGGGCGACCCTGCGCAGATCCTGCAGGCCGACGTCGCGCAGCTGCCCGGGCAGCGGCGCGAGAAACTCCTCCCAGCGCAGCGAACGCCGGGCCCGCGCGGCTTCCAGGAGCAGGTCCGCGTGCCGGGCGGCGGCCAGGGCCGCCTCGTCGACCACGGGGCGCTCGTGACGTGCTGGCAGGTTGTCTCCGGTCGTCACGCCAGGTATTTCTGCTCCGCTGCTGGCTCTCGTGATTGAGCTACCGTGAGGCCGAGCCTCTTCCGCTCCGACCCCCCGACTAGGATCCTGACCGTGTATTCACCCTGTGATGCGAAGGTCAGGTTCCACAGGTCTACGGCGAGGGTGAGGATGACATCGTTGGGGTCCGCCGGCCCATGGGCCACCACGCGGCCCGACGAAGCCGTGACCGGGGACCCATCCGGCCCGGTCAGGATGAACTCGAGGTTGTGCTCGCGGTTCCGTTCGGTGGCGGCCAGCCGCAGCCCGACGACGAGCGAGAGATGGGGATGCTGGAAAGGGATGGAGGGACCGCTCAGCCGCGTGACCCCGCCGCCCAGGACGTGGAACTTCTGCCCAGGTTGGACTTCCGCAGCGTCGGCGAGAAAGGCGTACTCGATCTCAGGCATGCATCCATCCTAGCGGGTAGCCGACCCGACGTTCCCGCCGGTGCTTGCGAATCGCGCCGCTGCTATCCCGGGCTCGTCGCGGCCTGGTCGAATGCTCGCTGGATCTGGCGCTGCAGGTTCGCCATCTCGTTGGTGATGTTCAACCCGCTTGTGCCCTGCAGCCTGGCGTAGAAGGCGTTCGTAAGCTGGTTCACGGCCTGGAAGTTGGGAACCTCGGCCTCCGGACCGGGATTGGCGGGGTAGTTCTCCATCTCCTGGAGGACCGACCAGCTGACCTGGTTGTTCGGGAAGATACTGGCCAGGGCGGCGTCTTGCCCGGTGAACCAGGCGGCCTGGTCGCCCGTGGCGGCGGGCATGCCGCCGTAGGCGGCCTGGAGGTTCTTGTCGGCCATGATGGCCAGCATCGCTTCGAAGGCCGAATCCGGATGGGCGGTCCCTTTCAAGATCACGAACGTGTCGGCGTCGCTGGGCGATGAGGTCTGGCCGTTGTAAGAAGGCAGGACGGCGATGTCCCAGTTCGCCAACGCCCTCTTGGCCGTCGACTTGCCGGACGTGTCCAGCGAGCCGTAGGTGCTGATCGCCCAGGTCCACGAGAGCGCCATCGCCACGTGGCCCGAGGCAACCGTAGAGCCGTTGTTCAGCAGAGCCGAGTCCTCGACCTTGGTGCTGGGGGCGATGTGGTATTTCCAGATCGCGTTGTAGTACCAGGTCCACGCGGCGCTCCAGGCGTCCGGGATGGTGGCCTTGCCGTCGGGCCCGACGAACGATCCGGGAGCCCAGCTCGAAGCCATGGTGCGGGCGTCGGACCACGGGAAATCGATGCCGTACTGGACGATGTTGGCGGCATTGAAGCCAGTGTCGGTCGATTTCTTGCCGGCCTTGTCAACGGTCAGCTGGGCGGCCAGGGCCGCGAGGGCGTCCCAGGTCCAGTCCTCACCGTTCCACTGATCTCCGACTCGGGTGGGCAGATCCGGCAGGCCCGCCTTGGCGAAGATGTCCTTGTTGTAGAAGATGAAGCCCGGGTAGATGAGGTATGGAAGCCCGACCTGGGCGCCGTTCGACTGCTGCAACAGGTCGATTATCGCCGAGGGATACCTGGTCATGTCGAAGCCCGTCTTGGCGATCTCGGGCGTGAGGTCCATGAACGCGCCGCTGAACCCGTCTCGGTCGGCGATTCCCACCGGGCCGACGATATCCGGTGCGACGCCATCCGCGATCTCCAACTTCAGCGTCGCGGCGGCGCTGGCGGAGGGCACGATCTCGAGGTTGATGTAGATCCCGGTGTGGGAGGCGTTGTAGGCCTTCACGAACGAAGCCTCAGCCTGGACCTGATTGGGCGCGTTGCCCAGCCCCAGGCCGACGAACCAGCGGACGACGGTCGTGCCGGCGGGGGCGGCCGTAGGAATGGGCGAGAGGAGCGGGGTTGGGGTCGCGACCGTCGAGCCGCATGCGCCAACGAGTGCCGCGACCGCGGCCAGCGTGGCGAGCTGGGACCCTCTCTTCCTCATCTGGACTACCTCTAAGCCCGTGGCAAACCGGGCGTCTCCGCCTGGCCGTCCGCCCTGCCGGGGCCCACCCCCCGAGCCTGCTCCGGTTCCGGTCCGGCCGGGAGACTTTACCAGGCTCGCGATCATCGGGTCCTGCGACCGCGGGTCCGGCGGCCCGGCGTTCGATCGGCCGCTCACCAGACTCAGTCCTGGCCACTCCCGTGCGAGACGACCGCAGCGGCTCGCTTCTCCGGGACGGGCAGGATCTGGGCCGCCGGCGCCCGCCTCGCCGGAACGTGGCCCGCGGACTCGGCGAAGGTGACGTTCGAGAGGGGCACGACCGGCTCGCCTCGCAGGACCCGGGCCAGGTACTCGCCGGTGGCAGATCCCGCGGTGGTGGCAACCTGCTCCGGCGTTCCCTCGGCGATGACGTAGCCGCCGCGCTCGCCACCCTCCGGCCCCAGATCCACGATCCAGTCCGCGGTCTTGACGACGTCGAGGTTGTGCTCGATGACCACGACCGTGTTGCCCTGGTCCACGAGCCGGTGGAGAACGTGGAGCAGCTTCTCTACGTCCGCCATGTGCAGGCCCGTCGTCGGTTCGTCCAGCACGTAGACCGTGCGGCCCGTGGCCCTCTTCGACAGCTCCGTGGCCAGCTTTACGCGCTGCGCCTCACCGCCCGAGAGGGTGGTAGCCGGCTGGCCCAGGTGGACGTAGCCCAGGCCCACGTCGTCGAGCGTCTGCAGCTTGGCGCGCACGGCGGGCACCGCCGAAAAGAAGTCGAGCGCCTCTTCGATCGTCATCTCGAGGACGTCCGCGATCGATCGGCCCTTGTAGTGGATCTCCAGCGCCTCGCGGTTGTAGCGCTTGCCCTTGCAGATCTCACACTGGACGTAGACGTCCGGCAGGAACTGCATCTCGATCTTGAGGATGCCGTCGCCCTTGCAGTGCTCGCACCGCCCACCCTTGACGTTGAAGCTGAACCGGCCGGGCATGTAGCCCCGCACGCGCGCCTCCTGCGTGGCGGCGAAGAGCTCGCGGATCGGAGCGAACAGGCCTGTGTAAGTCGCCGGATTCGACCGCGGCGTGCGGCCGATCGGGCTCTGGTCGATGTCGATGACCTTGTCGATCGCCGCCATGCCGTCGATCCGGTCGTGATCGCCCGCCCGGTCGCGGGCGCCGTTGAGCTCGTGCGCCAGCGCCCGGTACAGCACGTCCGAGACCAGCGTGCTCTTGCCCGAGCCGGAGACGCCGGTGACGGCCACGAAGCGAGCCAGCGGGAAGGCCACGTCCAGGTTCTTGAGGTTGTGCTCGCGGGCGCCGCGAACCACGATCGACTGGCCGTTCCCCCGGCGGCGCGTCGCGGGAATCGCGACCTGGCGTTCGCCGCGCAGATAGGCGCCGGTGATGGACCGCGGCTCGGCCAGGACCGTGTCCAGGGGGCCCGCGGCGACGATCTCGCCGCCGTGCTCGCCCGGCCCCGGCCCGATGTCGATGACCCAGTCCGCCGTGCGAATCGTCTCTTCGTCGTGCTCGACGACCAAGACGGTGTTGCCCAGGTCTCGCAGGCGCGTCAGCGTCGCGATGAGCTTGGCGTTGTCGCGCTGGTGGAGCCCGATGGAGGGCTCATCCAGGATGTACAGGACGCCCATAAGGCTCGACCCGATCTGCGTGGCCAGTCGGATGCGCTGGGCCTCGCCGCCCGACAGCGTCTGGCTGGTTCTGTCGAGCGTCAGGTAATCCAGCCCCACGTCGACGAGGAAGCCGAGCCGGGCCGAGATCTCCTTGAGGATCTGGCGCGCGATCGTCCTCTCTCGGTCGGTCAGCCTCGCGGGCAGCGCGGCCACCCATTCGCAGGCCGAGGTGATCGAGAGCGTCGAGATCTGCCAGATGTTTCGGCCGTCGACCGTGACGGCGAGGATCTCGGGCTTGAGGCGCTTGCCTTCGCAGGTAGGGCAGGGCCGCGCGACCATGTAGCGCTCGAGCTCCGACTTGATGAAGTCCGAATCCGTCTCGCGGTAGCGCCGCTCCAGGTTTGGAACGATCCCCTCGAACGTTGCCCCGTATGTATTCTCGCCGCGCTCGTGGCGGTAGCCGATGACGACCCGCTCGCCGCGGGCGGCGTAGAGGAGGTGCTCGATCGCCTCGTGCGGCAGGTCCTTGACCGGCACCTCGTAGTCCCAACCGTGCTCCCGGCAGACGGCTTCGATGATCTTGGCGTGCCAGGAATTCTCCATCGGCAGGCGAGCCCAGGGCACGAGGGCCCCGCCGGCGATCGAGAGGTTCTTGTTGGGGATGACTCGATCCGGATCTATCTCCAGCCGGCTGCCGATGCCGGTGCAGTCCGGGCAGGCGCCGTGGGGCGAGTTGAAGCTGAAGCTGCGCGGCTCCAGCTCGTCGACCGTGGTGCCGTCGTACGGGCAGCTGTAGCGCTCGCTGTAGCGCCTCTCCTCGAACTGCGGCGCCTCGCCGTCTCGTGGCGCCGGCGCGATGAGCATGACGCCCTCGCCCAGGCGCAGGGCCGTTTCGACGGAGTCCGCCAGTCTGGTGGCATCCGGCGGCCGGGTCGGCTCGCCCGCTCCGGCGACAGCCTCGCCGTCGCCGGCGGATAAGCCTTCGGTGGGTTCGCCGTGCCGCACCACGAAGCGATCGACCACGACTTCGATGGTGTGGCGCTTGTACTTGTCCAGCTGACGCGTCTCCGAGAGATCCATCAGCTCCCCGTCGACACGGACGCGCGCGAAGCCCTGGCGGCGGATCTGGTCGAAGACCCGGTCGCCCTCCGTCTTGCGGTCCTTGATGACGGGGCCGAGCACCATCAGCCGCGTACCCTCTGGCAGCTCGTAGATCTGATCGACGACCTGCTGCACGGTCTGACGCTCGATCTCGCGGCCGCACGTGGGACAGTGCGGGTGCCCGATGCGGGCGAACAGCAGGCGCAGGTGGTCGTAGATCTCGGTTACCGTGCCGACCGTGGACCGCGGGTTTCGACTGGCGCCCTTCTGGTCGATCGAGATGGCCGGGCTCAGCCCATCGATCTGGTCGACGTCCGGCTTCTGCACCTCCCCCAGGAACTGGCGGGCGTACGCGGACAGGCTCTCCACGTAGCGACGTTGGCCCTCGGCGTAGATCGTGTCGAACGCCAGGCTGCTCTTGCCCGACCCGGACAGACCGGTGATGACGATCAGCCGGTCTCGGGGCATCGAGACGGTGATGTTCTTGAGGTTGTGCTCGCGGGCCCCGCGAACGACGAGCTGTTCCTGCGGCATAGGCCGTCATTGTAGAGCAGTCGCCAGAAACAGAACAGACGTTCGTGACACCAGGTTCGGCGGTCGCGATGACGCGGTCACTGGGTGTGCACGGCGGCCGACCGCGATCGGTCAGGACGCTCGCAGGAAGCGCTCGTAGCGACTTTCGAGTCGCGCCGGATCTGGCCGGTCAGTGCGGGAGCGAGGCAGCTGGATCGGCTGATCGTGCATCTGCTTCAGCCCGACCAGGAGCATGGCCCCGTCCGTCTCTTCGAGGATCGAGCGCCTCACCTCGATCGTGTAATCGGGCCGAACCGTCAAGAAGAAGCTATCGAAGGCGGCGTGGTGGAGTTTGCAGAGCGCGAGCCCATTGCTGACGACAGGATCCCCTTCACCCTCGGCATCGGCCACGATGTGGGCGGCGTCCAGCAACTCCCGATGCCGAAGTCGACACAGCGAGCACTGCTCTCGGTACGCATCGAGCACCTGCTCCCGGAATGCTTGCTGGTGGAGCCTGCGACGGAATGACGCCGTCACGTACTCGCGGCGTATTGCCGCGCGGTCTTCGCCTGCGGAAGAGTCCCAGACGGGCCTCTGGACTTGCGTCACGTCGTCGACGGCGACGTCGAACCTCAGGCGCGCCGGATCGTCACCAACGATGTACACGGGCCTGGCCGACACGTATTGACCGGGTCGGAGGCGGTGAAACAGGATGAGGGGCACCCTCCGGCTCATGGCGAGCCTCAAGCCAACGTTGTCGGGATGCAGCGGATCGGTGCCGCGATACGAGTAGCTGAGATACGGCCCATCCATCGTGTCGGCGTAGGGGCCACCCGGAATCGTCGTGATCGATATAGGCAGATCGCAGACACGTGGCTTGAATATGCCCTGAGGCCCGAGGAGCGGCACCCGTTTGCCGTCGAAGACGAAGCCGACCTCCAGAAGCGGGCGGGGCAGGACGTCTCCGTGCGCCTCGGCTTGTTGGCTCAACCAGTCGAACGCGGCGAGCCTGACGCCCAGATCCCCCACCCTGTCCACGACGAGAGCATACGCCGCGCTGAGGCGCCACGTCCGGTACGATCCAACGACCCGACCGGCGGTCGGGGACGCTGAGGAGAGCGAGGCTAAGCGCCGAGCAGGCGTCACCCATCGCACCGTCGGCAAAGAGGAGGCCCCGACCGGAGGTCGGGGCCTCTTGACACCACGTGGCTCGAAACGACACAGCGCCTCGGATGCCGCGCTACCCGCCCGTCACGTTGGTCGGAGCGGTGACTTTGTTCGCCGGATCGTTGACGTTCGTGATGTTGAAGACGATCTCGTAGGCGATGCTCTTGTCGGCAGCGGTGCCGATGATCGCCATGCCGACCGGATAGCCGCCGTTGGTGGCGATCCAGACGTCGGCCGTCCAGGTCGCTCCTTGCACGTCCAGCTCCGAGCCGAGGTCACTGAGCACCGCTTGTGAGGCCCGGTAGTGATCGGCAGCTACGCCGTTCTTCTGCTCGGTTCCGACCTTGGTGAAGCCGCTAACGGTGGAAGGGTCGATCATCGAGGAGAACATCGCGGACGGCGCGAACGAGTCCGCCATGCTGGTCGTGGCCGGGTAAGAGATGAAGCTGCTGCCTCCGCCCATCTCGATGTAATCGTTGCCCCCGATCTCGATGATGTGGATGCCGGCCATCGTGATGTCGGCGGCCTCGTCGGGCTTCACGACGATCGTGCCGCCGATGGTGAACGCGCCACTACCGGTGGCGCCGGCACCGCCCAGCGCGGAAAGCATCGAGCCCCAGTCGCCGCCGGCGAGGGTCATCGTGAACTTGTAGCTGTTGATGGCGGCCAGCTGGGCGGCCGCGCCGCTGAGCTCCGAGCCGCCAGCGGTCTGGCCGGTCGTGCCCGGTTGGCTGGTCGTGCCCGGTTGGCTGGTCGTACCGTTGAACGAGGCACTGCTTACGGACGCCGGCGCGTTGGAGCTGCCGGGGCCGGACGACTTCGAGCCGTTACTCGTGAACAGGTACGCCCCTGCGGCGATGGCCGCGATGAGGACTACGCCGATCAGGAGCATGGCCGGGCTGATCCGAGTCTTCACCGGGGTGGCCGCAACCGGCGCGGCCGCCGAAAAGGCGGGGGCCACCGGAGGGCTGGGCATGGGCGGAGCAGCCCAGGTCGGAGGGGGCGGCGGCGGAGCGACCTCCATCTGGGGGGCCACCGGAGGGCTGGGCATGGGCGGAGCAGCCCAGGTCGGAGGGGGCGGCGGAGCGACCTCCATCTGGGGGGCCGCCGGAGTGGCGGGCACTGCAGCAGGCGTGGCAATAGTCGACAGGCCGGCGCCGCACGAAGCGCAGAACTTCTGCTCTTCGGCGCTTCGCGCCGCCCCACAGCTAGGGCAGAAGCCGAATCCAGTCGCCATCGGATCTCCCTCCGACTGTCGCGTGGGCCATGGTGAAGGTCCGGCTGGACTTCCAGCTTGCGTCGGCGACCTGCCGCGACCCGGCCCACTCCGACCTGGTCATTCTAGTCTCCCGATTCGCTGATCGATCAAGCCTTGGAGCCGCTCTGGCCAGCACCTGGCCGGCCGTCTTGCTCGGCGATGACGAGGGCAGGGCCGTGCGAAAGCCGGCTGAGTGAGGCGATCGGCGCTCCACCCGAGCCCACGTCCGGTACGATCCGACGATCCGGCCGGCGGTCGGGGAGGCTGAGGAGCGAGAGGATGACCGGGGAGCGCCTTGCGACCACGGGACCGGCGGCAACCGCGCCGGCGGCCGCTCGCGCCTTCGGCGGCAGCTCATGAGCTCGGCCGCCGCCGCTCCGTCCGGGCGGAGAGCGCCCGGCCGTCAACTCGAGGTGCCTCATCTCGGCCGCGCCCGGCTGGCCGTTGCCTATTCGTTCCTGGTTCACGGCGTCATGTTCGGCGCGTGGGCCTCGAGGATCCCGGCGGTCCAGAAGCAGGCCGGCCTCGACACCACCCACCTCGGCTTCGCCCTCCTGGCCGCGTCGGCCGGTGCCGTGCTGGCCATGTCGTTTGCCGGGGTCCTGGCCGGACGCTTCGGAAGCCGCGCGGTGACCGCGGCGATGCTCCTGGGTTACGCGCTCATCGTGCCCACACTGGCGCTGGCGAGCTCGTTCATCACGCTGACCGGCGCCCTGCTGGCGGTGGGCGCCTTCCAGGGTTCGATGGACGTGGCGATGAACGCCAACGGCCTGGCCGTCGAGCAGGCGGGCACGCGGCCGATCATCTCCCGACTGCACGGGACGTGGAGCATCGGCTCGTTTCTCGGGGCGTTCGCGACCATCGCGGCGGTGACGGCCGGCCTATCGCTGCTGGCGCAGTTCTGCCTGCTGGCGGCCTGGATGGCCGTCTCGGCGGCGGTCCTGGCGCGACTCATGCTGCCGCACAGGCAGCCCGCCGAAGGCCCGACCCTGCGTCGACCGCCTCGCCGTTTACTGGCCCTGGGCTTCCTGATCTTCTGCGGCATGCTGGCCGAGGGATCGGTCGGCGACTGGAGCGGCGTCTACATGCGCACTTCGGTCCTGTCGACCCAGCAGGAGGCTGCCCTGGCGCTCGGCGCCTTCTCGGCCGCGATGGCGGTTTCACGGCTGGTCGGCGACCGCCTCACCGAGCTGCTGGGGGCGGGCCGCCTGGTCACGCTGGGGGCCGTGCTTGGGGCTGCGGGCCTCGGCATGGCCCTGGCGCTGCACATGGCTGTGCCCGCGATTGCCGGCTTCGCCCTGCTCGGGCTCGGCCTGGGCGCCATCGTGCCGATAACCCTGCGAGCCGGCGGTTCGCAGCCGGGGATTCCTTCCGGGTTCGGCATCGCGGCCGTTTCGACCATGGGCTACGCCGGGATGCTGACCGGGCCTCCGCTGATCGGCAGCGTGGCCGGAGTGGCGGGCCTGCGCCTGGCGCTGGCGATCGTGGTGGCCCTGCTGGCAGTCCTGGCCGCGACCGCCGGGCGCGCCGTCGGCACGCCGGTCACGATCCCGGAGCCGGCCGTCCCGACGGAGCTGCCCTAGCGCTGTGCGGCGCACGGCCGGCGGGTAGCGCGGCGGGTGCCTCTCAGCTCGACCGCTCGAAGCGTCGCTCCATCCAGTAACGCCAGACGTCCAGGTCCGGGCTCTCGTAGCCATTCGAGGAGAGGACCGAGCAGATCTGCGTTCGGTGATCGTTGCCGTGGTGAAGCGCCTGGGCGAAGAGCAGGTTCGTCGCGTGCGGCAGCTCCGGCCTGGTTCCGCGGGCGGGCAGCGTGATGTCCAACTCGCCCGCGCGAGCCAGGACGACGCGCCACCGAACGGCTTGATCTCGCAGCGCATCGGCGAGCTCGTCCAGCGTTCTGATGGGGTCCGGTGCGGTCTTGGGTGGGGGCGGGGTACCCTCGAGGTAGCCCAGGTACCGCAAATCCGCGTCGATGAGGTGGGAAAGCGTGGCCAGCACCTCGCCGTAGGTGCCCGGCGAGCTGGCGCCGAGGGCCCCCCTGGGCAGCCTGCGGAGGTGTCTGATCAGCTGTTCCGTGGCCCAGGTGTGGTGCTGGAAGGCCTCACTCAAGGGATCCATGGATCCTCCTGTGCTGTTGGGGGCGTCCGCCCGCGCTACCGGCGCCGCCGGCCGCGTGGAGGCCGCTGTCCCGTCCGTTTGATCACGTTCGGGGTGACGGTGTGATCCCACGTTGGCCGCTCGATCCAGCGAGCGGCCCAGCCATCCTCTTCGTGCTCGTCTCGAATGCCCGGCAGCCAGTCCGAGGCGGTCGCCGCGACGGCGAGCTCGTCCGGTTCGATGGCCTCAACCACCCGCACCTCCGTGACATCGAGGGCCGAGGCGTCCAACTCTTCCCCATCCACCGCGGCTCGCTGCCGGCGGACCGCCTGCCGGACGGGCCTGATCGTGCGACCGGACCGGGCCGGCGCCAGCCGATCGCCGGCCGCACCGACGGGCCGGCTCTTTGCCGCCCGTTCGGCCGCCCGAGCCATGCTCGCCGAGGCATCCTCTTCCAGCACGCGCAGCCGGATCTCCTGGATCTCGTCGCGCAACGCGGCGGCCCGCTCGAACTCCAGCTCGCGAGCAGCCCGGCGCATCTCCGCTTCCATCTGGCCGACGAGCTTCTCAACCTGGCCCTTGGCCATCTCGCTGAATGCCCGCTCCTGTCCGGGTGCCGTAGCGAAGGTCCCGTGAGCCTCGGCGACCGCCCGCAGCCGATCGTTTATGTCCCGGATCCCCTTCACGATCGTCACCGGCTCGATGCCATGATCGCGGTTGTATCTCTCCTGGATGGCGCGCCGCCTGTTCGTCTCGTCGATCGCCGCTCGCATCGAGTCGGTCATGTTGTCGGCGTACATCACCACTTCGCCACCGATGTTTCGAGCGGCGCGACCGATCATCTGCACGAGCGACCAGGCACTGCGCAGGAAACCCTCCTTGTCGGCGTCGAGAATCGCCACCAGCGTCACCTCCGGAAGGTCGATGCCTTCACGCAGCAGGTTGATGCCGACGACGACGTCATATACGCCCAGGCGCAGATCTCGAAGTATCTGGACGCGCTCCAGGGTGTCGACCTCTGAGTGCAGGTACTGCACCTTTACGCCGAGTTCGTGCAGGTAGTCGGCGAGGTCCTCGGCCATCTTCTTCGTGAGCGTGGTGACGAGCGAACGCTCACCTCGCTCGACGCGCCCGCGAATCAGCTCGAGCAGATCATCTATCTGACCTTCCGTTGGCCTGACGCTTATGTGTGGATCCACGACACCGGTCGGGCGAATCAGCTGTTCGACCACCTGCTGGCTGTGCTCCAGTTCGTACGGCCCTGGCGTCGCACTCATGTAGATCGCCTGGTTGACGCTGGCCTCGAATTCTTCGAACGTCAGCGGGCGGTTATCGAGCGCCGAGGGGAGCCGAAACCCGAAATCGACGAGGATCTCCTTGCGCGTTCGGTCGTTCTTGTACATGCCCACGACCTGAGGTATGGACATGTGGCTCTCATCCACAACGAGCAGCCAGTCCGGCGGGAAGTAGTCGAGGAGCGTCCATGGACGTGACCCGGCTTCGCGGCCGGAGAGGTGCCGGGAGTAGTTCTCGATGCCGGTGCAGTAGCCGAGCTCGCGCATCATCTCGAGGTCAAAAGTCGTGCGCTGCCGGAGCCTGGCCGCCTCCAGCTCTCGCCCCTGGGCCTCCAGCTCGCCGACCCGGATGTCCATCTCCTCGCCTATCGCCTTGACGGCGGCCATCAGCTTGTCCGCCGGGGTCACGAAGTGCGTGGCCGGGTAGACGTTCAGGTCCTTGCGCTCGGCCAGCAGCTCTCCGGTGAGCGAGTCCAGCTCGGTTATGCGCTCCACTTCGTCACCGAAGAACTCCACGCGGACGAGGCGGTCCTCGGCGGGGGGAATCAGTTCCAGGGTATCGCCGCGCACGCGGAACCGAGCACGCGAGAGAGCGGCGTCGTTGCGCTGGTACTGGAGGTCCACGAGGTGGCGCAGCACGGCGTCGCGGCGGTATTGCCCGCCGACGCGCAGCCGCAGGATCGTGGCCCCGTAGTCGATCGGGGCGCCGAGGCCGTAGATGCAGCTGACGCTGGCGACGATGATCACGTCGCGGCGCTCGAAGAGGGCCTTGGTGGCGGCGTGCCGGAGCTTGTCGATCTCGTCGTTGCGGCTCGAGTCCTTCTCGATGTACGTATCGCTGCGCGGCAGATAAGCCTCGGGCTGGTAGTAGTCGAAGTAGCTGACGTAGTACTCGACGGCGTTGTCCGGGAAGAACTCGCGAAACTCGGAATACAGCTGGGCAGCCAGGGTCTTGTTGTGGGCGAGGACGAGAGTGGGCTTCTGGTGCTTCTCTATGACGGCCGCGACAGAGAAGGTCTTGCCCGTTCCGGTCGCGCCCAGCAGCGTCTGATGGCGCAGGCCTTTGGCCAGGCCTTCGCTCAATCGCTCGATGGCGGCAGGCTGGTCGCCGGTCGGCTGGAAGTCGGCAACCAGCCGAAAGTCGGGCACTTCAACCTCGTCGGCGTGGGTTTCCAGTATACCGCGCGACGACGGATTAGCACGGGCGTTCTAACTCCGGACCCCGCCCGTAGCTGGGCGAGTCACGCTTACCACACAAATCCCGAGCCCACCGTGTCCTGCATCGCCGCGACCATCTGAGACTGCGCAATGACATGGAGCTGGCCATTCTGGTTGCCGCCGCGGCTGTTGCAGGCACGGCCGCAGGTGTCGATGTACGTGTAAGTCGGCGGCGTGGCTGCGTTGTCGTAGCCGACGATCGTGACCGCGTGGCGGATGTGCGGCGTCTTCGATCCAGCCTGCCAGTTCGGCAGGTCATGGGTGTCCAGCTCGACGACGACCGGGACGCCATCGCGGCCCACGTCCAGAGTCACGGCTATCCGCAGGTCGCGGGCCGCAGTCGGCTCGAACCGCATGACCGACGCGTACCAGAACTCGGCCCAGCCCTGCTCGGCGTGGTTGGAGGCCTCCCAATTGAGGGCGACCTGGATGTTCGTTCGGGGGGCGCCGATAGTCGGGTAGAGCGGCCGGCCGCTCGCGTCGGCGTAGACGGCAATTCCCTTCGACTGCCAGCCGGGCGGCTGAACCGCCATCCCGAGGTACATGATGTAGCCGCGAGCGTGGGCCGTGTAGGCGTTCACGCCGTCCGAGCCGGACCAGTAGGTGCCGATGCGCACACCGCCGCTCGACCGGGCGACGGTCGGGCCGGGCACCGGCCAGGCCGCACCCTCGGCTGTGTAGGGGTCGAGGAAGTAGCCGGCAGTGCCGGTGACGTTCGGATGGCCGGTCTGCTGCTGCCAGTAGTAGAGCGCGACGGCGGTCGCGCCCGGCTCGCACAGGTTCCACAGATTCCGGTCCGAGAAGCTGTTGCCCTTCTCGTCCTTGCCGTACCCGAGCGGCTCGATGATCCAGCGGGCGTAGGCGGTGTCGAGAATGCGGGCGGAGGGGACCGCAGCGCCGGTCATAGGGTTCAGCAGCGGGTCGACCCCGGGGTCGAGGACGACGACTT
>Ga0187885_10002082_pt1 | contig 20400 bp, 17 predicted proteins | sample June2016WEW_20_1_3_FD_132970 | JGI IMG/M metagenome (GOLD analysis project Ga0187885, IMG submission 132970) | Peatland microbial communities from SPRUCE experiment site at the Marcell Experimental Forest, Minnesota, USA - June2016WEW_20_100 | ecosystem: Environmental > Terrestrial > Soil >... | reverse complement strand
CGGTGATCTTGTTTCGGAGATGGGCGATCTCAAACAGCGCGAGCAATTGGTCAACCTTCTCTCGGCGGTCGTTGACCCCGTAAATCATCGAAAAGACCAGCAGATTCTCCCACACTTTGAGGTTGGACGGCAGGCCGGTGTAGGCCGAGGAGAAATTGCAGCGCTGGAGAATTTCTACCCGATGTTTCTCCAAGTCCTGCCCGAAAAGTCTCACCGTGCCCGCCGTCGGCGTCGTCAGCCCGAGCAGAATCTGGATGGTTGTGGTCTTGCCGGCGCCGTTTGGCCCCAGCACGCCGACGATCTCACCGCGCCGCACGGTAAACGACACGTCCGCCACCGCCACCGTGCCGTCAAATTCTTTGCGCAGATGTTGTACCTCAACGATCGCTTCGATCATAAACGTGCGCAGGATAGCACATTTCACTTCCCTGCAAAACCTGCTAGAGTCTTGGCTATCCTGTGAAACCCAAATTCGAATACTCGGGCAAACTCTGGCAGGAGGCGCTGCGGCTCATGCCTAGCGGCGTCAGCTCGCCGGTACGTGCCTTCCGTGGCGTCGGCGGCACGCCGTTCTTCATTCAGCGCGCCAAAGGTTCGCGGCTCTGGGACGTGGACGGCAACGAGTACATCGATTACGTCTGCTCGTGGGGGCCGATGATTCTCGGCCACGCGCACCCGAAAATCGTCCGCGCAGTGCAAGAAGCGGCACGCGACGGGACCAGCTTCGGCACGCCGAATCCGCGCGAGCTTCGGTTGGCCCAGCTCGTCTGTGAAAGTTTCCCCTCTATTCAGAAAGTCCGCTTCGTCAACTCAGGCACCGAAGCAACGATGTCGGCGATTCGACTCGCACGCGGTTTCACCAAGCGCGACAAGATCGTCAAGTTCGAAGGCTGCTACCACGGCCACGCCGATGCGTTGTTGGTGAAGGCCGGCTCCGGCGCCGCGACGTTCGACGTGCCCGACAGCGCTGGCGTGCCCGCCGGTTTCGCCCGTAACACGCTCACTCTGCCGTTGAACAACCTCACGGCACTCGACGGCGTGCCATGGCACAAGATCGCCTGCGCCATCATCGAACCGATTCCAGCCAACATGGGTTTGATCCCGTTGAAGATCGCTTTCCTCCAGAAGCTCCGCAAGCTGACGCAGGACAACGATGCATTGCTGATTCTCGACGAGGTCATCAGTGGTTTCCGTGTCGCCCGCGGAGGCGCGCAGGAGTTGTACGGGATTCAGGCCGACCTCACGACGCTCGGCAAGATCATCGGCGGCGGGCTGCCTGTCGGCGCATTCGGCGGACGAACTGAGATCATGGACATGCTCGCGCCGAACGGCCCCGTGTATCAGGCGGGTACGCTGTCGGGCAATCCGCTGGCGATGGCGGCTGGCATCGCGACGCTGGAAGAGTTGTTTGGTCTTGGAGGGTCGGGCTACATCCCGACCGCCGGCGTAGGGACGGGTCGCCGACCCGTCCGAGAAGAGGAACAAACGGTGGGCGGCTCGGCGAGCCGCCCCTACCAACGGCTGGAAAAACTGACCGCGTCGCTTTGCGACGAATGGCGCAAGATCGTGCCCGGTCGCCATGTTCGGGTCGGCTCGTTGTTTTGCACGTTCTTCACCGACCGCAAGGTGGTGGATTACGCGACGGCCAAAACCAGCGACACAAAACGGTATGCCAGATTTTTCCACGCGATGCTGGAGCGCGGCGTGTATCTCGCCCCGTCGCAGTTTGAAGTCGGCTTCATGTCGCTGGCGCATACGGAGGAGGACATTGAGGCGACGCTGAGGGCGGCAAGGGAAGCAGTGAAGGAGTTATAGAGGTTAAAAGAGTTAAAAAGGTTAAAGAGGCATAGAAAGGCCAAGAGCGTGAGCGAAAAGACATTCGAGGATTTGGAGGTCTGGCGGATCGCCCGCGAGTTTCGGGGCCGAGTATATGCCCTCTCCAAGCGATTGCCCGAACATGAGAAGTACAATCTGGTTTCGCAGATGAGGCGCGCCGCGCTTTCGCTAACCAACAACATCGCGGAGGGTCATGGACGGTTTCATTACCAGGAGAACATCCAGTTCTTACGCCAATCGCGTGGATCGCTGGAAGAATTGATCGATGACCTGACACTTTGTGCCGACGAGAAATATATCCCGCAGCCAGAGATTGCTGAGGCGCGGCAGCAAGCCGCTCATGTCCGCATCTTGCTCAATGGCTACATTCGTTATCTCAAGGAGAGGAAGGCGGGCAATGTGAACACACTTCGTGAGCAGCCGGCAGCCTATGGAGAAGATGACCCCGATGATTCGTAGCCTTTACAGCCCTTTTAACACCTTTAACTCTTTGAACCTTTTCAACTTTTCTAACTTCTTTAACTCTCTTAACGCCTAATGAAACTCGTCATTGCCATGACTGGCGCGAGTGGCGCGATTTACACGCAGCGCCTGCTCGACAACCTCGACCCGCGCAAGCACGACATCTCCTTCATCGCGACGCGGCACGCGCGCGAGGTCGCGCAACTCGAATTACCGAAGGGCGAGTTGAAGCTCTCGCCGCAGGTCATTCAGTACCGCGAAGACGATTCGATGTTCGTGCCGTTCGTCAGCGGCTCGGTCAAGTTCGACGCGATGGTGATCATCCCCGCCTCGATGGGGACGATCGGCCGTATCGCCAACGGCGTATCCGATACCACGATTGCCCGCGCTGCCGACGTGTTTCTGAAGGAGCGCCGCAAACTGATTCTTGTGCCGCGTGAGTCACCCTTCAATCTGATCCACCTGCGCAACATGGCGACGCTGACCGAAGCCGGCGCGACGATCATCCCTGCCAGTCCGTCGTTTTACAGCAAGCCCAAGACGATCCCGGAGTTGGTGGACACGATTGTCGCGCGCGTCCTCGATCATCTCGGCATCGAGCACAAGCTGGTCAAACGCTGGCAGAGCACGTAGGGCAAGCTTCCAGCTTGCCGATCCGTCTAACAAACATTGGCCGCAAGCTGGAAGCTTGCGCTACGCAACCCGGTTCCGCGCATCCAGGAACTTCAAGTGCCGGTACAGAGTTTCGATCAGTGGCGACTTGGCGCCGGCCTGTTGCGTTGCGCGCAACGGATTGCCGAAGATGGCTTCGACCTCCATCGGGCGGCGCTCGTCGAAGTCGATCTTCATGCTTGTGCGATAGGGTTTCATCCGGTCGGTACGGTCCAGCATCTCTTGCACAAAGTCCGGCGCAATGCAGCGACCACACGCCGCCGCATCGGTCACAACCTCCCACATGATCTGTTCCGCCAATACGCGCGTGTGCGGATCGGCCATCAGTTCGGCCGTCGTGGCGTTGAGAATGACCGACAGGCCGTTGTAGGGAATATTCCACACCAGTTTCTGCCAGCGACCGATGGCGAGGTCTTCGGCGAGTTGGATGGGAATGGCTGCGCGCTGGAAATCATCCGCAATCCCGCGCATCCGTTCGCTGACGCCGCGTTGCGAGAATTCGCTGAGCACAACATGTCCGTAGTCGAGATGACGGATGTGACCCGGCCCAACTTTGTTCGAGCACAGGAAACAGAGTCCGCCCATCACGCGCTGCGGGCCGACAATCTTCGCCACTTCCTCATCGCCGCCAAGCCCATTCTGCATCACGAGCACTGCGCCGCCGTCCTTGACGACAGGCGGAAGCAGTTCGGGGAGCAGATGATTCTGCATCGCCTTCAACGCCACGACGACCACGTCGCAACGCGGCATGTCGCGCACGTCGCGGTAAGCGTTGACGCGCGGCAGCGCGAAGTCGCCGTCCTTGGATTCGCAAATCAAGCCGTGTCGCGCGACGTGTTCGTAGTCAGTGTGTAACAGGAAATGCACGTCGCACCCCGCGCGCTGCAGCCGCGCCCCATAAAACCCGCCGAGCGCTCCCGTGCCGATGATCGCGTAGCTTCGCGGCTCCATGAGGTCGAAGGTTATCACATCGTTGGTTTCCCCGTCAGCTTCATTGCTGTGGCACATTCGTTCTGGCGAACGGGGGAGTCGCAACACACCTGCTCCGCATGCGGGGAACCTCTTGATACCGCCACCGCGATATTGACGAGCCCTTGGTAGGGACGGCTCTCCGATCCGTCCGTCGGTTTGGATCCGACGACAACGGCAGCGGCGCGCTGGGGACAGCGCACCCTGCCGGTCGGCTTAGTCGGTGGTAGTGTCCAGATGCGCCTTCCGCAAGCGGGCGGATCTGGGCACTCCACCGCGAATTCGGAAGCATTTCTGTAGCGGCGCTCTACGAGCGCCGAATGACCGCCCAATGCGAAAACTCGTTTGGAAGATCTCGTTGCGGTATGCGCCAACTGCCACCGGATGCTCCACTTGATGCGCGGCAAAGAACACGACTTGGAAGATTTGCGACGCGCTATGCGGACTCAACAGAGAACAAAATGAGAACAGCAAAGCGCTCCGACACGTTGCAGTTGGCCGGGGTGGCGGACGTTTCTGCTGATTCTGGCGGCGATGAGCGAGCGTTGTGGGCGATGAGCCAATCATGTAATTCCTCGCGTCGCGCAGTCAGCGAGCGTCAAGGGGCTGATATATCGCCTAACGATATATCATGGCCGCGCGTCATACGTTCGAGAGCACGCGGTTCATGGCGACGGAGAACTGCTGCCAGCGCCGTTTGCGCTCGCGCAATTCGGCCAAGCCTTTGGCTGTGATCGTGTACTCTTTGTGCTCGTGCGCCTTGCCGGGCTTCACCCAGTTTGACCGGACCAGTGCACGGTGTTCCATGCTTCGGAGCAGTGGGTAGAGTCTGCCGAAGGCGAACTGAAAATGGTGACGAGATCGTAGAGCGAGTTCCTTGCGAATCTGATAGCCGTAGGACTTGCCGTCGGCGAGGATTGCCAAGACCAACGTCTCGGCGTTTCCGTGCAACATTTCGCGATCGAGGTATTTCATGGCGGCGATGATATATCGCCAGGCGATATATGTCCGCAAGCACGAATCCCGCGGAGGGTCCAACAGTGAGAACAAGCGGGTCAGAAACGATAGTCGCGAAGCGCTCCCGGACGGGGATGATTGAACCGTAGTGGCAAAGACTGGTAGAGTACTTCACGTGAGTTTCCGCAAGTATTTTGATTTCGTGCGGTTCGAGCACACAGTGTTTGCGCTGCCGTTTGCACTCGCGAGCATGGCGGTGGCGGTGCCGCCGGGGCGGCACGGCTGGCCGGGGTGGCGGACGTTTCTGCTGATTCTGGCGGCGATGGTGTGTGCGCGAACGTCGGCGATGGGATTCAATCGGATCGTGGACCGCAAGCTCGATGCGCGCAATCCGCGGACGGCGGAAAGACATCTGCCCCGTGGGCAGATGTCGGTGATCAGTGCGTGGTGGCTGGTGATTGTAGCAGCGGCCGGGCTGGTGATGGTGACCTGGTTTATCAATCCGATTTGTTTCTACCTGTCGCCGGTGGCGTTGGTTGTGGTGTTTTTTTACTCGTTTACGAAGCGGTTCACGGATTTTTCACACTTCTTCCTCGGGCTGTCGTTGGCGGTGGCACCGGTAGGGGCGTGGTTGGCGGTGCGTGGACGATTTGACTGGCCGCCGGTGGTGTTGGCGTTGGCGGTGGTGTTCTGGCTCGTTGGGTTTGACATCATTTACGCCACACAGGATTACGAGTCGGACAAGGCGCAGGGACTGCGGTCGTTGCCGGTGCGGCTGGGGATTGAAGGGAGCCTGAAGGTGGCGCGAGTGGCGCATGCGGTAATGGCGGCAGTGCTGCTGGGATTCGGGTTGATTTCGAATCTTCGCATGCCATACTACGTGGGGCTGTCGATCATCGCGCTGTGTCTGATCGCACAGCATTTTGCGGCGAGGAAACGCGATCCTGTGAGTCTGAACGTGGCGTTTTTTCGCATGAACGCGGCCATCAGCATGGTTTTCTTGGCGGCGGTGGTGGTGGATGTGGCGATGAGATGATGAACCCTCACCCTGACCCTCTCCCTTGGAAAGGGAGAGGGGATATTGATCCAGATGAACAGACTGATTGAGTGTAGCGAGTTGCGCGATATTTTTGAGAAGGTGGCGGCGGGGCAACGGGTCAGCGACGGCGATTGCCTGCGGTTGTATCGGTCGCACGATCTGGCCGCGATCGGCGCGATGGCGAATCTGGTGCGCGAACGCAAGAACGGCAACGTCGCCTACTACATCCTGAATCGCCACATCAATTATTCCAACATCTGCGTTCTCGACTGTGATTTCTGCGCGTTCTACCGCCGTCGTCGTGACGCAGGCGCTTACGAGTACAACCTGCCGCAAATGATCGAGAAGGCGCAAGAATCGCTCAAGCTGGGGATCACCGAGATTCACATCGTAGGCGGGCTGCATCCGTCCTTCAAGTGGGAGTATTACACCGAGATGCTGCGGGAATTGAAAGCGCTCGATCCAAATCTGCACCTCAAGGCATTTACGGCAATCGAGATTCTGCATCTGTCGTGGGTTGGCAAACGCAGCGTGCCGGAGACGCTGGCGGCGCTGCGCGAGGCGGGCCTGGGATCGTTGACGGGTGGCGGCGCGGAGATTTTCGATCCCGAAGTGCGCGACGTGATTTGTCACCCGAAGGAGACCGCTGAAGAATGGCTCGACGTGCATCGCACGTGGCACAAGATGGGGGGACGCTCGACCTGCACGATGTTGATCGGTCACGTCGAGAACGATCACCACCGGGTGGATCATCTCCGGCGGCTGCGCGACTTGCAGGACGAGACGCGCGGGTTTACAGCGTTTGTGACGCTGGCGTTTCATCCCGAGAACACGAAGCTGGCGCACCTGCCGGGACCGAGCGGTTATGACATGCTCAGGACGCTGGCGATCGCGCGCATCTATCTCGACAACATCGATCACATCAAGGCGTACTGGATTCTGATGGGCATGAAGCTGGCGCAAGTGTCGTTGAGCTACGGTGTGGACGACATTGACGGCACGATCATCGAGGAAAAGATTTATCACATGGCCGGCGCGGAGACCCCGCAAGAAGCGGGGCGGGAGGAACTCGTGCGCGCCATTCGCGAGGCGGGGCGCGAGCCGGTGCAGCGCGACAGTCTGTATCAAAGGATGAAGGATGAAGTTCACCCGCCTCTGGCGGCGCCAAAGGCGACCAGGGGCGGAAGGATGAATAAGGCAAAGTGGAAGGAGGCAGTGTTGTGAGCAAGCCGGTAGTTCATTCTTCATCCTTCATCCTTCATCCCTCATCCTTACCTTGCCGGATTGGTTCTGTGCTGTACCTGAACGCACGCCCACTCATCTACGGTATTGAAGACCGGGTGACTCTCTGCGAATCCGCAAGGCTAGCGGACCTGATGTACCGCCGGCAGTTCGATGTCGGCCTCGTTCCTGTCGCGGAAATCCTGCTGCATGACCAGTACGACATTACGGACGGCATCGCCATCGCGGGACGTGGCGCGGTGAAGAGTGTGTTTCTTGCGCACCGTGAGCCAATTGAGAGACTGAAGCGCGTGGCAGTCGATCCGGCGTCACGGACGTCGGCCTGGCTGGTGCGAGTAATTTTGAAATACGGGTACCATGTCGAGCCGGAGTTTTACCCGTTGACGGGCGCGCCGAAGTTGAGCGACCACGAGGCCATGATGCTTTTTGGCGATGGCGCTATTTGGTATCTGCACCGCAATGGAGACGACTGTTTGCTGGATTTGGGCGAAGCGTGGACGGAAATGACGGGACTTCCATTCGTGTTCGCGGCGTGGGCGGTGCAGCATGGCATCGCGGCCGGGACGCCGCTCCCGCGACTTCTCCTGAAGGCGAAGGCTGATGGGCTTGCGCACATCGAGGAGATTGTGCAAGATTCGACAGAAGCCACGCCCGAGTTTCGGCGCGAGTATTTGACGCGGAACGTGGTGTACGAGTTGGGCGACGCGGAGAAGCAGGCGATTCGGCGGTTTCAGCAGTATCTGAAGGAGATGGGGTTGATAGAGGAAGCGCATGATTTGCGATACGTCAGTTGAGCAAACTGAGACACAGGCAGGGACGCCTGTGCCACCAAGGCTTGGGTTGATTCAGGACAAGGTGCTGGGTGGCGAGCGGATCGCACCCGAAGAAGCGCTGCGGTTGTATCGTGCGTTGACTCTGCCCGAGTTGGGCGCACTGGCTGACGCCGTGCGGCAGCGGAAGCATCCGAACCGTGTCGTCACGTACATCATCGACCGCAACATCAATTACACCAACATCTGCAACGTCTACTGCACCTTCTGCGCGTTCATGCGCAACGAGAATGATGCTGATGCCTACGTGCTGACGCCCGAACAGGTCGGCGAGAAGATCAAAGAGTTGGTGGCTATCGGCGGGGTGCAAGTCCTGATGCAAGGCGGGCATCATCCGAAGCTCGACATTGATTATTACCTGGACCTGCTGCAGCACATCCGGCGGAATTTTCCGCAAGTGAACATCCACGGTTTTTCGCCGCCGGAATTCAACCATTTCGCAGAAGTCTTCAAGATGCCTCTGGAAGAAGTGATCCGGCGGTTCAAGGAGGCGGGGCTTGGCTCGATTCCGGGCGGCGGCGGAGAGATTCTGGTGGATCGGGTACGCAATCGGATCGCGCCGCTGAAATGCAACAGCGACGAGTGGCTGCGGGTGATGGAGATTGCGCATGGGATGGGATTGAACTCGTCGGCGACGATGATGTTCGGCCACGTGGAAACCGTCGAAGAGCGCGTCGAGCATTTCCGGCGTCTGCGCGAACTGCAGGATCGAACACACGGATTCACGGCGTTCATCTGCTGGACGTTTCAGGCGGAGCACACGCGGTTGCGGGCGCCGACGGCAGGGGCGCACGAGTATCTGCGCATGCAGGCGCTGGCGCGGATTTTTCTGGATAATTTCGACAATGTGCAGTCAAGTTGGGTGACGCAAGGACCGCAGATCGGGCAGATCGGGTTGACGTGCGGCGCGAACGATTTTGGCAGCGTGATGATGGAGGAAAATGTGGTGTCGCTGGCTGGCGCCACATTCCGCATTGATGAAGAGACGATGAAACGGCTGATCACCGAGTTGGGGTATGAGGCGCATCGTCGGAACAACTGGTATCAACTGCTGGACTGAATGAAAGGGAAAATGAGACAAGTGGCTGCGAAATTCAACGCGATGCTGTTGCTCGGCGCGCCCGGCACGGGTAAAGGCACACAAGGAAAAATGCTGGGCACGCTGCCGGGCGTTCTGCATGTGGCGATGGGTGATATTTTCCGAGCTTTGGACAAGAACAGCGAACTGGGAAGGATCTTTGGCGAATACTCGACCAAGGGGCTATTGGTGCCTGACGAGTTTGTCGTGAAACTATGGAAACAGCACATGGACAAACTCGTCGCCGGTGGCAAGTACGAGCCTGCTGACGACCTGCTCGTGCTCGATGGCATTCCCCGCAACGTCAATCAGGCGAAAGCCTTGGAACAGTACGTCATCGTCAGCAAGATCGTTGTTCTCCGTTGCGAGCACGGGATTGAATCCATCATCCAGCGCATGAAGGACCGCGCGCTGAAAGAGGGCCGCGCCGATGACGCCAACGAGGCGACCATCCGCCGCCGTTTCGAGGTGTATGATGCAGAGACGGCGCCTGTGTTGGCCCATTATCCGAAACGGCTTAGGACTGAGGTGGATGCGTTGCAGATGCCGATTGAAGTCGCGCACGACGTTTTGAGCGCCGTTTTGGGCCGGACCAATGAACTGCACACGATCCAGCAGCCGCCGCCGCTCGTCCCAGCGCGGCGTTAATCAGAAGCGCATACGAAATTGGAGACATGCTCATGAAATTATGGTTGCGAATGGTAGTCGTGGTGTTGGGCGTCGGGTTGGTGGTGGCCGTTGAGTCCGGGGGCGGGACGAGCGATGTGTTTCAACTGCACACGTTTATTCAAGGCGTGATCTCGTATGGAGGGTTCGCAACCAACCCGGTGATTCACTCAGTGCAGATTCGGGATGTTGATTTGATCAACCTCGGTCTTGGGTCCCCGCTCGGCACGCCGGTTCCGCCGAACGAACGGTTGGCGATCGTCAACGAATGTCCGAGCAACGACATGCGCATCATCATTTACGACACGGGCACATCGAGCAACCTTATGACGATAGGATACATGCAAACCCTCTCGGCAATCGAAGGGTTGCGCAGGAACACCCTCACACGCAATGTCATCTCGGACTTGACGTTTGTATTTACGGAAAGCGCGAGCAATGGGCTTGCGGGCGGCTCTTTCTTCGTCAACGGCAATCTCACGGCGACCGCTTCCAATGGATGCATGACGAAATTCAGCGGGCAAATCATTGGGGCGCTGGGCACCTCATTCTTCTTCACCAATAACATCGTCACCAACGTCGTGGACTTGACGGTGACCAATGTGGTCACGAATACGTACTACGTCATCTCGAACTTTACCGTGAATGTTCCCATAACGTCGATGGCGACCCACGGCGAGAAATTGGGAACGCTGATCGAACCATGACCTCGTAACCATCAACCGGGTCTTGGGTTTATGGAACCTGTCGGAGCATCTTCCGGCGAGTCAGGATGGGACTGGGAAGTTGATAGAGATGTAACCTCGGCAGCCATCCCGGCCCGAACCAAAGGATTGCCGAGCAACAAGTGAGGGACAGACAATGATAAGGAAAAAGTGGATTGTGCTTGGTGGTGCCGGCCTCACGGCGGTGGCTATCTCGGCGTTGGCGGTCGCGTCGGGCAGCAAGACGTTCCGCACGCTCGCGTACTTCACGGCTGTGGCACAAAGGCCGTACAGTCAATTGCCAACAATTGATTACATTCCGATCGGGGGCCATAACCTGGTCAACCTGGCGATGGGCCGCGATGTCGCCGATACGAATGTGCCCAATCAGGTGCTCGCCCTAACGTTCCAGTGTGACCTCAGCGCGGCAAGCCTCGTTGCATACGACAGAACCACATCCAACATCGTTGGTACGATCGCCAATAGCACAAGTGTTGACTTCGCCTATAATGTTAGGACCAATGGCGTCAGGATTGTCCCGGGCCAGACGAACGAAGTCGCTCGGTTTGTGTCGCGGTTTCAGATTCAGGAAGTCGGGAGCACGACCAATGCTTTACTCGGCGGTTTCCTGACGGTTGCTGGTCGCATCCAAATCGATCCTGCCACCGGTTGTCCCATGCCAGTGGCCGTGGCACTCGATACCGATACGAATGACAAGGTTTTCGCGGACAAGGAGATTCCCAGCAACGAGGACAAAGACACTAATGTGACATTTCGCGTTCGGACTGGTCTCGCTCACATGGTCGGCGTCATTGATTTCGTGGGGGAAGGAACCACGAACACAGTGCTTGTGCCTTTGGGTAATTTGAGCATCCGCTACGACCTGCCCGTTACGGCAGCGCCATAAATCCAGACACGATCCTTCAGTGGGAAAAAGAAGCACGTGAGGCGAGGCTAATAGCTGGTTGCTGGCGGCTTGAATCGCGGGGCGCTGGCCGATAAACTCTGCGTCTCGTGACCACGAGCACTCCTGAACGACGGGAATCGCGGCAGGAATGCCGCTCCTATGAACAACCTTGGCGGCGCGGCTTCTGGAGTTTGATCGTCACGCAGTTCCAGGGCGCGTTCAGCGACAACGCGCTGAAGACGCTGGTCACGTTTCTGGCCATCGGCGCCGGGGCCACTCAGGCTGAAAAGTACAAGGTCAGCGAACTGATCACCGCGATGTTCTCGATGCCGTTCATTCTGTTCTCGATGGCGGGCGGTTATCTGGCCGACCATTACAGCAAACGCGCCGTGACGATCAGTGTAAAGGGGTTCGAAATCGGCGTGATGCTGCTGGCCACCGCAGGACTGGCCAGCGGGCACCTGACACTGGCGTTGGTGTGTGTGTTCCTGATGGGCGTGCACAGCGCATTTTTTGGCCCCTCGAAGTACGGGCTGCTGCCCGAACTGTTGTCGGAGAAACTGTTATCGTGGGGGAACGGCGTCCTCGAACTCGGGACATGGATCGCCATCATTGTCGGAATGGTCGTGGGGGGATTTCTCGCGTCGTCATTTCACGGTGAGCAGGGATGGTCTGGTTTGATCCTGCTCGGACTGGCGGCGTTCGGCTTGGCGGTCAGCCTGGGGATCAGTCGCGTGCCGGCGGCCGACCCGGCCAAACGATTCCGCGCCAACTTCGTCGTGGAGTTGTGGGCGGAGATCCAACGCATCCGTTGTGACCGCGTGCTGTGGCTGGCCGTGCTTGGGAACACGTTCTTCTCGTTTCTGGCGGCCCTGGTCTCGTTGAACATCATGTTCTACGGCATGGGCACGCTCGGACTCGATGAACGGCACACCAGCTATCTGCTGGGCGTGATGGCCGTCGGTGTCGGTGTGGGCAGTTTTGCCGCCGGTTACCTGTCGGGCGGCAAAATTGAGTACGGCTTGGTGCCGCTGGGATCCATCGGGCTGACTGTGTGCGGAGCGCTACTTGCCTGGCCGAGGGTAACGTTTGTGAGCGCAGCCGTGAATCTCGCCCTGCTCGGATTCTTCGGTGGATTTTACATTGTCCCGGTCTCCGCCATCATGCAGCACCGACCCGAACGTGCCCGCAAGGGCGCGGTCCTGGCCGCAAGTAATCTGCTGTCATTCGCCGGTATCCTGCTGGCGTCGGGCGCGCACTACCTGCTGGCTCTGCAGCTCCATATGAACCCCCTGGGACTGTTCCTTGCACTGGGCGCGATGAGCCTTGCAGCTACTGTGTATGTGGTGGTGTTGTTGCCCGACTCGTTGCTGCGGCTGCTGCTGTGGATGTTTACGCACTCGATCTACCGGATTCGCGTCGAAGGCCGTGACAATATCCCCGAGAAAGGCGGCGCGTTGTTCGTCTGCAATCACGTCTCGTTCGTTGACGCGTTGCTGCTGCTGGCGTCCACCGACCGACCGCTACGCCCGATCATGTTCAAGGACATCTATGATCATCCCGTGGTGAAACCGTTCGCGAAGATCATGCGCGCAATTCCGATTTCATCGCAGCTTCGGCCACGCGAGATGATCAAATCGCTCCGCGAAGCCAGTGAGGCAATCAAGAACGGCGAGGTCGTTGTCATCTTCGCCGAAGGCCAGATCACGCGCATCGGCCAACTGCTCCCGTTCCGGCGCGGCTTCGAGCGCGTCATGAAAGACGTGGACGCACCGATCATCCCCGTCTGCCTCGACAACGTTTGGGGCAGCATCTTCAGTTACGATAGAGGTCGGTTCCTATGGAAAATACCGCGTTACTTCCCTTATCCCGTCGCCGTTTCGTACGGCAAACCGATGCCGCCGACCGCAACGCCGTTCGAAGTGCGCCAAGCCGTGCAGGAACTCAACACCGAGGCGTGGCAGCATCGGAAGAGGAATATGCTGCTTTTGCATCGCGCTTTCGTCCGCAAAGCGCGGCATCACCCGTGGCGCTTTTTCATGGCCGACGCGCCTGTGCGCCGAAGCGCTACGGCGCGCGAAGGCGCACGCACGCCCAGCCTGTGCTTCGGCGCGGCACTGACGCGCACGATTTTCCTCGCACACCGACTCAAACTCGCGTGGCAGGGACAAGACATGGTCGGCATTCTCCTGCCGCCGTCCGTGCCGGGCGCGCTTGTCAACTACGCAGCGCTGTTGATGGGCAAGGTCCCAGTCAACCTCAACTACACCGCCAATGATGAGACGATTGCCTCCTGCGCTCGGCAATGCAATTTGAAGACAGTCGTCACATCAAAAGCATTTCTCGAAAAAGTGAAGGTCACAGTTCCTACGAACGCGATCTATCTCGAAGACCTCATTGCCAAACCGCGCATGGGCGAAAAGCTTATGGCGCTGATGATGACGTGGACGCTGCCGGTTGCGTTGCTCGAATCGGTTTTAGGTTCTCGTGGGAGCGGCGTCCCCGCCGCGAATTCATCCCTCATCCATCATCCTTCATCCTTGGATAATTTGGCCACGGTGATTTTTTCCAGCGGCAGCACGGGTGACCCGAAGGGCGTGATGCTGACGCATTTCAACATCGGCTCAAACGTCGAGCAGATGGGACAGACCTTTGCGTTTCGTAAAGGCGACCGCATTCTCGGCATCCTGCCGTTCTTCCATTCGTTTGGGTTTACCGCCACGCTCATGGTGCCGGCGGCGCTCGGTATCGGCGCTGTTTACCACGTCAGCCCGCTCGATGCGAAGGCGATTGGCGAGTTGGTCAGAGAATATCGCGTGACGTTCCTGCTGGCGACGCCGACCTTCCTGCAAATGTACATCCGCGGTTGCGAACCCGAGGACTTCGGCAGCCTGCAATTCGTCATGACCGGCGCCGAGAAACTGCCCGAACGAGTGGCGCAAGCGTTTGAAGACAAGTTTGGCATCCGTCCGCTGGAAGGCTACGGCGCGACCGAGTGCTCGCCTGTCGTGGCCGTCAACACGCACGACTTCCGTGCGGCAGGTTTCCGTCAGGTTGGAGCCAAGCGCGGCAAGATCGGCCACCCGTTGCCCGGCGTCAGCGTCCGCGTCGTCGATCCCGAAACGATGCAACCGCTGCCCGTCGGCCAACCTGGTCTGCTCTTGGTGCGTGGACCAAACATCATGAAAGGATATCTCGGCCAACCCGAGAAGACGGCCGAAGTTCTGCGTGACGGCTGGTATATCACAGGCGACATCGCGGCAATGGAAGAGGACGGATTCCTCGCCATCACCGACCGTCTGACGCGATTCAGCAAGATCGGCGGCGAAATGGTGCCGCACATCAAGGTCGAGGAGAAACTGCACGAGCTTGCGGGCGCGACCGAACAATGTTTCGCCGTCACCGGCGCGCCCGACGAAAAGAAAGGCGAGCGTCTCGTCGTGCTCCACACCATGCCGGACAGCAAATTGAAGGAATGCCTCGACAAGCTCGCGCAGACCGATTTACCGAACCTGTGGAAACCGCGTCCCGATCAATTTTTCCACGTCGATGCCCTGCCGCATCTCGGCTCCGGCAAATTGGACTTGCGCAAGGTGCGCGAGTTGGCCTTGAACCTAGCGAATACCTCTGCGGCCGCTGGACAATCGAATTCTAATGAATCACAGGTCCGCAAGCCGGCCAACTCATGAACGGACAGCCCGCTACACATCCGCCCGATTCCGCGCGGCGTTCAATCAAATGGCGCGGGACTTTTGTTTATTGGTCGGTCGCCCTGACGCTGATCCTCGCAGTCTCCGTCCTGCATTTCTGGAAGCTGGGCAGTGCCCCCAAGGGGTTCTACACGGACGAGGCGTCCATCGCCTACAACGCCTACTGCATCGCCCAAACAGGTGCTGACGAATACGGAAACAAGTACCCGTTATACTTTCGCTCGGTCAGTTACCAAGATCCCGTCATGAGTTACAGTTCGGTTCCGCTGGTAGAATTGTTCGGCCTCCACGAATGGGTCGCACGGCTACCTAGCGCCCTTTTCTACATCCTCGCCAGTGTCGCGTTTGGTCTTCTCGTACGGGAATACTGCCGCAACAAATGGCTCTCACTATTCGGCGGGCTGCTGTTCGCGTTGACTCCGTGGGGCTTTGCGATCAGTCGGACCGTCGGTCCAGGGCAAAGCCCCATGCTGTTCGGAATGGCCGCCGGCTGGTTGTTCTCTTTGCGCGCGGTTAGGAAACGTTCCTTTCATTGCGCTGTTGCCGCCGGAGCGGCATTCGCCCTGGCGATGTACGCTTACAATGCTGGACGGTTGATGTCTCCACTACTGTTGGTCTGTTTTGCCGTTGCGTTTAACCGAATGCTGCGATCCCGATGGAAAGTGACGGCAGTTCTCTTGACCGTCTACATCACCGCGTTGCTCCCGATGATCGTGAGTGTGGTACGCGCACCGCAAGTTTTCGCCGACCGGTTCCAACAGGTGAGTCTGTTTGCAGATCACCCCTCTTGGACGGTGGCTCTAGCCGAGATCACAACAAGATACATGGACTACTTCAGTCCGCGTTTCCTATTCTTCACCGGCGACCATGAATTGCGGCACCACACAGGTTCTTGCGGCGAATTGTTCTGGTTCACCATTCCGTTGATTCTGGCGGGATTGTATTGCGTTGCACGGTTCTTCAGGACGCAACCGTACTATCGTTTTTTGGTGCTCGGCTTGCTCGCCTACCCGGCGGCAGCGGTGCTGACTGTGGATCGAATGCATAGCATGCGATGCGTCAATGGGGTGATCGCCTGGCTGCTGCTGGCGATGGTGGGAGCCCACTGGCTGTGGCAACAGAGGCGCGTCGGGCGAAAGCTGCTCGTCGTGGCCTGCGCGGTGGGAGCGCTGGAAAGCTTGGCCTACCTTGCCGACTATTTCGGGCCTTATCAAAAGCTTTGCCGCCATGCATTTATGGCGGGTCTCACAGAGGGACTGAAGTATTCCTTCCAACGAATCAACAGCAATCAGACTTTTTACGTCGATGATTCTGTCGGCGTGCCTTACGGTATCTACATCCACACCGATTTCAAGCCGCTCATCTATGCCCATCTCCTCTTCTATGGCAAGATCGACCCGCGTTCCTATCAGCGCGATGGACTTTCCAATAGCGTTGTCCAACCCTACTTGGGACGCATTCAGAAGCCGGGCCTGTTGCTTCGAGCCAACTACACCTCTCGTCGCTCGGACCTGTCCCCATCGGCGGGCATGCAGAACCACATACCCGTTCCTTCCGGAGCGAAACTCCTTGCCACTTTCGAAGAGGGGACTCCCTTGGAGTATGAAGTGTTCGAGGTCAGGTAGTGGACGGAGAAAAAACTGAAGGCATGCCAAAGCAAGCGCGCCGAGATAGACTTGCTGAATCTGCGAGGCGGTACCCCGCGAATTCTTCGGCGCTGACGCCCCGCCCGTCTTGATACAGGCGAACTCGAGAGTTAAGGAAGCCGCGAAAGATCGGCCTTGGAATGGCTACGCATTCAATCGAGATGCTTGCCCGTCGTCAGCGAACGAACTGCGCTACAAACACGGTGTGATATGATCCAAGCCTTGTTTGAAGCAGAACGATTGACATCAAGAGAATGGAGCGAGCGAAGGGATTTGAACCCTCGACATTCACGTTGGCAACGTGACGCTCTACCAGACTGAGCTACGCTCGCACCGTGTAACGCCGTTCACCCCGTACCACGGCGTAAACTTCCGTTGACGACGGGTTGAAAATACCACATCCCGCCACAACTGCAAGACCCAAAAACATGCCGTTCGCAACCAGCGACTACGATTTACGCCAGCAGTTCGGTGGCTTCCTTCATCAAGGCCGCAATGGGCAGACGACGCGGACAAACCTGCTCGGCCGCCGAGTAGTCCAACGTCCCCAGCCGCTGCCGCGTCGCTTCCGGCAGACCTGCAAACACGGAACGAGCCAGATCGCGGTCGCCGTAGCCGTGATAGTACATCAGGCTGCGCATGACATCGCCCACCGGCGCCCGCCCGGCAAGGGCAGCCTCGCATAGGCTCGTGCATCCGGCGCAATAGGACGAGCAGGTGGCCCGGGCATGTTGCTCCAGCGCCGCCTTGTCGGCGGCAGTCAGGCTGGTTTTGTCCAGAGCGGCGGCGACATTGGACGACAGGATTGTCAGATTCGGCATTTGCGAGCAGAGAGAGCCGATCCGTTGATCTTCCCATACCGCTTTGACGCAAGCCTGTTCCCGCGCGAACCCGCGTTCGACAAAATGCGTCAGCAGCTTCGTCTCAGCCTCGGTCGGCTCACCTTGTTGCCGCTTGGCTTGCGTCTTCATGGCGGTCAAACCGATGCCGGCCTTCGTGGCGGCATCCACGGCGGCCTTCATCGCATCGGTGTTCATGACGCGGTAGTTGTACGTCAGCATGATCACTTCAATCCAACCGAGTTTGGCCGCTTCGGTCAGGCACTGCTCCATGTTACTGTGCGTGCTGAACCCGAAGAAGCGGATTTTCTTGTCCGCCTTCGCCTTCTCCGCCCATGCTCTCACCTCCGGCGTCAGGGCGTCAGTGCTGCTGATTCCGTGCAGGAAGAAGGCGTCCACGTAATCGGTCTTCATCCGTTCGAACGACTGATTCAGCGACTTGGTCATGTCGTCCACGTTGTGAGCGCCGCTGGCCTTCGTGACCAGAAAAACCGACTTTCTGACCTCCGGATTCTTCTCGAAATACATACCGATGCCCGTTTCGCTCTTGCCGCCGTTGTATCCGGCCGCCGTGTCCCAATATGTCACGCCCCAGTCCAAGGCTTGCTTCAACTGGAGTTGGTTCGATGCGATGTCAAAGATGCCACCCAACGTCAGACAGGAAACCTTTACGCCCGTTTTGCCGAACGTCCGCATCGGCACCTTCGCTTGGCCCGGTTTCGCTGCTGTGGCCGGCGGCGAGGCGGCTTGCGCAAAAACCCTCATCCTCCCCATCAGCGAACCGACGCCGACGACTCCAACCGTCTTCATAAAATCCCGTCGTGACACTTGCCGTTCATTCATTTGGTCCTCCCTTTCTTGCCGTACTTGGCTCCTCCCGCTCACAACAGCAGGGAATGTTTTCGGTTTCGTGTTTCGTTCTCCGCCGTGACGCGAATGGCACGCAGACCACTGACGGGGCACTCGTGTTCGCAAACGCCGCAACCGATGCAGAGTTCCGGGTCAACGTAGGGCCGCTGCAACCGCACCTGAATCTCGGCTCTCGTGCCCGGCGCCGGCGCTGCCGCCCACGGCTTGGCGGAACCGATTGTCACCGTATCGGCCTTATTGTCAACAATAAGTCGACTCTCCTGATCTGTGCCACCCGTCAGCCGCAGGTGGTAATCACCTGTGGCAAACCGGCCCGGCTTCAGCATGGCGCCGTCCAACTCGACGTTCGACTCGGTTGCCTTCCGAATCGTCACCACGCCATCGCGCACCGAGCTGAATTCCTCATGGAGATAAATCGCCTTCGGGCTGACCGGACAATTCTCCTGGCAGACGATGCACGGCTTGTCCATCACCCACGGCAAGCAGCGGCTGCGATCCACAAACGCCGTCCCCAGGCGAATCGGCCCGGCTTGGGCGAAGCGACCGCGCCCGAGTTTCTCGTCCAAAGTTAGCGGGCGTATGGCTGCGGTCGGGCAGATGTTGCCGCAGGCGACGCAATTGAGCTGGCAGCCGCTGGTGCCAACACGGAAATTCAACATGGGTGTCCACACGCCCTCCAAACCGGCCTCCGTTGTCGCGGGCTGAATGACGTTGGTCGGACAGACGCGCATGCACTGGTCGCACTTGAGGCAACGTTCGAGGAACTGCTCCTCGGCCAGCGCCCCCGGCGGGCGCACCACCCGCGGCTGCCAGTTCGTGCCGAGCAACCCGCTCAAGCGCAACATGGGCACCGCCGTCACGCCCGCCACCGCGGAGAAGATGAACCCGCGCCGCGAAATGTCCGGGCCCGGCACTTCGCCCGCTGCCGACCGCGCCGTGCTGTAGGTCATCTGCGTCTGCTTGCAGGCGTCGAGACAATTCATGCACAGGAGACATTCGCTTGAACGAATTTTCTCGAATGGTTCACAGGCGCCTTCGCAGTTGTTCTCGCAAAGCTCGCAGTTGGTGCATTTGCCTTCCCGCTTGCCGACCCGCCACAGCGCCGGGCCACTGAGCACGCCGAACAGCGCGCCCAGCGGACAGATAAACCGGCAATAAAACCGCGGCACCACGAAGTTTAACAGCACCGCAGCCAGAAACATCGCGCCAATCGTCCAGGCGCCGACGTAGAATCGCGGGCCGGTGGAAAATCTCCCCACCGCCGTGTCCACGATGGGCAACAACACAAGGTTCACTGACCGATGAATCAGCGGAATCGGGTCGAGCCATCCGGTCTGCAGCGAGACCCCGAACAATGCCTCGGTGTGAAGAAAGATTCCCACCGCCAGCCAGGTTCCCACCAGAGCCACCAGAACGCCGACCGCCTTCTTCAGGTCTGGCACGATCTTACGGATCGCGAGAAAAGAAAACACCGCCAGACCGACCGCAAGCGCCAGCCCCGGAATCGCGGGCCATCGCCGCGCCACGCGGAAAAGGTCGGCGAACACACCGCCGGCCGCCGCCGTGAGCAGACCGATGAGCAGGTAGTACTTGATGGCCTGCGCCGGTCGGTACTGATTGGCCGCGATGCGTTCGGCGAACTTCTTCTTCCGACGCCCGATCCAGCCGAAGAACTGATGAATCGTCCCAAACGGACAGAGCCACCCGCAGAAGAACCGGCCAAGCAGAACCGTCAGCACCACAGTCAGCAGCGCCCAAGCCAGCCCGGCGTAAAGCGTTCGGGTCGTCAGGATGGTGCCGAGCGCGATCAACGGATCGAGTTGGAGAAACCAATTCACCGGCCAGCCGCGCAACTGCCACCATTTCTCGCCAAACGAAGAAACGATGCAAAACCAAAGGAACAGGACGAAGAAGAAGATCTGGCTGATGCGTCGGACGGTGATGATGTTCATCTGTCGGCCCCGCCAAAGTTG
>Ga0187885_10002069_pt1 | contig 20467 bp, 17 predicted proteins | sample June2016WEW_20_1_3_FD_132970 | JGI IMG/M metagenome (GOLD analysis project Ga0187885, IMG submission 132970) | Peatland microbial communities from SPRUCE experiment site at the Marcell Experimental Forest, Minnesota, USA - June2016WEW_20_100 | ecosystem: Environmental > Terrestrial > Soil >... | reverse complement strand
TGACCCGGTGATTCCCCCGGTCGGTGATCAACACCTTTTTACCAGGTAACATCATCGCCGCGACGGGGTTCTTCAACTCATTGGTGCCGTCGCCAGCCACATCTTTCTGACCGTACTGCCATACGATCTTGCCCTTGCGATTTACCTGAATGACGCGATTGTCAGAACAATTGGTGGTGCAAACGTCCGATGGCAGACCGCCTGCGACGATTAACGTCAAACCCTTCACGCGTTCGGCGTCGCGCGGGCCGACGATTGGGTTCGTCACGGACTTCGACGCGCTCGCTTCATATTCCCAAACGATGGTTTGGGGCGTATTCGTGTCCAGCTCAATGACACGGTTATTGTACTGGTCAACGATAAGCAGGTTGCCCTTCTGGTTGAACCGTGGACGGCCGCCCGCCATCGCCGCCGTTGCCCAAGCCACCAAGCCGACGATCGACAACAAAATAAACCTACTGCGATGTGTCATAACAACCTTTTCAGTTCGACGGTTACGGAATGGCGCCGTGGGCCAGCTTGTTGAGGGTTTTCCACATTGATTCCGGCGTGTCGCAGTCGAGCAGCGCATTGCGGGCATCGGCGGTGTTGAGCGCGCGCATCAATCCGGCCAGCAACCGCAGATAAAACGCGCTGGCCGCCGATGGAATCGCTATGAGGAAGATAATCTTGGTTAAATGCCCATCTGCAGAGCCGAAATCGATACCGGTTTTTTTCAGGCCGAGTGCAAACGTCAGACTACCGCCATCGACGTTGCGCACGTGTGGAAACGCGAGGCCGTGTTCCACTCCGGTGCTGACCATCGCCTCGCGACGCAGCGCCAACTCAACAAGTAAAGTTGGTTCCTCGATGAATTTTTCCGCGGCCAACAGCCCCGCCAGTTCTGCAATTGCTTCATCACGCGTCTTTGCCGCCAGCTTCGGCGCCATCAACTCGACTGCCGAGAATCGCGCAATGCCCGCGCCTTCAGGATGACCTTTCCCATTCGCTGGCCTCTGCGGCCGGCGCGGCAACACTTCCGGATAATACAGGAACCGACCGCAATGCGGGCAGGACTGGATTCCCCTGACGGCCTTGGTGTCATTGACCAATGCAAGCGGCACCACCAGGTCGCAGCCCGAACAGGCGTTGCGGATGACTGGGACGACGGCGAGAGGGAAACGTTTCTGCAATCGTTGATAACGATCTGCGACTCCTTCGGGCAGTTTCTGCGCAAGCTGTGTAATCGCCTCTTCCAACTGCTTCAGGCGCGCGTCGGGGTTGGACGCTTTTTGTTCCGCGAGTGCAAAGTTCAATTCCTGCAATTGGATCAACTGATTCAGAATATTCTTCATGAGTACAATGTCAGCGTACAAATCTGGCGGACAGATCCACTCTAGTAGACTGGTCACTGCTATGCAAGTGGCAAACGGTCAGAACAACACCTTCGCGGTCTGTTACTGCAATTTTAGCCGCTCCTGCAATCGTGTGAAACGCGCGGCGGTCTTGTTGTTCCGCACCGCGATGGCCAGCGCTTTCTTCGAGCCAATGAGGATGACCAATTTCTTGCCGCGGGTAATGGCGGTGTACAGCAAGTTGCGTTGGAGCAAGACATAATGCTGGGTCAGCACTGGCATAATAACGCATGGATACTCGTTCCCCTGCGATTTGTGGACGCTTATGGCGTACGCGGGCACCAACTCGTCGAGGTCATCAAACTCGTACGCCACGTCGCGGCGCGAATCCTTCGAACTCGGCTCGTCAATCTCCACGATGACCTGTTGATCAACGAGGTCGATACGTTTCACGCGACCGAGATCACCATTGAACACGTCCTTGTCGTAATTGTTGCGGATTTGCATCACGCGGTCGCCCACCCGGAATGTGCGCCCGAACCGCTGGATAACCGGTCCATTCGGATTCAACGTCGCCTGCAACTCACGATTGAGGTTCTCCGAACCGCAGATGCCTTTATGCATCGGCGTCAGCACCTGCACATCGCGCATCGGGTCGAACCCAAACTTCGCGGGCACGCGTTCCGCACACATTTTCTTGATCGTCGCCAGCACCCGTTCCGGATCCTCCTCGTGAATGAAGAAAAAATCGGCATCTTGCGCAGGCGTGTCAACAACGGGCATCTGGCCTTCATTGACACGGTGGGCGTTTGTGATGATAAAACTGTCCATCGCCTGTCGGAAAATCTCTGTCAACCGCACCACGGGCGTGACGCCGGAATCGATCAGGTCGCGCAGAAAATTGCCGGGGCCTACTGGAGGCAACTGATCCACGTCGCCGACGAACACCACCGACGCGCCGAGCGGGATCGCTTTCAGCAAGTGGTAAGCGAGAAGGATATCAAGCATCGAGGCCTCGTCGATGATGATCATGTCGCCTTTGAGGGGGCTGCGTTCGTTGTGCGTGAACCCGCCTTCACGCGGGTCGTACTTAAGGAGCCGGTGGATCGTCTGGGCCGGCGCGCCGGTCGCTTCGCTCATCCGTTTGGCGGCGCGGCCAGTCGGCGCGGCCAGTAACACCTGACAATTCTTGGCCCGCAATATCTTTACGATGTCGTTGACTATGGTCGTTTTGCCGACGCCGGGCCCGCCCGTGATGACGCACATCTTCGACGTGAGCGCGGTCCGAATGGCAGCCTGCTGCGCAGCAGCAAGTGCGACACCGGTTTTCTCCTGCACCCAGACCAGTGCCTTGTCGAGGTCCAGCGTCGGCAGTTCCAGCTTTGCAGCGAGGAGTTCGCGCGTTTTTGTCGCCACGCCGCTCTCGGCATGAAACAACCCGGCGAGATAAACGAAGTCGTTTTCGATGACGACGTCGCTGCTGACGGCGAGAAGGTTTATCGCGTTCTCGATTGGCGCGAGTTCGGTCTCGAGCAGCTCCGCCGCTGCCTGTGCCAGTATTTCGTGCGGCAGGCAGACGTGGCCGTCGTCGGTCGCGTCCTCCAACGTGTGGACGACGCCCGCCTTGAGGCGATGGATGGAGTCCTTGGCGATGCCAAGCTTTGCCGCTATACCGTCGGCCGTTCTGAAGCCGATGCCGTGAATGTCCTTGGCGATCTGGTACGGGTTTTCCCGTACTTGCGGGATGGCCTGTTCACCGTATCGCTTGTAGATTTTCGCCGCATGAGCGCTGCTGATGCCGTGCCCTTGCAGGAAGATCATGATGTCGCGGATGCTTTTCTGGGTCGTCCACGCCTCCTTGATGCGCCGGGCGCGTTCAGGACCGATCCCGTCCACCTCCCGTAATCGGGCTGAAAAGCCGTCAATGATTTCCAGCGTCTGTGCGCCGAATTTGTCTACGATACGGTCGGCAAACGTCTCGCCGATGCCTTTGACCAGACCGCTGCCGAGATATTTCTTGATCCCGACCACGCTGCGCGGCAGGACCGACTCGAATTTCTCGACTACAAACTGTCGGCCGAATTGCTTGTGATTGGCCCAGCGACCCTGCGCGTGGACGGTTTCACCTATATTGAGCGCGGCCAGATTGCCGACGATGGTGACCGGCTCGACGCGGCCGCGGCCTTCCGGGACGAGGCGTGCGACCGTGTAATGGTTTTCTTCGTTGACGTACACGATTTGCTCGACGACGCCTTCGAGGTTTTCCAATGGCACTTTTGGCGTATTCGGCATGATTCGAAGCGTCAGTATAACTCGAATCACAGGCGAGCAGCAAGAAGGCGCGAGACGTGCTTTTCCGCCGGCACCTGCCGTTTTCGCTGGTGCGAAATAGCATCTTCATGTAAAACTTTCGCCTAAGCAACTCTCACAGCCTTTAACCAGAGGACTATCAATGAAAACAGAAATGAAAAGTCAGCAGTGTCGGCATGCACTCGTGATAATGGGGTTAATGCTCGCCTTGGCACTTTGTCTTGGTCTCACCGCCTGCGTATCTACTTCGCCCTCCACTTGTGCTCGTGCGAAAGTTTTCGATGTTCGCAAGTACGGCGCGATAGGCGACGGCAAAACTTTGGACACGGTCGCCATCCAAGCCGCGCTCGATAAATGCGGCGTGGCCGGCGGCGGGGTTGTGCGGTTCTCGGCCGGCACCTATTTGAGCCAGCCGATTACGTTGCGGAACAAGACGACGTTGCTGCTCGAAAAGGGCGCGACATTGCTGGCAACGCCCACGCAAGCGGATTTTCTCAAGAACGGCACGGACTGGCTGGCGGCCACAAGTGGCAGCGACTTCATTCCATTTGTCGGCGGTCGCAACCTCACCAACATTACGTTTACCGGTCAGGGGACGATTGACGGAAACGGCGGCGTCTGGTGGGAGGAAGCCGAGAAAGCACGGCAGATAAAACCTGGCTATACCCTGCCCCGCCCGAATCTGGTTGTGTTGACCGGCTGCACCAATGTGTGCATGCAGAACATCACCCTGCAAAACTCGCCCAAGTTCCATTTTGTACCCACGGATTGCGACGGGTTGATCATCTCGAACGTGACCGTGCTTGCTCCCCCTCATGCAGCCAATACCGACGCGATTGATCCCAGTATCTGCAGGAATGTGTTGATTACGAAGTGCCATATTGACGTGGGCGATGATAATATCGCCATCAAATCCGGCAAGAAGGTCGCAGGACGAGAGTTTGCATGCGAGAACATCACCGTCACCGATTGCGTATTTCTGCATGGCCATGGCGTGTCAATTGGCAGCGAAACGGTCGGCGGCGTGCGCAACTTGACGGTGCGGAATTGCACGTTTGAAGGGACCGAGAACGGGCTTCGGATCAAATCACAGCGAGGCAAGGGCGGCGTGATAGAGAATATCAGCTACAGCGACATCACCATGAAGAACGTTAACCCAGCCATCACCTTGACCAGCTACTACATGTATAGTTCCGCAGGAGATCCAACGCAGCCGTCCGCTATCAAGGACGAAAATGCAGAGCCCGTTACTGATAAGACCCCGATCTATCGCAATATCCGCATCAGCAACGTGACGGCCACGTGCCAGAAATCGGTCGGCTTCATTCTTGGTTTGCCGGAGAGTCCGATTTCGGACGTCGTACTGGAAAACGTCAGCATCACTGCTGCCACCACCGGCCTGTCGATCAAAAATGCCAAGGGCATCCAGTTCAAGAACGTGAAAATTATCAACAAGGAAGGCCCTCCGGTTGTCGTGGAGAACGCGCAGGTTGAAGGTTTGGAAAAAGTGGATGAAGTGAAATAAGTGCGACGTTGTTGTTTGTCTTGCGCGTTTCCGTGAAGCCATGCTCAAATTGACGGGCGCTCGGCTGCTGCTGGCCCCGAAAAGGATTCGGGGCAGGTTTCGTTTCTTGCGGAATAGTTAAGACCATTCTAGTATTTACAGCATGAGAGATAAAGGCGAGATGAAAGAAAATTTCATGACACGCAATGAAGCGACGAGTTTGCCTGAACTGCTCACTGTGTCAAAGGCGATTTCCGTCGACCGAATCAGATTGAACCTTAAAGCCACCGACCGCGATGGCATCTTGCGCGAACTGGTGCCGCTCGTGATCGACCCGCATGACGAACGCGGCACGGAAGTTCTGTTCAAGGCGCTGAAAGAGCGCGAAGACATGTGCTCCACCTGCGTCATTGATGGCGTTGCTGTGCCCCACTCGCGCAACGCGCTGGTTGGGTTGGTCTCCCACCCCGTGCTGGCCTATGGACGGCATCGTCGCGGCGTGGCCTTCGGCTCGCTCGACGGCAAACCGGTCCATCACTTCTTTATGTTGTGCGCGCCGAACGTCCGCGAACACCTGCAACTGCTCGCGCGGCTCGCGCGGCTGATTAACAAGCCGGAGTTCCGGGATGGATTGATGGCGACCGAAAGTCCCGACCAACTAATGGCGCTGATTCAGCGCATGGAACGACTTTAAGCTACCAATGTCTTTTCCCGTGACCAGACTTCGCCGGTTACGACGGAGTGCCGCGTTGCGGGCGCTGATTCGAGAGACGGAAAACTATTGGTTCATCATCTGGTGCCACCGCTGTTCGTGCGCGGTGGCTCGAAGAGTGATGTTTTCTTAGCAACAGGCCAGTGGGAAAAGTCTCATGTGGCTGCAGCTGTGGCGTGTGTGACCTCCGACATCCTCCGTAAATACTGCAGGTCAGGGCATCTCATCTCATCTGCTTGAACTTGTAGATGAGACAGGCTATCACCACTGCAGCGAGAACGCCCAAGCCTAGGAGTATCCATTTCAGTCCGGCGGAATCCGTGAAACCTTTGCGGCGGCGTGCGCCCGGACCGGCAAACGAAGGTGGCGGCGGACCGCCTGCGCCGATCTGGGCCAAGTCGACACCGGCCGTCATCGGCGGCAACGGTTCGCTGGACTTCTTGGCAGGCGATTCATAACGCATCTCGACCCCACCTATGCGAACCTGATCGCCGTCGTGGAGTCGGGTTTCGAGAATGCGTAACCCGTTAATGCGGGTGCCATTGGTGGAGTTCAGGTCCCGCATTTTATAGTCGTCGCCGTCGACGATAAAAGCAGCGTGGTGGTGCGAGACGGTGCCATCGGCAAGACGGATCATGTTATCGAGTGCGCGGCCGATGGTGATCCGCTCCTCGGTCAGCTCAAACGATTTGCCCCCCAATGTACCCGACAAAATATGCAGTTTCGGCATTCGGTATAACCCCGTTCGATCCGAACTCGGCAGATAATGTTCAACTGCTCGTTACAAGTCAATGGCGTTTTTACTTCTCGTCCGTTTATCGTCATGAATGCATGGCGTATTTTCACTGTAAGAAAAGCCATGGAGATGTCACTAATACCTGTAGAGCGCGAATTCGCCCCATGCAAAACAACGACCAAGAGGCTTTGTTCAAGACGTGGCTTGACCAGTACGGCAGGCTGATCCTGAAAATCGCTCGCGCCTATACGGTCATGGCAGAAGACCGGGAAGATTTGGTACAGGAAATCCTGCTGCAGATGTGGTGTTCCATGTCTCATTTTGAGGGTAGGTCGAATGCGTCCACTTGGGTTTACCGGGTGGCGCTCAACACAGCGCTCGGTTGGCGGCGGAAGGAAACGAAACGTCGCGCGCCACAAGTCCCGCTGATCGAGGTTGAAGAACTGCCGGGGACGGAAGAGAACCACGCCCGCCGGCTCGATGGAGAGGAAGTTGTCGCGCGACTCTACAATGCCATCCATCAATTGCCGAAAGTGGATGCCGCACTGGTGCTCCTCTATCTGGACGACCTCAGTTACCGGGAAATGGCTGAAGTCCTCGGCATCTCCGAAAGCAACGTGGGCGTGAAGTTGAACCGTGCCAAGCAAGTTCTGGCAGACCTCATGAAAGAGGTGACACATGAAGCTTGACGAATTGAAAGAATCATGGCAGGCGCAGTTGACCGGACGGCGGCTGACGCTCAATGCCGATATCGTGCTCCGGGAGCTTGAACGCTCCAAGAGGGATTTTGAAGCGACAATCTTCTGGCGGGATGTACGCGAGGTGGGAGGGGCCATTTTGGTAGCCGCATTCGTTCTCTGGTTCGGGATTAAGGACCATATCTGGCCACTGTTTGTGATGGCGGTGCTATGCGCAGGCGTTGCAGTCTTCATGGTGGTGGATCGGTTCCGTCAGCGAAAACGGCGCCCGTCGTACTCCGACCCTTTGCTGGCCTGCGTGGAGGAATCGTTGACCCAGATCAATCACCAAATCTGGCTGCTGAAGAACGTGTTCTGGTGGTATTTACTACCGTTCGGCGTTGGCTGCGCATTGTTCTGGGGTCAATGCTCTTGGACGTTGCTCAAAGCGGGGCTGTGGAGGCTGAAGGATTTTGAGATGCCGGTCGTTGGCGTCCTTCTCTACTGGGGCATCTATCATCTGAATCAACTCGCTGTGAAAAGGGGCCTCGAACCGCGTCGGCAGGAATTGGAAACCTTGCTGCAGAGCCTGCGAGCGAACTCCAAACCATGAAGAAGAACATCTGGATCGTCGGGCGGATGGCCTGCGCGCGATCCGAAACAACCAACAACTGGAGAACCAATCCCATGAACTGGCTGATACGTAGCTCGATTATTGTTATTCTGTTTTTATGCGTGGTCACTTTTCTGCACGCTGACGGAAACCTGCCTTCCGATTCGGAGATCGAGGCCATTTTACGCGAACGCATCGACACCGGCAAGCAGGCCGTGGGCATCGTTGTCGGAGTTGTGGACGAAAAAGGGCGAAGGGTCATCAGTTACGGGAGACCGAGCCGCGACAGTGACCGCACGGTTGATGGGGACACGGTTTTCGAAATCGGTTCAGCCACGAAAGTTTTTACCGGGCTACTCCTGGCGGATGCAGTCGAGCGGGGCGAAGTGAAGTTGGACGACCCGATTTCAAAATATCTTCCGTCCTCGGTGAAAGCTCCCGCCCGCAACGGCCGCCAGATCACCTTGCTCGATCTGGCGACACATCTGTCAGGCCTTCCGCGGGTGCCGGACAACCTTGCTCCCAAGGATGCGAACAATCCCTACGCCGATTATACGGTCGAGCGGATGTACGCGTTTCTTTCCGACTACACTCTGCCCCGCGACATTGGCGCGAAATACGAGTACTCAAACTTGGGAGCCGGATTGCTGGGCCATATCCTAGCGCTGAAGGCCGGCACCAATTACGAGACCCTGGTGCTCCAGCGCATTTGCCGCCCTCTTGGCATGACGAACACGCAGATCACACTTTCCCCCGAACTCAGGGCGCGAGCGGCGACAGGCTACAACAAAGAGGGCAAGCCGGTGCCGGACTTTGACATTTCCACACTCGCTGGCGCGGGCGCATTGCGCTCCACCGCCAACGACATGCTGAAATTCGTCGCAGCGAATCTTGGACTGGTCAAATCGGATCTCTGGCCCGCGATGCAGATGGCGCAGGCACCCCGGCACGCGGCCAGTCAGCCGAATTGGGAGATCGGCTTATGCTGGCATATTCTGCACGAATTCGGGACGGAAGTGACCTGGCACAATGGCGAGACGATGGGATTCCATTCCTTCATCGGCTTCGATAAGATGAAGCGGCGGGGCGTAGTGGTGCTCGCCAATTCGGCCCACCTCATTGACGATATTGGCCTTCACCTTCTCGAACCCAAACATCCAGTGCCGCACGTCGAGCCGGTGAAGGAGCGCGTCGCGATTCATTTGGAACCTAAAATCCTCGACCATTACGTCGGGCGATATGAATTTGAAGAGGCGCCAGGTCGCCTCTTCAATTTGCGGCGTGATGGGGACAAACTGATGGCCCAACTTACCGGCCAGCCTTACCACGAAATCTTCCCGGAATCCGAAACTAACTTCTTCTACAAGGTGGTCAACGCCCAAATCACCTTCAATAAGGACGCAAGCGGCAAGGTGCAAAACTTGGTGCTGCACCAGAATGGCATCGACCACACATATAAGAAGGTTTCCGATGAACCGCCCAAAGAACGGCGGGCCATCAAGCTGGCCTCCGTGGCATACGACACCTACGTGGGCGAGTACCAGTTGGCGGGCGGAGTAGTTTTCGCCGTTCGGCGCGATGGCGACCGTTTGTTCGTGCTCTTCACGGGTAGGAACCCGCAGGAAATCCTCCCCGAATCCGAAACGGAGTTTTTCTATAAAGATTACGATGCGCAAATCACCTTCGTGGAAAACACTGCGGGACAAGTGACCGGATTGATTGGTCATCAGGACGGTCTCGACATGAAGGCCGTAAAAATCAAATAGGCCGGGGGGCCGAGCTCGTCTCACTCGGAAAGCGGCTCATTTTCTTTGTCACCTTTTCGTAGGTTTGAGCCACTGATACGGTGACTATGAAAACAACATTTGGAACCGAATCACTTAGCGATGCGCAACTGGTGGAATGGAGCCTGACGGGTGACCGCGAGGCGTTCGGGCGGATCGTCGAACGCTACCAATCTTTGGTTTGCTCGGTCACCTACTGCGCCACCGGCAGCTTGAGCCTGAGCGAGGACATCGCGCAGGAAACTTTTCTAACCGCGTGGCAGAAGCTGTACGCATTGAGCGATGCGGCGAAGCTGCGCGCTTGGTTGTGCGGCATCGCGCGCAATCTGATGAACAACTCGCTACGTCGCGGACATCGCGACCCGGTTCACGCCGCCGAACCGCTGGATACGATTTGCGAACCGGCTTCGACGGAACCGTCTCCGTCGGCCCAAGCTGTTAGCCGCGAGGAAGAAGCGATTCTCTGGCGCGCGCTGGAACGGATTCCCGATACGTACCGCGAGCCGTTGATTCTGTTCTACCGCGAGAACCAGTCGGTCGAAAACGTGGCCGAAGAGTTGGAATTGAGCGAGGACGCGGTGAAACAGCGTCTGTCGCGCGGACGCAAGCTGCTGACGGACGAAGTGGAGGCATTCGTTGAAGGAACGTTGAAGCGCACGACGCCCGGCAAAGCGTTCACGGTCGGCGTCCTCGCGGCGTTGCCCGGGTTCGCAACTCCAGCCAAGGCGGCAACTGTTGGCGCGGCGGCAGCCAAGGGAAGCGCGACGGCCACGGCATCCGTCTTGTTGGCTTGGGCCGGAACAATTCTTGGGCCGTTGCTGTGCATCCAAGGCGCGTGGACTGGCGTTCAGACGAGGCTGCAGGAAGCTCGGTCCGCGCGCGAACGGCAGTACGTCATTCGATCGGCGTGGATCCGCCTCATGCTGGTTACGGTGTTTTGTCTGGCGGTGATGACCACGGTTTTTCTTCCCACAATCTATTGGGAATCGCAGCCATTGCTGATTACCGCGCTGCTCATCGTTCTGAGCATGGGCTATGTCGGGTCGTTCATTCTAGGCGTTGGTCAGAACCGGCGGTTGCGCCACATCCGGGATGAAGAAGCCAGGGCCGGCAGGGCTCCGGCGAGTCCATGGCAGGCTATCCAACCCTGTGAGTATCGCAGTCGATGGTCGTTCCTCGGTATGCCCTTGCTTCACTTCCGTCAGGGACGGGCTGCCGACGGAAAACGGACGACCTCCAAGGGCTGGATTGCCTTGGGCGGGGACATGGCCATCGGCGCGTTTGCGTGCGCGCCGGTCGCCGTCGGAGGCATCGCCATCGGCGGAGCGGCGTTTGGATTGGTGTCCATTGGCGGTCTCGGGCTGGGACTGCTGACGTTCGCTGGCTGCAGCATCGGCTGGTGGGCCGTTGGCGGACTTGCGGTCGGGTATTACGCCTTTGGCGGATCGGCGATCGCGTGGTTTGCGGCACGCGGTGGAGCAGCCATCGCCCACCATTTCGCGGTCGGAGCAGCGGCCTTTGCGGAGCATGCGAACGACGCAGTCGCGCGTGGCATCACACGAAACAATCCCTTCCCGTTCTTGTTGGGGACATTTATGAGGTGCGCGAGCCTGCTGCTGTTTGCCGCCGGCGGCCTGAACCTGTGGCGGGTGCTCAGGATCATGAAAGCCTCACGGAAGGAGTTCGTCAGGGAATCCTGAAGCGGCGACTCCGTCGGCGCGCGCCAAGCAATTGTCCAGTACCCCGTGATGTTCATCGTCGTCTGCCTGCGCAAAGAGTCGAATTACAAGATCTGCGGAACTTATTTGAAAGACCAACTCCAGAGAAAGGAAACGAATATGAAAAAACTTACGTTGGCATTTATTGGCGCCTGTTTGGTCGCAACAGTCGTCATTGCGATCATCAAATGGCAAACGAGTCTTACGCCTCCAGCCACAACAACCAGTCAGCCTGCCGCAGCTCCGGCACCGAGCGTGAAACCTTCTCCGAGAACTTTCGAGGCAAGCGTGAGCGTTGCCGAGACACCGGAGACAGACCGCAGCGTTCCGGAATCGCCCGTCGAACCTGCACAGGCTCTCGCCGTGGCGGCGCCACCACCCGCTCCGGTCCCTGTTCCACCAACAGCCAAGCCCGCCGTTGCCATGGTCTTGAGTCAGCCGCTGCAGACTCTGGTTTCGCCAGAAGCCAGCTATGCGCAGAAGCAGGCGGTGTGGAAGCAACTGAAAGACACCCATCAGTTAGATCAAGCAATCACAGACTTGGAGCACGCCGCTCAGGCTGACCCGTCGGCTGCCGAGTATCCCGCCGCGCTGGGACAGGCTTATATTCAGAAGCTGAGGACAACCGAGGACATTCGTGATCGAACCATCTTAGCCATGCAGGCCGACCAAAACTTCGACCAAGCTTTGAACCTTGACCCGTCCAACTGGGACGCGCGCTTTTGGAAGGCTGCCGCCCTATCCCGCTGGCCGGCGGAATTGAACAAATCAGAGGAGGTCATGCAAAACCTCGTCACCCTAGTCGAGCAGCAGGAGGTGCAGCCGCCGCAGCCGCAATTTGCGCAAACCTACGTGCTGCTGGGCGAGCAATACCAAAAAGCCGGTTACGCCGACTACGCCAGAGAAGCCTGGCAGCGCGGCGCAGCGTTGTTTCCAGATAACAACACGCTGCGGGAGAAACTGGCGGGCCTGCCGTGACCTCGGTTGTCACAGGGAGCACCGTTCGTATCGGCTGAACCCGCTCTGGCTACCGCTACCTGCCCTGTGATGGCGGTGGTACACGACCACCGGCGAAAAAGCGCATAACGAGAGCTTGACAAAAGAATTCAGTGCGCTTAGTATTTCGACAGTCATCTAATTAGATAGAAAGCGTAATACCAATGGCGACGAACCTGGCATTCAAAGCGATAGCGGATCCCACTCGACGGGAGATCCTGCGTCTGTTGCGCAAACGCGAGATGTCGGCCGGCGAACTGGCGGAACGATTCGATATGACCAAACCCACTATGTCACATCACTTCGGGGTGCTGAAAGAGGCCGACCTGATTACCAGTCGGCGCGAAGCGCAGACCATTTGGTATTCGTTGAACACAACGGTTGTGCAGGACGTGCTGGCTTGGGCGATTGACTTGGCCGGCGCAAAGAAAAATGGAGGCAAATCATGAAAAAGAAGTATTATGCAATTTGTGGGGCATTGATACTGGTGACTCTCATTGCCACGCTGATCGTATACCCGCATCTTCCAGAAACGATACCGACACACTGGAACGGCCATGGACAAGCCGATGGGTATGGGTCCCGTTCATCGATATTCTTCTGGCCGGGCTTCATGGCGGTTATACTGCTTATGTTTGCCGTGGTGCCTTGGCTCTCGCCCAAACACTTTAAAATCGATACGTTCGAATCCACGTACCTCTATTTGGTACTCATTTGCATGAGTCTAATGTTTTACATCAACGCATTGTTTCTGTGGGCCCAGTGGTCGAGGCACGTCCTCATCGTTCGCGCGATGATGGGAGGCATCTCCCTGTCCTTCGCGCTCATGGGTAATGTGATGGGGAAAGTGCGGCGCAACTTCTGGGCTGGTGTTCGCACGCCGTGGACTCTGGCCAACGAGCGCGTGTGGAACGCGACGCATCGCTTTGCTGCCAAAGCCATGGTGCTGGCAGGGGTGGCGGGATTGATCGTGGCTCTGGCTAGCGAGCAATTTTGGTTGTGGATTGGTATCATCTTGCTCGGCGGCCTGAGTCCGGTTCTGTATTCGTTGATTTACTACAAACGGCTGGAGCGCACAGGCCAACTTGAGACTTGAATCGGCCCGCTGGCGAAAAGGAAGCGAAAGCTTGTAACATTTCAGCTAGTCTGCTTCTCTAGTTATAAAAGGGGCAACAAGAGTCTGGGAACAGAGGAAGGAATGCCATGAATAAAAACATTTGGATCGTCGTGTTGCTTGTCGTGGTGGCGGTTTTGGCAGCAGTGGTGGTGAGTCAAAACCTGCAAATTGCGCGCATGGAAGAACAACCGCGAATTGCTGTTGCTGTAAATAGAAATAAGGTGCCGCCGAAACCCACGCTGGCGAGGAAGGCACCGGTGCCATTGCCGGAGGCGAGCATGCCTGAAAACGTGGAAGCGCAGGCTCCTGTGCCAACGACCGATGCACCAACCAACACGAGTACGGGGACAACGTCCAACTTCTTCGCCGGGCTTTCAGGGATGATGAAAAACCCGCAAATGAAAGAGATGGTCCGCGCCCAGCAAAAAATGGTTATCGATCAAACGTATGCTTCCCTGTCCAAGTATCTGAATCTATCGGCAGATCAATTGGATGCGCTCAAGAATCTACTTCTGGAGCGACAGATGGCCATGGTGGATTCCGGGCTTGCCGCCATGAGTGGTTCCGAATCGGAGCGGAAACAAGCCGTCGAGGACACCAAGGCGATCAAGGCCGAGTACGACCAGAAGATCAAAGATCTGCTCAGCCCGCAGGATTACCAGACGTTCCAGGATTACGAGAAGACGGCCAGTGAACGCGTCCAGATACAGATGTTCAAAGGCACATTGCCAGCCGACGCCGCGCTGACCGACCAACAGGAGAACGATTTAATCACCGCCATGTATGAGGCGCGGAAAGATCTGCCATCATCATCGCTGTTGAACAACCGGAACTCTGATCCATCGCAGTTGACCGAAGAGCGCATCGCCGAGACGATGAAGCAAATGGAGCAATTGCAGCAAGTGTATGCCGACAGGGCAAAAGGGATTCTTACTCCGTCGCAATACGAGCAGTTCATCCAGTGGCAACAGCAGATGAGCGCCATGCAGGCCGCGGCCATGAAAATGGCGCAGCAGATGTTCGGAAACAAGGGTGCCGTCCAACCGCCGGTTGCCAATCCTAATCAGGCGCGTTGAGCGCCATGACTGCGCCATCAAAACCACGAGATTATTTCGCCACGACGCACTGGTCGGTGGTACTGACAGCCGGGCGTAGTGATTCGACACATGCGCGCGCAGCGCTTGAAAAACTTTGCCAGACGTATTGGTATCCTCTCTACGCTTATGTGCGACGGCGGGGCTACAGCGCGGCGGACGCCGAGGACTTGACACAGGGGTTCTTCGCCCGGCTTTTGGAGTTGGAATCCCTGGCCGACGTGCGCCGCGAGAAAGGCAAATTCCGGTCGTTCCTGCTGGCCTGCATGAATCATTATCTTTCCGACGAACGGGACCGGGCTTTCGCCAAGAAACGCGGCGCGCAACAGACCATATCCCTGGACTCACAGGCTGCTGAGACCCGTTACAGCCATGAGCCGGCAGACACGACGACACCCGAGCGATTATTCGAAAAGCAATGGGCGTTGACGCTGCTGGAAACGGTTGTGCAACGGTTGCGCCGCGAGTACGAGGCGGACGGTAAGGGCGGTTTGTTCATGCAGTTGCGGTTCGCCATTACCGGCGAGAAAAGTGCGGTGCCATATGCGGAGTTGGCGATGCGACTCAGTCTGAGCGAGGAAGCGGTCCGTGTAGCGGTGCATCGGCTGCGGCGGCGTTACCGGCAACTGCTGCAGGAAGAAATCGCTCACACAGTGACCAATGAAAACGAAGTCGCCGATGAACTCCAGTCGCTACATCGCATTCTTTCCAGTTGAGCGGCGTCTGACACGCCTGTAACATCTCGCTAAGTTTCCCTCTGTACACAGATGGAGGGAGAAAATATGCCGACAGAAAACAAGTGCCCACATTGTGGGAAACCGGTGTCGCCGGATGCCCTGATGGGGTTGTGTCCAGAGTGCATGCTCAAGGCCGGTCAAGGCACCGGCGCTACGGGTGGTGCGCAGGCAGCGCCATCTGCCCCGCCCGCACCGGCAGAACTGGGCCGCTTCTTCCCACAATTGGAAATCATCGAGTTGCTCGGTCGCGGCGGCATGGGCGCGGTCTATAAGGCGCGCCAGAAACAACTCGACCGTTTCGTCGCGTTGAAAATCCTGCCGCCGAGTGTCAGCCACGATCCGGCATTTGCCGACCGGTTTGCTCGCGAGGCGAAGGCGCTGGCCAAGCTCAATCATCCCAACATCGTCACCCTCTACGAATTCGGCCAGGCCGACGGCCTGTACTATTTCCTTATGGAGTTCGTGGACGGCGTGAATCTGCGCCAACTGCTCAACTCGGGGCGCATCGCTCCGCGCGAAGCGCTGGCGATTGTACCCCAGATTTGCGATGCGCTGCAGTACGCTCACGATCACGGCATCGTCCATCGCGACATCAAACCGGAAAATATTTTGCTCGACCGCGCCGGGCACGTGAAAGTGGCGGATTTTGGGCTGGCAAAACTGGTGGGAGGTGGCACTGCGGAAACAGTCGCAGGACGGACCCCTACGCCGTTATCATCGATGACTACGGAAGCCGGGCAGGTAGTTGGTACACCGCAATACATGGCGCCAGAGCAGGTAAAACATCCGCAAGAGGTGGATCACCGGGCCGACATTTATTCGCTCGGCGTCGTGTTCTACCAGATGCTGACTGGTGAACTTCCAGGAAAACCGATTGAGCCGCCGTCGTCCCGTACCCACGGGATTCAAATTGACGTGCGGCTGGATGAGGTCGTGTTGCACGCCCTGGAGAAGGAACCCGATCGTCGCTACCAGCAGGCCAGCGTACTGAAGACTGAAGTGGAGACCATCATCACCACGCCGCCGGTGAATGCCGAAACATTTACTCGGGAGGTTCTATCTCGAGACTACGTTTTGAACATTGGCAGTTGTCTGCGCCGGGGCTGGGCGTTGGTGCTGAGTGATTTCTGGCCTGTTGTGGGCATCGCCGGGCTGATCTGGCTGCTGCTGCACTCGGCCAACTCCACTTTGGTGGGCATCGTGTTCGGTGGCCCACTCATGGGCGGGTTGCAGTTGTATTTCCTGCGGAAGATCCGGGGAGAGCAGGCTGGCATGGAGACAACCTTTTCCGGCTTCAGCATCGCTTTCGTGCAACTCTTCCTCGCTAGCCTCGTTATCATGGCGCTCACGGTAGCCGGATTTGTTTGTCTGGTATTGCCCGGCATCTATCTCTTGGTTGCGTGGACATTCGCGTTACCTCTGGTCATCGACAAACGTCTCGATTTCTGGCCGGCGATGGAATTGAGCCGTAAGACGGTCTCCAAACATTGGTGGAAGTTTTTTGGATTCGCGATCGTTTTGTTGCTGGTCAAACTGGCGGGGATATTGGTCTTCTGCGTCGGGTTCCTGGTGGCGGTTCCCGTCGCTTTGGCCGCGTCGATGTATGCCTACGAAGACATCTTCGGTTCGGTCGGGCGTTCAGCTGCGCTGGCCAGCAGCCCGGCAATGCCGCCCCGCTCGAAGACCGGAGCTTGGAAGGCTGTAGTAGTCGTCGCAGCGGCAGTGGTGCTGATTCTGGCCATCTCGTTCGGCGCTGTGCTGGTGGCGCTTATCGTGCCCGCGCTGAGTAAGGCTCGGGAGCGCGCCGCCACACATCGATTGGTCTCCGACTTCGTGGTTCGTGGGACTGTCAGCGATGCCGTTACTGGCAAACCCATTGCCGTCGCACGGGTGGCGGACAACGTCTACGGGGCGCGTCCCAACCGGACCCCGCGGGAAGCTTGGACCGACGCAACCGGTCGCTACAAACTGAAGACGTGGTATGAAGAGCACTCCATTGCCGCTTCTGCGCCCGGTTACGAAACCAAACTGGCCACGTTGCTCACCAAACCCTTTGGCAAGGAAAAGCAAGCGCAAATGGATTTCCTGTTGCAGCCGACGAGCCTGAATGGCAACGACAAGAACTCGCTGGTTGCTCCAAAATCCACGGGCGGCGCTGATGGTGACATCAGTTCAGCTACGAACCTACAAACCGAGTTACCCCCGAAGCAGGAAGTTCAAGGAAATCTTGGCGAACCGTATGCGCACAAGACCCATATTAGCGGTGGTTTCCTGACAAAGGATGAAGTCTCGCAGGATTTCAATCAGGTGCTTTCGCTTGCTGCCAACGGTCGCTTCAGCCTCGACAACGTCAATGGCCGAATCGATATCAATGGTTGGAATCGAGACGAGGTAGTCATCAAAGCCATCAAACACGGCAAGACTAGAGAGAGCGTCGAAGCAGTGCAAATCGAAGTCGAAGCTCGGTCCGATCACATCGCCATTCACACTCGGCAACCTGCGACCAGGTTTTGGTCTTGGTTTTGGTGGAAAAACGATACCGTAAACGTTGACTATACGATTCAAGTTCCGCAACAGGCGCGCCTGGAGAAGATCATAAGCGTCAATGGAGAAATCGTGATTGATGGCGTGTCCGGCGACATCGAGGCAATCACAGTCAACGGTGAGACGCAGATCAATGGCGCGGCTGGCAGCTTGAAACTTTCCACCGTCAACGGCCAGATCACAGTGGACCTGGCTTCGCTCGGAGGCAGCCAAACCGTGTCGCTCAACACGGTCAATGGTCAGATCGTAGCAACGTTGCCCGACGGGGCCGATGCGGAAGTCTCGGCCAACACCGTCAATGGTAGCATCACCAGCGAGTTCGCTTTGTTAACTGTGAAGAAAGAGTTCCCTGTCGCTAGCACTTTGAGAGGCACGCTCGGCAACGGCGACGCGCGCGTCAAAGCCAACGCGGTCAATGGCACCATTAGCTTTCGACGAGGCAAGGACGCGCAAAAGTCCGGTGCGAATCAGACCAAAGAGGAAGACGCGGGGCTGGCGCAACCTGCGGTCAGCAGCTCATCCGCAGTCAGACCGAAAACAACTGCCGACCAAGTGGCTGTTGAGGACCTCGCGCTACAGATGCTCGTGGCTATCCGCGAAAAGGACGACGATGCGCTACGGGCACTCGCCACGGACCGTATCACGGGCTGGACGGATGCCTTGCCGCAGTTTGCTATCGAGTTGCGCGAGCGCTTTCGTCGGTTGACGGACGAGCCTTTTGACATGCGAGAAGGCGAGTCAATTATCGAAGGCGACCTGGCCGCGGTGAAATGCACCGGGCCGGAAAAACTCGGTGGCATATATCTCGTCCTCTTTTTTGTGAAGACCGGGAACGGTTGGCGCAATTACTCGTTGCGTAACTCGCCTCCCGACATCCCGCTGGCGCAGCACTTCGCGAATTTCAAGAGGGAAATTGAAGAGGGTTCATCTGCTTCGACCCACCAAGAGACCGATGGCCAATGAACGTTCCCTTGAAGGCATCTCTGGTAATTGCTGTTCTCCGCTGGACGGCCCGAATCGTTGGGACATTGGTGCTCGCGTTCGTCCTTGTGATGGCGATTGGCGAAGGCGTGCCGAACCCGCTGCGGTTGCCGTTGCGGGAACAACTTCTTTTCCTGTCGCTTGCGTTAATGTTGTTGGGACTGGTCGTCGCTTGGAAATGGGAAGGCGTTGGTGGGGCACTTGTTCTGGGCGGGTTTGCCTGTTTCGCGCTGGTGAACCACGGAATCAAGATGAACGTCGTGTTTGCGCCGCTGCTGATCAGCGGCCTTTTCTATCTGCTTTGTTGGTGGTTGACGCGGCGAAAGCCGGGTTCAAGCTTGGGAAATTAACCTCAGCGAGACAGCACACACCAAACAAGACGGCTGTATTTGCCATTGCCTGCGGAGAATGCGCCCGTTATATTGACCGCGCGAATGTGGCGCGGACGTGGCGAAACTGGCAGACGCGCAGCCCTCAGAAGGCTGTGACCGCAAGGTCGTGGAGGTTCAACTCCTCTCGTCCGCACCAATAATGCAAGGGAAGTATGAAGCGACTCAGTCTCATTGTCAGTTACACCATGGCGATCGCGATGCTAACAGCATCGGTTTCCGCGCAGGTTTTCAAACCGATCGATCCGACCAAAAATGCTGACGCCATCAACGGCAAAGACCTCCAGTTCGACACAGCCAAGTTGAAGACGGTTACGCCGGGTACGCGAGAGATGAAGGGCGCGTCGGTGTCGGACAAGTTTGTGGAATTGAAGGGCGACGTGGAGTTTACGAAGCTCAAACTGCAAACGCTCGACTTGGCCACTGTGACCAAGCCGGACATACCTCACAAGAATTTCACTGCTAAGCGCGTCGCCGTTACAGACAACGTGCGACCGGATAAGGACTTGGACGACGTGCGGCAGGCCAAAGCGCCCATCAGTCAGCGACAGATCCACCCCTTCATGCCCGGCGGCGAAGAAGAATTAATAAAGCAGCTTGGCAAGCCACCGCTGTCGGTTCGTGAATGAAATAAACGCAGCCCGCAACGGTTTGCAGTCCCCACCCCCTACGCTTAAACTCTTCGAGAGTCCGCCGCCCAGCGGTCAACGAATACGGGGAAGTGGCAGCGCTGGCAGACGGATTTGTCGTTGAGGCAGAAATCTTGAAACACCTGCATTAATCCCTGCTGGCGCCGCTCGGTCTTGAGGAACCGCCGTGCGATGGCGGGCGTGGCAAAGAATTGTCCGCTCGCCAGCCGCAACAAGCTGTTGGCCTCCATGCCGCGCAATGCCGCATATCGTGAGTGTGCCTTCGCCTCAAGATTATGGTCGCCGCCGGTTCGCGCATAAGCGGCTACGAAAGGCAGAACAATGTTGGTGACGATTTCCTGTGCCCGTGCCGCGCCGATGAGTTCCGCAGGTTTGGCCTGTGATCGCCCGCCGAGCGTGCAATGGCGGCTCCAGTAATCATCGCGGACATGCAGGAAAAACTTCGCAAGCTCGCCGTCACCTTCGATGGCGTCGACGACTTTCTCCATCAGGTCCGGATGTTTCTTTAACAACGCCATCGCCGCGCCGAGGCGCCGGTGCGGGTGGTTGGCGGGCCGAATTCCATGCATCC
>Ga0187885_10002066_pt1 | contig 20483 bp, 20 predicted proteins | sample June2016WEW_20_1_3_FD_132970 | JGI IMG/M metagenome (GOLD analysis project Ga0187885, IMG submission 132970) | Peatland microbial communities from SPRUCE experiment site at the Marcell Experimental Forest, Minnesota, USA - June2016WEW_20_100 | ecosystem: Environmental > Terrestrial > Soil >... | reverse complement strand
CTTGGTTACACTGTGTAAGCAAAAGGCTGTCCTCCTTCTTCGGCAGAAGTCTTTCTCGCAACAATACTTATGCCAGAAAGAGACAGCCTTTTTCAATTCTTCCGTGAGAAATGCGGGCTAAGCTATGGAACCTGGCGCGGCTTGCGGGCCCGGGCATTTTCCTTGAGGTTGGCTCGTTTAGAGGAGGGACGGCACTTCATATCTGCAATGCTATTGCGAATCGGGGCGCAACTTTCTATTGTTTCGACCCGCTTGAGAAAGGGGGGTTCGAGAACTTGGGCGCTCAAGATACATGTTCCAAGCCCGGCGATTTCACGGACACACAGCATGAAGCGGTCGTCAAACTGCTGTCCAGTAGGCCCAACGCAAAGGTCATTCAGGGCTATTTCCCGGCCGCGGCAGAGGATCTAAAACTTCATGACATAGAGTTTTGTCACCTGGACGTGGACGTTTATGAGGCTACAAAGAAAAGTCTTGAATACTTGGCGCCCCGACTGGCGCCCAGAGGGTTCATCGTCCTCGATGACATGGGCCGCCTTGAAACCCCCGGCGTGAACAAAGCCGTGGCTGAATTCCTGCTGGTCATCCGTCCTTTCTTCTTGTTCCGATGTTCCCAGTCCAGGGCGTCCTTCTGCCGAAGTCGCTTTGGTGAGGAGAAATTCCGGGGACTCTTCTTGAAGACAGTCCCGCTTGACCTGCGAAAGATAAGCTTGACCGCGCAGAGGGGAGGTCCCCACTGAGGACAACTTCAGGCTGGCGCCCATCGCGCTCCCACAGACACTCCCGCTCTGCCAGCTAGTGCCGCATTCTTGTTGAGCAGTATTGGTCCACCGACATATACTGCTTGGGTCCGGCGTATTCTATAAAGGATTCGAAGTCGATCTGTTGGCAGGCTTAACGCCGGTCTGCGGACAGCATATGGACGTTCACTCCACACTCCCCGGAAGCTTGACCGCCGACCGGGGGCCCGATTCGACCCCCGACCCTTCCTTAATCAAAACGACTCCGGGTTATTCGATCGAGGTCATCACAACCGAGGAAGGACTTTCAAATCTTGAGGAAGAATGGAACCGGCTGAGTAAAACCGCCGCATTCCCGAATGTCTTCATGACCTTTGACTGGTTCCGAGCGTGGAACCAACGCTTGACTCAGGAGGACCGGAGCGGGCGGCGCAACCTCAGCGTGCTGGTACTCAAGCAGAACGGCACCGTGGCAGGCATTTCACCATTAATCCACCGCACAGCCTCCCGCTTTGGCTATGCCGTTCGAAAGGTCGAGTTTGTCGGGGGGCACGCGGATTACAACGACTTTGTGTTGGGAAACGACCCAGCAGGTCAGGGTAAAGCAATTGCAGATTTCCTCACACAAACGCAGGATCATTGGGACTTGGTTGATCTAAGAAACCTGCGCGAGACGGGAAGTACGATTGCTCTGATTGAGAAAGCCCTTTCGCACGCGGGGCTGATGTATCGGGTCCTGCCCGAGGAGGAGCGTTGTCCGTATCTGCCGATTGACGCGCCCTGGGCGGTGATGTTGAGCAAATTCTCCCCGCATCCGCGCCACAATTTACGCACCCAGCAGAACCGGTTGGACCGGATGAGCGCGCAGGGCCTACGCGTCCGGATCATTGAGAATCCCCAGGACGAGCCTCGGCTACTAGAAGAACTGATCGCTCTTGACCGCCAGAAACATGTTCACGGTGAGCTTTCGCAGCCGTTCATCGCCAAATACCCGGAAGTATTTCAATCGTTGTTTGACACTCTGGGACCTCGCGGCTGGGTTTACGTTGCCCTGATGGAACTGGGTGACCGGCCGCTCGGGTCGCTAGTGGGTTTTCGTTGCGGCAAGAACCTATGGGCCTACCAAACAGCCTATAACCGCTCCTTTTCGCGTCTCTCCCCTGGAACCATGCTCGTCCCCGCACTTATCGATTACGGCTTTTCGCACGGATACAATGAGTATGATTTTCTGCGCGGTGAGGAATCCTACAAAATGCGGTGGAGCACCGGCTTTCATCAAACCTACCGGCTGCTGGTTTGGGGCGGGCGCTGGACTTCTCGGGCACGCGCGTTTGTGTATCTAGACCTCAAGTCGGTGGTCTACCGGCTGTTTGGCAAGAGAGAATAGCCGAGACGGAAGTTCGTCCAAGGGGATCTTGCCAGAAGAATGACACTCAAAGGGTGGGATGAGGGAACCGTACTTGAAATGGCTTCCCGCCTGGCGATGGCACGAAAGGGCCGGAGAAACAACCCTCCATTCCCAGTCTGATATACTATTCAACAAAAGGAGCCCCGTTTTGTCAGAGCAAGTCCCGTCGCAATTGACCGAGAACCTCCAGGTATTCAAGACCCCTGCGGCTGTCGACGAGTACTCCGTATACCGGTTGGATCCGGAGGAAAAGTACCTGTTCGCAAAATACTACAAACCCAGAGACAGAATCCTCGACCTTGCCTGCGGTCTGGGGAGAACCACGCTACTGCTCTATGAAATGGGCCTTTCCGTGCGAGGTCTCGACGCGTCGGAAGTCTTCATCAATACGGCCAAGAGGCGATTGCCTTACCTGGACTTGCGAGTCGGCAGCTATGACCGCATCGAAGAACCCGATTCTGCCTTCTCCCACGTGCTGATTTCGTTCAACGGGATAGACTGTGCCTTTCCCGAGTCGCAGAGAGTAGCGGCCCTCCGTGAGTGTGCCCGCGTACTCAAACCCGGAGGCACGCTCATTTACTCTTCGCATAACATAAAATCTTTGCACCTTTTTTCGCCTCGCTACCGTTACCGGGTCCTTTGGAAATTACGCAATAGCCTGAGAGCGTTCAAGCAACGAGCCTATGTCTTGGAGGGCGGACTCCATAACTTATACACCTCGCGTCAGTTCGTCATCGGGCAGACGGAGCAGGTGGGCTTGAAATTCCTGGAGATGGTGTGGTTCAGGATGTTCGGGAACGAGCGGATCGACAGGTATTTCTCTCCCTATATTCACTATGCATTCAGGAAACCACCCATCCAGCCTCCGGAGACTGCGGAGCATCCGGACCCGTAATCTCTGCTACGTCAGCAGCAGCCCGCAACAGGGGTTGTCCGGCACAATTGTGCCGTCTCCCCGGTCCACCGACTTTCACCACTACGGTTGGACAATCGGACCCCTCCGATTTTGAAGCAACCTTGATTCCGAGCTCAGCTTCTTCCGGCAAAATGTCTTTTGCCTGCCCCATAGGCCCGGCGCACTACACCTCCGGCAATTCGGACCGGCAGCAACAGCAGAGCCTTGATCACACGGAGAGAGACACTACATTTTAGTCCTTCCCATACCTGTTTGAACGCGATCGTAAATTCACTCTCCCGCCATCCCCAGTAAGCCTCGTCCAGGGCGTGAATAGCAACAAGCTCTCTGGCTTTTCGGAACATGCTCTCCGCCCGGTCGGCGGGTAGGAGTGGCCGAATAACTTCGAGGCAACGGAGGCAATCCGCAACGTTTTCGACGGATTTCACGACTGCCGTCGTTTTGGAGTCGGCGTGAACGCGCCAAGCTGCCAAGATTTCGGGTTCGTACCAGATTGGATAGCGCGCAGCAATTCTTGCCCACATTTCCCAGTCTGCCGTGGAGGAAAGCGCACTCCGGAATCCCCCCAAGTTCTCGTAGACACTGCGCCGAACCACAATGGATGGAGTCGATATCCTCTGAGAAACGCCGATCTTGTCCATAAAATCAGCTAGAACCCCAGGGGTGAGCCTCTCCAGATCAGAAGTCCATAGTCTCCCTTCCTTTTCGTCCATGATCGCCCACCGGCAAAAAGCAGCCCCAATGTCGTCTCTTCCTTCCAGCGCAGGCCTTAAGGTCGCATAGAATCCGGGAAACACCACATCGTCGCTGTGCAGAACGTGCACCCACTCGCCCACCGACCGCTCGATGCAGCCATTCCAACTCCCGACCAAGCCGAGGTTCCGCGGCTGGCGAAAAAAGCTCACTCGATCGCCTCCCACTCGCCGCACCACCGGTTCTGGATCGTCCACGGTGGAAGCGTCGTCCACCACTTCAATCTGCATCTCCTCCGGGCCTGGGTCCTGCGACAGCACACTCGCGAGCGTCCTTTCCAGATACGTCGCTCGGTTGTACGTCGGAATCATCACGGACCAGCGTGGTCGGGGTCGTGTTCCTTGCAACGGAGCGATTCGCGGGGGTGGGGGATAGGTCTCCATCAAAGTGATCGTATGTAAACTGAGATTGCCATTCAGGGAAGCGGAGCCGCGCGCCAGCGGCAAGAACACCGCAATGGCTACGCCACCTGCGGCGTCAACCGTCTCGCAGGGTCGTCGTGTTCACGGAGTTTAATGGACCAAACCTGCCTCTGAAAGCATCAATCAAGCCTTTTAAGCTGAACCACAAGACCGAAAATCGCTCTTTGTCGTACAGGAGAATTTTCACGTGGTCTTTGCAAATTCTGCGAACCATCGGGTAAGTGTAGCTGGGGCTCAGATCATGCTTTTTCATCATGTAGATCGTATTGCGCGTAAGGTAGTACCACGCGTGTTTTCCGCGATGGTCGTAGTACGCGTGTCGCCAAAAGAACTTCCTGCGCTCTTTCGATCCCTCTTTATGTAACAACACTGCCTCGGGGCACACAAAGACCCGGAATCCGCCCCGTCCAACGCGCAGGCAAAAATCGACATCGACGTAGTAAACAAAGAGGTCCTCGTTAAAGAAACCTATAACGTCGAACACTCGACTCTGGATCAAACTCCCGGAGGACATCACGTCTCCCTCCTCCAAGGGCATTCCTCCGCCCTCCCTCAGGTGATAACCCCTGATGAAGAGTTGGGTGTTTTGGTCGAAGGGATTTGCACCGACAACTCCCACATTTTGTATACCCTGCCGCTGGAGGGTCACGTAAGCCTGCACGAGTTTGTCGACCATGCCGGGAGTAGCCTCGCTGTCATGATCCAGCGTCAGGATCCACTGAAATCCTTCGCCCCGCGCCCATTGCACTGCCTGGTTGAAAGCGCGCGCAATGCCCTCATTTCGTTCATTTAGGATGGTCGTTACCGAATCGGAAGCTGCCAGTCTATTCAGTTCTCGGCGGGTAAATTCGTCCGAGCCATTGTCCACAATGACGACGTGGCCGACCTGGTTCTGGATGGAATCAAAGCACCGATGAATCGCCTCCCGGATGTTGTAGGTGACAATGACCGCACAGATTCGAGCTCTGTAAGATGAATCGAGGGCCTCAGTGCAAGGGGACCCTTCACTCAGCACGTCTTCCCTCCAAACGAGTTGACGCACATCGAGACGTACGCCGTTTGCTCCGTGCTGAGGGCAGGAAACATCGGGAGCGACAACACTCGCTGGGCCACCCTCTCGGTGACGGACAAATCGCCGCACCGGTGTTCAATGTTGCGAAAAGCCGGCTGAAGATGACAAGGTATCGGATAGTGCATGAGGGTCTCGATCTTGTGGCGGCGCAAGTACTCTCGCAAGCCGTCGCGTTCATCGCTTTGAATCACGAAAAGATGGTAATTATGGACACAGCCGGGCTTAACTTTGGGGGGAGAAAACCGTTCCTCCAGACGAGATAGATAACCCGCTGCAACCCGCCGGCGACTCTCGTTCCACTCTTCCAAATGCGGCAGTTTCACGCGCAGGATCGCTGCCTGCATTTCATCGAGCCTGCTGTTATAGCCCATGGTGTCATGGTGGTATCTGCTGGACTCGCCGTAGTTGCGCAGCCGTCGCAGTCGCGCCGCCAGCTCCGGATTGCTGGTCACCACCGCTCCGGCATCACCGCACGCCCCCAGGTTCTTGGTGGGATAGAAACTGAAGCAACCCAATTGTCCCATGCTACCCGCTTTCCTACGCTTGTAGGAAGCCCCGTGAGCTTGAGCGGCGTCCTCGATCACGTATAAGTTGTGCTCGGCCGCAACTGCCAGGATCGAGTCCATATCAGCACAATGCCCGTACAGGTGGACCGGCACAAGGGCCCGGGTCCTCGGAGAAATGGCCTGGGCCAGGTGCTCCGGATCGATCGTGTAACTCTCCGGGTTGATGTCGACAAATACGGGAGTGGCGCCCGTCGACACGATCGCCAGTTCAGTCGCCATGGCAGTGTGCGCAACCGTGATGACTTCATCACCCTGGCCGACACCACAAGCGAGGAGCGCAAGTTGCAGCGCTTCGGTTCCTGATGCGACACCTACGCAGTGCTTTACTCCGCAGTATGCGGCGAACTCCGCTTCGAACGCCTCGACTTCCTGGCCAAGGATGAACCAGCCTGACTTCAGGACACGCTGATAAGCAGCATCCAGTTCGGACGCGATTGCGCAATTAACCGCCTTGAGGTTGTGGAAAGGCACTTTCATAGGTTTCGTGCGCCCACCGCCGCAAGAAACTCCTGATAATCGCGATAGTACTCGCTGGCGTCGTAGTATTCAGATGCCAGGACAAGACAAACCCCAGCGGAAGAGAAGTTGGTCAGTTCCCGCCAAACCATCCTGGAAATGTACACACCTCGCCACGAGCGGTTCAGTCCAAAAGTCCAACGCTCTTTGCCGTCATCTAGAATCACGTCAAAGCTCCCCGAGGCAGCGATGATGAACTGTTCGGTTTTCTTTAGGGCGTGCCCGGCTCGGCTCTCTCCTCCCGGGACGTCGTACAGGTAGAAAACACGCTTGATCTCGAAGGGAATATGCCTCCCGCCCTCAATGAAGCTCAGATTACCCCTGGGGTCCGCGATCTTTGGAAGCTCGATGATTCGGTATGGTTCAACAGCCACCACTCCCTCCTTCCTTTGCGGGCGTAGTTCCAATGGTCGCGCTCAGCCAGTTGAAAATCCAACGAAAGGGGAACGCCTTGGGCTGGGGCGGAAGGGGATCGATCTCGCAACCTCCTGAATCTGGATCCACATTTTGAAGGTACTTGTGCGCCACGAGACTGTCGGTCAGCCGGTAGAGGGCTTTTCGCTGCACGTTATAAACCCAGAGTTTCTCACCATAGGTGTACCGCTGCCGATACCCGAAAAGGATGGTTGTGACGGCGTCGTCGTGGATCTCCATGTCCGGCGAGACCATGTCAGCTTTCAGGGTCTCGTCAGCGTAGGCAATTTGGAGCGCTCCGCCTGTGTCATAATACCCCTTGAAGACGATTGCCGGTCCCACCTGTCGGCAGAAACCATCGAGGAGGAGCGTGCTCCCGGCGGGCGCATCAACGTTTCGACGGATCTCTGAGATAATCTCTCCCTGTTGGATGTACGCTTTGACCCAGTACTCAGCGAAGCTGGCTACGCAAATGTAATTCATAGCACATATGATGGCAATCGCATCGCCGAAAGCTTGCACCCGCAGTTGGGCGGGGATGAAAGCACGGATGAGAACTGCTATGCCCCCCACCAAAACGCACGCCGGCCCAACCCCGGCTGCAATCGAAACCCGGTTGTCTATACTTGTCGTAACGAGTAGCATGCCAAACCACATAAGAAACGGCAGGTAGGCAAGCACGAATACAGCGAATCCAAGGATGATGAGGCTCAGTGTCCCTTTGATGCTGAGCAGGTCCGAACGCGACCTTCTAAACGTCCAGGTGAGGTACAACAGAACCGAAATCGCTATCACTCCGGCAATGATTGCCGGCTGGGCCCCTGCACCAGAGGACCTGTACAATGTGAGCGCGGCGCGGGGTAGGCCTATCCCGTACTGAAGGACGTTGAACCGGATTGTTTGTCCCATCCCATGCCACACTAACTCTTCCATATGGTCTAAAAACGGGGGACGGTAATGGTGGGTGAAACGAGTGTCAACTTGCACCTTGAATAGAAACACCAATCCCAGGCTGACAGAGGCGATGAGGAAGTATCCCATGCCGTGAAGAATCGAGCTATGCAGTTCGAATCCATTGTCCCTGTGCTTGGTGCGGATACGATACCCGATAAGTACTAAAGAGGCCGCGACCATGCCGATCGTCATCTCGTACGACAGCAGGCCGAAAGCGAACGAAAGTATGCTTGCGGCTTGAAGGCAAAGAGAGCCCGTCCGGCCGCTTCGCACAGCTCTGAGGCCAGCATACAAGCCGAGAAAGAAGAATGCCAGGCTCAAAACGGCTTGGTGCGTTGCTATCCAGAAACGGTCCGTGGCGTAATGCGGGAGCAGCACATAGACAAGGGGCACCACCAGAGTGACGCAATGCGGCAATCGGAGTTCACGGAGTGACAGATAGAATAGGACCGCTGCGCCAGCCAACACTAACGTGTTGATAAGGTGGTATGGAAGCGGGTGAAGTCCGAAGGTGGAGTGGGTCAGAGCCAAGTACAGCATTTGGACGGGACGACTTCGTACCTCCAGATCTTGCCACCAGAACCAACGCAATAGCCCGGCTAGTGACTTATCTTTAGAGTGATAAAATATTCCCCAGAAGCCCCAGTCATCTAAGTAAAAGCCCAGCCGGCCCATATACGAAAGCCCGGAGAGCAGGACGACTCCGAATAGGAATGAGCAGTCCTGTATTGCGACTGTCCGCGCAATACTACCCGACCTGGCGCCGTTCGCATCGACGGCAGACACAGCGGGGGTGGCCCTTGTCGAAGAGGAATTAATTCGCCAGGATCTCCACCTTGACTTGGCATTCATAATCAAAAACCGTTAGCAGGAACTTGCCGACGTGTTCTCACCCGACACATACCCATAGCCACCCAGCTCCGTGAAGAAGGCTCGGCGCTGCTATGCTTTAGCGCGGGCGGCTTGTTCATAGACCGCGACGATGTAATCCATGGCACCCGGCGTCAAGTGCTGGTGACAGGGAACATACACTGCGTGCCAGGGGTAGAACACGCTGGCTTCGATTCCGTGTAACTGGTAAGCATGCTTGATGTCTTCCGGGACAACGCCGGCATGGGGCTGGAACATGAATACGCCAGGTATCGTGCCGGAGTCAAGCGGCAGTACTGGCCGGCACCCAATTTCGGCAAATCTCGACTCCAGGTAGTGCCAGGCGGCGATGCGCGCCTCACGAATCGATGCTAGTCGCGGAAGCTCGGAGCCGACAACGTTGAGAATAGCCCTGCGGTGCTCCGGAAGCATGTCGACTCGCTGCTGGACACCACAGACAACGCCGCCATAGTTAATTGGAAAGAACTTCGGCAAGCTGAAGATTGCGTACGTTCCTTCACGGCCCGCCGTCTTGCCGTTGTGCGTAGAGGCGAAGGCATAAGCGCAGTCTTCAGCAACGGGAATACCTAATTTCAGCAACTCATCAACCCTTGCGTAGGGGATGCCCCACTCATGAATGACGACAATGAGCCGCGTGGAGGGCTCGATCGTCATGGACCAACGGCAGAGCCTCCCGATAGTGCGGGTCACACAACCCGAAACGTAAGAGTTGCCGGTTGTAGTAAGAATGGTCACCGTATCATCGGGCCCCAGGCCTGCATCGGCAAGCACCAATGCCAGTGCGTGCCGGCCGCTCGACGTCAGCGTGCCTGGACGGCCCAAGTGCTTTTCGAGCAAGCGCTCCGCCACGGTTTCGTCCACATCCTCGTATGCGCGATCAAGGTCAGTGTGCAGGAACGGACTAATTCGGATGTGCGCCGGGATCATTGAGTCACCGTCCGGCGGCAGCACCATTCTATTTCGTGTCACAGGAGTGTCCATCAAGTAGTCTTCCAGAGAAATATTTCTAGCTATTGATATCGGTTGTAGCACGTTATGGCAATTGCCCCGCGCCGCGAATTCCATTCATCCAGCTTGGCCAACTCCACCCGTAGCTCCTGTCGCTGGCACTCTTGTTGCGGTCAAGCCTCCAGGCTCAACTCGTAGAAATCATACACCGTCGCGCGCGCACCGTAACTTTCCTTGCTTTGGATCACTCCGGCGTTCAACGTGCGTCCATTTTCCATGGTGGACGTGCCAAAATCAATATAGGGTTTGTTCAGGTAAACTTCATGCAGGAGCGCATCCACAACGCAGTCCAATGCCCCAATGCTTTTCCCTTTCTCGGTGGCGTGGCGGTACTGGCCATGGGCGACGTTTCTGCTCTCGTAGATAATAATCCCCCCCAGCATTTCGCCCTGGAGGTGCGCCGTGAAGAGCTTGATGTTCTCGGGGAATCGGTCGGCCAGAAGTTGCATTTCAGCCGCCGTGTGCACCGGTCGCACGCCGTAGCGTGCTTCGAGGTCGGCCTCCGCAATCGCCATGAACTGGCAAAACTCCCACGTCCGTGCCACCTTCACCCCCTGAGACATGGCGTGCCGAAGGGCCCACTTCCGCCCTCTGGCGAACGGGAGTTTCTGTCCTGTGGCGACGGTTGAAGACACATCCCGCCGGAATAGCTTGGCGTCGTGCAAAAATAGCGCGTAGAGGTCCTCCTCCGCGGGAAGGGTGTGATAAATGTGGGGAATCGCTTTATAAATCAGCTTCTTGAGGCCCCGCGCGCGCAGTTCGTTGACCAGCGCCGAAAAAACCTCCAACATCAGAACCGTCTTCATCCTCCGGCCGGAAATGATTCCGCCGAACGTGAGCCCCCCATGCGACACCACCGTGTCATCAACTCGGTTCGCTGGCATAAGAGCGACAAGTCGACCGTCCTGAAAGAACATAAGTGAGAAGTCACTGAATCTGTCGGCGTGGTACTCGAGGTAATTCCTATGGAAGATGAATACGCCGTTCTTGGACTGACGAACGAACTCATCCCAACAAGCCTCGTACTTTGGCTCGTAAAGCTCCACCCGGACTGGACTCTCGCTGCTCATGATCGCGGGACAGGACAGGTTTCCAGGGGGATCTTCTGCTCACGGCCGCCTGATTAACACATCTTCGCGGCGATTCGCAAAGGGCAGGCCAGGCGGTTGGGGCAACAGATAGGCGTCAAATCCCTGGTTTCTCGCCCGGCTGATCAAAGCCAGGATCACGGCATCATCAATCTGGTGCCCCTCTAAGCTGTTGAAATGCACCTCCGGCAGGGTCTGGGTATTGGTGAATTGCTGGTGGAACCTGACCCCATTGGCGCTGCTGAAGAATCGCCGGCGCTTTGAGATGTTGGGAATGTCACCGATCAGCATTTCCGCGCCCTCGGCCAGCAGTTCCAGCGACCGATCCAGGAAATCCCAAACGTTCCCTTCGACGAAGACGTAATGCAGCACGCTATACGTAAGAAGCACATCCACTTTCGAGGTGTAATCTGTGAAAAGAGGTTCGCACTGGGGGTAGTAGGCCGGAAACTTTTGAATGAAATCGTAGTCGGGTAGATGCGCGAGCATCTCTTCCGAATCCACGAGCAAGAGCTTATGACCTCGCTCGCGACAGAGGTTAATCAGCATATGGGGCAGTTCACTACAGCCGGGACCGACGTCGAGCACCACCTTCCCCCTCTCGTTCAGCAAAGGCAGATTCGCGACGATGCTCTGAAAAATGAGCCCCCCTTTGCCTTCCAGGTACGAATCGGGGCCCCCGATCTTCTCGTATTGGCTCAGGGAATCATCCTGGGCCATTCTTCGGAAATCGTCGAAACTTACCTTGGCAAATCTTCGATAACGGTCGTCGGTCAGACTCATTCCGTTCCCCTGGGAGGGTAGGTATTTCTCCCGATCGCAGCGAACCCACTCCGCCTATCGCGTTGATTCTACAGCCTCTTGAGGATAGGACGCAACATCTTTCCCATCACGGAGACCAATGTTGTCGGCAAAATTGTCTTCATTAATTCCTTGAATATCAAGAATCGCTCCCGGGCCATACCATCATGGACGGTATCAAAGAGCAATGGCTTTACGGAGCGCAAGACGCCCGAAATTCGTATGCGCCGGTGTACTTCATCCATACCGAGGACGGCGACTGCGACAAACATACTCACGGGTTGATCCACCCACTCCAATCCCGCAAGCCCCAGATAACGATCTTGCTCCGCTTTAAGGCGCTCGCGCCTAGACTGGACGGGGTCTTCGCAAGGGGCACTCAGGGCGTTTACGGCGGAATCAAGCCACTTCGTTTTCCAGGATGCGCCACAGTGTTCCTGCAAAACCGCGGCTCGTAAACGGCCCCCGAGTTCAGATCTTTTGCTTTCAGGCCATTGCAGCCATTGCAGCACTCCCGCTACATAGTCACTCTGATTGGGAGCCCCGGTCACTACGGAGTCCAGCGCCAGGTCGTCGAGCCAAAGCAGTGGCAGGTAAGAATTGTTCAATCTCTGGACCGGAAGGGCATGCCGTGCTGCATCCAAAACCGAAGTCAAAGATCCACAGGGAAAACAGTCTAAATAGACATCTGCGGCAGAGTAGTAGAGTTCCAGAATTCCTGGATCGACCACGACCCCGACGGGCCGGAACCTCCCCCCCGTCGACCGCTTCAATTCCCCCCATTGTTCCGACTCTGAAATGCCAACAGCGATAACGAGAACGCGAGGGTCCGCGTTACAGATGGATTGCATGGCCGCAGGGAAACTGTACCCGAGTGCAGGCCTAAACTTAAAAGGTTCGCCGATCGTGAGCGCGATGGGAGCGTCGACCGGCAGCCCAAGTTTTCTGCGCGCGTCGGCCTTGTCCCATAGGAAGGACCGGTCGTCGAGAAGCGGTATCGGAAGCAGGACCTTCCGCGGCGGTTCCGCGCGAAGACGCGAGGAGAGATCATGACCCGTGGGGCGTATATTAGCGATAACCCGCGCCACATCCATGCCGAGGGTAAACGCATGATCTGCATGGTTGAAGAATATCACCGGTCTTGGCTGATCGTAGAAAGCCAGGTTCGCCAGCGGATCATTGGGGTGGGTGTGCAAGACGATGACGTCGAATTCAAACGACTTGGCACGGATTTCCGCTGCAGTCTGCAACCAGGACGGCATCGGTGGCAGTTGGAACAGTTCTCCCCCATTTCTCTGGGCGGAACGAGTCAGCCAGGTGGGTAACGGCGTATCCCACTGCTTTGAAATCAGTATAGAATGATGCTCTGACGGCGCGTGCTGCGCACAAGTCTCAATCCAACGAGAGACCGCGCGCGTGTGCCCGCCCCTCTCGTACGCGGTGGTCATTACATGCAAAAAGCGATTTGGGGCCCCCGTTGCGGGGGAGGGGTTGGTGACCCGCTTCCCGTAGTTTCGCCCAATCTGCGAGAGGAGTTGCTCCATCTCATGGCAATAGAAAAAACCGGGATTTGACCGCCAGGCCACGGTTGCCCCATAACGGCACCACTCCACAGCCATCTCAGCTCTGCCACCTGCCGCCGCTTTTTTCGCGCAAGTAAGAGCGCGGTAGAACTCTCGTGAAGCCTCGCGTTGCAGTAGGACTCCCCGTCGCAGGTGAACATGATAATCTGGGCTTTGCTTTGTCTTTCCATGCGCGCTCATCCTCAGGCTATTCAACGCCTCGCTCCTCCCGCCTGCGGTCCTGTGGGTTAGCGGGCTTCGCCCTTGTGGACCTGACATACTTGACGAAATTGGGATACAACAGGCTGGACGCGTTCAAAAAGCTGGAATTCAATCGCACCTCGTAGTCACGGGCTTGTGAAAACGTATGTTACCCCAACTCCTCTCCCACTCGGATTTGGTTCCGTCTTGTCCCGGCGGAGGCAGAACCTCAAAATGTAGAACATCATCTGCGACGTCGAATTCGCGAAATCCCTCTCGTTCGTCGCCAGTTCCCACTCCCAGCGCAAACCGGTAAAGGCCCGGGGCTAGAGCGGGATTGGGGAGCTGCAACCGGTAGGCTGCCACCTCGCCCTCCTGAATCGAGTGAATCTGTGACCCAGCACAGCTACCCACAGGCGTCCCATCAACTGCGTAAATGGTCAGAAAAAAACGGAAGCTGCTAACTGCTCGGTTTCCACGAACGGTCATCCGCAAGCAAAGATCAGTATCGGCCGGCACGAGTTTTCCGGGAAAACCTTCAAGCTCCAAGGTCAGAAACTCCACCTGCATGCTCAAACCTGGAACGGCACGCGGAAGTCCTTCCACATTGTATACTTCCGTGTCGCGGTCCATTGCCCCAACCAGGTATTCCGTGATGGCTTGCTGGCTGGGGCCGATCGTCTTGATGCAACCCTTGTCCAGCACGATGACGGATTTGCACAGTAAAGCAATCGCCGCCATGCTGTGGCTCACAAACATTATCGTGCGGCCGTGTTTGGCTACGTCCCCCATCCTTCCCAGGCACTTCTTCTGGAAAGCCACATCCCCAACTGCCAGGACCTCGTCGACCAATAGTATTTCCGGTTCCAGGTGGGCGGCGACCGAGAACGCCAGGCGGACGTACATTCCGCTCGAGTAGTACTTTACCGGAGTATCGATAAACTTTTCAATTTCCGCGAAGGCAACAATTTCCTCGAACTTACGGTTGATCTCTCGCTTGCTCATTCCCAGGATGGCGCCGTTCAGATAGGTATTCTCGCGACCCGTGAGCTCCGGGTGGAACCCCGTGCCCACGTCAAGCAGGCTCCCCATGCGCCCTCTCACTCGCGCCCGCCCCTCCGTGGGCCTCGTAACTTGGCCCAGGATCTTGAGTAGGGTGCTCTTGCCTGCGCCGTTGCGGCCGATAATGCCGACCACCTCGCCCTGACGGACCTCGAATGAAACATCCTTGAGCGCCCAGATGTGGCAGGCATCGCCGTTGCGCGGAGGGGTTTTTTGCCGTCGGAAGATGCGAAGCGGGGCAGAAATGGCGCGGGCGAGCACGTCGCGCAAGGCGAGGTAAGGCTCGCGCTCACCGATGCGATAGCGCTTGCCCAGATTCTCGACTCGAATGACCACGTCACTCATCGGCTAGACCACGTCGGCGATGGTGCCTTCCATCTTTCGGAAAAAGGCCATGCCGCCCATAAGCACAATCAAAACGGCGCCCGCCGAGGCCGCCAGCACCAGACTTGGGGGTTGGCCGTTTCCGGTCAGCGCCCAACGGAATCCTTCGATGACCCCGGCCATAGGGTTCAGTCCATACAGCCATCGCCAGCGCGCGGGCACCAGCGCCGTCGGATACGCGACGGGTGAAACGAACATCCAGAATTGCACCAGGAAAGGCACGACGTAATGAACGTCTCGATAAATCGCATTGAGCGCCGAAAGCCACAACCCCACGCTGAGCGCTGTTGCCACCGCCAAAAGCAGGAAAAACGGAAACAGCAGGATCGCCTTGCCGGGGGTGATATGATAAAAGGGCATCATGCCCAGAAACACGACAAGGCCAATAGCAAAATCGAGAAGGCCCGAAACCACTGCCGAAAGCGGTAAAACGAGCCGGGGAAAGTAAACCTTGGTGATCACCTGCCGCTGCGTGACGACGCTGTCGGTGACGTTCTGCAGTGCCCCAGCGAAATACATCCAGGGCAGCAGAGCGCTAAGGTAGAAGATCGGATAAGGCAGTCCCCCGGACGGGATCTTGGCTAGGTGGCCGAAAAACAAGCTGAAAACCAACATTGTCATGAGGGGCTGGAAAACTGCCCAAGCTGCCCCAATCGCCGTCTGCTTATAGCGAATCTTGATGTCCCGCCACACGAAGAAATAAGCGAGCTCACGGAATTGCCAGAGTTCGCCGAGATTGACTTCCAGCCATCCCCTCGGAGGGGTAATGTCCATTACTGGGACATCTGTATGCGACGAGGACCCCAACCTGGTACTCACGGATGCGCGTACCTCTCCAACCTGGTCAGTCGGATTCTACTCGACTCACCTTACAAAGGTAACTCTTTTCCGGTGCAAAAGTCATTCTTCGGAATGACCTGGGGTATGGGGCGGCTGCCGCTGGCAATTCCGTCTAAGCTGGCTGCGAACCGAGAGTGGTGCCACGCACCCTTCCTCACGGCCTGTCGTCTTCACCTTCCCTCGTTCGGGCCTTCATAGAATTCTCTGCAAAAGCGAGCGCAGCCCCCGCTTTGCACGTCTTCGGCTAGAAGGCCGTCCCCCTCCGGATGTCAGGGAATTTCCTGGATTTCTGCCCCTGAATCAATCACGAACCGAGCGATGGATGTGTCAGCGAGTGATAGAAAGCCTTTGAGCCAAGGCCAAGAATCACCGAGCTCTTCCCGCGGATTCTCAATGATGCGGACGCGCAGGCCCTCCGCGCGCATACGCTCCAGCCGGCGGTGCTACTTTCGAAGTGTGTGTCGCGCCGGCGGGGAAAGCCTGGTTACCATCCGGGACCAGGGAGCGTCATTCGGCAGATAAGGACGGCGTTCCTCTTCGGGCAATTGGTGGCCTCATGCGCCAAGCCCTGATTCCAAGCTCGGAAGAAGCCAAAGGTCATCAAGACATTGGGCATTACTGCGGTATTGCTCAGCCGGTTCCAATCTTCTTCGAGGCTTGCCAGTTCGTCGTCGGTGGTTACTACCTGGACAGAAAAACGTGAAATCGGTTTGACGGAGAATGAATCGAAGGGCGGATCTGACTTAGAACCGCCGGGCAGGCTTCCAAACAGCGGAGTAAACGTTCATATTGGCTTTGCCATCTGGAGGCAATTGCCCTGAGCCACTCGATGACCGGCCTCGGATCGGGCACGAAATCCTCTATCTTCAAAATTATATGCCAATGCGTCGAGGGGTCTCAACAAGAATAGGGCAGAGGCGAAGCCGTGAGCAGGCTAGGCCTTCGGAATTTCCTTCTACTACAAGGACTTCGGCAGAAGGACAGCTTGGACGGGGAACATTGGGATCAGTAGAAACGATGGATGACCTGCGAGGAACTCGGCCACTGCGCGGTTCACGCCCGGGGTTTCAGTATGGCCGAAATCATCGATAACAATTAATCCCCGGGGCGCAAGGCGCGGCGCGAGGTACTCAAGACTTCTTCTTGTGGCATCGTAAATATCTACGTCTAAGTGGCAAAACGCAATGTCGCGAAGCTCTAAGCTTTCTGCTTCGGCAGGGAAAAAACCCTGAATTACCTTTGCGTTGGGTTTAGAGGAAAGCAGTTCTACGACCGATTCAAATCGCGTATTGGTGAAATCGTTGGGTTTGAAACATTTGTCTAGGTCGGTCATATTCTCGAAGCCGCCTTTTTCAAATGGATCAAAGCAATAGAAGGTGGCATCGCGATGCGCAATGGCGTTACAGATATGGAGAGCGGTTCCGCCTTGGAAAGAGCCAATCTCAAGGAAAATCCCCGGGCCGGCAAGCCGTGCCAAATTCCACAGGTTCGCCAGCCTGGCAACATCAAGGCATGTGTGCTTTCTTACCTGTGCCACAGAACTTTTGAATTCCGGGTCGAACAGGATGTTAACGTATTCGGCATCGATACCCGGGGTCAACAGCTCTTTACGGGTTTCGTCCAGACGATCTCTATGAAAAATGGCGAGTAGAACTCCCTTGAGGCCAGACCAAACATACGTGATCTCCCATTTTCTGGGACTTGCCTTCCAGTGCGAGAGATACTTCCTGAGGATGCCTAACATTTGCCATTTTCCTCGTTCACTACCGCGTCTACTTCATGGCCTCGATGGTGCCACGGAATTTGCACTTCCTCGCCGTGAGGGAGAGCGACCAAACATGGCAGCGGTCACGCAAAAAGTCAACCTGTGAAGAGAGTGTCAGCTCGGGCGGTCAAAGTGAAGATAGCCGCCCCGGCTAGTATCAGCACGGAAGATGCAGGACTCCTCAGAAACGAAGCCTTGAGGCGCAATTCACAAATTGTATTCGCACGCGTCTTCTACGGATGCACCAGGTGCAACTCCAACCCCGGCAGCTCCACCACATTCAGAGAGTAGTATCAGTTGAAGGTGGCTTCCACCGCCACCTTCGGCGACCGGGGAATCGTGCGGAGATGCTCCTGCAGCGTGACCCGATCCCTGCTGAGCTTCCTCTGCTCGCGCTCCTGACCGTCCGCTTCCAATACGCTCACCCAATAACTCCTTTTGTGTACGTCGACTCCGAGATATAAGTACTAGGGGGCCCTCCTTCAAGTTGAATTGAGCCTTCTGACAACCCCATCCTATTCGATCCGAGTCTCCCCCTTCATAGCATCAAGGCCCTGCTGCGGGATGGCGACTCATGTGCGTTGGGTGGTCGAGTTTGGACAGTCCCACCTTGTGTGCTAATATATATATTGGCGTCAGACTTTTTGGAAGCCCTTCTTTCCAAACACGTTCGGAAACGGTGTAAGTCCGTGGCCTAATGCTCGCAGCGGCGCCCGCAGAGATCCGCCGCCCAGGTGTGAGGTGAGCTAGTGCAGGCGGCGAGGCCAGCACAAGGATAGGCGTACCTCCCACGGGAGACTATGCCTGGCATGGGGGCGTCAGAAGTGATCGCCGAGCCATGGAACCTAGGACCGATCCTTCTGTTTGGAAGTCCCAACCCTGGATGGCAAGAGCCGGTCGTGCTGCCGGTCGGATGGATACTTGAACCCACTGCCCAGAGGCAATGCCGGGGCTTCCCTTCCTACCGATGAGTAGCAATCCGCGAATTTCGGTGGTGATCGCGACGAACAATCGTCGCAAGATGTTGCTGCGCAGCCTGCAAACCATTTTCGAGCAGGACATTGCGCCGGAACTCTACGAAGTCATTGTGGTGGTGGACGGTTCGACCGACGGCACCGCGGAGGCGCTGCGGGAGCTTCGCCCGCCCTGCGCGTTGCGCGTGCTGGAACGTCCGCACGGAGGGATCTCCCCAGCGCGAAATGACGGCATCCGGGCCACTCGGGGAGAGATCATTCTGATCCTCGATGACGACATCCTGTGCGAGCCCGACGTGCTTCGGCAGCACCTCGCCGCACACGAGAATTCCCGGCCTCAGGTCGTCTTCGGTCCTTTCCCGGTTTCGCCGGAGAGTCCCATGACGCTGGCAGCCGACTGCCTCCGCCAAGGCGCGGAAGAGTGGTTGGACAGCTTTGCAAAGGACCCACGGCTCCGTTGGCCTCGTGACGCGGCGGTTGAGCCGAACACCTCCATCCACCGGACCGTCCTACACGAGTTCGGGGCTTTCGACGAATCCATTCCCTACCAGCGGGAAGATTCTGAAATCGGCATGCGCTTATGGAAGAAGGGCGTACCCTTTCGCTACCTCCCAACGGCTGTCGCTCACCACGTGGTAGTTAAGAAGACGTGGGACATGGTTTCCCGGGACGCGCCGCTCTTCGGCAAGAACGATCTGCGCTTGGCGCGCAAGATCCCGGAGTACCGCCCCTTTTCGGTTCCGGCACGAATGGCGCAGGGGCCGTGGGGGATGCGAGCCCTGCGCCGGTTCGTTGCCGCCCTGCCCTTCTCGCCGACAAGCCTTTTCTGCGGATTAATCTGGCCTTTCGAAAAGCTGAGAAGATTCGAATTCTTTCGACGCTGGGGAGTAAAGCTCCTCAAGTACGGATCGAGCGCCGTGTATTTTCGTTCCGCCGCCCGAGCCGTGGGCTCCTGGAGCGAACTGCGGCACGAGTTCGGCATGCGGCTGCCCGTTTTCATGTACCACCACATTGGCGAGAATCCGCGGGTATGCGTTTCGGGTCTGTCCATCCCGGCGGACGTCTTCGAACGGCAAATCCGCTGGCTGGCACGCCATGGCTATACGACCATCCGAGTCACTGACTGGGCGGCCTGGATACGCGAAGGCAAACCCCTGCCCGAGAAACCCCTCCTGCTCACCTTCGACGACGCTTACGCCGACACGGCCCGGTACGCCCTGCCCGTATTACAGCGCTATGGATTCAGTGGTGTGGTGTTCGTCGTCACCAGCCTGATCGGCCAGACCAATGCATGGGATGAGGCGGTGGGACGTCCCTCCCTGCGCATCATGACGGCCGAGGAGATCCGCCACTGGGCCCGGCACGGCATGGAGTTTGGAGCCCACACGCGCACCCACCCTGATCTGACACAGGTTTCCCCTCAGCAACTGGAGGAGGAGATTGCAGGGAGCAGCGCTGACCTCGGTGAGCTTCTGCAAGCCCGCGTCACATCCTTCGCTTATCCTTACGGGTTCTTCAACGCCGCCGTGCAGCAGGCAGTAAGCAAAGTCTTTGATCTCTCATTCACAACTGAGGAGGGCCTCAACACCTTGGGAACTGACCCTCACGGTCAGTTCCGCGTGCCTGTGTGGCCGAAGGACCCGCTGGTAAAGCTCGGGTGGCGGGCGAGATTAGGATATGACCCCGTGCTGCGCCTTCGGACCCGCTTTCGCCCTTGGGTCCGCCACTTAATCATCTAAGCGTTCTTCGGCTCGGCGGAAAAGAATAACTCTCCACGTGCAGAATGACCCCGCCGCTGCGACCAAGGCAGACGTGCGACGGGAAAGAGGGCGCATCGGCGCGGCTGCGCAGCATCCGCACCTGCCATTGATTCCCCATGCCCCACGAGATTCTCCACATTCTGGGCACGGCGCAGCCTGAGGGCACAGGTATGGCCCGGATTGTGGAAATGCTGGCGCGCGGGCTCGACCCCGGACGGTTCCGCTTTCACGCCTGGTTTCTGGCTGGAGAGGGACCTCTCGTGGGCATGCTGGAGCGAGCTGGTGTGCGGGCGAGCGCCCTCAACTGGTGGCGAGGCGGGCGCGATCCCGCCGGAGCTTGGAGGTTCTGGCGCCGCCTGCGCCCGCAGAAATTCCAGATCGTCCAG
>Ga0187885_10002065_pt1 | contig 20483 bp, 17 predicted proteins | sample June2016WEW_20_1_3_FD_132970 | JGI IMG/M metagenome (GOLD analysis project Ga0187885, IMG submission 132970) | Peatland microbial communities from SPRUCE experiment site at the Marcell Experimental Forest, Minnesota, USA - June2016WEW_20_100 | ecosystem: Environmental > Terrestrial > Soil >... | reverse complement strand
TTGCGGATGGACTTGGCGGCGCATGTTGTGAAGGTCAAAGACCGCGAGGTCAGCCTCACAGCAACGGAATATGCCTTGCTGCGCGTGCTCGTGCAACACGCCGGCAAAGTCGTGACCCACAGGCAGTTGCTGCGCTCCGTTTGGGGACCGAACGCCGAAACCCAGTCGCAGTACCTTCGCGTCTACATCACGCACCTACGAAAGAAGTTGGAGACAACGACCACCGGCAAGCTCATTCGGACCGAGACGGGGATTGGGTATCGACTGGTCACCGGCGACTGAACCGGGCAAAACGGGCGTTTTCCCCGTTGACTTTCCGCCCTCTGCCAGTAAGATGGCCCGCCTACGCGCTGGCGCTTTGGCGGGCAGGCGCGCCGTTTAACAAACAAGGAATAAGGCAAACAATGGCTCGAACACGTTCTGCTGCGAAACAAGCGCGCGCCGGGTTGCGTCGCCGCGCCCATAACAAGGCAATCTTATCCCGGCTGCACACGCTGGAGCGGAAGTTCCTGGATTTGGTGGGCGCCAAGAATAACGAGGAGGCCGTGGCAGTATTGAGCCAATTGTTTTCTGCGCTCGACAAGGCGGCAAAGACTCAGGTGATTCACCTGAACAGTGCATCGCGTAAGAAATCGCGGATGGCGGCTAAATTGAAGACGCAGGCTGCTTGAGCGCAGCGCAGTCCGTTCCTACCAGCTTTCCACCAACAGGCTGACCACCTGCCGAGCCACATCGTCAGCCACAAGCGGCAATGCCTGATACTCGGCGCTCTGCTGGTCGGTACCTATAAACATGTCCGCCTTGCCGGTAATGTCCGTAGGTTTCAAAACCACCGTGCCCGTGCGGCGATCGTGCGCCTCTACGCGGACGGTAATAGTCAAACGGTACTCGCGGGGAACGTTCGCGTCCTCCTGCGCCAACCGCAACGCGAGGCGGTCGTATCGAATGATTTCGCCAGTGACAACGATATCGGCGTTGGCCTCGGAATCCGCTTGCAAAGTGCCATCGGCCTGCAAGCGTTTGATGATGCCGTTGGTGATCTGCGCTTCCAATTGCGGCTTGTAGGTCTTGTTCTTGAACATCGGCACGGCTACCGATCGGTAATCGGCCTTCAGTACCGGACCAACGCGGTAACCCATGCAGCCCACAGCGAGAACACAGCCGAGGCATGTCAGGATGACGGCAGTGCGGGATGGAATGAATCGGTTCATGGTTTGATGGCAGGTTTGGATGGCGCGGGCTTCGACACCGGTGAACGCGACGAAGATGACGGCGTGAGCCGCGCCACTTTCTGCTGTGCCGCAATGCCCCAGGACGCTTTTGGATTCTCCGCAATCACTTCGTTGTAGTAGACCAATGCGGCTTTGATATTCCCCTGTTTCTCGTAGAACTCGCCGATGCGGAACAGTCCCTGTCCTTGTTCCTGTTTCAAGACTGCCAATTGTTTCTCCACATCCGACACGCGATCGCTCTTGGGGTAACGGATGAGGTAATCCTCAAATGCGGTGATCGCCTTTTTGGCGGTAGTTGCATCGTAGTCGGCGCTGCCCGCTTGTTTTGCGTACGTAACGCCAATGGCGAACTGCGCCGTCTCTGCAAACGGATGCTGCGGATACCGCTCGACAAGTTTCTCGTACGCCGCAACGGCTTCGGGATACTGCTTCAACTTTTCATAAACCATGCCGAGCCGCAATTGCGCATCGGGACCGATCTTGCCATAGGGAGCGGTTTTGATGATGTCCTCAAATATCTCGATGGCTTTATCGTAGCCCGAGAACATCGGGAGCCGCCACACCTTGTGCTTTTCACCAGAAAGGAAGATGTTGCCAACTTCGAACTCACGTTGAAGCGCCGTCTCAAGAAATTCGCTGTTGGGGTGCTTTTTGACGAGGTTCTGGTATTCGAGGAACGCTTTGTAATAGAATCCCAATGCGCTCAGACACTCGCCAAGATGCAGCCGCGCTTCCTGCGTCGCATAGGCAGTTGGCCAGCGGCGAATCAAGCGCCGGTAAGCCGAAATTGCGGGGTCGTAGTCCTTCTGGCTTTGGTATTTCTTGCCCAATTCGAGCTGTTCCTGCGGTGTCTTGGCTGCGGTCGCATCGCCTTTCTCATAGGTCCAGCCTTCGCCCGGTGCCCAGACCAGTGGGGCAGGACAGTTAGGAGGAAAAACGAGCGCAAAAAACACCGCAGCGACGAGCCACAAAAACAGTTTATTCATCAGCCTCATCGCGCGTTGTGCAGGCTACAATAAACACACAGCCAGCGTCAAGCGCCGCCACGAGACCCGTGACATCGAACAAGGAATGGAGTTGCAATCGTCTGACGGATACTTGAAGATTCGTCCAGCGCCGCCAAAGTTGTTCGAATGAATCTCCTATGGAATCTTGCCAGCTTTGTCCCGCTACGGATTGCCGCTGCGGTGAAGCCCGCGCTGTTGTCGGAGGAGCAACTCCTCCGTCAATACCCGGCGTTGTCCCACAGCTTTCTGATTCTATTCGGCCTGGGATTACTCTGCGATGTGTACTTCTTTACCCGATGGACCCAGCTCGAATGCCGCAAGCGTTCGACACTATTCCGAGTCGGCGCGATCCCTTGGGGGATTACTACCCTCATCCTTGTCGTCGCCACGGTCGTCCCGATCTCGTACGCACTGGGCACACTGGTCGCAGTGATAGCGCAAACGGCCAAGCTCGATCCGGACCACATGCTCGCCGCACAGCTTTGCGGTGAGTTGTCGATTCGCGGCGTGATTATTTTCGCCTTTGGCTGGTATCTGCACCGGCACCGCATTGGTTGGACTGAAATATTCGGTCTGCAACCATCCATCCGCCGTCGAGCAGTAACATCGGGAGTAATGTTCTATCTGGCGATGGTGCCACCGCTCTGGATTATCAGTGAAGCATCCACGTTGGTTCTGCGTTTGGTTGGGGTCGCAACACCGCCGCAACCGCTGGCGGACACATTGGTCAGTTCCAACTCGTCTGCGGTCGTGGCTTTGCTGGCCGGATTCGCCATTGTAGTCGCTCCACTGTTTGAGGAGTTGTTCTTCCGTGGGATCGCGTACCCTATTTTGAAGCAACGGTTTGGCGCGGCTGCAGCGTTGGTGACCATTTCCGTGGTGTTCGCATTGATTCACTGGCACCCGCCTTCGATGGCTCCGCTGTTTGCGCTGAGTCTCGGGTTGGGGATTGCCTATGAAGTAACTGGCTCGCTGTTGGCACCGATCACCATGCATGCCCTGTTCAATGCTGCAAATGTGGCGATGTTATTGTACGTTCGTGCTCACTCATGAGACGAGCCTCGCATCTATCACGCACCGTCGGCGATGTTGGCGAGTTTGGCTTGATCGGTCAGATTCAACGGCAACTGGCGACTGGCCCCGCTCCGAGCGGGATTGGCGCTGCAGCCCACCGGTCGGCGGTCGTCGGCATCGGTGACGATTGCGCGGTGCTGCGCAGTGCCGACCGGGCGAAATATCTGTTGTACACCTGCGATCCCGTTGTCGAACGGGTGCATTATCTTCCTCATACTCCGCCTCGCGACGTTGGCTGGAAAGCGATGGCGCGCAACCTTAGCGATATTGCCGCGATGGGCGGACAGCCACGCTGGGCCGTGGTGAGCGTTGGCTTGCGCCGCCGCACTTCTGTGGCATACGTGCGGCAATTGTATGACGGTCTCCAATCCGCCGCGAAACAGTTCGGTTGCCTCATTGTGGGCGGCGATTGCACGCATGTTCGCCATGAACAGTTCGTCGCCGTTGCGCTCCTCGGCGAAGTCGAGCGCGACCGGCTCGCACTACGGCCCGGTGCCAAGCCCGGCGACGTCGTCTTCGTTACCGGCAAGCTTGGCGGATCCGTGCGCGGCAAACACCTCAAGTTTACCCCGCGCATCCGGGAAGCCCGCTGGTTGACCGGTCACTTCAAGATCCACGCGATGATGGACATTAGCGATGGCCTCGCCAGCGATCTACAGCGACTCCTCGAATCCAGTCACGTCGGTTTCGATATCTCTTCGGAAAAAATCCCGGTTAACGGTTCCGTCCGTGCCGCATTGAGCGATGGCGAGGATTTCGAACTCCTATTCACCATTAGCCCTCGCGATGCCGGCAAACTGAAGGCAAAATGGAGATTCAAATTGCCGCTTACAGAAATCGGTCGTGCAATCCGCCAGCAAGCAGTTCTCCTCGATGGACAGCCGCTGGCCACTAAAGGTTATGATCACTTCGCACAGCGCAGCTGAAACCATCCAACATGGCCGTCAACTTGGTGGGAAACTACGGTCCGGCGACATCCTCGCCCTGACCGGCGAACTCGGCGCCGGCAAGACTTGTTTTGTCAAAGGTATTGCGGCGGGGCTTGGCGTCACCCAGGAAGTCACCAGCCCGACGTTCACGCTCATCAACGAATATCGGGGTGGACGGTTGCCCCTAGTGCACATCGACCTTTACAGGCTCGAAACCGTCGGGGACGCCGCCAAGATAGGCATCGAAGATTACCTCAGCGGCCCGGGCGTTACGGTCATCGAATGGGCCGAGAAAATTGCGCCTCTGCTCCCCTCGCGCGTGATCCACGTCCGTCTGGAGTGGTGCGGAGAAAACGCGCGTACAATACTGGTATCATGATCACGCTGGCACTGGATACTTCCACCGATCGGGGCGCCGTCGCGCTCCTTCAGGATGGGCAACCACCGGTGGAAATCGCGTTCTCACGGGGAGGCGCGATGGCCAGCGATGCTGATCAACACTTATTTGGAGCGATCCAACAGGCGTTACGGCAACAGCGCCTTGCCGCACGCGACATCGAATTGGTCGCGGTTGGCATAGGACCCGGATCGTTCACGGGGATTCGTGTGGCCATCGCCGCGGCCAAAGGATTGGCGTTGCCGTGCGCGCGACCAATCATGGCCGTGAGCAGTTTTGACGCGCTGGCGCTGACTGTTCTGCCGCAGACGCCCACGGAGTGCATACAGATGTGTCTGCTTTGCGACGCGCGCCGCAACGAAGTGTACAGCGCCAGCTATGACCGCGCGGGCCGGTGCGGCCGTGACTGTCGCATCACGGCCTTGGAACAACTTGTCAAGGCAGTCGCGGCGCCAACCTGGTTCGTCAGCGCTGAAATGGATAAGTATTTCTGTGACGCGTTGCGGAAGTTCAGCAACCGTTTCGTTCACATTGCCGGCGCGTCATTATATCCGAGCGCAACGGCAGTAGGACAACTTGCGCAGAAGAGATTTCACGAGGGCACAGACGGCAGTGGCAGGCGGCTCGAGCCGATCTATCTACGTGCGGCGGACTACCGGAAGATTACGGATGATTGAGTGAAACGGCGTAGTTTGTGGGCAGTTCGAGCACGCGCCATGAAACCCAGTCCATCGGTACGTCGCCGAGATATGAGCGGGCGCTGCAGAACACGCGCTGCGGATAGCCCAATGCCGACAGGTTTATACGGGCCGTGATTGTGTTGGGCCTACGAATGACTTCCAGATTCTCACGTTTAAGCCGTCGATTTTGATCGAAAACGGCATGGCCGGATTCGCCAAATTTGACGCAAATCTTCGGCATCTCGCCGAATGGGCGGTCATCGCGATATCCGAACAGGTAAATCGAGGCCTCGACGCCTTCGCCCAGCGGCTGCGACAATCCGATGGATACGACAAGGTCATCATCTTCCAAACTCACAAATCGCTGATGCAAGCCGACAAATACGACGCGTTCCTCTGCGGTCAGTTGTTCCGGTAGTTCGATCGCGCGCTTCGGTATCAGGTGACCAGAAATTGGCGCTGGCCTGTTGGTTGTGACGCTGAGCGTGACAGCAGGGAAATCGCCGAATAATTCGTTCGAGCGTAGGAAAGTGGTCAGGTATTTCCTAGTGGAGTTGTATTCAGTTGGCTGGCCCTTCAGCGCCGAGCGATTGCAGTCAACCTGTGCCATGCCGAGCGGGAAGATTTTCCAATTGATCTGCTCGTCAATCTCATCCGGCGGCTCCAATGGCTGCGTGGGATGGTCGCCACGTGGCAAAGGCCAATTTCGGAAGTGCACCAGATATGGGTAAAGTTCCGGTTGCGGAGTCAATATCTTCCCCAAATCCCAAAGCGCCACACGGGTAAACAGATACAGCGCCTGGTGATCGCCGTTGTGGTCGGCTGGATGCGAGACGAAGATTTTCGTCGGACGGAATCTGCGGATGATGGCGCTCAGGTCTTTAACTATTTCCTCGCCCTTGTAGGGGGCTTTCGGTCGAAAGGCATTTGCGTAAGGCACCGCCGAAACACGCGTCAGCATGCTGCGGAACGCCGGTCGTCCGTTCCAATTCGATTCCCAGATTTGCAGTGCCCCGAAGTCGGGATAACCGAGGAACGTGAGATCGCTTGCGGATAAGCCAAACATTGTCGCGGCCGCCACGGCTTCGTCGTGCCGGATCTGCCCCATTTTTTGCACGGCGCGCGGCATAAGCACGGGATGCTTGCGGTATACCATGAACGCCAATTCATTGTTGTCGCCATAAGTCAGGTACACCAGTCGAACCGGCAAACCCTTCGCCACTGCATCTTGTATGATTCCGCCGCAAGCGATCACTTCGTCGTCGGGATGTGGCGCCAACACGAGAATGCGATCCTGCGGCGAAAGCTGAAGCACAGGCCAGTTTGTCAGCATCGTTGTCGGTGGCGTGCCTGCCTGGGCCATCGATGCCACCACACACAAGGCGCTCCACACCAGCATCGCCCGCCAAAGGCACGGACGGCGGCAGCGGGACCTTAGGTTTTCACCATCGTTTTGCATATGTAACTGCATCAGTTTCTAGATATCCCGTCGGCGTCGACAGCACCAATCTTTGACAAGCCACTTTGCTGAACCCCAACTGTTCAAAAAAGTGGCACGCCACCAAGTTGTCGCGGCGCACGTGCGCTTCGACCGTTTTGCCGCCCGATGCCTTGACCTGATCGAGGAATTGTTCCACCAACCGCGGGCCGACCTTTACGCCGCGCGCTTCCGAAAGCAAATTCACATGTAAATGAGGGGCAATGCCCGTACAGGAGTCGCCACCACAGTGTAATCTTCTGGCCCACAATGTGCGCGACCATGCACAGAGCAATCGCCATGTTTCCCGGCGGCAGAGCGCGCCACGGAGCAACGCTCTCGTCACAGATACAGGCACGACCCGCCACAACGTTACGCGCAACGCCCTGCGACCATCCAGCGTGCCGTTGAGATAGCCGACCACCTGCCCGTCCCGCACTGCCACCCATGAGTGCTGCGGTTCAAAGTCCGTGTAGTACCGGGTAACAAGATCGGCGATCAACTTCCGGTCATAAAAAAAACCTTCGACTGGCCCACCCGCGTCGGCAGTCTCGCAGCAAATATGGCGCACCGCAGCGCGATCGCGCGGCTCATAAGAGCGTATAACAATTTCGGACATAATAAAGCCGCTCCCTTTTGCACGACTCGCGCCCGAAAGGCACGCGAATTCTTGCGCGGCGTTCATCCGTCCCGAGGATCTCAAGAACACGGCTGTCACTTCTGAACCGTGTCGCTTGTATTCTTCAAACCTTCGACTTGCGCGTTCTCCACGATGAATGGCGGGCCTTCCTTGTTGGTAACGGTCACGTTCTTGAACTGGATACCCCTGGCATTCTTGACCGACAAGCCGGCGGTGGCGGCCGTGATGTGGACGTTTTCCAGAACGACATCCGAGATCGGGCTTTCGGGCAATCCGATGATGATGCCGGCTGATCTTTGACAGGTAGCGGTCAGATTGCTGATGCGGATGTTGCGGAAGATCGGTGTGGTCGCGTTGACAGGCTGAGCCGGGTCTTCTTTGGGGGCGGATCGTTCCACAAGATCTCTGGCGGAGTTGTTCATGTAATAACTGGTTAGCGTGATGGCCGGGTCAACATTCTTCATGGTGATGTTGCTGAAGCTGATGTTCTCCACCGTACCGCCTTTGCCACGCTGCGATTTGATGCGGATCCCGTTCTCGGTGTTTTCAAACGTGCAGTTCCGCACCGTCACGTCGCACACGCCACCGACTGTTCCAGAACCGATCGACATGCCGTGTCCATGCAGGAAGACGCAATCGGTGACGGTGATGTCTTCGCTGGCAAAGGCGCGGCCCGGGATCGGTTTGCTGGATTTGATGGAGATGTTGTCATCGCCCACGTCAATGCGGCACCGGGTAATCAGAACGTTCTTGCAGCCGATCGGGTCAATCCCATCGGTGTTGGCCGCACCGGCCGGCGCTTTGACGGTCACATTGCTGACGATTACATCTTCACAAGCCGTGGGGGCAAAATGGGTGGTTGGTGAGTTTTGCAGAGTCACGTCCTGCACGCGCACATTCTTGCAGCCGGTGAGCACAACCATGTTCGGCCGGGGCAAAACGTAGCCGGGAGTTTTCCGGCGCGCTTCCTCAGCCGGCCCCCACCAGCGCGCACCCGCGCCGTCAATCGTGCCCTGACCTGTGATGACGACGTCGTGGAGGTTCTTTCCGTTCACGAACGCGATGAAGGAGTTGGTCTTTTCCGGGTTTGCGAAATCGGCGCGCTCATCGGTGGCACGCAGGACTGCACCATCGTCGAGTTGGATCGTCATCTGGCTGTGCAGGAAGATGGGCTGGCTGAGATACGTCCCTGCCGGGAACCGAACGATGCCGCCACCGGCTTTCCCGCATTCATCCAGCGCCTTCTGAATGGCCGCTGTGTCCAAGGTCTTGCCATCGCCTTGCGCGCCAAACTCCCGGACATCGAAAACTCTGGCGGACAAGAGAGGTTCCGCAGTCCATCCACTGACTACGAACAGGGACGTGAATAACATGAACAGACACAGGCAAATCGGGAGCATACGCTGCTGATTCGGTTTGCGGCTCATTGTGGTTTTCATGATAGAAGTATTTAATGATTTCGGAGATGGCTCGCCATCCGTAGCTCGGCACGATTTAACCACACACACCATCGGCCCTGCTTCGCCAAGGCTACGCAGGGCATCCTCCATAGCTCGCTTGGCGAGCGACGGAGGATGGAGGCGGTGGGAGTTGAACCCACGTCCTCTGCGCTGTCAACGGGAGCGACTACATGCTTATCCCATCTTTAAGTCTCGCCCGGCGGACTGCCAATGGGCAGGCTATCCGACGCGCCAGCCTCCAGTTAAAGTCTCGCCCGATGACCTGAAGACAACATCAACGAGCCAGCCTGCTGTCGTCGTTCCGGCCCCGCTAGCAGGCGTCGCAGGCGGAACGTCGCGGTCAATTAAGCCGCGAGTGCGAGCTCTTCGTTCGCAGTTATGTGTTTGCCAGGTGTTTAACGAGGCCTCCTGACAACCTCGGCATGCCGCTCACGCCTACTTCACAGAGTCGAATCCGTTTCGCCCCCAAAAATTGGCGTGAATTGCGCATTCAATATACAGTGCGCCAACCCGAAAGCAAGCCGCCCGTGCCGTTGAGTCAGTCCCGCTTCAGAAGTGGGGTAAACCCCGCTTGGGGCGGGGTCAATGCGGCAAACCGAACACGTAGTACACTAGACACAGCAACGCCAGTACCACCGCGCCTGCGTTCAACTCCTTATACCGTCCCGCGGCCAGTTTCATTACGGGATACACCAGCAGCCCAGCCGTAAGACCGTTGGCGATGTTGTAAGTGAACAACATCATCGCGATCGTCACAAACGCCGGCACCAGCTCCGTCATGTCTTCGAAATCAATTTTTCGGATCGAGCCGATCATCAACACGCCGACTGCAATCAGCGCCGGACCGTAGGCGTACCGTAATTGCTGCAGCGGCTCGACTAGTGGGATGAAGAACAGCGACACCACAAACAATCCCGCCGTCACGACCGCCGCCAGCCCCGTTCGCGCACCTTCGCGAATGCCCGTGGCCGATTCGATATACGCCCCACTCGTTGAAGTGCCCACCAGCCCGCTGAACATGCACGTCAACGCGTCCACCAGCATCGGCTTTTCTATGTCGGGGAAGTCGCCCTTCTCATCGAGCATACCGCCCGCCGCGCCAACGCCGACCAGCGTGCCGAGCGTGTCTAGGAAACTCATCAGGAACAACGTTAACAGAATCGGCAGGAAACTCAGTCGCAACACACCAGTGATGTCGAGTTTTCCGGCAATGGGTGCAAGGCTGTAGTCGCCGACAAACGGCATCGCCATGATGCCCTTCGGCGCGTGCGCGAACCCGAAGGTCAGCCCCAGCCCAGCAGTCACCGCGATGCCAATCAACAACGCCCCTCGCACGCGCCGGTACAACAACGCGCAGATAAACAGAAATCCGAATATGGCCAGCAGCACCTGCGGGTCGCGCAAGTTGCCAATTTTCACCGGCACGTCCGGCGCCGAAAGCACCTTCGCCCCGTGTGCAACTGCATCGACCGGCATTCCCGCCACAAAACTTGTCACAATTCCCGTCTCATACAACCCGATGAATGCCAAAAATAATCCGATGCCGACGGCAAAACTGTGTTTCATGCTCGATGAGATCGAATTTGCGAGCCACGACCGCACCCGCAGCACCGTGATGAGCAGAAACCCAAGCCCGCTGACGAACACCGTGCCGAGCCGTTGCTGCCAACCGATGCCCATCGCAGCCAAGCCGAATGCGATGAATGCGTTCTCGCCCATGTACGGCGCAACCGCAATTGGCCGGTTCGCCACGAATCCCATCAACAAACAGCCAAACACCGCCGTCAGAATCGTCGCCACTGTGCTTGGTCCTACTGGAATCCCGGCAAAGGCTAGGATCGCTGGATTGACCACGATGATATAGGCCATCGTGATGAACGTCGTCGCCCCGCCTAACACCTCCATGCGAACGGTCGAACCACGCTCATGTAACTTGAACAGTCGCTCGATCATGCCTGACCTCTACCAAGAAATCGCCGCGCTTGGCGACCGCAAAAAACTTCGGTGCCACTATGTTAACCAAAGCTCTAGCCGATATATCGCCTGGCGATATATCAGCGCCCACGGCCAACGGGAGCAACTCGTTCAACGCCGAACGTGCATGGTATGGATCTGACCGTCACCAGCCACACCAGCGCAATCCATCCAAATGTCGTTTGCCAAGACCTGACCGTCTTGCCTCTCTATCTGCTTTCATATCCTCAACCGAACTGATTACGGAGCCGAGCGCAGTTGCGTCAGCCTGCGCTGCGCCTCGACGAAATCAGGCTTGATCTGTATCGCCTGCTCGTAATGTCGGATCGCCTCTTGGATCCTGCCCGCTTGCTCCAAGGCGAGTCCTAAAGAATAATGAACTTCAGGAATATCAGCCCGAATCCGCAATGCCTGTTCGTAGTGCCCGATCGCCTCCTGTACCCGGTCTAATCGGAATAGGGCGACTCCCAAATTGCCGTGCGCGACCGCGGAATCAGGTTTGATCCGCAACGCCTGATCGTAGTGGTCGATTGCCTCCTCGAATCTGCCTCCTTGAGCTAGGGTAACCCCCAGGCCGCAGTGCGCCTCAACGCAATCGGGCTTGATCTGCAATGCCTGCTTGAAATGCGCCATCGCTTCCCCAACTTTCCCGGCGCCGAACAGAACATTTCCCAGATTGTTGTGTGCGTCGACGAGATCCGGCTTGATCCGCAGCGCCTGCTCGAAATGTTCGATGGCGTCTCCAGTCCTGCCCACTCGCCCCAAGGCAACGCCTAAGACGTTGTGTACTTCGGCGTACTTAGGCTTGACGCGTAACGTTTGCTCGAAGCGTCCGATCGCCTCCTGCACTCGGCCCGCTTGGACCAAGTGCAGCCCTGTGTTGAAATTGATCTCGGCTTGGTGATCGATGGTCGCCAGCAAGCTAAAGATCACCGAAAAACTAAGCAGTAAGCACCAAGCCCACCGCACCACGGTACGCTGCCAGATGGCTCGGCCAGTCAGTGCCCGCTCCAACCCAAGGACACCAACCACGGCCAGTAATACCAATGGGGGCAGAAACTCCACTTCAAACCGACTACAGATGAGGTAATAGAGGCCAAGAGTCAGTGCACCAATTCCGAAAAGCAGGACCACCGCAGTGAGAAACCAGCGTAAAGTGTTGCTCGCCACAGACGACCGATTCCGCCAAGCCAACGGTACCACCAGAGACATCCACACTAGGGGAATATTCGTAAGGATGCCGAAAGGCTGTTCCACGCCGCCATGGCCCGCCGGCGGGGGCAGAGCCACCATGTTCTCCACAAAAGGAAAATGGCGGCTCCAGCCTACCGATTTAAGAAAGTATACCCGGAAGTTGAACCAGAGATAGCCCAGACTGAAATGCTGCGCAGTGCCGAGCCGTTCTGTGGTCAACTGGTAGCGCATCCCGAATTCGAACGGATCATTGAATCGCAGGGCGTTGTAGAGCATCAGCCCTAGTCCGATGAGTATGATGGGAACGGTTGCTGCGATCAGGGTGGTCCATACCGGGCGTCGCTCCCGCCACGTCTGGGCCACGGGTACCAGCAGGATTGCCGCGCCGAACAGCAGGGAAGGCCGCGCCCCAAGCGCCAGCCCATACACCAGACTCGCCGCGACCAGCCACCTACACCGCCGTTGCGGCTCATGCAACGCATACCAGATCGCCACCAGTGCCAGCATCGTCAGCATATACCCGCAACTGATCGCCACTTCATAAACATTTATCCCCGGCAACAACAACGGCACACCGGTCGCCAAGCCTAGCGCGAGTGCACATGCCGCCACCACCCCCGTGCTCACTTCTGAGAAATAGCGCCGCCACATCCCGAGCAACAAACCCACACTCACCAGAAAGCCCAGGGAACAAAAGATCACGACTGCCTGCTTGTGGAACAGGTAGTGGTCCGTCACTGCAACGAATGGCCAGAATAAAATTAGGACGGGTGTGACCCCGAAGTAAAGATAAAGCCTGCCCTTGTAGCAGCTTAGGTCGAATAGCTGATACGACGCAGAAAGATAAGGAGCCATGGCTATCGGATCGTAGGTATCGGCGAGCCGCATGAGACCAAGTGGCACCTCCTTCTTCAGGCTGAGATGGCCATCGCGAAAACCCCGCACCAGCAAGTTATAGTAGGTTTCAGCCGCGCTCGGAGCCAGCGATTCAATCGTGCCCGAGCGGGCCGCAGAGATGTAGATCCCGATCACCAATGCGCACGTTGCCATCAAGACAGCGCACTGCATCCACCGTGAGCTCTTTCGCTCCCTGCAATCTGGGTTGCTATCACTCATCCGAGGACACGATGTGGACTTCGATCAGATCCCGTTTCTAGCTCGTGCTTGGTGTCAAAGATAACAAATGGTCATGGGCTGTCCAGCTCCGATGGCCGGCCAACGGTACCGGGTTGGGGATGGACAAATGGATCGTGATCCCTCTTTGGGAGGGCAATCGGGGAAGTGTTTACTGAGTTCGGTACTGTGTTTCCGTCACTCTGCTCATGGCAAGCTAGCTCATCAGGGTGACGACCGGTCGCGTGCGAGGGATGGTTGCCCTACTTCTGAAAAACGGCGCGGATGAACTCGTCCCCATGCACCGTCCTGAATCCGCCTGTTGCGCAGCTTTGCTCGTCAAAACATTGGACTTTGTCCGGCGATTGGCGCGGATCACGAATCGCAAACGGGACGGCGTCGCGAACGTGGACCCGGCTTTCAACCGGTGTCGGATGGTCCGGCAACACGGCCACCACAGCTTCCATTTTCTGCTTCTCCAGTCCCGTCAGAATGCGACCGACGACGCGGGTGTCTAGGTCTTCGATGGTGCGGATTTTCAAGTCGAGGTTGCCGTCGTGGCCGGCTTCGTCGGGTGCTTCGATATGGAGATACACGAAGTCCACGCGCTTCAATGCTGCGAGAGCGGCATCGGCTTTGCCTTCGTAGTTGGTGTCGTGCAGGCCGGTTGCACCGGGAACCTTGGGGATTTCCAGACCGGCGTAAACACCGATACCGCGTATCAGATCCACAGCCGAAATCACAGCGCCGGTTAAGCCGAACCGTTCCTTGAACGTCCACATCTTCGGACGTTTGCCGGGCGACCACAACCAGATCGAGTTGGCCGGGTCTTTGCCGGTGGCGCGCCGGCGTTGGTTGACTGGATGATTCTTCAGGATCTCCCACGAACGGCGCGTAAGCTTATTCAGCAGGTCGGCCGTCGGCTGTGCTTCCGGAACCTTGGCGCGAATAAGAAGCCCTTCCGCCGGTTCGTTTGGATGATCGTGAGGCGGAGCGCATTCGAGGCGCGGATCCAGTCCTTTGCCGACAAACAGGTGGCGATAGCTGACCCCGGTGTAGAAGTTCAAACCCGGCCCGCCGATTTCCTTTTGGAGTGTCTTCAAAATCTCGTCGGACTCGGCTGAGCTGATGTGCCCGGCAGAATGGTTCTTGATGCGGCCGTCGTCGAACAAGCAGATCAGGTTGCAGCGCATCGCCACGTCATCGTCATGAATATCTACGCCCATGCTGGCGGCTTCGAGCACGCCGCGGCCCTGTAACACCTTACGCGGGTCGTAGCCGAGCACGGACAGGTTGGCGGACTCGCTGCCGGTGGGCATGTCTTCCTCGATGGTCTTGAACAGCCCGCAACGGCCTTCACGCGCGATCCGATCCATGTTGGGTTTGCGGGCCACCTGCAAAGGCGTCTTATTACCCAAGCGCGCGATGGGATAATCCGACATGCCATCGCCGAGAATGATGACGTATTTCATCGGCCTGAGTAATTATTGATCAGGTATCGTTTGAATTGATCATAATCGACCGCCATGCGGTCATAGTCTTCCGGCAATTTGTCCAGCGTCGCCAACGATGGCGGTACCTGCGGTGAAAACCCCAGAAGACGTTCGATTTCTTCCGGGAACTTGGCCGGATGCGCCGTCTCCAAAACCACTGCCGTCGAATCGCCCAATGGTTCGGCTTGGATGAAATCCATGAAGCCACGCCAACCAACGGCGCCATGCGGCTCCAGCAGGAGATGATGGTCGCGCCAGGCTTGTTTGATTGTCTCGCGGGTCTGATCATCGGACACCGAAGTCGAGAACAAGTCGCGCCGCATCCGGGCCATGTCCGGCAGTCGATGGATCTTACCGGTCTCGTCCATCTGGCCGCCATAAACCGCGACCAGCCGAACCAGATTGCTTGGATGACCCACGTTCATCGCGTTGGACAAGCAGTTCAGCGATGGAGCGATCTTCTTATACACGCCCGTGGCGAGGAACCGCGGAAATTCGTTGTTGCCGTTCACCGGCACGACCAAACGACGGATGGTCAACCCCATTTTGCCGGCGAAGACCGCACCCATCATGTTGCCAAAATTCCCCGACGGCACAGAAATGACGAGTGGTTCGCCCGGCTTGGCAAGACGCGACGCAGCATAGAAGTAATAGACGCACTGTGGCAGTAACCGTCCGATGTTGATGGAGTTGGCCGACGACATCGGGATGGCCGACAGCGACTTATCGGAAAAGGCGCGTTTCACCAACGCCTGACACTCATCGAACTTGCCGTCCACGGCAATGGTGCGGATATTATCCCGCAATGTGGTCATTTGCTTCCGTTGTCGATCGCTGACTTCGGCAACAGGGAACAGCACCAGCACGCGGATACCCACAATGCCGTGAAATGCGCTGGCCACTGCCGAGCCGGTGTCGCCGCTGGTGGCGGTAAGGATCGTCAATGTCCGGCCCGATTCGCGCACCAAGTATCCGATGAGCCGGGCCATTATCCGCGCCGCAAAATCCTTGAACGAGGCAGAAGGTCCCTGATCCAGCCGCATAACGCATACCCGATCATAAACTGGCTCCAGCGGGACCTCGTAGTTGTATGCGTCGGCGCAAAGGGCGCGCAGTGTCGCGTCGTCCACCGTGCCGGCTGTGAACCGGCGCAGCACTTCAAAAGCGATTTCGGGATAAGGTTGGCTGGCAAACGCCGCGATCTCCTTCGCTGTCAACCGGGGAAACCGCTGTGGCAGGTAAAGACCTCGGTCGGGTGCCTGGCCTTTGAGCAAGGCTTCGCGCAGATCCACCGCCACGGCTTGGCCATTGGTGCTGTAAAATGATAACTGTTCCATGACTCAGCCTGATATTGAAACCGTTCCGGGTAGGGTAACGGCTCACCCGCTGGGAAGTCAACTGAAGTACGCGATGGCGGACGATTGACTTGTCCTATTGGCAAGCGCAATATCACCGGCCCGATGAGGAAACCGTCTGTTACCGTTCGCGTGCCGGCTACGACAAGCAATCTTGGGCCGGGGTTCGACACGCTCGGGATCGCGCTCAAACTTCACAATCAGATCTCCATCCGCGAGACCGACGAGTTGATTATCGAGCGCGTGGACAATCAGCGGAATTCCGCGGCGGCCAACGCGATGTCGCGCGAAGCTGCAGACGCGTTCTTCCGTCGCAGCAAGATCAAGCCGCACGGCGCGCAAATCGAAGTCAAAGGCGAACTGCCCATATCCGGCGGACTCGGCTCCAGTGTCACCATACGGCTCGGCATCATATACGCGCTCAACGAGCTCAACGGCCGCCCGCTTCCCGACGTTGCGCTGCTCGATCTTGTTTCCGATCTCGAACATCATTCCGATAACGCCGCGCCAGCATTGTTCGGAGGGTTCACCGTGTCGGCCATCATCAACGGCGCCGCGCGGTATCGACGGTTCAGCGTGCCGCCATCGCTAAAGTTTGTCGTCTGTATTCCCGAGTTTGAAGTTTCAACCGAAAAAGCCCGGGCGTTGTTGCCGAAACAAATCCCGTTGCGGGACGCCGTCGAGAACATCAATCGCGTGGCGCTTATCACCTCGATCTTCGCCACGGGCGATTACGCGCTGCTGCGCGGCTTGTTCGACGATAAACTGCATCAGCCGTACCGCAAGAAACTCGTTCCGCAACTCGATACGGTCATTGCCTCGGGCGTTGGAGCAGGCGCGCTGGCCGGCTGGCTAAGCGGCAGCGGCCCGGCAATCATGTGTGTGACCGAGCGAAAAGAACGCGCTGTGGCCGACGCGATGACCGGTGTGTTTGCTCGGGACCGAATCCGCTGTGTCACTCACATCCTTCAAGCCGACAACGACGGTACGCGTGTGAAGAGGGCGTAGGGCGTGAAGAGTGGAGCGCCGGCGCCGCGTTGAAGAGGGCACCGGTTACGGCGACTTCTTTTGTTTGAGTTCCGCCAAGAGGTTGCGCGCGGCCACGTTTTGCGGATCAAGACGAAGCGCCTTCTCGATATGCGCACATGCAGAATCCATGCGCCCCAACTGCGCGTAGACGGAGGCGAGCGCCAATTGTCTGTCGACATTATATGGATTGATTTCGGCTGCCCGTCTCAAATACGGCAGTGCCTTTTGAGGTTGACCTTGTGCGGTGTAAAGCAGACCCAGGTTATAGGTCACGTCGGCGTAATCGGGCGACAACTCCTCAATAAACAGACATTCTTCAACGGCCAATTGTCGCACTTCGCTTTTCTTCGAACCCGCCAATATGCCGGCCAGAAAGTAGCGAGCGGTTATGCGGAAAGGTTGAAAACTCAACGAGCGACGGGCATCGGCTTCCGCCTCAACCAGTTTGCCGCTCTCCTCAGCCATTCGCGCCCTGCGTTCCCACACTCCGGCCATCACCGGTCGCACGACGGCGGCGAACGCGATCCAAATGCCACCAAGTAAGCAAACCGCCACAACAATCGCTCGCGTGAATGACGAGTGCAATCGCAACGGAGTTTCTGAATTAGTTGAGAGCATGCCAGACTGCGCTTGTTCGTCCCCGGTCAGGCTGTTCTTGCCCGCCAACAGCCCCAGCAGTAACCATAACAACGTCTCATCCGGGGGATACCTGAGTCCGACATCCAACATTCCGTGCATAAGCAACACTGTGGTTGCGCCCAGAATTCCCAAGCCCAGTTTCCACTGGTCGTCCGCGCGCAACGAACGCACCCCCCTGCAAAAGGCGACTCCCCACAACCACAGCGTGGCCACCAAGCCCACAAGCCCTTGTTCCGCCGCGATTTCAAGCAACTCATTGTGCGCATGGTCTGTAATATTAGTAGCGCTTCTCCGCAAAAAATATTCCGGCAACCGAAACCGCGGGTATTCCGCCACAAAACTGCCCAATCCATGGCCGAAGAATGGGCGTTCAGCGATCATGGTCAGAGTTGATTTCCAGATCATAGGCCGCACTTCCGTCCGCCACGCGCGGGCCGCATAACCGAACCCAAGAAATACCGTGGCGATCACCAGCGTCATGACAATAATTCTCCGGACAACTCGCACGGCCGGCCGGCCCCGATTTTCCAAGAAAAACCAAAGCAACGCTGCGATACCGGGGGCAAGCCACGCCCCGCGTGATCGGCAGAAATACATCGCCGCCAGCAGCAGGGCGCAAACCACCGTTGCGCGTTTGTCCCAGAGGGCAATCCCTAATGCGATCGAGGCAGCCAAGTATGCCCCGAGGAAGTTCCGATTGCCGATTGTGGAAATTACCTCTGCTTCTGACCACAGACGCGCGATTTCGATCATCGCCACAAAAGACGCGGCGAACAACCAGACCCATAGCAGCTTTCGCAACGCATATGCAGGGACCCGCGTCGCCAGAAGAAAAACGGCAAGGTTACCCAGCAATGACGGGAAAACGCCGATCGATATGTACGGGCGTTGACTGAAGCGAACTGAGATCAGCCAACTGAGCAGGAGCAGGATCGAAGGCCAGAGAATCGCGTTGGAAATGCTGACGCCCATCGGGGCCCGCGAGATGTTTCCAACGGCGCCATGAGAAGACATGACGGGCGACTTGCTCCTCAATGCCCAGTGCGCAATCGCCAGCAGCAGCCCTGCCAACACTACCGCCGCAATCGGCGACGTCACCATGAAACGGTAGTGCGCAACCTGCTGTGGCAGCCAGCTCAATGGGAAGCTCAATAGTGGCAAGGTCGCCACCAGCAACAATCCGACAATCTCCTGTTTTCGAGAGCGCATCTGCGGCACGTGCAAGGATTCGTTCGGGGTCTCTTCTAGAACAAATCTCTCAAAAACACAAACCCCGACATCAAAATGCCGGGGTTCGCGTCAGCTTGAACTGAACCAAGCTTAATTCACTTCGGTCCCTCACAGCCGGGGACAGGCGCCTGCGGGAGACCAGTGGGGGAGACCTTGCACCAACTGGTATCGGACGGCAACATATTGTTCCACGAAACATGCCCATCATTGAACAAAACATTGCCACCATCAATCTTGTGAGGCGCAACCGTGGACCATGTCGAGTTCATGGCGTAAGCGCTGACAGTGTTAAACGCTTCCATTCGATCGAATGCCACAATGGAGTCGGGGCGCTCCTGCCAGTATAGCGTTGGCTCCAAGCAGTAACTCATGGCGGCAGCCGTAAGCGGATAGGCCGTCACTGGAACTGCCGCTGAATCACTTGGGCAGGAGAAAATCCCTGTCGATGAGACGACGTTGCTCAGAAGATTAAAAGAAGTAACGCAAGAGCTGGAGGCTGGTCCACCATCCCACGGTAGACGGCTCTGGTAGGCGTCCGCATACAGGCCAATGCCCAAGCCGATTTGTTTCAGGTTATTCATGCACTGGGTGCGACGCGCCCTTTCCCTGGCCTGGGTCAGCACCGGCAAGAGCATGCCCGCCAGAATGGCTATGATGGCGATTACCACCAGCAGCTCGATCAGGGTAAAACCGCCGAAGTTTTTCTTGAATATCTTTCTCATCTTGTTGTCCTCTATGCTAGGTTGTTTTATAGTTCTGTGTACTTATCTCTCATCTTGTTTCCCGTGCCGGCAGAACTCCCTGCCCCGCCTCACGCCACTCTCCGTGGAAAGCGCGCGTAAGCTAGCAAACATCGCGCCACCCTGTCAACATCGGAAATGTTCCGAAAGAACCATTGCGTCCGCTTGAACCCAACTAAGCTTACTACGGCGCCGGCGACTGCAATCCAATGATCCAATCCAGGGCACCACCGCCCAATTGTATTTTATAGTCTTGATAGCCCACGAGAGCAGGTAGGACATTAAACCATCCAACATGTCCGTCACAGAACAACACATTGCCACCATCAGCCTTGTGAGGCGACAACGAGCTCCATTGGGCGGCAGCGTTTACCTGCCTCCCAATGGTACCAAAGCTCCACGCTCGGTCGAGTGCTAGTATGGAGTCGGGAGACTGGTTCCAAGCCAGCCCCACTTCCAACATGTAACTGATGTTGGTGCTGGAAAGCGGATAACTTGTCTGTGGCACTGCTGTTGCATCACTTGGGCAACTGAAAAGCCCTGGCGATGAGACGACATTGCTCAGAAGATTAAAAGAAGTAGTGCAAGATGCTCCAGCCAGAGCCACATTCCCGTCACTCGGCGTCGAGCCGTTGTAGGTTTCCGCATACATAGCTATGCCCAAGCCGATTTGTTTCAGGTTATTCAGGCATTGGGAGCGACGCGCCCTTTCCCTGGCCGTGGTCAGCACCGGCAAGAGCATGCCCGCCAGAATGGCTATGATGGCGATTACCACCAGCAGCTCGATCAGGGTAAAACCGCCGAAGTTCTTCTTGAATAT
>Ga0187885_10002063_pt1 | contig 20504 bp, 19 predicted proteins | sample June2016WEW_20_1_3_FD_132970 | JGI IMG/M metagenome (GOLD analysis project Ga0187885, IMG submission 132970) | Peatland microbial communities from SPRUCE experiment site at the Marcell Experimental Forest, Minnesota, USA - June2016WEW_20_100 | ecosystem: Environmental > Terrestrial > Soil >... | reverse complement strand
CTCGGTTAAACCGACCAGCGCGACTTCCAGCTCGGTAAAAATCACACCCGGCACGAGCATGTCGTGTTTCTTCGGATTGCGACCGCATACATTTGATGCAGCCACGACTGCTTGCGCAGTGGCGTAGTGCGCGAGCTGTGTCTTGCCGGTCACATCGCCAACGGCATAGATGTTGGACACCTTCGTGTGACAAAACTCATCGGCCTCGATAAAACCCTTTTCGTTCGTCTTCAGCCCGGCGTTCTCCAGTTTTAATCCATCGGTAACCGGTTTGCGCCCCACAGACACAAGCAATAGCTTCGCCTCCAGCGTCTCACCCCCGACCACTCCGCGCACGCCGACATCCGTGGCAGTGATGTTTTCGAGCGCCTTGCCCGTCAGGATGCGTATGCCGAGATTCTTCTCCATGTGCATCCGCACTTCCCGTCGTACGTCGGCATCGAGAAGCAGCAGAATATCTTCCAGCAATTCTACGATTGTCGTCCTCACGCCCAACTGCGCAGCCATGCAGGCCAGTTCACACCCGATGTAGCCGCCGCCGAGCACGATCAGCGATTCCGGTAACGTGGTGAGATCAAGGAACGCGCGGCTCTCGACCACACGCGGATGTTTGGGTAGAAAACCGGGCATCGCCGAAGTCGAGCCGGTGGCGATAATGACATTTTTTGCCCCGATCTGCTGAGAGAGAGGCCCCGACACCGACTGTCGGGGTTGCGCCTCTGTAATCTCAATTGTGTTGCGGTCTTTGAATGACGCGGTACCGGTGAAACTTTTCACGCCGTTGGCAGCGAGCAGTTGTTTGACGCCTCCACGTATTTTATCCACCACCTGGTTCTTGTGGCCGATCATTGCCGCGTAATCGAACGTCGCGTCCTTCACAGCGATGCCAAACAGTTCGGCGTGTTTGATTTTCGCAAACAATCCGGCACCGGCGATCATCGTTTTGGTCGGGATACAGCCCCAATTCAAACATGTGCCACCCAATTGTTCGCGCTCGACGAGTGCCACGGACGCGCCAAGTTGCGCCGCTCGGATGGCCGCCGGGTACCCGCCCGGGCCGGCGCCGATGACCACGACGTCAAAAGTTTCCATGAATCGTTCCTCTGGCGAAATTGGGGTCGGGTCTAATCATTGAACAACAGATTAGGTCGTGCGGGCGCGGTTGAGAAGCCGAAAAAGATGGTCTTACGACCTAACACCATTGATAGCCGCAAAAAGGCGCAGAATTCGCAAAAACTACATATCACCGCAGAGCTTGAGCCTTTTGCGCATCTTTGCGGCCAATGTCTTCGGTCGTGCGCTCTTATTCCTGTTCGGCTTCGAGGAACCCGGCGATTTGGCGCAGGCGGGTCGGGTGACGCATTTTGCGGAGCGCTTTCGCTTCGATCTGACGGATGCGTTCACGCGTGACGCGGAACTGGCGGCCGACTTCTTCCAACGTGCGGCAGTAACCATCGCCGAGACCAAAGCGCAATTGGAGAACCTTGCGTTCGCGATCTGTGAGCGTTTCAAGGACGTTGCCGAGTTTTTCTTTCAGCAGCGAGTAGGAAGCCATGTCGGATGGATTCTCCGCGCCTTTGTCTTCGATGAAATCGCCGAAGGTCGTGTCGTCACTGTCACCAATGGGTGACTGCAGGGAGATGGGTTGTTGCGCCATCTTCAGGATCGCGCGAACACGGTCCACAGGCAACTGGGTTTCGTCGGCAACTTCCTCGGCGGTCGGTTCGCGACCGAGTTCCTGCACGAGCGTTTTCTGGACGCGCATGAGTTTGTTGATCGTCTCGATCATGTGGACAGGGATGCGGATCGTGCGCGCCTGATCGGCAATGGAACGTGTGATGGCCTGGCGAATCCACCACGTGGCATAGGTCGAAAACTTGTAGCCGCGGCGGTACTCGAATTTCTCGACGGCTTTCATCAGGCCCATATTGCCTTCCTGAATGAGGTCGAGGAAGGACAGGCCGCGGTTGGTATATTTCTTTGCGATGGAGATGACCAGCCGCAGGTTGGCTTCAACCATCTCGCTCTTGGCCTGCACGGCTTTCTTCATCCACGTCTTCAGTTCGTCGTGCGCCTTGATGAATTCCGCGGTGTTCATGTGCCCCGCGAGTTCGTACCGCTTGAGTTTGCGCTGCAACTCGCGAATTTGCGGGTCGCTGGCGGTAGCGCCGCGTTTCTTCAATCTCTCAGATGTCGCCAGCACATCGTCGAACTGCTCGCGGACTTCGTTGGCCTTCTCGACGAACTCCTCCAGCACCTTCTGTTTGTAGCAGAAACGATCGTACATTTTCTGCAACGCCGTCGCGGACCTTTTGAACTCGCGGAACAGTTTGGCTTGTTCGCGCCGGGTGAGGCCGGTACGCGCGTATTTCTCGTATCTCTGATCGGCTTGATCGTCGAGTTTGTCGACCTGCGCGCAGAGTTTGCGGAGCACCTTGAGGTGGGTCTCGCGGCCTTCGATCTTCTTGTCGAGAACGACGCGATCAAAACGTTCCTTCGGCGGATCGTGAAGGAGTTTGTCCGCCAACGCGACGTACTCGCCCGCGGTGAACCCGAAACTGTGGATGATTTGTTTGACGTGGTTTTCGCCGGTCTCGATGCGTTTGGAGATCTCCACTTCCTGCTCGCGGGTCAACAGTGGGACTTGTCCCATTTGCTTGAGATACATGCGAACCGGGTCATCGAGAATGTCGAGCCGCATGTCGGCTTTATGCTGCTCCTTTTCCTCTTCGGCGGCCTCGCGTTTGAACCGATCCACCTCGGAGGCGTCAATGATATCGATGTCCATCCCCCGCAACATGATGAGGATGGCATCCAACTCCTCGGACGAGAGGATGTTTTCGGGAAGAACGTCGTTGATATCGCCGTAGGTAAGGTAACCCTGCTCCTTGGCGAGCTTGACCAACTCCTTGATCTTCTCGTTTTTCTGTTCCCGGTCGAGCTTGGCGTGCGTTATCCGCACCTGGTCGTGTTTTTGACGTTTGATTTTAGACATAGTACGTTGGCTGTAAGAGTTGGTTCAAAATTACGACCCCTTTCGCCGCGAAAGTAGGTGAATATTGTCCAACTTCCGTCGTAAGTCAAGTAACTGCTCCAACTGCCGCTGAAGTTTTGTTATTTCCGCCATGCTCAATCCCGGCTGAGCCAACCGCTTCTGCAGTTCGCGCCCTTTTCGCTCAACCCACTGCCGCTCCAATGTCGCCAGACAGTCCGCCGCCGCCATGGCGGGATCAACGGCCGTCGAGGGATTCAGCAGGAGCTTGGCGACAAGACGCGTGGCGATATCGTCCTTATCGTGGCTCAGCAACGCCGTCGGCCCTGTCCACTCTTTTTTCGCGCACAGCGCCAGCACTCGCGTAATCATCCCCGCCGCGGCGCTGTCCGACAACCATGACGGATCCAATCGTCCGGCCACTTTTCCCACGACCCGCTCATCCGACAACATCAAGTGCAGCAACATCTCCTCAGCGGGCGGCGACGTGTCGGCGGCCACTGGTTGCGTGGAAGATTCCGTCGCTCTCGCAATTGAGGGTGCACGCTCGCCCCGCTCCCAGCGGGGCTGGCCTCGAAGGAACCGGCGCATTTCCTGACGTATGACTTCCTCGCGCACGTCGAGCAGCGACGCGATTTGCTGGGCGTACGTCGCCTGCAACGTCGGGCTTTGGACGCGGCACAGCCAGCCGATGACTTCCTGCACGATCTGCACCTTGCCCCGCTCAGTCTTCGCATCGTGCTGACGGGCGAGCCGTTCCAGCAGAAAGGTCAGGAACCGGGGCGCATTGGCGATCAGTTCGCGCAGCTTATCACTGCCGAATTTCTTCACGAAACTGTCGGGATCGTGCCCCGCCGGCAGGAGGGCGACGCGCAACGTGAACCCCAAATCCCATAGCGGCTCAGCACTGCGCACGGCGGCTTTTTGGCCTGCCTCGTCGGAATCGAACATCAACACCACTTCGTCGGCATAACGTTTGAGAATACGGGCGTGTTGCTCGGTGAACGCCGTGCCTTGCGGCGCAACAACGTTTTCGATGCCCGCTTCGTGGCACGAAATCGTGTCGATTTGTCCTTCGCACACGACGGCCTCTTTCGCCTCAATGATTGCGCGTTTCGCCTTGTCTAGCGCGAACAACAGTCTGCCTTTTTCGAAGATCGCTGTCTCGGGCGAGTTAACATATTTCGGTTGCTCCCGATCCGATCGGGATAAATCCTTGGCTTCAGTAAGTATCCGGCCGCTGAACGCGACGACGCGCCCCTGCTCGTCGCAAATCGGGAACATCAGCCGTCCGCGGAACCGGTCGTACAGCCGCGGTTGCTCCCCGCCGCGCTCGCTACGCAACGCCAGCCCCGCCGATTCGAGCAGGGCAGGGGAGAATTTCCTCGCCTTTGCCCACTGCAACAGGGCGTCCCAACTGTCGGGTGCGCAACCGAGCCGCCACTTCCGCACCGTTTCGGGCGTGATGGCGCGTTTTTTTAGGTAGGCGCGCGCCGGTTCGGCGGCTTTATTTTTGAGCAGGTATTCGTGGAAAAATGCGGCGGCCTGTTCGTGGAGTTTGATCAGCAGATCTTTCTCGTCGTGACTCGGTCCGCCTGTGCTCTCCTTAAACTCAATGCGAATGCCGGCACGTTCCGCCAACCGCCGCACCGACGCCGTGAAATCGAGGTTCTCATATTTCATCACGAACTTGAATACGTCGCCGCCTTCACCGCATCCAAAGCAGTGCCAGATCTGCTTTTGCGGGTTGACATTGAAGCTCGGCGTCTTCTCCTTGTGAAACGGGCAGAGAGCGCGGAAGTTCGCCCCGGCGCGTTTCAATGGAAAATACGAGCCAATCACCTCGACCACGTCGTTGGCCTGGCGCACTTGTTCAAGAATTTGATCGGAGATAAAACCGCCCACAGCTAATCGCCTCGTTTTAGGAACGTCTACCGCGTGAGCCACATGCCCGTGTCAACGCGGCCACGTGGCCGCGCCCCACAGTCGCGAGGCTCAATGCTTCTCAGGTTCGGTCTGCTCGATGTCTGCTTCGGGTCGCCGTTTCAGTTCACTCTGAAACCACGCTTTTTTCATTTCCCGTTTTTCTACCGCCGGCGCCAAGTCGGGAAATTCCTGCACCACACGCTGTCCAAACCGCGATTCGCGGCCGACCTGTTCATGCCAGAATTCGCTCTGCAGCAGACAGAGATATACCGTTACCCCCACCATGATCGCCAACATTCGCACTAACCCGGCCAACGCGCCGCCGATATTCTCGACAAATCCCGACAGCGGCCGGTTTTGCGTCCAGCGTCTGACTGCCAATCGGACGAACCCGAAAACTATATGCACTCCGAGCACGATGGCCACGAACATCAAAAGGTTCGCTCGTTCTGACACCAGCTCGAGATGTTCCGTCAGCCACTGGCCAGCCACCGCATAGTATAGCACTCCGGCTATCACCCCGACCACGAGACCCACCGCCCGCAGTACCTCGGCGCTGAATCCCATACGCATCCCGTTCCACAGACCGATGATCAGCGCAATCATCACCAAGGCATCGTACCAGTGCGTATCAAATTTGATGAGGGTTTGCGCGACGATCATCACGGGTTAACCTACTGCATCACGGGTGATATTTCGACAGATTTTTCCAGTGTGGGTGACGGCTATACCATTTGCGCGGCACGTTTTACCAATTGGATAGGAAAACCCCACGGGTCGCGGAGCATGGCAAGGTGATCGCCGTTATCGGCGACGGTGACATCGCCCGCGGCTGTCGCGCCGGCTTTCAGGAGTTGGTCGCGGAGAGCGTGAACGTCATCCACCGAGAACGCAAGATGCAGAACCAGCGGGTCGAGTGCGCGGTAATCGGGCACGGGAGCTTTCGGGTTACAGTAGATCTCGATCATCGTCCGACCGTCGGCATCGGCAAGGAAATAGGCGTGGTTGGGCGGACCGAAACTGCGGACGACTCGCATACCGAGGTGTTTCACGTACCAGTCGGCGGCCTTCAGGGGATCGGGAATATTGAACGCGACGTGCTCGATTTTCATAGTGCCTCCCATGGTTGGATTTACGGAACGGCAGCGGTGTGGGGGACGAATTTAACGGTCTCGAACCCCAGCGCCATTAGCAGACCGCGTATGCTTGTCTCCGCGTTGCGTTGCGCATCGGCGAGAATCCCCATTTCACGGGCAGCAGCCTTTACCTTGTCCAGCGCCAGCAATCGCGCATCCTTTTGCAGGTCGGGATTCGGCGCTATCCAAGGCGTCCACCAAGTGATGTTGTTCCAGACGCGGGTCTCTTTTTCATCCAGAAATGCCTCCAATATCCGTGGTGGGGGCAGACTTACCGTGACGCTTTTTTTGTCAGTGCCAACTTGCACGTCTTGCGGTGTCAGCCGTGATAGATCGATGCCGCCCAGCACCTTGCCTTGCACCAACAGCAGGAGTTTTTCGTTGCCGTACAACGGACGCGATTGCTCCATCTCGATGACCTGCTGCAGGGTGTATTTGACAACCACCAGTTGGTTCAACTGCTGGATCTGCAATACGATCGACGCCGGCTCAAATGTGACTCGCGCCGCTCCACTGCCAGATGCTTTCGCCCAGAAGTAAAACGCCACCACCGCAAACGCGAGGATGATCGCGCTGACCGTGTAAAATTTTATCATTTTCCACATATCTCACGGACTCCCTTCCGAAAACCGCACCAGCAGATTCAGCAGGCCGATCAGTGACACACCGACGGCGAAACTCGTCAATACCTGCGCCTTGCCGTGTTTGACCAGTTCGCCGAACACCGCGTGAGTTGCCAGATAGATGAACCCGCCACCGACGTGCGCCAGCACCGCCCACAACCAGAACGCGGCATGAGGTGTGCCACCAGCCGGCAACCAGACCAATCCAACGGTCGCGCCCAGCAACGTCGTCGCCTCCACCGCCGCCACCCACGCCACGATCGCCATGCGCTTATACCCGGCGCCGAGCAATAGCGCGCCGAGCGCCAATCCTTCGGGCAATTTGTGCACGCACACGGCGAGCACTAGCGACGCATCCAGCCGCCCGCTCGCCTCATGTCCCGCCGCCAGCGCCACGCCGTCCATCGTACTGTGAACGCCAAGCGCGACGATAAGCGCCGATGCGATCTCGTTGAACCGGTGCGACACCGCTTCGTCGAAGTGGCTCGCCGCACACGCCGGGCAGACGTGGAAGATGTACTTGCTGATGAGGAAGAACATGGCGTAACCCGAACCGAGCGCCAGCGCCAATCCCCACCAGTGCAATGCTGCGGCACTTTCGGGCACGATCGAAAACAGCGTCACGCCGAGCAGCGTGCCTGCGGCGAGGCTGATCAGTATGCAGAGACGCCGATGCGACGGCTGCGTCGCGGCACTTATCACGCCGCCAGCGACCGCCAACGCGAATGCCAGCGCTGCGCGTCCCAGAATTGCCGTTGTCTGTTCCACAATCCGCTCCGTTGCCGTATCATATCAGATTCTGCTGCAAATCGGTAGATTTGACGGCATCGCTCCATCCGGGAAAAGTCCTGAGGCGGGTTAAGCTTGACAAGGGTGGCAACAGGGTTGAGGTTGTTTCCGTCGCGTCGTGAATATGTGAGGGGGATTGTATTATGGCACGCAACAAATGGATCGAGTTCGGGTTCGATGCACCACAAGCCCAGACGGTCGGTTTGGCCGGTAGTTTCAACAACTGGGACCCGGCGAAAACGCCGATGAAAAAGGGCGGGGCAGGAAGTTGGGTCACCCGGGTATTATTGTCAGCCGGTCGCCACGAATATCGCTTTGTCGCGGATGGTAACTGGATTAGCGACCCCAACGCCAAGGAATCTGTTCCCAACCCACACGGTGGAGTAAACTCCGTAGTGGTCGTTTGACCGAAACCCGGCTCAGAGTTTTACTGGCAACAACCCTGTGCCGTCGCAACTCCTTTGCGCGGCTAGAGTCTAGTGTTGAGGTTTATACCTGACGAGCGGTCACCGGCCGGACAACGCGATTCCATCTTCCACGTACCGACAAGCTCCGCTACACTCCCACCGTGACGGAGTTGTGGTTATTCCTCCAATCGCCTGCAGGCAACGCGGCCACCAACATGGCTGTGGATGAAGCGCTGCTGCGTGATGCCGCCGAACGTCGCTTGCCGCTGCTACGCGTGTACACATGGGTGCGACCCGCGGTATCGTTCGGTTATTTTCAGGAATTTCCCGCGGGCCTGGCCGCGAAATATGAAATCATCCGACGTCCGACGGGCGGTGGTGTGGTTTACCACGGCGACGACACCACCTACACCGTCATCGTTCCGCCCGTCCACCCGCTCTACGATATGAAAACAACCGATGCTTATTGTGCGATTCACAAGGCCGTGGCCGTTGCGTGTGAACAATCAACCGACAAACGGTCGGGCGGAAGCCCGACCCTCCAAACGACCCCATCGGCGTCGCCACGCGGTCAATATGAGTGTTTCCAGAAACCGGTCTCGGGCGATGTCGTTGCTGAAGGCCGCAAACTTGCCGGTGCCGCGCAGCGCCGAACGAAACACGGCATGCTCCACCAGGGTTCGATTGCTGCGAATATCACTGCCGACCAATTGCAGGCCGGTTTCCGCACCACACTGCAAGCTGAGTTCTGTCCGTACGCGCTGTGCGCTGTAGAGTGCGCCCTTGTCGAAAAGCTTGTGCGCGAGAAATACGCCAGTGAAGCGTGGAATCGGCGCATCTGACTTCACCACGAAGCGCACTTGCCGACGGCACAGTTTTCATTTTGCCGTTTTCGTGTATTGTACCCCATGGTCATTTACCAAGGGAGAAAGGAACAAGCATGAATGTTTTGGTGGTTTATTATTCGATGTACGGAAATTTGCACCGGATGGCTGAAGCCGTGGCCGAAGGTGTGAAGCAGGTGAAAGACGCAAACGTGACCCTGCGGCGTGTACCGGAAACGATTTCACAAGATGTGCTCGCGAAAATGGGGGCGTTGGAGGCACAGAAGAGCATGGCTCACGTGCCGGTCTGCACGGTGTCTGAGTTGGCCGCAGCCGATGCGATTCTGTTCGGCACGCCGACGCGCTTCGGGAACATGTGCGGTCAGATGCGGCAATTCTTGGATGCCACTGGCGGGCTATGGCTCAAAGGGGCATTGGTCGGCAAGGTCGGCAGCGTTTTCGCCAGTTCATCAACACAACACGGTGGACAAGAATCCACCATCCTCAGTTTCCACATCACCTTGCTGCACCAGGGTATGATCGTCGTCGGACTGCCTTATGCGTTCCAAGGACAGATGCGGATGGACGAGATCACCGGCGGCAGTCCCTACGGCGCCTCGACCATCACCGGCGGCGACAACAAACGGATGCCAAGCGAAAACGAACTCGCAGCCGCAAGGTTTCAAGGCAAACACGTCGCCACCATCGCGGCAAAACTGATTCGGTAGCAGATCGAGTTGCGCTCAGGGTGATAAAGCCGGGGGAGTTTGACTCGCGTCAGCGTGTAGTTGCGGTTGCTCGATCTGGCCGAGCTTGGCATCGAGTTTGGTAAACGATTTCTCGGTGTCGGTGTAGGTGCTGGCGGCATTGGTAAGATGTTTGCCGAGCACGCGGAAGTTTTCCTGCACGCGCTCGAAGTCGCCGCGCAAACGGGCGAGTGTCGCCAGAATTTCCTGCGCCTGTTGTTCCACCTTCATTCCGCGCAAACCAAGCAGGATTGTTTGCAGATAAGCGTAGAAACTGTTCGGTGATACCGGAACGACGCGCCGCTGGAGCGCATAACTGAATAGCTGGTGTTCCTCGCCGGCAGCATCCTCCTTGATAATTGTCTCGTAGTAAACGTTCTCGGCCGGCACGTACATCAGCGCGAAATCGTAGGTGCCTTCATCGGGCAGAATATATTTGGTGGCAATGGCGTCAATGTGCTTCTTCACATCGCGCAGAAACTGTTTCCGCGCTGTGACGCGCTCGGTATCGGTCGGCGCGTCCATGATCCGGCGGAAGTTTTCGTATGGGAACTTTGCGTCCACGGGCACGAGCCGTTGCCCGATCTGGATGGCCGCGTCAACGATGTCGCCACTCTTGAACCGGTGCTGCAATTGATAATGCTCTGGCGGCAAAATCTGTGCGAGCAGATCGCCAAGAAACAACTCACCCATGCCGCCGCGCAGTTTCGGGGCGCGCATGATGTTGACCAGTTCCTGCGCGGCTTTGCCGACCTCATGGATCTGGCCGACTTTTTCACGGAGATCGCCGATAACCTTTGCGGCGTTATCGAGCCGCGAGTTCATCGAGGTGCTCGATTGCTGGAGATTCTCGGCAACAGTTTGGCCGAAAGCGTCGAGCCGCTGCTGGAACGAGTTGAGTTGCTGCTGCAGAAGGAGCATGCCTTGATCGGACTGAGCGGGTCTCGGCTTGGTACGAGCGAGCACGATTACGAGCATGAGCACGAGCAGGAGAATGGAGACGACACCTAGGATGATGGCCACTGATTCCATGTGCCGCAGTCTAGCAAAGTGTCGCGCAACGAGCCAGCCGTTTTGTCAATCGGCTTCGGTCAATACTCAAGCTTGAGGGGCGAGAGCGTCCCCTCCAGCACTCTTGTTGTGCTGCCCTGTTATTGTGCGTTGATCGAAACGCATATGTCCATCTCTGACAAGCATCATGAAGTTGGTCAGGTTCATGCGATGCTTGCCCACCTGAAAGCACACCTGGTCAACTGGTGGATGGAAGTCGATTTCTATCTTACCAAAGATTCGCAGGTTTGCATTGTCCTGCGCCGATAAGGGAGAGGCGACTGCGACTATGATGTCGTAACTATTTTCATCTTCTCTGCTAGAACAATATGCCCAGACATAACCGAAAAGTGGAGACTTCTCCCTTAAGCACTCCTCAACGCTTCCGGGTAAGTGTTGGATGATATGGCGCATTGACTCGACTGGCGCTAATTCGCGTGTGAACCACTGAAGCCAAGGGTCGCTTGCCTTAACGCCAATTCCGTGGTGGAGGAGCGTTCGGAGTCGCTCGGCCCAGTCAATTATGTCCCATGCAAGAGAGACGATTTCGTCATCTTGACAATCTACGTGGTAGTGCTGCAGAAGGTAACATAGTCGTTCGTATCGTCGCTCGATAGCCGCAAACGCGAATGTTACGCTACGCTGAACGAAATGGATTCTTGTCTTTGGTGAAGAGTTCATTACTCAAACCCAACGACGTGAACTGAGCCACGCCGGGACAAGGATGTCAAACGCGAATGCTGGCGGCGCGGTGAGCCACCGCCCCCTACCGTCAACACGTCACGGCGGCAGCAGCATTTGGCATTGCGAGCGGGCAGCCGATTCGGTATAAGCAGCGGCGTATTCGCACAATGCTCTTCTCCAAAGGGAAATACCGTTTTGTGGGTTTTATCGTTGTCGGCCTTTTGCTGATATTCTCACCGGCTGTCTACTCTTCGCCTACGACATTCTGGGTCTCCCCAAGCGGTGATGACGGTTCACCGGGGACCAAGATGAGGCCATTTCGCACCTTGGAGCGGGCGCGCGACGCCGTGCGCGCCGTCCAAGATAGCCAAGCGCATCAAGACATTGTTGTCTGTCTTCGCGGCGGCACCTACCGCCTCGGGCAGACCTTTGTGCTCGACTGGCGGGACTCCGGGCAGAACGGTTATGATGTGGTTTACCGTGCCGCGCACGGTGAGCATCCTGTGATTTGCGGATCCGTCCAGGTAACTAACTGGTCGCTCTGCGACCAAGACTTGGGAATTTATATGGCGTACGTGGGTGACTGCAAGTCATCGCGCCAGTTATACGTTAACGGGCAGCGCGCGATCCGGGCACAAACCGAGCCTTACCCGGCCGGATTCCTTCCAACCTATTTAGAAATCCTTGGCATTGCTTTCGAAGGCGGCATTGAGTTCATACCCACCGGGTTGAACCCAGAAAGGTGGAGGGATGCTTCCACGTGGACCAACCCGCGGGACATCGAGGCGGTCATCACCACCCAGTGGAAAATGATGAGAGTCCCCTTGGAGTCTATTACGCCTTATCCTGATTATACTCCCGATCCTCTTGATCCAGGGTTTAAGACCGGCATTATCAAACTCCGGGAACCTGCCTGGACGAATGCGAATGTCTTCTTCGACAGTTCGACCCTTGAGCCCGGCATATGGAGCTTTTGGCAGGTGACACGGTTCGAGAACGCTTATGAGTTCCTGGATGAACCCGGGGAGTGGTATTTGAATGAAGCCACGGGCTGGCTTTACTATATTCCCCGTCAGGGCGAAGACCTTGACACCGCCGACGTTGAACTGCCGCTCTTGGAAGTCCTAGTGGAGGGGCGAGGGAAACTCGAACGGCCGGTTTCCAACATTCGCTTCGAGGGTTTGACCTTTTCCCATGCCACCTGGCTCGGCCCGAGTGATGACAACGGATACGTCGCGGATCAGAGTGGCAACCTTCTCGTCGGCGAAGGTCACCAGCCCAACATCATCGGTCACGACCAAAACACTGTGCGCACACCCGGCAATCTGCAGTTTCGATTTGCCCACCAGATCGAATTCCGAGGCAATATCTTTGAGCATTTGGGAAGTGTCGGGCTCGATTTTGACACGGGAAGCCAGGGCAACAGGATTGTGGGCAACCTCTTTGAGGACATTTCGGCAGCGTCAATCCAGCTTGGCGGGGTCTCAACAGTTGATCACCACCCCGAACATCCGGAACAGGTCACGCGCAACAACGTGATTTCGGACAACCTGATACGCCAGGTCGGTTGTGAATACGTTGACGCCGCTGGAATTTTTGTCGGCTTCACCCGGGGCACACTCATTAGCCAGAACACGATTGTCGATGTTCCCTGGGCGGGAATTGCCATGGGCTGGGGATGGGGATTGCTTGATCCGGGCAGCTTCCCGGGAGTGCCGGGAGCACAAAGTGGAGATTGGGGAACCTATGACAAGCCGACTCCCAACGGCAATAACAGGATACTCAACAATCGTATTCTCGGTTTCCTAAACGTCCTCTGGGACGGGGGCGCCATCTACACAACCGGTCGGCAGGGAACATCGTTGGCCAATAGACTTCTGATTAAGGGCAACGTGGCTTCCGGGAAAAGGCCCAAAGGTGGCGGCAACATCTTCTATACCGATGGAGGGAGCCGCTACATCACACTAAAAAACAATGTTTCCTTCGATAACCCGCAGGGGGTTACGGACTTAGGCCCTCCTCCTCAAACAGGCGATCCGCTCCCTTATTCTTCCATCCCCAGTGAGCTTGATGGCATTCCATACGGCAGCGATAGCGGCGGCTGCAGGACCTACGGTGATATCAGGTTTGTCGGCAATTATTGGTTGAACCCGGAGTTTTACGACATTTGCCCATACACGGGTCCGGACGGCGTGTCTTACCCCACCAACCTGACCTATAGGAATAATCATGTCATCCAAGGAGAGGCGGACGTTCCCAACTCAATCTTGCGCGCCGCCGGAGTGCGAAAATCGCCGGCAACGATTCCACCTGACCGATGGATCGTTCCGTGAAACAGCATTTGGCATTGCGAGGGGTCAGCCGATTCGGTATAAGCAGCGGCGATGAGTACCCGCACAATTGCCGTTGCCAACCAGAAAGGTGGCGTCGGCAAAACCACTTCCGCGGTCAATATCGCCGCCTGTCTGGCCGATCGCGGCAAGCGTACATTGCTGCTCGACCTCGATCCGCAAGCCAACGCGACCAGCGCGCTCGGATTGGAGAAGCTCGAAGGCGGCAGCGTTTATCAAGCACTGCTCGGTGGGGCGGCATTGGCCGATTCGATCCGACCCGGCGGTTATGAAAACCTGAGCGTGATTCCCAGTGAAGTTGACCTTGCAGTCGCCGAGGTGGACGTGGCTCGCACCGAAAACTATCTGCACCGGCTCCGCGACGCCCTCACGCCGATTCATGACTCGGGTCAATTTGATTTTCTGCTGATTGATTGTCCGCCGTCGCTCGGCATCCTGACGATGAACGCGCTGGCTGCTGCTGATGCGGTGTTGATTCCGATTCAATGCGAGTATTTCGCGCTCGAAGGCTTGGCGGTAATCATGCGCGTCATCCAGCAGATCAAGGGCAGCGGCGCGAATCCCAAGCTCGATCTGGCCGGTATTCTGATGACGATGTACGATAGTCGCACCAATCTCGCGCAACAGGTTGTCGGCGAGGTCCGTAAACATTTCGGCGACAAAGTATTCAACACGGTGATCCCGCGCACGGTGCGGCTCGGCGAGGCGCCGAGTTTCGGCAAACCGATCACGGCGTATGCGCCGGGTTCGTACGCGGCGACGGTTTATCGGCAGGTCACCGAGGAATTATTGACGCGAGAGACGTTGCCGGTCGTTCCGCAGAGTGCACCTTCCACTCCGGCTGCGGTTTCAAGTCCTCAGTGAAGCCGGTGTAGAACCGCCCGGGAGAGCTAACACTCTCGAGGATATAAACGTAATAGAATTTCTGGTTATCATTCATAAGCTGGCGTGCCGAGCCGTAGCTCGGAGTGTAACTTGCGCGGGCTGCCCGCCTTCGTCCCGCATGCGCGGGACTTCGGCGCGGCACGCTTCGCTCTCCGCGATGCTCCGAGCGAAGGCTGGTACGCCCGAGTGGATTTGAACCACCAGCCTTTGGCTCCGGAGGCCAACGCTCTATCCAGTTGAGCTACGGGCGCATCATCAATTCGCAACCGCATTGTAGCCGCCACGCTTGGCGTGTTCAATCCCGAAAACAATCCGGGGTTTCACCCCAAACCAATTCTTCTGGGTAAGTATTGAAAAAGTGCTTGCGTCACGCAGATTCGCCGACCATCCTTGGCAACATGAATCGTTCTGATGGCCGCGCTGCGGATGAACTTCGTCCTGTCAAAATCCATCCGCACTACGTCGAGGCGCCCGCCGGTTCCGTCCTCATCGAAATGGGCAAGACGCGCGTGCTCTGTGCCGTGTCGGTCGAAGAGACCGTCCCACGCTGGATGCGCGACAAAGGCGTGTCGGGCGGATGGATCACTGCAGAATACTCAATGCTCCCATGCGCGTCGGCACCACGAAAACCCCGTGAAGTTACCCGGGGCCGGCCCGAAGGCCGCACTCAGGAAATCCAACGGCTCATCGGTCGCTCCCTGCGCGCGGCGGTGGACTTGGAAAAGCTTGGCGCACGGACGTTGTGGGTTGACTGCGATGTGTTGCAGGCCGATGGCGGCACGCGCGCGACGGCGATCACGGGCGCATCGGTCGCGCTGGCTCTGGCGGTGCAACGATTGCGGCAGGAGGCTGTGCTAGTTGAAGATCCGATACGCGGCTTGGTCGCCGCGGTAAGCGCGGGCTTGGTGGATGATTGTGCGCTGCTCGATCTTTGTTACGAGGAAGATGCACGCGCGACTGTGGACGTGAACATTGTGATGACTGATAATGGCCAGTTCGTGGAAGTGCAAAGTTCAGGCGAAGAGGCAACCTTCTCGCAAGGTGATCTGTCAGGATTGATCAAACTGGCGAGTCGAGGGATTGCCGAGCTGACGGCGATACAAAAGAAGGCGCTCCGCTGAAACAGGGCAGGGGGTCAACTCCGCTCTTGCGCACAAGAGCGTGGTTAACTGAGATAGTGCGCGAGTTTTTTCTCCAAATCCTTCTTGCCGATCATCCCAACCATCTGCTCCTGCACCTTGCCGCCTTTAAAGACCAGCAAGGTCGGGATGGAACGGATACCGAACTTCATAGCCAACTCCTGGTTGTTGTCCACGTTGATCTTGCCGATCTTGAGCTTGTCGCCTTTTTCGTTGGCCAGTTCGTCGAGGATCGGCGCAATCATGCGGCACGGGCCACACCATTCGGCCCAGAAATCCACGAGCACGGCGCCTGCGTATTGGATGACTTCCTTGTCAAAGTTTGTGGCGGATAAGGCGACGATCTGTTGGCTCGACATGTAGTTGTCCTTCCTCACTCCGGATACGACCAGACATCAGATGTCCGGGTCTCTTGGTTCGGAGGCGATTCAGTACAAACACTGACTCAGGCAAAGGCCACGTAGGCCAGATACGCCGTAACGGCGACTGCGAGCACCATCGCGACTATCGCCATGATGTTATCCATACCGCTCGGCGCCGCTGCAATGGCGCTGACTGGAGCTGGAGCCGGGGTGGCTTTTGCCGTAGACGGTGTCGCCGGTGCTGGTTCAGGTGTAGGCGCCGGCCCGTCTTCTCGACGCAGCTTCAACGTTGGGCGCGGCGTTGCGGGGGTGGTCGGTTTGGCTCCCGCGACTTCCACGTGCGAGGTATCCGATTTTGGTTTGACGCCTGGCGCCGTCGGCCTGCTGATGATCACTGTGGCTTCCTTTTCCTCAGATGTCTGGGTCGTACCGCCAACTGAGATGGTCTTCAACTTCACTGTCGAAGGCCCACCCGCAGAAGGCACCCCACCGGGGCCGGTCGGCGGGAGATTGATGCGCACGGTGTCCCTCTTCGAATCTTCCTGAGACGGTACAGGTTTCTCATCAGCCATGGAATTATCCTCCGAAAACTTTGCGCACCATACGCGAGAGCCCACAACGGTGTCAAACTGTTTCTCATGCCCCTTTACTTACGCGCCATGGGCATGCCGTCCTGGAAATCAGGCCGCGCGATCACCGAGCCGCTCTGTCCTGACACAGCCCATGCGACCGCGCGGCGCTCCTCGCCGTCTGCCGGCTAAACCTTTCTCGGACAACAGTGCAGCACATCGTAGGGCTGCACGTCCTGTAATGTCGGGCCACCGACGACGTAAATCGTGTCGGTCAATCGTTCGATGCCACGATGATATTCCCAGCGCAGGGCGGCGGTATGTTGTACGACGAACTGCGGGTCTTCGCTGCTGAAACAAGACACGCACCCCGGGCATGGCAGTCCGACGAGAAACTCCTTCACGCCGAGGTTCTGCGCTGTGGTCCTGTAAAAATCGCTGAATAGTATGAACGAAGAACTGAGAGGGTGATCGCCGTAGCTGATGGCGCGAACGCGACCGCTATTATCGCACAAGCCGCGCGGCGGAATGGCCGGTAGACGTTGGAGATTGCTCAACGCGTCCTCAATGACATCTTCCAATGTGGGAAAACCCCAAGTCCGCAACCGCTCGCTGCCCACGCCGTAGGTGAACACGCTACCCTGGATGATCGCCCCGATGGCCAACCCCGGCCAACACGGCAACCGGTGTGGCGGCAGGTGGACGTTCGGCGCGCAAACGATCTTTGGATAAATCTGGCCCCGAATCAGGCTGTAATTTGTCAGGTCTGGCACATCGTCACCGCAGTAATCCAACAGGTCGATGTGTTTTTCGATCAACTCGTCCAGTCGTTCGGGTTGCTGGAGGTAATGGTTGTAAAGATGTTCGAGCAGTACGGTCTGACCATCGGACAAGGTCAGCATGAGACTGTCCGGCGGATTGGCCACGACGCGCGGGCGATGGCGCTTCAGAAGACTGAAGTAGTAATGTGCGAAACCGGCAGCGCTGATGCGAGGTGTGTCGTTGAGGACGAGCGAATCAATGATTGCCGCGAGATCGGCGTCATCTGTCGTCGCGTCCTCTTTGCGGCACCGGTATACGCACCGCACCTGGATATTGCCGCGACAAAACACCCACGCGCGGGCATGACCAAAATCCGTCGCGCGTTTCGGGGCAGCTTCTTCCGCCCGTGTAAACTGGGCATACGCCATGGCGGCGCCATTACAGAACTCGCGGTGAATTGGCGGTTCGCCGATATCGGGCCATGTGCGTTGCTCATATTTGAGAAACGCGGCCAGCGTATGCTCGGGCGGCGACAGCGGTGTTTTGGGACTGGGGAAATGATAGGCTTGGATTTCTAGATAACCACCTGTGGTCAGACTGGCCAGACTGATATGGGGCAATCCCTCATGTGTCAGGCGCAGCCAACCCTCAGGATACTCGAGGTTGTACATCTTCTCAGGGTCATTGTATTCAACCATGCCTTCCCTAAGAGCATTAGCCTTGCCAACTTGAAGAGGGCGGTGGGCGAATTCAATATTGATTCGTTCTGGCGGTTCGCATAGGGTTTAACCATTATGAACGTGGTTATTCATGGAAAAGCGTTCGTGGCGCGTGACAATATTGACACTGACCAGATAATCCCAGCGGAGTATCTCAATCTTGTGCCTACTATTCCTGAGGAATACGAGAAACTAGGCGGTTTTGCCCTCTGCGGCCTGCCTCGCGACCAGTATCCGACACGCTTCATAACAGAGGGACAGACCAAATCCGCCTACGCAGTCATCATCGCCGGCCGCAATTTCGGCTGCGGCAGTTCACGGGAACATGCGCCCATTGCGCTTGGCGCGGCAGGCTGCAAGGCCGTGGTGGCCGAAAGTTTCGCCCGCATCTTCTTTCGCAACTGTGTTGCCACTGGCGAACTGTATCCCGTCGAGACCACAACGCGATTATGCGACGCGATTTGCACTGGTGACGAAGTTGAACTTGATCTCGATGCCAACAACCTGAAGCTCGTCAAGGCGGGAAAGACGTTCGCCATGCGACCGCTCGGCGATGCACGACCCGTCATCGATGCCGGTGGCGTTTTTGAGTACGCACGTAAGACGGGAATGATTGGTTAGCCGAGACTCCTCACTGCCGTTTTATCGCTACGATACGAGTGTCGGGGCTATCGTCCCAACGCCCGCGAGATCAGCCAGATCAGGACAATGGCGCCAGCGAGAAAGAAGATCCAATAGTTCGTCGCAAACTGCCCGATACCCTTTAATATACCCGATGGCTCCCCGGTGCTGGGCGCTTGGGGGGCGACCGTGGGGGCGGTCGTGGCCACCACCTGGGTCGCGATGGCACCTTCGCTGCTCGGCGTCACAGTGATCCCCAATGCCGCGGCTCGCGGCTGGATCCTGGCAAACGTTTCTTCGGTGGCCGCTGCCAGGCGGCGCGCTTCGGCAAGCCGGTTCTCGGCCGCATCCAATTCCAGTTGGGCACGCGCAGCAGCAGCGGAGTATTGCATGCGATCCGTGTCCGACCCACCCAATCGGGTGGTTTCGCTGCCACCAATAGTACGCGGCGTGCCCAAAGCTCGGGCGCGGGCACGCATGTCCCAGGCGGGACTGCCGGTTGCACCGCCGCCGCGAGCGGACGGTGGGTTGAGCCTGGCATCGGCCGCAGCTTTGGCGTTGCTCGCGCTAGTCACGCGCTGTTCCATATTCTTAATATCATTCGGGAGCTGCTGTCGTTGTCGTTCTAGAAACTTCAACCACTGTTGGTACGCGTCGATCCGCAATTGCCGGGCCTGTTGGACCAGCAAGGTGTCATCGCTTTTCGCAATCACGAATTCGAATCGTTCCACCGCATCTCCAAATTGCTTCTGACTTAGAAAAGTAATGCCCTGCTGGTGCGCCTGCTCCACGGCTTCGCGCGCCGCGCGGGCGGCGATTTCCTCTGCCGTCAGCCATCGGCCCTGCACCTTGACCTTGCCAAATGCCACCAGCGCCCGCTCGGCTTCCCATTCCACGATCTTGTTGGTGACTGCCTGTGCATGCGGCGAATCAGGATAATCGGAAAGGAACTTGTGGAACACGTTGGTGAGCGTCTGATCGTAGTAATTGAGACGGAAACTGTTGGTGGGATCAATTTGCAGTTTCTGCAGCGCCGTAAAGGCGAGTTCCATGTCGCGCGCCGCCCTTTCATCCGGCGTGGTATGATGAATTTCCGCAGTGTCCGACTTCAAAAACCAGCGCTTCTTGATCACGCTGCCGTCCGCATTTTCTGCCTGGATGGTAACGGAGATAGCGTCTTCATCTACAATCGTGCCTTCCAAGACCGTCCCGTCCTGAAGCTTGACGAAATCGGCGCGGGCAAACCACGCCAGACAAATCACGCTCATGACACCCAACAACCAATACATTCGCTTCATGTTCGTTCCGCCTTTCTGCGCGCCACGGAAGCGTCTCATCTGTACCGTGCCATCCGCACCGCCACATGCCGGGACTTGTGAATGCTAATTCTTACTATCACAATCAGTGTCATCCAGCGAGCAGGAATCACGTTTTTTATAGGAACCGATGGGTACATCATACCCACTCTTGTTGGGTAGGTAGCGGGGGAAGTATTGGAAGTGAGTTGGCCGAGGTTAATAACTGACGAGGGTAAGGGAAGTATAGTTCAAAAGGGTGGAACCGTGGGTGGTGTGCTTGGGACTCAAGGCGCGTGATTCTCGCGCAAAAGGCGTGGAAAGTGACTCTTCCGGCCGTGGGGTAAGTCCATTGTTGTTGAATTTGCGCGAGGTTTCACAGGGTGAAATGTTGTTTTGGTGAGGCATGAATTGTGCTATTATACAAAGCCGTGAGCCTTTATTGCGCGGGACGCTGGGTGCGGTGTGTAACGATTCTCAGTTTGGTTGTTCTACATCCCTCTCTCATTGCTGCTCAGGAACAGTTGTCCCAGGCACCAGTCAATCCCGCCTTTGAGCAGTATCAGGCTGTGCGACAACAGAGTATGGCACGGGCTGTATCAGCGCAAGGTCATCCATTGGGCT